>JACCDZ010249000.1_pt1 | contig 22700 bp, 26 predicted proteins | sample 7449551 | NCBI WGS metagenome assembly JACCDZ01 (sample SAMN15323452, study PRJNA562643) | freshwater metagenome | isolation source: river surface water | place: USA:Blue River Watershed | collected 2017-08-18 | reverse complement strand
TTCAAATGGCGATTCAGCGTTTAATTGGTTTTGGGAAAAAAGAAGAGTTTAAGGAAATTTTGGCAATTTTAAGAAGGCAGAACCCTGATAGGATAAGGGTTCTGTGAAATTTGTCGTGTACAGAGTTTAATTTTAATCAATTTACGGCGTAGGTTTGAATGGCCAGATCGGTATTAATAGAGCTAAATGCGGGTATTTATGAAAGCGCAATTTTGCGCCGTCAGCAGTAACCGACTATCTACTAGCTAGTTACTACACAAAAAGTGTAGTTAAGAGATGCCAATATTTTGAGTCTCAGTAATCTCTGAAAGCCATGCAGGTGAAATAGATGCCCTCAAATTTGTGGTTATCTTTGTGAGTACCTGATAGTCACGTGCAAACCTCAAAATTGAGGAGAGGTATTGTTTTACGACTTTCTCGTAAAATAGATATGCTCAAATTTGAGCGCATCTAGCCGACGCAAAATTGCGTTTACCTTTTAAAACATGTATTTAACCAACGAAATTTTTCGCTCATTGAATACCCCTCCTCAATTTGAGGATGGGCATAGCGATAGCGGAATTTCACTATCGGTCTAGGCTTTTAGGGGTGGTCATCTTGACCATACCTTATTGTTTTCAAAGCAAAGCGCAAAATTAAGCTCAGTTTTGAGCACACCTCGTCAGCATTAAAAAACTACCCGAAGGTGGCTCGCTATTCTTAATATAATTTAGATAAATACTAAAAAACGAAAGGCTTAATAGACCTTAAAAATCAAAATCAAAACGAGAACTGCAATCACCTTTAACCATAGAGATATATCTTTGAGCTGTTTGGCGTCATTAACAGCTATAGCTGCTGGCGCACTAATAGAAGGCTTCTCTTTGTGTTCTGCTGGAGTATCGATAGCTTTATTGGCTCTTTGAAAGGGGGCTGATATTCGAAATGAAACAACTTTAGTTTTTATTGCAGGGTATTTTATATAAAAGATAGATTCTTCATCATCATACTCATCTTTATTGGTGACTATTTCGAACTCTAAATCCCTATAGCCTCCAATCCCACCCCAATCTAGCTGATCGGCTTTTTCCTCTTCATTCTTATCGTGAGCCCATCGACCAAGCATTAGTTCAATAAATGCCTCAGGATGCTTTAAAGTATCAAGAGCCTGATTAAACCTACTATTTGTTAAGTGAATTCCGCTGATATGCAGCTCATCATCAAACACTAAAACAGATGCATTTTCATATATGTGCAAATCATCATCATCGATCAGCTTAAATGTTAGATTTACTCTTCTTGCCTTCACCATCTCTTGTGTGGATGGATGTTGGAAAGCAATACAATCATAATTTCCAGGCATTAAATCTTCTATATAGCCACTTATGCTGACCATGTTAATGAACTGATGTTTTTTCTCTAAATTGGGATTTACAGCCTTCTCGAATATATCTTCTGAATGATAGCTAATGATTGTGGAGTTTCTAATGTCTGCATTGCTTAGCTTGAACTTTAAATCGGTAGAACTCATACTTATTATCCTGATGATTTTTGAGTAAATTTATAACACATAAGTTTGATTGATTTATTATGTGGTAATCATAAAAAGCCCCCCGGTTAAGGAGGCTATTTAACATTATAGCAATTGCAGTACATCGGCCTTAATCTCTGTCACTTCCTTTTCATTGCCGCTTTGGTCTTTCCATTTCCTTGTTCGCAAGCTGCCCTCTACATACACCTTGCCACCTTTTTTGAGGTACTTCTGGGCAATCTCCCCCAACTTATTGCTAGCAGTGATTCTATGCCATTCTGTGAGCTGTTTGCGCTCTCCAGTGGTCTTGTCTTTCCAGTGGTCAGTAGTCGCCACGCTAAAATTGGTAACGCTACCGCCGTTGGGGAATTGTTTAGTTTCAGGGTCACGACCTAGCACACCCATCACGATTGATTTATTCACGTTCGCCATTGTTCAATTCTCAATATATTTTTTAAAAAAGCCTAAAAAGTGAGGTGACAAAACCGACTAAACCTAGTTATGTCAGTTTTGTCGTGTCAGTTTTACCGCTTTTCATAAATTTTAGGGTTTATCCAATAGCGTTTTGATGGACGACCACCACGGATGGTTGATTCGATTTCTTCTAGTGCAAGCCAATTGCTATCAACCAAAATATCCAGCGCATCTGTCACGCCTTCATGACTTGTAAGGCCTTTCCAATTCTTGCGCTGCACATCTCGAGAAGTGAATCCTTTAACTCGCCAATCATCATCTTCTTTGAGGTTTTTAAGCTTTTGACAGAACGTTCCGGCTTTCATTGTGGCACTGTCAAGAACAAGGCCATAAATGCGCCGTGCATGGCTCTCTAGGTACTCACACCATTCAATGGCCATCTCTGCACATCGTTTGCTTACTGGGCCAACTGAGCCAAGTTGTACGCCATCAATGAGATGAAATACCAATGCCAGTGCAGGCATTAACTTTCCATATTTATCCAGGTGCTGGCCGATAATCGCGTGTTCTTCGTTTGCGATGATTTCACCATGCAAATGCTTGGTCCATTGGATAAAACACTCCTGAGCCTCATCTGAGAAACGAAAGTAAGGCCTTGGGTTGTATTCATCGGCAGGCAGTGCACCGATCCGCACCAGCTCGTTAGGTGTCAATTTATCTAATGCTCTGAATAGCTCAAAAGCTGCGTTTCTAGCATCTTTATTAGGGAACTCATCTCTATAGTCCCAATTGGTTACATCAGGGTATACGAGCAACTGGAAGCGCTGCAGCAAGCCATCATTGCCTAGACCTTTGATGCTTGGTTCAAGATAGGCAATCAACTTGTCAGGCTGAATACCACCAAGAATCGATAAGCAATGGTTTTCGATAAATCCAGCACCGCGCATGATTCGATCGAACTCATACGGTTTATTGCCATTCCACCCTTCAAGATAAAACGCTCGACCTGAATCGCTATCGTTCTTATCCAGTGAAGATAGAAGCCCTACCAGCTCATCACGACATACCAAGATGCCATTAGGATTATGCTTCTCCAGCTCTGCCAGTGCTTCCGGTGAAGCATCATTGGTCTTGTACCGTTTCAGTATTGGTGCACCTGAATCAGCTTCCTGAAGTTCTAGCAACTGATTGGCAATTTGATTCTGCTTGTCCTCATCGCCTTTCTTGCCTGCATCCTTGAGCTTGTCTTTCAAAGCCTTTTCGCTTGAATCACGTACAAGTGAAGACACTTCATATTGCTTTAGTGCTTCCTCATGTTCTTCTCGTGCTTCTTTTACAAGACGATCCAACGGGTAGGTGCCAGCGTTGAAAGCAGGGGACTTCTTGGCAGACGGCGGAGCAACAATGCCTCCCCATAGATTGGGGATTACAGTCCAGTCATCTCTACGTTTTGGCTTGATACCGACACGGGCACCAACTACGGGACACATTGCAACAAGCGTACACACTGCCACAAAATCAGGCGGCATATTGTCTGCCCGGTTGGCCTCATCATAAACATACTCAGCCAGATCAAGAGGCAACATGGCCTTATTCAATGGCTTTACCGGTAGCAACTCAGCCTTGATCTGCTTTGGTGCTTTCCAGTTAATCGATTGAGTATTAATGAGGAGGCGATTAACCTCATGTTCCAATTCAACAGCATCAGTAAATTGGGTTGCTGGCTCTGATAGACCGATGACCTTGATTCCAGATCCACTCAGACGGCGTTTTAAATCTCCTGCGTGGTCGCATGTGGTGACCGCACAGCAATCAGAAAAAGACCGTTTTAACTCTACAGCTTGCTCTTTACTGATCCGATTAAGAAGAAATACCGGGTACTTGGATTCCGATAACTTGAAAGCAGCCTGGCTATCCTCAGTTAACAAAACAGTGCGTTGCTTGGTCTGAGATTCATTGAACATAAGTCCGCCGTGGCCTATGATGATGTCGTTACCTTGACCTAAATTAATAAATCTTAGTCCACCAAAACCACCGTTAAGGGCTGTCAGTGGTGCAACTGGCAGTCCTTCAACGTCTGGATAGTTCTCAAGATTCCGCAGAGCCTTTCTAAATTCTTTTGGCAGAGCGCCGAAGGTCTGTTGCATCGCCTTGGCTGTTTCAGAGTGTGGCAGGATTGGGCCAGCATCACACTCGAAATAATCCGCAATACTTACAGTATTATTGTCCCAAGAGGGCTTTATATTCATAATTTACCCTCTTTGAAAGATTCCCATTCTTTTTTGTAGGCTTCTGCACTTTGCTCGTGGCATCTTGTACGATCTTCTGCGATGTACTCATACATCTCTAAGACTTTTTCGAGCATGTGAAAATGGTACTGTGCGTTAACATCACGTGCGGTTAATTCTTTTTTTAATTTTGCTACACGTAATCGCACATCAACTAAGGCGGTATACATCCAATTCATATCACACTCAGCAAGTGTAGCTAGGTCTAGCATGTCGCCAACATCATGAGTTTTTACGGTTGGTTTTTTGATTTGATTAGACATGGCTAGCTCCTTTATTTTCTAAAGAAGAGATGCGTGCTTTATGTTGTTGCTGCCACGTGGCCCAAAACTTGTTTGGTGTATGGCCCATTGCACCATTGATATGTAGAACCCCCTCAATCAACATAAATTCACGATCAGGGTGCTCGCTTTGTATCTGGTTTTTGAATTGGCTTGCTTCTTCAATTGAATAAAACGGTGCATTCCAGTTACCCATCGGATGCATATCATCTTCAGCAAAGCACAATGCAAAATAATGGCAATAGCGTGTCTTTTGCAGCATTGCGTTAAGCCATGCTTGGGATTGTTCGTCTAGTTGACGTGTTGAATTGATCTGATTAGACATGATTAATGCGCTCCTATGTTTTTTAACGGAGCTTCACCATTCACGACCAAGTGAGGGTGGCGAAGCTGAAAAGGGTTGGTCGACAGGTAACATAGGGAACCTGCACACATAAATGTGTCCCTCTCCAGCTCCGCCATGACATGCGAATGCATAGAGATTTTACGCACAAAAAAAGCCCGAAGAGCGGACTGTGCGCCTATGTTACTTTTATAGCCGACCAAAGCTAACTTTGTGATTTTGCACAAAGCGCATGAATAGTAGTCTAGTTTTGTCGGTTTTGTCACCCCCATTTCTAACAGTTTTGAAAAAATATTAATGCTTAAAGGTGGTTTTTGTCGGTTTTGTCGTGTCCGATCTGCTAGATATTTCATTTTTTAACCCCTTTATGTTGCTGGGATAATTTGAAAGTTTTGAGATGGCGGATTTCGGCTGTCAGTGGTTTTGTTAGCTGAGCAAATGCTTTCATATTGCGATTAAGGCTTAGATGATTTTTCATCATTTTTCTCACTGGATCCGGTTCACGTTGTCGTTGACCAAGAGGCCATCATTTGACAAGCCTAGTTCTTCACGGTTCTGCATCATTTCCAAAAGATTCTGCTCAGCCTCTTCGAGGCTAATACCTTGATGTTTTGCAATGTCAGTAAGGTTGTAGACTGGTTCGCCGTTGTCCAGGTATCCGCTTGGCTTGGGAAGATGCTCTGTAATCACTTCATCCATTTCATCTTTGAGCCATTGCGGTGAGTATTCCCAGACAAGCATGAATGCACGCTGGGTGATGGGGTGGTCATCACCGTATTGGCCAAGCATGGCTTTGTAATGTTCCATTGCCTTGAGAAATTCAGGACTTGCATGCTGTTTATTTGTCATTGAGCTGCTCCCATATACTCATAACGAGCATGACTGCCGCCGTTAATATTGTTGGGTTCGCGGTGAGTGACAATATGATGGCCGGCATTGCGAAGACGCTTAATGATGGCGCTCAATCGATAGCAGTTGCAGAGCTGAATGGCCTCAATTTGCGAGATAGTCTTGCCTTGTTTCAGGTGGGCTAATACCTGAGCTGTTTGGTTGTTCTTGTCCATGCTCAAGCCTCCATGCCTTTGGATTTCATCCATTCTTGGACTTCTTCAATCCGCCATGCGGTGATGCGCTCGGTTAGCTTGATTGGCTTAGGGAACTCGCCAGCACGTACCTTGTCCCAGATTGTTGTTTCACCCATAGGTAGGATGCCCTGACGCTCTGGACGAGCCTTGATGGTACGTGTTGTGCCATCTTTTGCGGTGTACTTGCGCTCCTTGCGTGCAGCTGTAGTCGCAAGCTGGGCCATTCGGTAAAAACCTTTTGGTGTGGAGTTTGATTGGTCAATAGACATAAAAAACCTCTAACTGTGTGCCGTAGTGCAACGGCGTTAGAGGTAGTTTGTAGCTGGCAATGAAGGTTAAAAACTCATGTGCCTGCACAATGGGTATTGAGCTAGCACAAGGGGTATTTAGCTAGTAAAAAAGGTGCCTTATATTTTCTTTTTGGTTTGGCTATAGTTTTCCGATAGCCAGTTTTCTATTGTTTTAGTTGATAAACCTAATTGATTGGCAAAGTGCCTGGCGCATGCTGCATAAGAATGAAATGAGCCTTTTTCCCATTCTTCAAAAATAATATTTTTTTGTTCTTCATATTTTTTCGCTCGTTCTTGCCCACCTTTACTCCGGGCTTGTCTTTCTTGCTTGGTAGTTTTTTCTACCGCTTTCTCTACAAAATGACGGACCACTTCGCTAGTGTAGTTGCGTGATGTAATGTCTTCCAGCATGGCCAGACTATCAATTACATCAATAAGATAATTGTGATTTTCGTCACCAAAAATCATTCTATTAAGTGAGTTCTTATTTTTACTCTCTGCTTGTCTGCAATGACAGTAAGCTTTCAAAATTGTACTTATTGTAAAATAATTAAGGAGCAAGGTTTTTTCTAATTCATGGTCGTTCAAAGCCTCAACTTCAAAATCTACAGCTTTTGAGGTATCCAAAATGTGGTCTGAATAGTTACGGATAACTTCCACCATTTCATTAATTGATTGCTCTTTAAATTTGTCTTCGACTATCTGTTTAGCAAAATTCTTATCATCCGAAAGGTCTCTGACATAAAGCGTGCAAACCCTATCAAACACTTTTCTTAAAAAGTCAAAATTCTTACTTTCATCTTTTAGCGCTTCATCGATTGTGGTGAAGTCTAATGTGGTTAATTTAAACATTATCTCGATGCCTCCCACGGCATACCCAAAGTATTGTTAAGCCAATCAGATTGGGTGTCTGACTTTCGCCCCGTCGAGCTAGGCTTAACAATTTGATAATACGTAAAACTATGCGGTTTTGCTGTTCTGATTAAATGGGATGATGTTGTCCTCATCATTTCTAGGCTTGAACTGTGACACATCACCACCCTGGCGAAGTGTATCGAGATAGTCTGCCCACATTTGCATGAGTTCTCGTCTACGGCGTAAAAATGCGGTTCGGTTATATGCAGTACCGTTAGGGTCCTTCACCTTATGAGCCAATTGATGCTCAATAATGTCGGTTCTGTATTCGAGTTCTTCATCCAGGATGGTTCGCGCGGTTGCTCGGAATCCGTGTGCTGTATGTCTACCTTGATAGCCTATGCGGATTAACCCTTGGCGGATGGTGTCTTCGCTCATACATTCCCTGCCTGTTTTGACGCTTGGGAATACGTACTCAGAGGTTGTACGCATGTCCTCTAGCTCTTTGAGAATGTCAAAGGCCTGACGTGATAAGGGGACAATGTGGTCTTGATGGGTCTTGCTTGCAGCAAATGAGAGCTGCCGTTTCTCAAAATCCACTGAATCCCAAGTTAAGCCGCGTATCTCGTTTGGACGCTGGAATATATAGACTGACAGTTTCATTGCCAGTTCGGTTGTTAAGCGGTTACGTGGGTTGTCTTTAGTGAAACGCCACATTTTACGCAGCAGATCGGCCAACTCTCTTTCATCTGTGATGGCGTTATGATTACCCTTGATTGGTTGAGGCAGGCTTATGTCTTTGGCAGGGTTATGGGAGATGATGCGTTTCTTGCGTGCCAGCTCCAATACCATGGTCATAATTGAACGGATACGCCGTGCAGATTCCAATGCACCACGTTCGACAACTCTGTCGGTTACATCGCGCTCCAGTTGCTCAACGGTCATATTGATGACTGGCATATCACCAATGTATGGAAGGATGTCCTTTTCCAATTTACGCAGATTCTCGCTATCTACTTTGTTTTCAAGCTCTCTCTTTTTGAGCCATTCCTGACAGAACTTATTGAAGGTATTTTCGAGATTGGCTTTTTGCTCTGTTCTGTTTTGATTGCGCTCCGCTGCAGGATCGATATCGTCTGCCAGTAGCTTTTTAACTTCATCACGTTTAAGTCGGGCCTGCTCTAAGGTGATGCCACCTTTGTCGGCATATACACCTAGGGCTAACGTATTGCGTTTTCCACTTACCGGACGGCGGTAATCCATGCGCCAATATTTAGAGCCGTTCTTGTGAATGAATAAGTAGAGGCCGCCACCATCAGCATATTTGTTACTGCTGTCTGGATTGTATTCAAGATTCTTCACGGTCTTAGCTGTGAGTTTATTAGATTGTTTTGCCATAAACGGTAGCCCCGGTTGACGGTACAAATTTTCGCATTTTGGAAAATTCACCCGACTTGATTGTCGGTTTCAGGTTATACCGTCAAATATACCGCCAAAGTTGTCGGTATACTACCGTTGTTCGCCGTAGTGTGTCAGGCATAAAAAAAGCTCAATCCCTTTAGAATCAAGCTTTTTGTACTACGGTAAACTACCGTAAATATCGAATTTGGCGGTGAGAGAGGGATTCGAACCCTCGATACGCGCAAACGTATACACACTTTCCAGGCGTGCTCCTTAAGCCACTCGGACACCTCACCAAGGTGTGCGATAGTAACTAAAAAAAAGCAGACTGCCAAGTTGTAGTCGAACAGATTTGCAGAAAAACTTCTTGGCTAGTGATAATATTGAGGAATATAACGTTCTATATTGAAGACAATATATGCAAAGTACTGCAAAAAAAGCAGCCTTACCTGCCACTGCATTGGCAGCATTAGGGGTGGTGTTTGGAGACATTGGAACCAGTCCTCTGTACGCTTTGAAAGAATCCTTCCATGCTGCACATGGTTTAGGAATTCAACCTGAAAATGTATTGGGAATCTTGTCGATTATTTTTTGGTGTTTAATGCTGATTATCAGTATTAAATACATCGCGATTGTTATGCGTGCGGATAACAATGGTGAAGGTGGAATCATGGCTTTACTTGCTTTGAATCTACGCAAAGCAAAAATATCCGACAGTAAGAAGATTTATTTAATTGCAATTGGTTTTGTTGGGGCATCGCTATTTTTTGGTGACGGTATTATTACACCTGCAATCTCAGTACTTTCCGCTGTTGAAGGTCTATCAATTGCAACCAATGTACTTGATCCGTTTATTGTGCCAATTGCAATCGTGATTGTAACGACATTATTTTTAATGCAAAAACACGGAACCGCGTTTGTTGGTAAATTTTTTGGGCCAATTACGCTACTCTGGTTCTTGTCATTGGGGATCTTGGGTGTCATTAGCGTCGTGCAAACACCAATCGTACTCGGTATGGTTAGTCCTCATTGGGCAATTCAGTTTATTTTCACTCATCCTGTACAAGCATTTTTTATTATGGGTGCTGTTGTTCTGACGGTCACAGGTGGTGAAGCCTTATATGCAGATATGGGGCATTTTGGACCGCGTCCAATTCGTTGCGGTTGGTTTAGTGTCGTTTTGCCTTGCCTTGTATTAAATTATGCTGGACAAGGTGCGCTGTTACTTCGCGATCCTGCGGCGATTGAAAATCCATTCTATTTACTAGTCCCAAGTTGGGCTTTGTACCCAATGATTATCTTGGCAACGATGGCAGCTGTGATTGCATCACAGGCCGTTATTTCTGGGGTTTTCTCTTTAGCTCGTCAAGCAATCCAATTGGGTTATTTACCACGTTTAGGCATTAAACATACTTCTGATTCTGAAGAAGGACAAATTTATGTGCCATTTCTGAATTGGTTATTGCTGATCGCGATTGTCATCTTAATTTTAATTTTTAAAACCAGCTCAAACCTTGCAAGTGCTTATGGCTTGGCTGTGACCTTAACCATGTTATGTGACACAATTTTGGTTGCTGTATTCATATACTATGCATGGAAATGGAGCCTACCAAAAGTGATGCTGTTGATTATTCCATTCTTTATTCTGGAATCCGTACTGGTCGCAGCAGCATCATTAAAAATGTTCTCAGGTGGTTGGGTACCGTTATTGATCGGTGCAGTCGCGGTTATGATCCTGATGACGTGGAAACGTGGGCGTGAGCTTACTTTTGCTAAGCTTGAACACGACACCCTATCACTCGATTTATTTGTGAAAAGTATTGGGGAAAATGTTCATCGGGTACCTGGCGATGCAGTCTTTTTAACCGGAACGCCTAATGTTGTTCCGCATGCCATGCTCCATAATATTAAGCACAATAAAGTACTACATGAGCGTAATATTTTAGTCACGGTTGTGATTGAAGATGTTCCATTTGTTCCTCAAGAGGAGCGAATTAGTGTTGAAACGTTGAATGAACATTTCTATCGCATCAAAATCTTCTACGGTTTTAAAGATGAACCTAATGTGCCAAAAGCCTTGATTCAAGCTTACGAAGAATTAGGCTTTGAATACGATTTGATGCAAATTAGCTTCTTTATTTCACGCGACCGCATTGTGCATACCGTGGGTGATGGAATGTCGCCGTGGCGTGAAAAACTGTTTATTTCAATGCAGCGCAATACCAGCCCTGTGAGTGACTTCTACCAGATTCCGACCAACCGTGTGGTGGAGCTGGGCAGTCAAATCGAAATCTAGTGAAAATACAAATAAAAATGGCACTTTCGAGTGCCTTTTTTATTGCCTGCTGATCAAGTGAACAGTTTTGCGACATAAAATGTCGTTCTAAGCGGTAGCGCGATATACAGCATGTCCCTGAATTGTTAAGCTTCGCGTTCATGTTGATCTTGATGTGGTTATGGCAAAGAAAACAACCAAAAAGGCTAAAACACAAGCTCATTTTTTGAGCCAAAATATTGGAAAGATTCTGCTCGCCCTAGTTGCAACGGGAAGTTTTGCCATCGCATTTGGTAATGAAAAAATTTCTAAATTAATTCCTTTGCCATCGAGTCATGGTGCTTGCTTAGAACAATTTTATCGAGATGTTCCTCCTTTACTTACAAAAGAAAGTCTAAAAAAAGATAGTTATGCTTTGTGTTTTAATGATTTTAATGTGATGTATTCAGGTATTTCAAAAACACCATTGTGGTCAGCGGAATACCTTACCCCAGATCGTTTAAGTATTAAAATCAAGCGCGAAGATAGTTTTCACGAAGAAACACGAGTGCCTCTCGCTCATCGTGCATTGTTAGCGGACTACCGTGGTTCTGGGTACGATCGTGGACATATGGCACCGAATGGTGATATGAATAACACTGCGGCACAACATGACAGTTTTTCTTTAGCCAATATGGTGCCACAATCACCGAAGAATAATCAGGAAGTTTGGCGTAAACTCGAAGAAGCAGTGCGTTCTATTGTGACTAAACAGCATAAAGATGCTTATGTTGTGACTGGACCGATCTTTGAAGATAAGCGTTTAAAAACCATAGGGAATGGCGTAATAGTTCCTACAGCGGTATACAAAGCCGTGTATTTACCTAAACAGGGGATTATTGGGGCGTACTATGCACCGAATAATGATTCATTACAGGTTAAAGTGGTGAGCATCTGTTATTTAGAAGAAAAGTTAGGAATTAATTTATTTCCACAACTCACAGAACAACAAAAGCGTAATGTTTATGAATTGCCTACATCGGCACAACAAGTTAAAGCCAATAAAGAAATTAGCTATGTGAGTTGGGATAGACAAAGTCAATGTGCTGAAGAAGCAACCACGGCAAGTATTCAAGCACAACAGCAGCAATTCTCTTCTGGGAAGACACAAACTGATGAGACTAATTTGCCGCAGATTGATGAGGAAACCAAACAAGCTTTAATCAAGCAATTGATTGATGCATTGGTTCAGTATTTTTTACAATTGTTGAGATAATGTAGGGCCTATTGAAAATTATCAGGGTTTGGCTCACTGTGATGAAAAGAGAATAACAATGAGGGAACGAGATGTTTAAGCCTTTTGTGGATGGAAATGAGTCTTCGGCAATCTATGACCTGACGCTGGAAAATCAGGTCGATTGTGTCAGTCTATATGGAAACCTACAGATCACTAAAGATCAGGTTGGTTTACAGGCTGCCAGAAAGTTGCAGGCCTTTATGAATGAGGTGGTGACAGCCCTGGAGCAGGAAAATCTCCCTGAGAAAATTCAGCGCCCACCTGAACAGGAAATCGAAAATCCATTTCTATAAAAAATGCTTTAAGAAACCATCGTTTCCTTATCAATTTGATTAAGAACTATAAATGGTATTGTTCTTTCGCCACTGTTGTGGGGTTAAACCAGTCCAAAGCTTAAATGCACGTTGAAAAGCACTTTGTTCCGAATAGCAAAGTAGCAAGGCAATTTCTTGTAGGCTCAAATGCGGATCTTTTAAATATTCCGTTGCGAGCATAAAACGTACTTGTTGCACACGTTCCTGAAAGGTGGTGTTTTGCTGTTGTAAGTGGCGTTGTAATTGTCTTACCGATAATCCTAATTTTTCTGCAATAAAATCGATTTGATATTGATTTTTTTGTAATCCAGTCAAAATTGCATGTTGCAGACGTTGATCGAGTTGAGTGGAATTGGGAAGCTTATCCAATAAAGCTTGAGCTTGTTGTAGCAACAATTGCTGTAAAGTGTGATCGCCTGTTCGAAGTGGCTTAAAGGCTTCGGTAACAGGTAGAAGTAGCTGAGTTTTAGGCTGATCAAAACGGACTTTACAACGGAAATACTGCTCATAAACCATAATGTTTTTCGGTGCGGTATTCACAAAATGCACTTCGTGTAGATTGAGATCTTCACCTGACATAAATAACTTAACGAATTGCACCATCAGCGCAATTGCAATTTCATCTGTTAATTGGGTTGGGTTGGGTTCTGGAGCTTCCCAGCGGATTGATGCGTAGGGTGGGTTAAATTCAACGACGAGAGGGCTACCATCATAAATTAAGCGATGAAAATCATGATAACGCGCCAATGCTTCGCCCAAGTTTTCACACGATAGTGCGAGATAAGCAATAATTCCTAAATGTTTGGGTTGTACGTGCTCTGTAATTTCTAAGCCTAAACCTGTCTTGGGATTTAAATGATTAAGATCTTCAAGTAAGTCACGCCAAATGACGTAATCAAAACGTTCAAGATTTTGGACTTGTTGTAATTGCTCAGGAATTTCAATATTTTTTGTTTCGCAATAAGCCTTTAATAAATGTCCTAATCCGCCATAAACAGAGCCTGTATAGTTCTTGAGTTGGGACATCCTGTCTGTTCCCCAGTTTGTCGTGTTTTGTCAATACAAATATAGCGCATCGTCAATACTTCGCCTACAAAAATTTATATCTTTAATAAAAATAAGGAAACATTGGGAGACTACTGCATGTTAAAGGGTTTTGTTGCAGGTTTGGTGATTTTAAACGGTTATGAATGGTTTGCCCATAAATATCTACTGCATGGGGTTCACCGTAAAGGCAAGCCACGTTTCAGCCCAACGCCAAAACAGATGGAATCGCACTGGGCACACCACCGTGAAGTGCGCAAGCAGGGCTTTTCTGATGATTGTTATGTCGAGGGTCTGGACAACTGGCGTACGCGCAATGAGTTAATGTCACTTGCTGTAGCCGCAGGTGTGGCAAGTGTTGTGTTCTATCCTTTTTCAAAAGGCATGGCGCTTGCAGCATTTTATAGTGCTGGTAATTATTATTATGTACATCGCCGTGCGCACTTAGAACCTGATTGGGCAAAGCGTACCATTCCTTGGCATTACGATCATCATATGAATTCGAATCAAGATGCGAATTGGTGTGTAACGCGACCATGGTTTGATTATGTGATGGGAACACGAGTTGTATCTTCGGCTGATTTAAAAGAAGCTAATCCGCTCGGTCTACCGTTACCTGCACCACTTTCAAAAGCATTGACCCAAGCGATCGAGTCGGTTTTTCCAGCGAAATGGGTTGAGCAAAAACCAAAATTAGTCAAAGCGCCTGTAGCAGAAACTGAGCAACAAGAATCAGTGGCTTAGAGGGAAATGCGACATGTGACCATAAAGCATAAGCATTGTGACGAATCGTGACGATGCTTTCATGAGTCATGTCGTGAATTGTCAATAAAATCTGGTTTTAATGTCAATATTTTTATGTGCTATCCCGTTATTTTGGCTCAAGCATTGAAGATGCTCGGAATTTACTCAAAATGGCTGTATTTTCTCTTACCCTCTAGCGTTGAATAAACGCATTTTCCATACCTTGCTTAGGCAAGGTATTTTTTTGTCTGAGGAAATGTTGAGTGAATAAAAAAACCTCTCAAACGATGATTTTGAGAGGTTGGTTTTTTGAGTAATACTCGCGTTTAAAGACGCATTTCAATCCCTTGCTCAGCCAAATATTGCTTAGCTTCTGGAATCGTGTGTTGACCAAAATGGAAAATTGAAGCAGCCAGTACCGCATCTGCACCACCTTTCAAAATTCCGTCAGCCAAATGTTGTAAATTACCTACGCCACCTGATGCGATGGTCGGAATATTGACACGATCATTGATTTGACGCATCAAGGCAATGTCATAACCCGCTTTGGTTCCATCCGCATCCATACTGGTAATCAGCAATTCGCCCGCACCGAAGTCAGCCATTTTCACAGCCCATTCAATCGCATCAATTCCTGTTGGCTTACGACCACCGTGAGTGAAAATTTCCCACTTGTTTTCGCCAGTTTTTTTCGCATCAATTGCGACCACAATACATTGTGCGCCAAAACGTTGAGAAGCTTCTTGAACAAACTCAGGCGTAAATACCGCTGCCGAGTTGATACTGACTTTATCAGCACCCGCATTTAGTAATAGGCGAATATCTTCAACTTTACGGACACCACCACCAACAGTTAAAGGTACAAACACGCTTTCAGCCATACGTTCTACCGTACGGTAAGTCGTATCGCGTCCATGATGGGTAGCAGTAATATCTAAAAATGTAATTTCATCGGCGCCTTGTTCGTTATAACGACGTGCGACTTCAACAGGGTCACCTGCGTCACGAATATCAAGAAATTGAACGCCTTTGACGACTCGACCATTATCAACATCTAAGCAAGGGATAATACGTTTTGCGAGCATAAAATTTTCCAAAAAATCGCCAATAAAGAAAGGGGTGCTACACCTTCATGGAGGGAACAGGTATTCTATCAAACTTCACAGCTATTTTTTGCAGGTTTTCCATGTCGGTTTATACCCCGTTGAGTTTAGAAGAAGTTCAAGCATTCGCTGAGCCTTATGGTTTAGCGATCATTGACCTGATTCCAATCCAAGGCGGTATTCAAAACACCAATTATTTTTTGGTGGATCAATCAAAACAACACTATGTTTTAACGGTTTTTGAAGAATTAGATGCTGAGGGGGCAGGTGAACTGGTACCTGTACTGGATTGTTTGGGTAAGGCAGGCGTACCTGTGGCGGTGCCCTTAAAATACAATGGGCAGGCGATTCATAGCATTGCAGATAAACCTGCTCAAATTGCACCTCGTTTGATGGGTGAACATCCTGAACAAGCCAGTATTAAACAAGTACAGGCGATTGCTCAAGCGCAGGCAAAATTGCATTTGGCTTTGCAAGGCTTTCCTTTGGAACGTGATTTTAATCGCAATCATCAACACTGGTCTGAAGTAGCAAACCAATTACATTCTCAATTGATTCAAGCAGATCAACAACTTTTAAATCAGGTCTTTCACTTATTTACAGTGATTACGCAAGCATATCCAAACAGACCAATAGGCTTTATTCATTCTGATTTATTTCGGGATAATACCTTATTTGAGGGTGACCAATTACAGGGTATTCTTGATTTTTATGAACTCAATCAAGATGAATGGCTGTTTGATATTGCGATTAGTATCAATGACTTCTGTACTGCCTATCCACAAGCCCATTTGGATATAGAAAAAGCTGAGGCATTCTTAGGTGCTTATCAAAGCATTCGTCCACTGACACAAGATGAATTGGCTTGTCTGGATATTTTCCTAGCAATGGCTGCTTGTCGTTTTTGGTGTATGCGTTTACAGGTCGCACAGAAAAATGCAGCAGAAGGGCGGACAGGTGAAGATATTTCACAAAAAGACCCTATGGAAATGCGCATGATGTTACAAAACCGTTTACAACAAGTTTTAGGTTTAGGGTAGGAATATGCGAGATCAAGGGCGTTTAGTTGAATGGTTCGATGATAAAGGCTATGGCTTTATTCAACCGAATGATGCACATAAAGATCGTGTTTTTATCCATATCAAAGACTTTGCTCGCACAGGGCCGCGTCCAATTGTGGGGTGTGCCTTGGAATATGTGGTCATTTTGGATGAGCGCGGTCGTTATCGCGCTCAGCAAGCAACTTATTTAAAAGCATCACAAGTAATTGAACATCGCAGCAAACCTGCTCAGCCGACATCTGCCAAGCGTTGGTCAGCGATGCAGATTGGTATTGTGATTTATATTGTATTTATGCTGATTGCAAGCTTTAGTAAATTGCTGCCGCCGTATACTTTGCTGTTTGTTAGCTTGATGAATGTCGTTAGTTATTGGTTGTATGCGCAAGACAAAGAAGCAGCACAATTGGGAAATCGCCGTGTTCCAGAGCAGACTTTGCATATCGTGGACTCTTTGGGTGGTTGGTGTGGAGGGTGGCTTGCTCAGCAAAAACTGAGACATAAAACACAAAAACAACCGTTTCGTAAGATTTATTTCTGTACCATAATCTTTCATATATTGTTGATATGTTGGTTAATTTCTCCACTCAATGTGTTTTATTGATTGGGAGGGGAGTTTTTTGAGATAAATAAAAATGAATTATTCCGTTGATCAAGATCCAAACCGTACCTTAACTTTGGTTCTCTATGTCCTTTATATCATTGCGATTTTTAGTGCTGGTTTATTGGCGATTATTGCTTTGATTATTAACTATGTAAAACGTAGTGATGTGCAAGGTTCAATTTTTGAGAGTCATTTTACTTGGCAAATTCGTACCTTTTAGTGGTATCTGGCCTGGAATATCATTGCATTTATCCCATTTTTCTTTCTGTTTTTTACAGGCGATAATGCCAATGCTTTTGCAGGTGTCGCACTCTCAAGTACTATATTTTGTGGGTTCGTGATTTTTGCTGGATGGGTGTGGATTGTATATCGAGCAATTCGAGGTTTAATTGCATTAAATGATAATAAGCCAATGTATCAATAAATTTGATCAACCATGATTATTGAGTATGTGCATTCGTGTATGTTAATCAAAAAGAAAGAGTCATCAGCAGCATAGAGCGCTTTTTAGTGCTCTTTTTGTTTGGGCTTGTTCCATTTTAACTCACTGACCAACACCCCCAGAACCACCATTAAACCTCCCAGCAATGCCAGTAAAGGCAGTCGCTCACCCGCAATGCGCCCAAATAAGCCTGCCCAAACAGGCTCACCTGCATAAATAATTGCAGCACGGGTTGGATCGACCATTCGTTGTGCCCAATTCATTATAAATTGAATCAGTGCACTGGCTAAACCAAGACTAAATACTAGAATGCTTAATTGCCATGAAAAATCAGGAATACTGTGTTCACCAATAATGGGCATACTGGCAAAAGATAAGCACGAAGCAACCGCAAGCTGAATGACAGTGACTCGTCTTAAATTGACTTTCCCTGCAAAATAACCAATCAAAATAATTTCTAGCGCAATCACAAAGGCACAAATTAAGGTCAGTGTTTGTCCATAGCTTAAACTGATATGGGAAATTCCATTTCCAGTTAAAAGCACTAATCCAATAAAAGCGAGAGCTGTCCCCAACCATGTCATGAGTGAAGGTCTTTTTTGGAAAATAAGCCACATTAGAATAGGGACGAGAGGGACGTAAAGAGCGGTTAAAAAGGCAGATTCACTACTTAAAATTGTTTGTAACGCAATGGTTTGGGTGCCATAACCAATCGCAATCACGATACCAATCGCCGTTCCTGCAAGTATTTCTTTTAAAGTTAATCCACGCATTGATTTCATTGAGATTAAAAAAATCGCCAAGGCTGCAACCGCAAAACGACAGCCCACAAAAAACATAGGGCTACTAAAATTCAGAGCGTATTGCACCGCTAGAAAAGTTCCACCCCAAATCATGGTAATGAAAATAAGCGCAAACTGGGCAGCTCGGGGAGAGGAGGCGAAATGGGTTGGCATGGTGTAAAACAGTAAAAATCAACTTTATATTGTGTATAAACTGATAGCGTCTATGCAAGAGAAATTATCTGTTCTAGCGTGGATCAGGCAATTTATTCAACTCACAAATAAAAAAAGAGCCTAACGGCTCTTCTTTCAGTACTTTGTTTAGAGGCGATTATCATCCAACAAGAGCTGTGCTTCACGAAGGTTTAATGTACCTTCATAAATTGCACGACCTGTAATCGCACCTAAAATACCTTGCTGACCTTTTAAGTTGCGAACATCATCCAGATTGGTCACACCACCTGAAGCGATCACAGGTAAGCCAGAGTATTGTGCTAAATGAACAGTTTGCTCAACGTTAACACCTTGCATCATACCATCACGTGCGATATCGGTATACACAATGCTTGAAACACCAGCATCTGCAAAACGTTTTGCAAGATCAGTTGCCTTGACATCAGTCACATTTGCCCAGCCATCTGTCGCAACCATACCATTGATGGCATCAATACCAACAATGATATGACCTGCAAAGCGTTTGCATGCCTCTTCAACAAATTCAGGTTCTTTTACTGCTTTTGTGCCAATGATGACGAAAGATACGCCTGCTTCCAAATAGTGCTCAATGGTTTCAAGTGAGCGAATACCACCACCAATTTGAATTGGAAGTTCTGGTTGTGCACGTGCAATCGCTTCCACCACAGGTTTATGAATTGGCGTACCTGCGAAAGCACCATTTAAATCAACTAAATGTAAACGACGTGCGCCTTCATCAACCCAATGTTGTGCAGTTGCGACAGGATCATCAGAGAAAACGGTATCGTCTTCCATACGTCCTTGTTTTAAACGAACACATTTACCATCTTTCAGGTCAATTGCAGGGATGATTAGCATGCTTTCGCTCCTAGCGTCATCATAAAGTTTAAATTGGCTACATATTAACAAAGTATTGATCAATCGCTAAGCCTTGTCTGCTGAACCTTGAAGTATTCTTACTATTTGTTGTTGAATTTGAGGAGGTAGTAACTGCTGATGATATAGGTATTGGTATATCAACAATGCGGCATAAGCATCGGCGGCAGCATAATTGATTTGTTGAGGACTTAGCTGTTTGACAGACCAGTTTGAAGTGCTTATTTTTTTACTTTTGACAAAATAATGTTGGAAAAGTAGAGCAATCGCCGTTTTTAAAAGAGTTGTTTGTTGCTGCATTTCCATTTTATGAAACTCAAAACTTTTGGTTGAGCTTAAACAGTTTTATGGAAATGAAAAAGCCAAGTGAGAAAACTTGGCTTTTTCATTATGGAAAATCGTTATTCAGCGTATTGCTGCTGTTTGATTGGATTAAATCTTCCATTCAACAAAGTTTTTTAACAACTGCAAACCAGCAATATGACTTTTCTCAGGATGGAATTGGGTTGCGAATAAATTGTCTTTATGAATCGCCGTACAGAAATTCACGCCATAATCACAAGTTGCTGCCGTGATCGCTGGATCTTTTGGTTCTACATAGTAACTATGCACAAAGTAGAAACGTGCATCTTGTTCAATATTGTTCCACATCGGATGACTTGGATCAAGTTGATGCACTTGATTCCACCCCATGTGAGGTACTTTCAAGTTTGGAATTTCTGGAAAGTGTTTAACAACACCGTCAAAAATACCTAAGGCATCGACACCGCCATTTTCTTCTGAACTTTGCAGTAGTGCTTGCATGCCGACACAGATGGCTAATACAGGTTTGTTAAACGCAGCTTGACGTATCACCTCATCGATTCCTGCTTCATGCATGCCTTGCATACAATCACGCATGGCACCTACACCAGGAAATACAATTTTATCTGCTTTAGCAATCAGTTTTGGATCATTGGTCACATCGACAGTTGCACCCACATGTTCTAAAGCTTTTGCTGCAGAGTGTAAATTACCCATACCATAATCAAGTAAAGCAATACGTGTCATTACAAGCTACCTTTGGTCGAAGCAATGGTATTTTCTGCACGTGGATCAATTTCACATGCCATACGCAATGCGCGAGCCAGTGCCTTAAACACACTTTCGATCTGGTGATGGCTATTCTTACCCTTTAGATTGTCAATATGCAGGGTCATTAACGCATGGTTGACAAAACCTTGGAAAAACTCAGAGAACAAATCGACATCAAACGTTCCGATACGAGCGCGAGTGAATGGAATATCCATAAATAAACCCGGACGACCAGATAGATCAACAACAACACGAGAAAGTGCTTCATCAAGTGGTGCATAAAAATGCCCATAACGACGTAAGCCTTTTTTATCACCTAAAGCTTGTGCAAATGCTTGCCCCAAGGTGATTCCACAATCTTCAACAGTATGGTGATCATCAATTTCTAAGTCACCATCGCAATGAATATCGATATCAAATAAACCATGACGCTTGATTTGATCAATCATATGGTCTAAAAATGGAACTCCAGTGTTGAGTGTGCCTTGACCCGTACCATCGAGATTGAGACGAACTCGAATTTTGGTTTCGTTGGTGTTTCTTACCACTTCACTGATACGTTGCGTCATGGACACGTTCCTCAAAAAACGTCAAAAATGATAGAATTAAAAACCGATAGTTTCGCTGTGACGAAAAAGTGACAGCATCATAGTTTGCTCAGGAGGGTTAATCAATGCCTATTACCGTACACGCTTACCGTTCTCTGGAAAATCTAGGGATTCGTACCCAGCTAGAGCGACTTTATGACACCAGCCCAGAGTTTGGTGATGGGCAAGATGCAATGGAGCAACTTGCGCAAAATCTACAGCAATATACCACAGTTTATACCGCTGAATTTAACACCAAAATTATAGGTGCAATTTGGGCAACAGGACAAGGTGAAAGCCGTGTTTTAGAATATATTGTCGTACATCCATCCAATCGTGGACGTGGGGTTGCAGAGCGTTTGGTTGAAGAAGTGTGCCGTATAGAAGAGGAACAAGGTGTAAAGCATTTTGAACCAGGTTGTGGAGCAATTCATCGTTGTTTATCGCATTTGGGCAAAATCTAGAATTAAAGTCTAATTGGTTTGCGATTTGCAGTAAAATTAGACGTTTGATAGGAAAATCCACAAATTTGCTTGACGCACGTGTGTAAACATTGTTTAATACGCCCACTTTGGCGCGATAGCTCAGTCGGTAGAGCAACGGATTGAAAATCCGTGTGTCCCCAGTTCGATCCTGGGTCCCGCCACCATAATTGTATTTTCAATCCCCGATCCCATCGGGGATTTTTTTTACCCAAAATTGATTGCGTGAAAAATGGGCAATCAAATCAAAAGCTCATGATAATTATTGACTATTGAGCTGAGATACGGCTTAATACACCCCATTGGCGCGATAGCTCAGTCGGTAGAGCAACGGATTGAAAATCCGTGTGTCCCCAGTTCGATCCTGGGTCCCGCCACCAAATTGATAAGAATAGATATTACTAGACACTACCAAAGGCTTAAATCATAAAGGTTTAAGCCTTTTTTTATACCCCTAGCCACTACCATCCATCCCCCTTAATCACCTATACTTTGTTGGTATTTTTGTTGGTATAAAGCAATACCAACAATTTAATACCAACAAATGCCCTAATTTCATACCAACAGTCCGCTAGATTTTATACCAACAAATAAGGGGGAAAGCCTTATGTTGACTGATGCACAGCTAAGACGAATTAAAGCCAATCCCAATAAAAAAACGCCTGATAAATACAGCGATACCAACGGGCTACAACTGCATGTTTTCCCGACTGGTCGTAAGACTTGGATATATGCCTACCGATACCAAAACAAGCAGCGTTCACTTACTTTAGGAAGTTATCCCGACCTATCGTTAGCAGATGCACGGATTAAGCTATCAGAGGCAAAGAAAACGCTAAATGAGGGCATAGACCCAAACCAAGCCAAAAAGAGCAACCTAACCCAGTTAAACGGCGAGCATAGCTTTGAATATGTGGCAATGGAGTGGTATAGGAAAAAAGTAGAGACTTGGGCAGAAAGCACCAGTGTAAAAACCAAAGCACGTTTAGAGGCGGATATATTTCCGTTTATCGGCGCAATGGATATTGCCAGTATTAAATCACCTGATCTATTGAGCGTGATTAAACGTATTGAGGGACGCTCACCTGATACAGCCAAACGAGCGTTACAGGAATGTGGGCAGATATTTAGATATGGCATGGCATTAGGTAAAAATGAAAACGACCCAAGCCAAGCATTACAAGGCTTATTACTACCTGTAAAAACAAGGAACTTTGCAGCGATTACCGACCCAAATAAAGTGGGCGAATTTTTGAGGGCAATAGATGACATTCCCAATACAACACTTGTTGTAAAAAGTGCATTTAAATTAGCACCTTTGTTCTTTGTGAGAATTGGCGAATTAAGAAAAGCCAAATGGAGTGAAATAGACTTTGA
>JACCDZ011444609.1_pt1 | contig 22701 bp, 20 predicted proteins | sample 7449551 | NCBI WGS metagenome assembly JACCDZ01 (sample SAMN15323452, study PRJNA562643) | freshwater metagenome | isolation source: river surface water | place: USA:Blue River Watershed | collected 2017-08-18 | reverse complement strand
GGTGACGATGCGGTCCAAGCCAAAGGCCAAACCGCCGTGCGGTGGCGCGCCGTATTGCAAGGCGTCGAGCAAGAACCCGAACTTGAGCTGGGCTTCTTCTGGCGTGATCTTCAACGCGTCAAACACTTTTTGTTGCACGTCTGCGCGGTGGATACGCACGGAGCCGCCGCCCATTTCCCAACCGTTCAAGACCATGTCGTAGCCCTTGGAGATGCACTTCTCGGGCGCGGTGACCATCCAATCTTCGTGGCCGTCTTTGGGTGCCGTGAAGGGATGGTGCACGGCGGTGTAGCGTTGGCTTTCGTCGTCGTATTCGAACATGGGGAAATCGACCACCCACATCGGCGCCCAACGGTCTTCGAACAAACCATTTTTCTTGCCGAACTCGCTGTGACCAATCTTGGTACGCAACGCGCCGATGGCGTCGTTGACGATCTTGGCTTTGTCGGCACCGAAGAAAATCAAGTCGCCATCTTGTGCACCGGTGCGCTCCAGCACCGCTTGCAACGCCGCGTCGTGGATGTTTTTCACGATGGGCGATTGCAAGCCGTCACGGCCCTTCGCCAATTCGTTCACGCGGATGTAGGCCAAGCCTTTGGCGCCATAGATCTTGACGAATTCGGTGTAGGCATCGATCTCGCCACGGCTGATGCCGCCGCCTTCGACCGACCCATGGGGCACTCGCAAAGCGACCACACGGCCGCCCTTCATGTTGGCTGCGCCTGAGAAGACTTTGAAGTCCACATCGCCCATGACGTCGGTCAACTCGGCGAACTGCAACTTCACGCGCAGGTCAGGCTTGTCGGAACCGTACAAGTGCATCGCGTCTTGGTAGGTCATAACAGGGAACTCACCCAAGTCCACACCGATGGTGTTCTTGAAGACGCGTTTGATCATGCCTTGGAACATGTCACGGATTTCCTCCTCGCTCAAGAACGAGGTTTCAATATCAATCTGGGTGAATTCAGGTTGACGGTCGGCGCGCAAGTCTTCGTCGCGGAAACACTTGGTGATTTGGTAGTAACGGTCGTAGCCCGCCACCATCAACAATTGTTTGAACAACTGAGGCGACTGGGGCAACGCAAAGAACTGGCCATCGTGCACACGGCTGGGCACGAGGTAGTCGCGCGCGCCTTCGGGCGTGCTCTTGGTGAGCATGGGAGTTTCGATGTCGACAAACCCGTTTTCGTCCAAGTACTTGCGCACTTCCATCGACACCTTGTAACGCAGCATCAGGTTGTTTTGCATGTACGGACGACGCAGGTCGAGCACACGGTGTGTGAGGCGCGTGGTCTCCGACAAGTTGTCGTCGTCAATTTGGAACGGGGGGGTGACCGAGGCGTTCAACACATTCAACTCGTGGCACAGCACTTCGATCTTGCCGCTCTTCAACGCGTCGTTGGTGGTGCCTTCGGGACGGGGACGCACCAAGCCTTTGATCTGCACACAGTACTCGTTGCGCACATCTTCAGCGATCTTGAACATCTCGGGACGATCGGGGTCGCACACCACTTGGACATAGCCTTCGCGATCGCGCAGGTCGATGAAGATCACGCCACCGTGGTCACGACGGCGGTTGACCCAGCCACACAGGCTCACGGTTTGGCCATTGAGGGCTTCGGTCACCAGACCGCAATAGTGGGAGCGCATTGCCATTTTTAGTTTCTCTTTTCTTGAATTGCTGCAGTGCCGGGGGAAACGGCACCCATGGAAATCACATACGTCAACGCTTCGTCGACGCTCATCTCAAGCTCTTTCACTTCGGTGCGGGGCACCAACAAGAAAAAGCCGCTGGTGGGGTTGGGTGTGGTGGGCACATACACGCTGAGGTGATCGCCTTCGAGCTTAGAAGCCACCTCGCCCACAGGCGCGCCGGTTTGGAAAGCGATGGTCCACATACCTTCACGCGGGTACTGCACCAGCAAGGCTTTGCGAAATGCATTGCCGTTACTGGAAAACAAGGTGTCGGACACCTTCTTCACACTGGTGTAAATTGATTTAACGATCGGGATGTGGGTGAACAACTTGTCCCACTGCTTGACCCACCATCTGCCCGCCACGTTGGAAACCAAGGCGCCGGTGACCAGCAAGCCGACCAGCACCAACACCACACCCAGGCCTGTGATTTGACGCAGCGTGGTGAGTGTGTCGTGCGACACCAAGGGGCCGATGGTGCCCAAGAACATGCCGTCCATGATGCCCACCAGCCAGGTGAGCACCCAGACCGTGATGGCCAAGGGCGTCCAGACCAACAGGCCTGCGAGCAGGTATTTTTTAATTGGCATGAGAAACCTAAGGGGTTAAAACATCAATGGCAAGCGCAACCGCCGCCACAGGCGGCAGGTGCCGCTGCAGTAGCGGTATCGGCCGCGGGCCCCGCTGCGTCAGCGCTGGAGGCGCTGGAACTGCTGGCTGGTGCGGAGGTGCCACCTGTGCCACCTTTGAAATCGGTGGCATACCAACCGGAGCCTTTGAGCTGAAAGCCCGCAGCGGTCAGTTGCTTGGAAAACGCGGGTTGGCCACAGGCGGGACAGTCCGTCAGTGGGGCATCGGAAATTTTTTGTAGCACGTCCTTGGCATGGCCGCAGGACCCGCATCTGTAGGCATAAATGGGCATGGCGAGACGAGTTTGATAAAACCCGTAATTATAGGCGGCCTCCCCCTGTTTCAAGGGGAGTGAAACGCGAACCAGGGGCTTAGGCAGTCCCCACCAACTTGTGATGTCCGCCATGGACGTTTCGAATGGCTTGGGGTCCCAATGAACCTACCAACATGCCCGTCAAACTGGCCAAAACGCCCGCCAATTGCGCGGGGAACTCGTCCCCGGCTGGCGTGACCAAAAACAGCACCCAGGTCAGCAAGCCCAACACCAGAGCAAAGATGGCCCCTTGGGTGGTGGCACGCTTCCAGTAGAGGCCAAACGTGAGCGGCACAAACGCTCCCACCAACGGCACTTGGTAGGCACCCGAGACCATTTCATAAATCGACGTGCCTTGCATGCGGATGGCGTAGCCCAACACCAACAAACTGAACACCAGCACCGTCACACGCATGGCACGCAGCTCTTGTTGGTCACTTTGGTGAGGATGGAATTGGCGCCAAATGTTTTCAGTGAAGGTCACGCTTGGCGCCAGCAAGGTCGCCGACGCGCACGATTTGATGGCTGACAAAAGCGCGCCAAAAAACAGCACTTGCATGATGAACGGCATCTGCGTCATGACCAAGGTGGGCAAAACTTTCTGAGGGTCGTCTGCAATCAAAGCGGCCGCTTGCTCGGGCATGATGAGCATGGCGCTGACCACCAAGAACATCGGCACAAACGCAAACAAAATGTAGCAAATGCCACCGATCACAGGGCCATGCGTGGCCGCCTTCAAGCTGTTGGCCGACATGACGCGTTGAAACACGTCTTGCTGCGGAATCGACCCGAGCATGATGGTGATGGCCGAGGCAAAGAAAAACAGCACGTCTTTGATGTTGGGCCCAGGCCAGAACTTGAACATGTCTTGGCTCACGGCCAAGGCCACCACTTTGTCGGCACCACCGGCTTGGTCGGCCGCAAACACCGCCAAGATCGACAAGCCCACCACCAAGATGATCATCTGGATGAAGTCGGTGATCGCCACCGACCACATACCGCCAAACAAGGTGTAGGCCAAGATGGAAGCCACCCCAATCACCATGCCCAGCTCCATGCTGACCACGCCATCAGACAACAGGTTGAACACCAGCCCCAAAGCTGTCACCTGCGCCGACACCCAGCCCAAGTAGCTCACCATGATGATGAGCGAACACACGATCTCGACCACGCGGCCATAGCGCTCACGAAAGTAGTCACTGATGGTGAGCAGCGTCATGCGGTAGAGCTTGCCGGCAAAAAATAAGCCCACAAAGATCAAGCAAAAACCAGCGCCGAACGGGTCTTCCACCACACCATGCAAGCCGCCGTTGACAAATTTGGCGGGAATCCCCAACACGGTTTCTGAACCAAACCACGTCGCGAAGGTGGTGGTGATTACCATGGCCATGGGCAAGTGTCGCCCGGCAATGGCGAAGTCAGATGAGTTGTGAACACGTTTGGCCGCCATCAAACCGATGGCAATGGTGACCAGCAAATAGACGATGACGAGTGTGAGCAGCACGGGTCAACTCCGCAAGGTGATTAAAAAAAGTGATGCAGGCGAACGAACACTTGCATCGCCAACAAACCCAACAAGAAACCACCGCCCATCCACATCAGGCGTTGCAACATGCGGTTGGTACGACGTTGTTCTTCGATGAGTTGTTGCAACTGCGCGCTGCCGTCGTTCTGACGGTGCTTCAAAAAATCATGCACCAAGCGTGGCAGCTCAGGCAACAACTTGGCATAGCGCGGCGCTTCATCGCGCAACTGATCCCATAATTTTTTGGGCCCCACTTGGTCGATCATCCACTTTTCCAAGAAGGGCTTGGCGGTGCTCCACAAATCCAACTCGGGATCGAGTTGTCGACCCAACCCTTCGATATTCAGCAGGGTTTTTTGCAACAACACGAGTTGCGGTTGAATTTCGACATTGAAACGGCGCGAGGTTTGGAACAAACGCATGAGCACCATGCCAAGAGAAATTTCTTTCAGTGGGCGGTCAAAGTAAGGCTCACACACGGCGCGAATCGCGGATTCCAACTCATCCACGCGCGTGTCGGCGGGCACCCAACCCGACTCCACGTGCAACTCAGCCACACGCTTGTAATCGCGACGAAAGAAGGCAGTGAAGTTTTGCGCCAAGTACTCTTTGTCGTACTCAGTGAGCGTGCCGACGATGCCAAAGTCGAGCGAGATGTAGCAGCCAAAGGTGCCAGGCTCCAAGCTGACTTGGATGTTGCCAGGGTGCATGTCAGCATGGAAGAAACCATCGCGAAACACCTGGGTAAAGAAAATGGTCACACCATCGCGTGCGAGCTTGGGGATGTCCACACCCGCCTCGCGCAAGCGGTCGGTCTGGCTGATGGGCACGCCCTTCATGCGTTCCATCACGATCACGTCGTTGTGGCAGAAGTCCCAAAACATTTCAGGGATCAACACCAGGTCGAGGCCTTCCATGTTGCGGCGCAATTGGGCGGCGTTGGCGGCTTCGCGCACGAAGTCGAGTTCGTCATGCAGGTACTTGTCAAACTCAGCCACCACCTCGCGGGGCTTCAAGCGTTTGCCATCGGCGGACAAACGGTCCACCCACCCTGCCATCATGCGCATCAGGCTCAGGTCTTTGTCAATCACGGTCAACATGCCTGGACGCAACACCTTGACGGCAACCTCGCGCTGCACTCCGTTGCGGTCTTTGATGACCGCAAAGTGCACTTGTGCAATCGAGGCGCTGGCGACCGGCGTTTGGGTGAACTCAACAAAAATCTCGGAAAGCGGACGGCCAAACGCGCGCTCGATGATGCCGACCGCCGCATCGGACGGGAACGGTGGCACGCGGTCTTGCAGCTTGGCCAGTTCATCGGCGATGTCGGGGGGCAACAAATCACGGCGCGTGGACAGCACCTGACCGAACTTCACAAAGATGGGCCCCAAATGCTCGAGCGCTTCACGCAGGCGTTGGCCTCGCGGTGCGCGCAAATCACGGCCAATCGACACGATGCGCGCCAACAAACGCAGTCCAGGTTTTTGGAAACTGGTCAGCACCAGCTCATCCAAACCATAACGCAGCACGATCAAGACGATGTAAATGCCGCGCAGCAATCGGGTCATCATGGGGCGGCCTTTTGGGTTTGTTGTTGCACAAAATGACGCAATGCCTCCACACCGCGTTGTGCCGTTTGCACCAAGGTGTGCGCAGGTGCATCGCCCACCACACGCGCCAAGTCCTCTTCAGGGTCCCAGCGCACATGGTCAATCAGCCAGTTGACTTCCGCGGCCAGCTGCACATCACCTTCGATCCGAATGGCCGGCTTGTCGCCTTGCAACACGGTTTTGGCGAGTGCAAAGGGAGAGGACTCACTTACACGCAACACCAGGTCAGCGGCTTTGGTTGAAGCATCAGGGGCGATGAACTCCACCAAGCCCGCAGGCGTGAAGCCGCACTGAAAAATTTGGTCACGCCAGCACACTTGCACTTGGCGCCCTTTTTGCCGCTGCAACCGGTCGCGCGCTGCGGGCTCTTGCATCAGCACATGGTTTAAAAAAAGCACCACGCGTTGCTGCACCTCCGCCACCGCCCAAGCCGGGGGCGTGAAGGACTGCGGCAGGTCTGCAGGAAGTTTGGCGCGCAGCGTGTCTGCTGCGTCGGCCAGCCAAGAAAAAGGGGACTGTGTTGCCATAGTCCCCAATTATTCCTTGTTTGAGCGCCCATTCGGCGCACCGGCTTATTGCAGCGCTTGAACGCCTGCCACCAGCCAGCCCAAGCTGCCATCTTTTGGCTTGGTCATGTTCCAAACTTCGCGGAACGGTGTGGGGCCAGAAGAAGGCTCTTCACGGATCAAGCCCGAGAACTCAACACTGGCCATGTACGTGTGACCAACATCTTCGATGCCCAACAGGCGCGCATCGAGCATCACCACGTCGGTTTGGTTGACTTGGCCTTTGGCCGTGGCTTCACGCTCAGCCAATTGGGCTTTGATTTCGTCCAACATGGTGTCGGTCATCATCACACGCAGTGCTGCGATGTCTGAGCGGTCCCAGGCTTGTTGCAAGGTCATGAAGTTTTGCTTGGCGGCGTTGACGAAGCCCGTGGTGTCAAAGTCAGCGGGGATGCCCCAGCTTTGGCTACCGCCTAAGGCTGAGCCAATCATGGAACCACCGGCTGCAGGGGCGAAGTCGGTTTGTGTGTCCACGGGGCGTGCCGACGAATCGTTGCCCACATTTTTAGGGTTGTACTGCGGCAAGGTGCTGGGATTGACAGGTGCACCCGCACCTTCGAAGGCGAAGGGGCTGTTGTTAGCCACCTCAGGTTGACGACGACGCATGACCATGCCGATCACCACCATCACGACCAAAGCCAAGAGGCCAAACATCAAGAACTGGCCAAACTCCGCGCCAAAGCCGAGGGAGTGCGCCAACCAGGCCAAGCCCAACCCTGCAGCCAATCCACCGAGCATGCCGCCCATGCCACCAAAGCGTGAAGGCTGTGCAGCGGCAGGCGCCGGTGCATGAGGCGCCGCGGGGGCCGCTGCAGGGGCCGCGTTTGGCGCAGCTGCCGGGGCGGGCTTCGTCGCTTCGCGCTGCGTCACATTGCTGGACTGTTGGCCCACAGACTTACCACCACCCAGGCGTTTGGCGGCCTCAGCGTGCATCGTGCCCAAGGACATGGCCACTACAAAAAGGGCTGTCAACAATTTTTTCATCGCTTCATCTCCAGTTGTCGTTCACTCGTCATTACCAATCAGCACTTAATTCCAACATGAAGTGCGACCACACCGGCGCTCATGTTGTGGAAATCCACATGACCAAAGCCATTTTGTTTCATGAGGGCTTTCAATTCTTCTTGACCGGGGTGCATGCGAATGGATTCGGCCAGGTATTGGTAACTCGCGGCGTCGCCAGCAATCATCTGACCCAGCTTGGGCAGGATGTTGAAGGAATACCAATCGTAGGCTTTCTCGAGGGGCTTGGCCACCTTGGAAAACTCCAACACCAGCAACTTGCCATTGGGTTTTAGGACACGGCACATCTCGCGCAAAGCGGCGTCTTTGTGGGTCATGTTACGCAGACCAAAGGCAACACTGACGACGTCAAAGTGGTTGTCAGGAAACGGCAGTTTTTCAGCATCGCACACCAAGGTGGGCAACACCATGCCGTGGTCAAGCAAGCGGTCGCGGCCGGTACGCAACATGGCTTCGTTGATGTCGGTGTGCACCACGCGGCCTGTTTTGCCGACTTTTTTAGCAAAGGCCATCGACAAGTCGCCTGTGCCACCGGCGATGTCCAGCACTTGCGAGCCTTCGCGCAAATCAGCCACCATGACGGTGTAACGCTTCCAGACGCGATGCAGGCCCGCGGACATGAGGTCATTCATGACATCGTATTTGGATGCCACGGAATCAAACACGCCACGGACGTGCTTGGCTTTTTCTTTTTCGTCGACGGTTTTGAAACCGAAGTGGGTGCTGCTCATGGTGCCAATGGTATCAATGCGCGTGGCTGCTACAGCCTCCGCCGGACTTCTCGACCATCGGGGCATCGCGGTCCACGCCGGCCTCTTGCAAGCGACGTTCGTAGTCGGCCCACAACTGCGATTGCTCTGAACCCAGAAAATACAAATATTCCCAGGTGAACAAACCGCTGTCGTGGCCATCGCTGAAGGTGGGTTTGATGGCGTAGTTGCCCACGGGCTCCAAGCCTTCAAGTTCCACCAAGCGCTTGCCGGTTTGCAACACCTCTTGGCCGGGGCCATGACCTTGTACTTCGGCTGAGGGGCTGTAGATGCGCATCAGCTCAAACGGGATACGGAAACTCGCGCCGTCGGCAAAGCTGACTTCCAAGACCCGCGATGCGCCATGCACCGTGATGTCTTGCGGTGCGGGGGTGGTTTTTTGCAATCCGGCCATGGAAAACTCCTGTTAGACCAACACGCGCTCAATGCCGCCGGCATTGGCTTGGGCGACATAGTCGGGCATCCAGTTCTCGCCCAAGATCTTGCGCGCCATTTCGACCACGATGTAGTCGGCCTCGAGCAAGCCGTTTTGCAAGTCGTCGCCATAACGGCTCAGGCCTTGCAAACAGCTGGGGCAGCTGGTGAGGATCTTCATGTCGCCCTGGGCTTGACCGGTCATGGCACGCAAAGCGGCTTCGTCTTTTTGCAACTCGGCCTCTTTGCGGAAGCGCACTTGGGTCGAAATGTCGGGACGCGTCACACCCAAGGTACCCGACTCGCCGCAGCAGCGGTCGCTCTTGCGCACTTGGTCGCCCACCAACGCCTTCACCGTTTTCATCGGGTCCTGTTGTTTCATGGGGCTGTGGCAAGGGTCGTGGTACAGATAACCGGCTTGCTGTTCTGCGCTCAAGGTGATGCCCTTTTCCAACAAATACTCGTGGATGTCGACGATGCGGCAGCCTGGGAAGATCTTGTCGAATTGATAGCCCTGCAACTGATCAAAGCAGGTGCCACAGCTCACCACCACGGTTTTGATGTCGAGGTAGTTGAGCGTGTTCGCCACGCGGTGGAACAACACACGGTTGTCGGTGATGATCTTCTCGGCCTTATCAAACTGACCCGAGCCGCGCTGGGGATAGCCGCAGCACAAATAGCCGGGAGGCAACACCGTTTGCACACCTGCGTGCCACAGCATGGCCTGCGTGGCCAAACCCACTTGGCTGAACAAACGCTCTGAACCGCAACCGGGGAAATAGAACACCGCTTCGGTTTCCGAGGTGGTGGACTGGGGGTTGCGAATGATCGGCACGTAGTCTTGGTCTTCAATGTCCAACAAAGCACGCGCGGTCTTCTTGGGCAAGTTGCCGGGCATTTTTTTGTTGATGAAGTGAATCACCTGCTCTTTGATTGGCGCAGTGCCCACTGAGGCCGGCGGTGCTTTGGTCTGCTTACGTGCGACCACGCTCAGCGCGTCATGTGCAAAGCGCTGCAACTTCATGCCCACGTCCACCATGGCACTGCGCGCCAGCTTGATGGTTTCGGGGTTGGTGGCGTTGAGCATGAACATGGCTGCCGCGTTGCCGGGACGGAAGCTTTTTTGCCCCATCTTGCGCAACAGGTTGCGCATGTTCATCGACACATCACCAAAGTCAATCTTCACCGGGCAGGGTGTGAGGCACTTGTGGCACACGGTGCAGTGGTCGGCCACGTCTTCGAACTCTTGCCAGTGTTTGATGGACACACCGCGGCGGGTTTGCTCTTCGTACAAGAAGGCTTCGACCAGCAACGACGTGGCCAAAATTTTGTTGCGTGGGCTGTAAAGCAAATTGGCGCGCGGCACATGGGTCGAGCAGACGGGCTTGCATTTGCCACAACGCAAACAGTCTTTCACGCTGCCCGCAATCGCGCCAATGTCGGACTGCTGCATGATCAGCGATTCATGCCCCATCAAGCCAAAGCTAGGGGTGTAGGCTTGGCTCAAGTCTGCATGACGCAACGACGCATCCGCCTCTTGGTTGCGAAGCAACTTGCCTTTGTTGAACCGACCTTCAGGGTCGACCTTGGCTTTGTAGTCGGCAAACGGCTTGAGCTCGTCGTCGCTCAAAAACTCGAGCTTGGTGATGCCAATGCCGTGCTCACCCGAGATCACGCCATTCAGCGAACGCGCCAGCACCATGATGCGGGCCACCGCCTCATGCGCGGTTTGCAACATGGCGTAGTTGTCGCTATTGACAGGGATGTTGGTGTGCACGTTGCCGTCACCGGCGTGCATGTGCAGCGCCACCCAGACGCGGCCTTTCAGCACGCGCTTGTGAATCGCATTGCACTCTTCCAAGATAGGCGCGAGTTGCGCACCCGTGAAAATGTTTTGCAACTGCGCACGGATTTGTGTTTTCCAACTGGCACGCAAACTGTGGTCTTGCAACTGCGGGAACAGCGCATCGCACTCGTTGAGCCACTGCTGCCACAGGCCGCGCACTTCGCCGATCAGCGAACGGGCTTGTTGCACACGGTCTTCCAACAGCTCGGGCGTGGGGATGTCGGCTGCATCGTCCGACTTGCCCAAGGGTAAATTGCCTTTGGCAAAGAAGTCGTCCAAGGCATCACACAACTCGAGCTTGTTGCGCAAGCTCAGCTCGATGTTGATGCGCTCAATGCCGTCGGTGTATTCAGCCATGCGGGGCAAGGGAATCACCACGTCTTCGTTGACCTTGAACGCGTTGGTGTGACGGCTGATGGCTGCCGTGCGCTTGCGGTCGAGCCAAAACTTTTTGCGCGCCTCCGGGCTCACGGCCACAAAACATTCACCGCTGCGGGTGTTGGCCATGCGTGAGACTTCAGAGGTCACACGCGCCACTTCGTCCGCGTCGTCACCGGCGATGTCGCCGATCAACAGCATCTTGGGCAAACCGCCGCGCTTGCTCTTGGTGGCGTAGCCCACCGCGCGCAGGTAACGGTCGTCCAAATGTTCCAAGCCCGCCAGCAACACACCACTGCGTTTTTGCTCAGCAAACATGTAGTCTTTGATTTCCACAATGCTGGGCACCGCGTCTTTGGCATTGCCAAAAAACTCCATGCACACGGTGCGGGTATGGGCCGGCATGCGGTGCACGATCCAGCGTGCGCTGGTGATCAAGCCATCGCAACCTTCTTTTTGCACACCGGGCAAACCGCTCAAAAACTTGTCGGTCACGTCTTTGCCCAGGCCTTCTTTGCGGAAAGACTTGCCGGGGATGTCCAGACGTTCTTGGCGAATGAAGGTTTTGCCATCGGCTTGGTAATACTTCAGCTCGAAGCTGGCCATCTCAGCATCATGGATCTTGCCGAGGTTGTGCTCCACGCGTGTCACCTCGAGCCATTCGGCATCCGGCGTCACCATGCGCCAGCTGGCCAGGTTGTCGAGGGCGGTGCCCCACAAAACAGCCTTCTTGCCGCCCGCGTTCATGGCGATGTTGCCGCCAATGCACGAGGCTTCAGCCGATGTCGGGTCAACCGCAAACACGAAGCCGCCGCGCTCGGCTGCATCGGCCACGCGTTGGGTGACCACACCGGCTTCGGTGTAAATGGTGGGCACTTTGTGCGCGACACCCGGCAGGTCCACCAGTTCGACCTCGGTCATGGCTTCGAGCTTTTCGGTGTTGATGACCGCACTCTTCCACGTCAGCGGAATCGCGCCGCCGGTGTAACCCGTGCCACCGCCACGCGGGACGATGGTCAATCCCAAATCGATACAGCCTTTGACCAAACCGGCCATTTCTTCTTCAGTGTCGGGGGTCAACACGACGAAGGGGTATTCGACACGCCAGTCGGTGGCATCGGTCACATGGCTCACGCGTGACAGGCCATCGAACTTGATGTTGTCGTGCGCAGTGTGTTTCTTGAGCAAGCGGGCTGCTTTTTTACGTAAGGCCGCAATCGCGTCGAACTGCGCGCTGAAGGTTTCAATGGCGCGACTGGCCGCCTGCAGCAGCTGCCCCACCCACGCGTCGCGCTCGGTGTCGAGATCGGGGGTACGGCGGTGTTGCACCTCGCCCAATCGGTGATGCAGGGCCTCGACCAACTGGTGGCGACGCTTGGGGTTGTCCAACAAATCGTCTTGCAAGTACGGGTTGCGCTGCACCACCCAGATGTCGCCCAACACCTCGTACAACATGCGGGCCGAGCGGCCCGTGCGACGCTCTTGGCGCAAGCGCAGCAGCAACTCCCAAGCCTCGGCACCCAACAAACGCAGCACGATCTCTCGGTCCGAAAACGAGGTGTAGTTGTAGGGGATTTCGCGCAGTCGCGGGCTTTCCTCAGCCGTGGCGAGCAAGTGGTTCAACGAGGTGGGAGCATTCATGGTGTGGTGTGCGCGCAAAGGCGCAGTGAGAGCGCGAATTTAAGAGGTAAATTTTACCGCAGGGGGCTTGCTTTCTGAGCCGTTGGGCCTGAGAGCACTTACTGACTTTGGGGGTGTCGCGTGTCGGGTTTTAGGGGTATTGCACTCACCCAAAGCGCAAGGTGAGTTGGCTGTGTGCGCGGTGAGCGACATTCTGAGCGCAGGGAAGAGGAGCCAACGTGGATGCAGCCAGCTCGCCTTGTGCGCCTCAGATCAACGCTGCCAACCTCTGCACATCAGCCATTGGACCGTGCCGCAAACAATAACCAAAGCCGAATACGTGGCCATTTTTCCGTCCACCCCCCAGAAAACCAAGCCCCCCACCAGCACAGCCGATCCCACCAAACCGCCCATCACGATCTGCTTGTGCCAACGCCAACGGCCCACAGGCCACCCGCTGCGGGCCAGCAAACGGGCCGCCAGCACCATAAAAAGGGCGATGCCCCAGGCAGGCGCCACAAAGTTCAACAGGTGAATAATTTGTTCGTAAGGACCCATGCGCTGCAATTTTATAATCCGTGACTATGGCAGTCTGGGCTTTGGGCCTCAATCACACGACAGCCCCGCTTGATTTGCGGGGCCGTTTTGCTTTTGCGGTCGAACACATGGGTCCGACCCTCTCGACCCTGCGCCACACATTTGCCCCCGACAGCGAGGTGGCCATCCTCTCGACCTGCAACCGCACCGAAATTTATTGCGCGGGCAGCGAGCCCCAAATGCAACAAACCTTGGCCTGGTTGGCGCAATCGGGCGGCGTGTCACCCGAAGCCTTAAAAGGCCACACTTATGCCTTGCTCGAAGCCGATGCAGCCCGCCATGCCTTCCGTGTGGCCAGTGGCCTGGACTCGATGGTGTTGGGCGAGCCGCAAATCTTGGGGCAAATGAAAGACGCCGTGCGCGCTGCCTCCGAAGCCGGCGCTTTGGGCACCACGCTCAACCAACTGTTCCAACGCTCATTTGCCGTGGCCAAAGAAGTGCGCAGCTCCACCGAGATTGGCGCGCACTCCATCAGCATGGCCGCAGCCGCCGTGCGTTTAGCCAGCCAGCTGTTTGAAGACCTCGCTCAAACCAAAGTCCTGTTTGTCGGTGCTGGGGAAATGATTGAACTCTGCGCCACGCACTTTGCGGCCAAAACACCCAAAGCCATGGCGATTGCCAACCGAACCCTGGAGCGTGGCGAAAAATTAGCCAGCCAATTCGGCGGTGAGGTGATGCGCCTGGCCGACCTGCCCCAGCGCTTGCACGAGTTTGATGTGGTCATCAGCTGCACCGCCAGCACCTTGCCTTTGATTGGGTTGGGCGCCGTAGAGCGGGCACTCAAGCAGCGCAAGCACCGCCCGATGTTCATGGTCGACTTGGCGGTACCACGCGACATTGAGCCCGAGGTGAAATCGCTCGAAGACGTATTTCTCTACACCGTGGACGACTTGTCCGAGGTGGTGCAAACCGGCCAGGCCAACCGCCAAGCCGCGGTGGCGCAAGCCGAAGCCATCATCGATGCCGGCGTGCAAAGCTTTGAGCACTGGGTGGACCAACGCAGCCATGTGCCGTTGATTCAACAACTCAATGCCCAAGCTGACGAATGGCGCAGCGCTGAGTTAGCACGCGCACGCAAGGCGATTGCCAAAGGCGAAGACGTAGACGCAGTACTCGATGCCTTGTCTCGCGGATTGACGCAAAAAATGCTGCACGGCGCCATGGCCGAACTGCACGGCGGGGACACCGAGGCCCGCGAACGGGCGCGTCACGCCATTGAGCATTTCTTCTTGCGCGGCAACCGTTAGGCGCTGACCCCATGAAAGACTTTCTCCGCGCTCAACTCGAGCGTCATGCACAACGCTTGAACGAGCTCGACTTTTTGTTGTCCCGCGAGGACATCATGAAGGACATGACGCAGTTCTTGGCGCTGTCACGCGAGCACACCGAGGTCACGGCCACCGCGGGCCGCTACGCGCGCTACCAGCAGCGCGAGGCTGACGTGCAAGCGGCCCGTCAGATGCTGCAAGACGGTGGTGATGACGCCGACATGCGCGCCATGGCCGAAGAAGAAATCGCCAATGCCGAAGCCGAGTTGACCCAACTCGAAGCCGAACTGCAGCGCATGCTGTTACCCAAAGACCCGGATGACGCACGCCCCGCCTTTCTTGAAATTCGCGCCGGCACCGGTGGCGATGAGTCCGCTTTGTTCGCAGCCGATTTGTTGCGCATGTACACCCGCTACGCCGAGCGCCAAGGCTGGCGCACCGAGATCGTCAGCGAGTCACCCAGCGAGTTGGGTGGCTACAAAGAAGTGGTGATTCGATTGGACGGCGGCGCCTCCGGCGACGGCGTGTATGGTTGGCTCAAGTTCGAATCAGGCGGCCACCGTGTGCAACGCGTGCCGGCCACCGAAACCCAAGGGCGCATCCACACCAGCGCTTGCACGGTCGCCGTACTGGCCGAGCCCGACGAAGCTGAAGCGATCAAGATCAACCCATCCGATTTGCGTATCGACACCTTCCGCGCCAGTGGTGCGGGCGGCCAGCACATCAACAAAACCGACTCCGCGGTGCGCATCACCCACTTGCCCACAGGCATCGTGGCTGAGTGCCAAGACGGCCGCAGCCAGCACAGCAACAAAGCGCAAGCCCTGCGCGTGTTGACCGCGCGCATTCAAGAAAAAGACCGCGCCGAACGCGCCGCCAAAGATGCCGCCCTGCGCAAAGGCCTGATTGGCAGTGGCGATCGCTCTGACCGCATCCGCACCTATAACTTTCCGCAAGGGCGTTGGACCGACCATCGCATCAACCTCACGCTGTACAAGCTCAACTTCATCATGGAAGGTGATTTGAGCGAGGCCATGCAAGCGCTGAAGCACGCCCATGAGGCCGAGCAACTGGCCGCCTTGGAGGACAACGCGTGAGCGCCTTCAGCGTGGCCCAAGCCGCAGCTTGGGCCCAAACTTTGGGACTGTCGCGCATCGATGCCCAGGTGTTGTTGTTGCATGCACTGGGTCGCGCCCCCCACGACCGCGCATGGCTGTTGGCGCATGGCGATGACCCGCTGGATGCGGACATCCAAGCTACTTTCACCGCTTATGCCCATCGACGCGTGGCGACTGAACCCGTGGCCTACATCACGGGGCAGAAAGAGTTTTTTGGCTTAACCCTGCAAGTAGATGCACGCGTGCTCGACCCGCGCGCTGACACCGAGACCTTGGTGGAATGGGCTTTGTCTTGTTTGGCCGATGTCTCAGCCCCCGAGGTGGTGGACTTGGGCACCGGCAGCGGCGCCATTGCCTTGGCACTCCAACATACGCGCCCCGACGCACGGGTCTCGGCCATCGATGCCAGTGCCGAGGCCTTAGACGTAGCGCGCGCCAACGCCAAACACTTGCAACTGCCGGTGACGTTTCACCACGGATCCTGGCTCGCGCCTGTGGCTGGTCAGATCTGGGACGCCATCGTCTCCAACCCGCCTTATGTGGCGAGCGGCGATGCCCACCTGGCTGGGCTCACGCACGAGCCCTTGTCAGCCTTGGCCTCAGGGCCCGATGGCTTGGACGACCTTCGCCTCATCGTGCGCCAGGCCAGCCAACACCTCAAACCCGGCGGCTGGTTGCTGCTTGAGCATGGCTTTGACCAAGCCCATGCCGTCCACACCTTGCTGAGCAACCAAGGTTTTGTGAATGTACAAAGCCGCCCTGACCTTGCGGGCATCTTGCGCTGCAGCGGTGGACAATGGCCAACAGTGAAATAATGACCTTTTGATTTGGAGAGAACCCATGAGCGACGTGCAACAACGCATTGATGAACTGGTGAAAGGCAACGACGTGTTGCTGTTCATGAAGGGCAGCGCCAGCTTCCCCATGTGTGGCTTTTCAGGCCGGGCCGTACAAGTGTTGAAAGCTTGCGGCGTGGACGCCAAAGCCATCAAAACAGTGAACGTGCTGGATGACGCAGAAATTCGTCAAGGCATCAAGGAATACAGCAACTGGCCGACCATTCCTCAGCTCTACATCAAGGGCGAATTCATTGGCGGCTCCGACATCATGATGGAAATGTATGAGTCGGGCGAGTTGCAAAAAGTCATCAACGGCTGAACGCCACCGACTGGGGAAAAGCCCCATCCGAAAGCCCGCTCACCGCGGGCTTTTTTATTTCACGGGCACCAACAATTGATCGGTCTTGCATTCACGGTTGCCATAGCGCTGCACGCATAAATTGGCAACGCATGAGGCAATCGCCATCTTGCGCACCGACTCGTTTTGGTCAACCACCACCAACTCTTGGTAGGGAATGAATTCCGGGCGCGTGACGTCGTTGCAAATGGTGTGGGCGTGTGCCCCTTCACGGACCACGTAGCAACTGCGCATCCCTGTAGATACATGGATCACGCGCTGGCGGTGTTGCACGACCTGCACTTTGTGGATCGGGTAATCAGCAAAAGCCGCAGGGGTGCATTCTTGCTCGACAGCCCGATAGGCGGGGGTGGCGCAGCCTGCCAGCAGCGTCGCTGCCAGCAACACGTACAACCCAGCTTTCATGGCCACCCCTTTTTCGCCGCCAACACGGCATTTGGATACTGCGCTTGGCCACGGCTGCCGTTGTAGCGCCCCAAGGCCAAAAATAAATCTCCGTTTTCAACGTTCAAGTAGTGCCGCAAGATGACACAACCAAACCGCAAATTGGTTTGCATTTGAAACAACGCCCCCGCCTCGCCCTGTGCCAAGACACGGGTCCAGAATGGCATGACCTGCATGAAGCCACGCGCGCCCGCGCTGCTGATGGCAAATTTGCGAAAACCACTTTCGACTTGGATCAGCCCCAACACCAGCGAAGGCTCGAGCCCTGCACGCTGGCTTTCGTACCAAACCGTTTGTAAGAACTCGCGGCGCAAATGTGGGTTGGCCAACTCATGTGCCAACCCATCGGGGGACGACACGGCTGAGCTTGAAGTGCGGTGTTTCAGTTGCTGCGCGAGCCGTACCTCGGCCAATTGAAGCCACTGCTGAAATGCGTCTGCCGCCTTGCCGTCGGCATGAACCAGCGCGGGCGGACCCGAGGAGTGCACTGCAGCACTGAGTGCCGTGCGCACCGAATCTGCCAGAGGTTCTTCGCGCTGATTTCCGGCATGCACCGGCATGCAGATGAGCCAGACCGACAACAGCCTCCATATGGACCGCCTCAGAAGCGGCCTAAGCACTCGCAGCACACGACCCCACAGGCGCAAGCTGCGAATCATGGTCATCCCAATCCGAGTTGGGCCTTCACATGCGCCAGCAGCTCGGCCACGGCCACTTTGGTGGATTCGGTGTCGCGACGGTGTTGGTACTCGACCACACCGTCTTTCAAACCTTTGTCGCCAATGGTGACGCGGTGTGGGACACCAATCAGTTCCCAATCGGCAAACATCGCACCCGGGCGCTCGCCACGGTCATCCAAGATGACATCCACGCCCAAGGCCAACAACTCCTCATAGAGCTTGTAGGCGGCGGCTTTGACGTCTTCGCTGCGGTCCATGTTCACAGGGCACACCACCACGGTGAAAGGGGCAATCGCATCGGGCCAAATGATGCCGCGCTCATCATGGTTTTGCTCAATCGCGGCCGCAGGCAAGCGTGTCACGCCAATACCGTAGCAGCCCATTTCCATGAACTGCGGTTTGCCGTTCACGTCCAAGAAGGTGGCATTCATGGCCTGGCTGTATTTGGTGCCAAGGTAGAACACATGGCCCACTTCGATGCCGCGCTCAATCGCGAGCACGCCTTGGCCATCAGGCGAGGCATCGCCTGCCACCACGTTGCGAATATCGGCCACCAGATCGGGCTCGGCAACGTCGCGGCCGAAGTTGACACCGGTCATGTGGAAGTCCACGTCGTTGGCGCCACATATCCAATCGGCCATCACCGCCACATCGCGGTCGACCACGATCTTCAACGGTTGCTTCAAATGGACAGGACCGAGGTAGCCAGGCTTGCAGCCAAAATGGTCTTCGATTTCAGTGGTGGTGGCAAAGCGGAAGCCGCCTTCAAAGCCAGGCAGCTTGCCCACTTTGACTTCGTTCATGTCGTGGTCGCCGCGCAGCAACAACAACCACACTTGCGACTTGACGACTTCGCCTTTGTCGTTGAGCGTGTCGGTGGCCAGCACGAGGGATTTGACGGTGGTATTGAGCGGCACGTTTAACAAGGCGGCTACATCTTCGCAGGTGCTCTTGCCAGGGGTCGCCGTTTTGGTCAGCGCCTGCGTGGCGGCGCCGCGCGTGTGGGCGGGCGCCAAAGCCTCAGCCTTTTCGATGTTGGCAGCGTAGTTGCTGGTGGGGCAATAGACGATAGCGTCTTCGCCCGTGGCGGCGATCACTTGAAACTCTTCGCTCAGATCGCCACCAATCGCGCCGCTGTCGGCGGCCACAGCGCGGTAGGTCAGGCCAAAGCGGTCAAAGATTTTGCGGTACGCATCGGCCATCACTTGGTAGCTTTGCTTGGCAGAGGCCTGGTCGCGGTCGAAGCTGTAGGCATCTTTCATGATGAATTCGCGGCCGCGCATCAAACCAAAGCGGGGGCGGCGTTCGTCACGAAATTTAGTTTGGATTTGGTAGAAATTCTTAGGCAGCTGTTTGTAGCTGCGGATTTCTTGGCGCGCGATGTCGGTCACCACTTCTTCGCTGGTGGGTTGCACCACAAAGTCACGGCCATGGCGGTCTTGGATGCGCAGCAACTCGGGGCCCATCTTGTCGAAACGGCCGGTCTCTTGCCACAGTTCCGCGGGTTGGACCACGGGCATGGTGAGCTCGATCGCGCCAGCTTTGTCCATTTCCTCGCGCACGATGGTTTCCACTTTGCGAATCACGCGCAAGCCCATGGGCATGTAGTTGTAAATGCCAGCGCCAAGCTTTTTGATCAAACCCGCACGCATCATCAATTTGTGGCTGACCACTTCGGCGTCAGCAGGGGCATCTTTGAGGGTCGAAATGAGAAATTTGGAGGCTTTCATGCGAGCAATCGGATCGTCAAATTAGTAGGGAATTAGGGGAATCGCTGAGTGAAGTGCTGCAGCTCTGTGCATAATCGACTCAGTTTAAAAATTTGAGGTTTGATTATGCTCGACCGTGAAGGGTTCAGACCCAACGTCGGCATCATCTTGCTCAACCAGAAAAATCAGGTTTTTTGGGGAAAACGCATCCGCACCCACAGCTGGCAGTTTCCGCAAGGCGGCATTGATCGAGGAGAGACCCCCGAACAAGCCATGATCCGCGAACTGCACGAAGAAGTGGGGCTCAAACCAGAGCATGTGCGCATCGTGGCCCGTACCCGAGATTGGTTGCGCTATGAGGTGCCTGACCGGTTCATTCGCCGCGATGCCCGCGGCTTTTACAAAGGCCAAAAGCAAATTTGGTTTTTGCTGCAGTTGGTCGCCCCCGACCACCATTTGAACCTGCGCGCCACCGACCACCCCGAGTTCGACGCTTGGCGTTGGAACGACTACTGGGTCCCCTTGGATGTGGTGGTTGAGTTCAAGCGCGGCGTGTATGAAATGGCGTTGACCGAGCTGTCTCGCTTTCTGCCCCGGCACGACAACCGCCATCGTGGCCCGCGTGGGGGGCAACACCACGCCGCCGAAGGCGTGGCCAACACCATTGCCAAGCAATTTGGCATGTCGATGACGATGGAGCTTCCGCCCGGCGCCACGTTTGACCCGGATCCGCAAGCGGCTTTGCGCCAACGCGACGGCTCATGAAAAAAGCCCACCAAGGTGGGCTTTTTTATTTGCACAAGACCAAGTTGTCGCGATGCACCATCTCGGGCTCAGCGATGTAACCCAGCAATTGCTCCACGGCGCTGGAAGGTTTCCGACACAGCAAACGCGCTTCGGCGGCGGCGTAATTGGCCAAGCCACGGGCGACTTCTTGACCTTGGCTGTCCACAATCGCAATCACTTCGCCGCGAGAAAAATCACCCTCCACACTGACCATGCCAATTGGCAAAAGGCTGGAACCTTCGGCGCGAAGTTTGGTCACCGCGCCATCGTCGATGGTGATGGCGCCGCGCAATTGCAAGTGGTCGGCCATCCATTGTTTGCGAGCTTGTTGCTTTTGAGTTTGCGCCACCAACAAAGTGCCAATGGCCTCACCTTGCGTCAAGCGCACCAAGGCGTCGGGCTCTCGGCCCCAGGCAATCACCGTAGAAGCGCCAGAACCCGCGGCACGCTTGGCAGCCAAAATTTTGGTGATCATGCCGCCTTTGCCGATGCTGGAGCCTGCGCCACCTGCCATCTCTTCCAACTTGGCATCGCCCGCGCGGGCTTCATGCACAAAAGTAGCGGCAGGGTCACGCCTTGGATCGGCGGTGTAGAGACCTTTTTGATCGGTCAGGATGATGAGCGCGTCAGCCTCGACCAAATTGGCCACCAGCGCACCCAAGGTGTCGTTGTCACCAAACTTGATCTCGTCGTTCACCACGGTGTCGTTCTCGTTGATCACCGGCAACACGCCGTGTGACAGCAAGGTCAACAGTGTGGAGCGCGCATTGAGGTAGCGTTCCCGGTCCGCCAAGTCGGCATGGGTGAGCAGGACTTGGGCTGAGCCGAGGCCGTTTTCGCGCAACTTGGTTTCGTACATCTGAGCCAAGCCCATTTGCCCTACTGCCGCCGCCGCTTGGAGCTCATGCAACTCATGGGGTCGTGTGGTCCAACCCAAGCGTTTCATGCCTTCAGCAATCGCACCGCTGGACACCATGATGACCTCACGGCCATCGCGCACCAAAGCGCTGAGTTGTCGGCACCATTCGCCAATCGCCTGCTCATCCAAACCGCGACCTTCGTTGGTCACCAAGCTAGAGCCGACCTTGACCACGATGCGGCGGGCATCGCGCAACACGGGAGAGGCGGAAGTCGTCATGACTGCTTATTCAGAGGTGGGCTCAACAAAGCGCGGATCGACGTATTCGGGCGGTTGCTCCGAGACTTGCTGCGCTTTGATGTGTTTGTAAATGTCTTTGATCAGTGGCTCGCAGCCCTCGCGGGTGAGCGCCGAGATTTGATACACCGGACCTTTGTATTTCAAACGCTTGACGAAGTCGGCCACCAACGCGGCGCGCTCATCCGCACCGACCATGTCGAGCTTGTTGAGTACCAACCAGCGGGGCTTGTCGTACAAGGCTTTGTCGTATTTTTTCAGTTCGTTGACGATGGCCTTGGCTTGCGCCACAGGGTCCACGCCTTCATCGAACGGTGCAATGTCCACAAGATGCAGCAGCAAACGCGTACGCTGCAAATGGCGCAAGAACTGATGCCCCAAGCCTGCACCGTCTGACGCACCTTCAATCAACCCAGGCACATCGGCGACCACAAAGCTTTGTTCAGGGCCCACGCGCACCACGCCCAAATTGGGGTGCAAGGTGGTGAATGGGTAGTCCGCAATCTTGGGGCGGGCGTTCGAAATGGCAGAAATCAGAGTGGACTTGCCCGCATTGGGCATGCCCAGCAAACCGACATCGGCCAAGACCTTGAGTTCGAGCTTGAGGCTGCGTTTTTCACCGGGCCAACCCGGCGTTTTCTGACGCGGCGCACGGTTGATCGCGCTCTTGAAACGCATGTTGCCAAAACCGCCATCGCCGCCTTTGGCGATGGTGATGACCTCGCCGGGTGTCAACAACTCGAACAACACGTCGCCGGTTTCGGCGTCGGTGATGATCGTGCCCACCGGCATCTTCAACGTGATGTCGTCGCCGGCATGGCCAAACATGTCAGAGCCCATGCCGTGCTGGCCACGCTTGGCCTCGTGACGACGCGAGTAGCGGTAGTCCACCAAGGTGTTGAGGTTGGGGTCGGCCACGGCGAACACATGACCACCGCGTCCGCCATCGCCCCCGTTGGGACCACCGAACTCTTTGTACTTCTCATGACGGAACGAGACGCAGCCGTTCCCCCCATCGCCAGCGGCGATGTCGATAAAGGCTTCGTCTACGAATTTCATGGGAGTAGTTTAAAAAGTAAAGCCCCGACACGTCGGGGCTTTGTCACATGTCAGTTTGAAAAAATCAAACGGGTGTGATGTTGACCATGTGCTTGTTCAAAGCGCCTTTGACGCCGAACGACACGTGGCCGTCAACCAATGCGAACAAGGTGTGGTCTTTGCCCACGCCGACATTAGCGCCGGGGTGAAACTTGGTGCCACGTTGACGCACGATGATGGAGCCAGCAGAGATCAACTCACCGCCGAAAGCTTTCACACCGAGCATTTTGGGCTTGGAATCACGCCCGTTGCGCGTAG
>JACCDZ011066419.1_pt1 | contig 22716 bp, 28 predicted proteins | sample 7449551 | NCBI WGS metagenome assembly JACCDZ01 (sample SAMN15323452, study PRJNA562643) | freshwater metagenome | isolation source: river surface water | place: USA:Blue River Watershed | collected 2017-08-18 | reverse complement strand
GTCTTACGACTGTCCAGCATGTAGATCGCCGTTAACGCACAGAGCGGGGCCGGTACGAACTGCACACTTCGCCCACCACCCAAGCGCTACTTGCAATCTCGAATCTGCTTTGCATATCACAGCAAAAAAGCTGATCGCCGATGCTATTCATGCTAATGCGACTAAAAACCAATCGATACAACTGATCACTGCATGCCATTGCTGCACATCAGAAGTGGTGACAACTCTAACGCCGCAAACCTTCACCTCTGCGAAAGAAGAAGTGAGTATCACTGACTATGTATGTGATGTTGTGGGATTCAGAGATGGAGCCATCGCATTAGCTGTGGAGATATTTAATACTCATAAAGTCGATGCCGAGAAGGGCTCTAAGCTGCCAGTCCATTGGATCGAATTAAATGCCGAAGATGTAGTTAAATCACCAAATACCTGGCGACCAACTCAGCACCGGCTAAAACCAGTATTTTGCCAAGAGTGTAAAGATGACACCAATCGCATTTACGCATCAGCAGATAAATGGGGCATTGCTAGAAACCTGTATACCCCAATCACATTCAACCAGTTTTCAGCTTATGTCGCATCAACCATTGAGTGTTACAAATGCAAGGAAACGGTCCCAGTTTTCTGGTGGGATGGGGTGCCTTTTTGCGAAAAAACACCACCAGAACCAAAGCCTCCAACAGTCAAATTTCGCGATTCTCAACGTTATGGCGGAGCTTACTGGGCGAACACTTGCCCGAAATGTAAAGCCTTGCAAGGCGATAACTTTGTCTTTCTATTTGCAGATGCTCCTTTTCTACATATGCCAATGTCAGAAAATGCTGAGCCCAAAAAATCAGGTGTCACAGTACGCTCAGGACAATCAGCTGTATCCGAATTCGTGAACATAATGACTAGGAACATAGGTAGATATTAACGATATGGAAGTGCTAATCCCCTATGCAATGCAGCAAAGCAGTGGCAAATTTGTAACGCCTGACGAAGTTGAAAACGGCGAAAACTGCGGCTGTATCTGTCCGGCCTGTGATGCGCCAATGGTAGCAAAGCAGGGCAATGTGAATGTTTGGCATTTTGCTCACAAGCCAAAGTCCGTATCTGAAGATAAACCTTGCTCATTTAATTTCCGGCGCGGCTGTTTCTGGCTGGCACGGCAGCTGATCACTGATTCGCTTCAAGAACCGCTTAAGCTCCCTGACTACCATATTGCATTGAATGACCCAGCAGGTCTTAACTCAAAAATGGAGCTAGTAACATCAGCCTCAGCCAGAGTATTTGATCAGGTTCATTTTCAGCCAATGCAGCAGCACATGAGCAGTGATGAAGTAGAGCTAACTCTCAACGGGTACACCTTGATGCTGGTGCTTGGATTTAACGTCCAACACAGCAGTAGCTTTAAGTGCGCCACGGTTTTTGTCGATTTGAACGGTGCCGATCAGGAGTACAGAAAACAAAAGAGATCCCTTAAAGAGATTTTGCTAGACCGGATATTCCACCAAACTACAGCCAAGAAATGGCTGTACCATCCCAATGAAAAAAAGAAAAAAGACGATTTCGCCGCTTACCTAAAAGCAGCTGATGCCGAACGAGCCAGAAGAGCTGAAGAACGTTTTAAATTTCAGCCAAAAAACTCAGTAACCAAAGTGCAACAGAAGTCAGAAGCTCAACAGCAGGCAAGTCATAGCGTAGATATCGAGGAACGGCTAATTGATATGATTGGCCAAGCCGCACGGCTATTCACGTTTGGAAATAAGGTAGTGCTGCAATGCGAAAACTGCTGTTACTTGAGTCCGTCTGAAGCGACATCGTGCCAATATTGCCAGGGTAGTAAATTCTGTAAAATCGGGCTTTCAGATGAATACTTTAAAGATATCAAAGGGAAATATTTACGTGTGGGGTATGCGCATCAGTCACTTAAAGCTATCCCCAAAAATTAAGAGACCTAATTAGTTCAGTAAGGGGATTACAACATATTTATAAGGATCTATGGACCCGATAGCAGATAGCCTGAAAATATTTAAACAACTAGCAGTTGAATTTGGTGATTCACCTATCACCGGAGAAGAACGAATAACTAACTTCTTTGAGGCACTCAAAGAACGCACGTCAGGATTAGTCATCGTAGACTTTCTTGACCTTGCAAATTGGGATTGCTTTGAGACCTTTAAGATCCAAAATCATGGGATCTTACAACTCGTATGGCATGATTACAGATCTAAAGATGAATCACCTCACAAAAGACAACTAAGAGAGTATATCTTTCCTGCATCAATATATTCTCTTGCCTTAAGCGTTAATTCTATTGTTCCAATATCCTCAAATGTCGCTACTGTATTCTTGATTAATGGCTTTGCAAAAACCGAAAAAGAAATTAAAAAAATATTCTCAGCAGAAGGTACGGAAATTGAAATTTTGGACAACAGTTTCTTTGAAAAACGTATCATTAGAAGAATTGGTGAAGATTACGAAATTTGCGACTTTCACTGTACGCCGATATTCTCTATCGCCATAGTCCCCAAAGCATTACGAATCTCATCACACGATTCAAAATCACTCCTGTATTTATATAACTACAGCTCATCACTAGACAGACTGGAACGAGTTTCGAGAGCACTGAGCGATACTGACACATTACACCCTGACGATATTGCGGGGAATGTTAATACTGTAAGGCGCATCTTTGAATTCGTTTTAAAGGTCGAATGTTGTGCTGACGAATTAGAAATGCGTAAAAGCTACTCTCAAATTTTGCTAGGCGATCTTATCTCTCTGGTAAAAAGAAACAAAAATCAGGAGATACAGAAACTACTTGGTAACTTTGCAGAAATCGTAAATGAATTCTCACATGACTCGGGTAAGCCAATCGAACCAGCTAAAGCAAAATTAGCAGTTTTTATTGCCATTTTTTATGTTAAATCTTTAATTATGCAGGAAAAATTTAAAGATTTAACATGAAAAAGTCTATTTATCCAGCGATGATTATTTTTTGCCACTTTATATATGGCCGGAGCCTTATTCGCCGACAGCTATGCCTAATTGCTTTTGTTCAGGCTTTCCTAATAATTCAGCTAGCAGAGCATCTTCCTCTAACTCTTGATAGCGGCTCTCAATTTTCTCTTTTAATGAGAACAACCTAGCCTCTGCTGTCCGAAGTAATTCACTATACGTTACCGCTTTGACCTCACCGTACTGGTGATCTTGGTCTATACCTACCAACTGATACTTGCTTGTTTTTTGGTCAATAGAATCGCCAACAACGAATGCTTTAATAAATGGCTGGACTGAACCGACCCCAGCATGAAAGATATCCTCGACATAAGACTTAGCTTGATTCATTTCATCACGAGAAATTTCAAAACCACCTTTTTTCAATTCGATAAGCAGTACTTTTTTTGTCTTTTTGATTTCGCCATTGAATTCCTCTAGACCCAGAGCGCTAACAGATGAATTTTCGCCAACCACAATATCAGGTCTTTTCGAAGATTTTATGAAGGCTCCCTTTTTCAGCTTTTTATCAAAGACAATTTGCATTGTCTTAATTAAACCTCGGTTGCTAGCATATTCAGGAGTGTCAAACTCTGGGCCAAAAACCCATCTGGCTTTCTCCAATAGAGGGTGTAGCGTATGAAGCTCATCTACTGTGTGATCACTACTCAAACGCTCAATTGCTTCTATGACTTTCATTCGAGAATCAATTTCAGCCAGAATTACCATAGCATCGGTAACACGCCATTCGTTTAGAAAAGAATCTAGAGCGTCAGCATCGTTAGGTTCAATAAGACTCAGTTTATATAGGAGTGGTATACCAGCTCTAGATTTCTCTAAATTAAGAGCTGCTCGAAACGCGAGCTCTAAAAACTCAATTTTAACATCTGGGTTTTCACTTAATATTTGATCTATAAATCCATAGAGTTCTTTTTGAGCCAACTTCGGTAAATCACTAATTTCATGCTTATTTTTATCAATTAATTGTCTCTTAGCACTATCGATTTCGTTTTTAGAAAGTTCGAGATAACATGCTTTGACAAAGACAGATATTTCTTTTGCAATTAATTGCAATGATGAAAAATCTGATTTAAACCCTGACCAATCTGGCTCAATGTAATCAAACAGCTGTTCGGATTCAGCAATCAAAGTATATCTTTTGGCAAATGACCGCCGACCATCCAATACCTGCTCCCCCCCAATTGTCCAAGAAGGATTTCCTAGAAGCCTACCACCTAACCAAAAAGCAACACCATGTTGATGTGAGGTTCTAGACACCATTGACGAATCGACAAGGGTTAATTTTAATTGGATAGTGCCGACAGGATTAATTTCTGTTGTTTTAACAATGCCTGGATGTTCAGCTAATGTTACTAGCTTCCCATTGATGAAAACTTTAAACTCAGGATTAAATAAGAATCTTGCAGAAATTATTTCGGTTAATTCATCAATAGATATTCTATTTCGTTTTACAGCAACTCTTACAATCGTACCATGCCCAGCCTTCTCACTAGTCTTATGATCCAACACTTTTATTGGCTGTGGGCCCGAAGCTAGCTCTAACTGGTATCTGTTGGAAAAATTATCGCGCCATGTTTCCACTTCATAAATGTCGTTGAAACATAACCCTGCGTGTCGACCAACACCATTACGACCGAAGGCTAACCTTTTCTTCGTTAGATGATTATCATCAGGAGTCTCAACGAATATACCTTGATGCTTTCTTCTATCATATCGTAGCTTTAGCCATCTAGACGCAAATTGATTTTCAGTCAATCCTAGCCCGTTATCCTCAACAGATAACAAGCCGTCATCTTCTGATGGCACAATTATTTTAACTTCAGAAGCACCAGCATCATGCCCATTTGCAATCAATTCTGTAATAGCAATGTCAGCTTTAGATGCAATGGAACCAATCTCTCTAATTAAGAAATTTTCCTCATAAGTAACCGAATAATCCATATGTTTCCTTTAAATTATAAAGATTTAGCATCATTGCATCTAAAAAATAAATTTAAATAAGAATACTTACCACTGCGTAGCGTGAATAAAAAGAAGCATAAAGCAATTTATTCAGTTAAATCGCCACTCAATAGAAATAAGTTAGCTTCAATTCCCAAAGCATCAGCTATTTGATGTATTTTTGTTAACGTAAGGTTTATTTCACCTCGCTCAATTTGCCCCATATAACTACGATCAATTCCAGCTAAATTAGACAATCCCTCTTGGGATAAACCTTTCTTTTTTCTAATAGCCCTAACCCTAGCGCCAAAAGCAACCAACCGTGGATCTCGCATACATAGCCCTGCATAAAATACAGAACTATCACTACTTGTCGGTTATATCTCCACGGGATATACCCACCATTTGTACTACAATGATAATATCGAAGTCACCAATGACAGGAAAATTATGCAAATACAAAGTCTGTTACACCGGCAAGGTGGTCATTGTTTTTACTGCAGAAAACCTTTAGCCATGCAAGATGCATCTATTGACCATGTGATCCCGCAATGCATGGGGTTCTATGAAGGCTTCACTAATCTGGTGGCATGCTGCCGTGAAATAAATTCTCTCTTCCAGGGATTACCTCCCAAACATAAAATAGAGATCGTATTAAATGCCGGTGGGCTTTCAGCGTGTCCAAAAGACTTGGAAAAAAATAACCAGGAACTCCGCAGGCGTGAGATGAAAATCAGCAGCGCGTTTAATGAACCGATGTATGGCTCAGGATTACAAACTGCAGTAAGACCCCAAGAGTCAGAACGTCAGTATCGGGACAGAATATTGCAGGAAGAAACGAAAAGAATACAAGAAATGGACGAACATTTCGTACAGAGTATGGAGTTACCTGACGAAGCATATCCTCTTGAGCCCAACTCATTTTTTGAGGATTTTGGTGGGACAGAGGAAACATAAAGGTTTTCAGGATGAAGGCTTTGCCTTCGGCGGCCAGCGCACTGGCCTGAGTTACCGCTTCGCTGCATCGTGGCCAAGGCCACGATAAAGCATCAGAGATCAGGATTTCCTACCAATAGCCACATCAATGCTCCGTTATCAGAATTACCGGCTATGGTTTGCCATATTTCACCATGTTCATTAACAGCAAAACATCCAGATACCCAATGTTCAGGATTGCGTAACTCATTCACCCAACCCTGAACCTCACCATTAAATATGACGACAACACCAGGTTTATCGACATACCCGTTAGTGATTCGCCATTCCTGAGCTGTATATATCAAGTTGTTACTATCCAAAATCTAACACCCAAAAATTCTCGTCTAAAAATACGATCTGAAATAAAACAAATAAAAATGCCGCGGTGGTGGCGCGGCATTTTCATCAGCAAATAGTGGTGATTAACATTCAATCCGAATAGAGTTTAGCGGATTTTTATAATGGTATAAACAAACTATTTCACAGACCAAGCAGTATCATCGCTGGGTTGGAATCTGGATTCTCTGGATTTTAATTTGGCACAGTGCGCAACTGCTTTAGCTTTGTGCTCAGCATTAGTAATGGACTCAATAGAGTCAGCATTTTTGCAGTCAATTTTAGAGATATCAAACGGCTCAGGCTGATTTTCACATCCCGATAGGATGGCTAAGCAAGCGATAAAAACTGAATTTTTCAGTGTCATTTAAGCTGTCCTTTTAAGTTTTAAATCCATTTTCACTCGAACGATACCGTAATTTTTAGTTAGAAAGCTAGTTTATTTAAAAAGTGGGGCAACCGTAAGTAACATATGACTGACTTAATTAGCCATAAAAAGGCACCAAAAAAAACACCATTTAAACACTAAAACGGAGCCTTTTTAGTACCAAATTAGCACCATTTGCACTCCTCTTTTACTTGAGATACAATGTATCTCAAGTAAAAGAGGAGATCATCATGGCTACAACAACAATGGTTCATGTACGCATCGATGAAAAAATTAAAGAACAGGCAGCTGAGACGTTAGCGTCTATGGGTTTAACTGTGTCCGACGCAGTTCGAGTATTTCTCACACGAGTTGTGGCGGATAAGGAACTACCTTTTTCTCTCAAAGCACCAAATGCACAAAGCTTGGCAGCAATGACAGAAGCGGATGCTATCGTACAAAATCACAAAGCTCGCTTTACAACGGTTGACGATCTAATCAATGACATCGAGAAAAACAGCCGCTAGTAAGCGGGCGAATTTACCAAGAGCTTCTGACTACACAAAAGAATTTCTGAAGGACTGGCAGCGTCTTTCTCAATCTGGCCGATATGACATGAACCGATTGAAAGAGGTAATGCTACTGCTTGTGACAAACGATGCACCGCTCCCTGCAGAATGGTTAGATCATGCTTTAAAAGGTGATTGGGACGGCTATCGAGAATGTCATGTTGGTGGTGATTTTTTACTAATTTATCGCCTTGATGACTCAGGGAAATATGGCCTCGTTGTTTTTACCAGAGCAGGAACACATTCCGAATTGTTCAGCTGATTACACCTTTATTTGTGGCCAAATACACCACGACTCGCATTGTAATGAAATTACAATTGCATTAGGTTATAATTACAACCTAAATTTTAGACAATCCTAGGAGTTCTTGTGGCGCAGTCTTATTCTGAACAACTTTGGGCTTTAGGTGTCGATGTGATTGTCACAGATTCTACGAGTGATCACTTCGGTCAAGTTGGCAGCTTAGTTCGTATCATGAAGCGGGATACAAGCATTCGTTGCTCTGTCAACTTTGATGGGGATGTTCATGGTTTCGAAAAAGATGACCTACAGTTAGCTCGGCTGTGACATCAATATGTTGGATTATGAATTCGCCATTTCGCTTGCAATAATTTTCTTAAATTCAATAACTTCCTTCAAGTGATCTAATTTACCGGCCAAACATAAATCGGTCAGCATCGCTCCATGATAAGTCAGAAATTCGCGTAGGCTTGTTTCGGCATTGTTGAATCGTGGGAAAATAGCGACCAGTTGCACAAATTCGAACATCAAAATCAGCAATTCTGTAAAACCATATCTATCATCACCGACCTCGACAATCAGTTGAGGGTTGTTGGTCAGCGGTCGATGGATGATGTTCAGTAGCGTTGCTAGTTCCTGCAAACGACGTTGATATCGATTGGATTGCTCAATCGTATTTTCGACGATAAAAGAGATACTGCCGTCAATATTCATTTAAACCCCAATCACTTAACTGAGATGTGCGGTGGCAAGTTCATCGAGCTTTTTAGCAAACATCATTAAAGACAACTTTAATTTGTGGAGTTTAGTGACCGTAAACGGGGTGGGCTTCCCTTTCACCATGGGTTCAAAGCCAAACCGACGACGATAATGACTGTTATAAATTCTGCCGAAACTGCCTGCAAATGCACTTGTGTTCAGATGAATCCCATCTCGAAATAGATACACAAACGTTGGCCAATGATACCAGGGCTGCACAAGAAGTCGTTGCCGCAACAAATTCAAGACAGTTGTATCAGGCTTACCAGATAAGTAGATACGCGAAGCATCGTTATTCGTGAGCAACAGCATTTTCACCAGCCGATCTGCAGTGCTGATAGAGGTAGAGGCTTGATGCAAGGCTAACTCGACGCAATAAAGTTCGAAATTACGGATGGCCTCGAAATAGATCACTTCAAGTAGTTGTGCTGAGCCATTTCCAGAAAGCACATTTATCATCTGGTATAACTCAGATAATCTGTCGATAAAAGGCTGGAGTGGTTCAACAACATGACATTGCCCGAAAGAGCTCTCAAGCACCGCGCCAGTACGTAAGATCCAAAGTTTATCCCCACTCGATTCCAGCGCATCAACCGCCGACATAATGACATCTTCGGTAACGATCAGATGAAATCTGGAGACCAACTCGTATTCAGCAGAAAATGGACCGCCATTAAAAAATGTATATTGGCGTCTTTTGGCATCATAAGGCAGACGATTCTTAGGACTACAGAAGCGATGCAAAAACCAAGTTTCCAAAGCTTTTTGTTGAGTATCAGCGCCAACCGCGCAAAGCCATTCACTTGACGGTGTAAACGGATAGAGTTCAACCGTGTGATTGTCAAATGCCGCTTCAGGTAACTGTTTAAGCCAAGATGAGTTAGCAAAGGAACTGAGTGTCATCAGGCCTCCTGTGCAAAGAAGTGAGAAACAAAAAAATGGTCGGTGATGCAAGATTCGAACTTGCGACCCCTTGGACCCAAACCAAGTGCGCTACCAAGCTGCGCTAATCACCGACAATCGATTGGGAGAAAATCAAAATATTAACTAAGGAATCATCATGAACTAGTTTTAATGATAACTATATTATAATTCAATTACACTAAAATTACCATGTTTGAGTCCTACTTTTCGCAATTTACGGCAGTTTTAATCGATGAGCCCGCAGAGAACTTCGGGAGGTTTTTGCTTGGGAGGTCAATTTTACTGCCTGTGCGCGGGTCAACCCCCACTCGGGCCGCTCGGCGTCTGACCGTAAAACTGCCAAAGCCAACCAACGTCACTATGTCACCATCGGCGAGGGCCTTGGTAACGGCCTCTAAAATTTGGTTTAACGCCCGCTCAGTTGCTGCCAATGACAATCCTGTGTTCGGGTGCATCGCGCTGATAAGTTGTTTTTTATTCATAATAATGGTCCGTATTAGAGTTGAAATCTTGCCACTTTTTCTTGCAATGAATGCCCCAGAGATATCAAATCTTGGCCTTGTTCTGCCGTGGCATTCGCACCCTCTGCTGATTTATCTGCCACTTCATTTAAATCGCAGATCCGTCGATTGATTTCCTCAACCACAACCGTCTGTTGCTCTGCTGCCGTCGCTATTTGGATGTTCATATGCTGAATCCGACCAATTGACGTATTAATTTCAGATACAGCTCGGCCAGATTCATTCACTTCTTGCACCACAGTTTTAGAAACCTGAAGGCAATCGCCCATGTACCCACTCACTTGGTCTGAAATAGTTTTTAATGTCGTGATCATCTGAGCAATTTCTGCAGTGGAGCTTTGAGTGCGGCTGGCTAATGTACGGACCTCATCGGCAACAACCGCAAAGCCTCGACCGGCATCACCGGCTCGAGCCGCTTCGATGGCTGCGTTGAGCGCTAGCAAATTCGTTTGATCAGCAATCGCACGGATCACATCTAAAATACTTCCAATGCGGTCACTTTCTTGTTGTAACGTCGCCATGGCATTGTCTGAACGCTCGATTTGTTCTGACAATAATTGAATTTGAGTTTGTGCTTTCACTGACATCTCTGCACTTTGCGTGGATTGCGTTGCCGCATCCTGTGCCGCCGTCGCCGCTTCCTCACAAAGTTGGGCCACAGAATTCGCAGTTGCAAGCAACTCATGAATGGCTGTGGCCACTTGCTGGAATTGATTTTTCTGCTCTGAAACTAACTGACAGGAGTCCTTCGCCCTCCCTGAAATATCCTCGGCCTGAACCTCGATTTGAATGGATACCTCACGAATGTCACCAATCATAGCAATTAAATCTCGTCGCATCGTCTCCAAAGAGCCCATGACCCCATCCGCATGTTGTTGCGAAGTGACTTGCTTGAGTTGCCCCTGAGACACCGCCTCTGCAGCTTCACGCAGCACTGCAGGCTCCGCCCCTAACTGTTTCATCAGTCTCGCAGAAATCACAATCGCCGCACCCACAGCAATACTAATAGCGACCAGAGACGCGAGCAGTAAAATTAATCGCTGCTTTGGGAAATCAGCCGTTGCAGAAGCTTCTTCTTCATCCGTTACTCTATGGGAATAGCTCACATAACGTGCTGTCTCGTCTAAAAATTTAAACAGAAGCGGCATACATTCATTGGCCATTTGCGTTTTGGCTTCATCTAACAAACCGGTGGAGGCAAGTTCGACAATCTGTGTGGCAACTTTGGCATAAAGCAGTTCAATATCCAGCAGTTGTTTCACCAGTTCACGTTCTTCTGCAGTGACATCACTATCAGTGTCAAGACGTTTGGTAAGCAAAGAGAACTGCTCAGTGATTTTTTGCTGAGCAGAGGATGCTCGTTCACGTTCAGCCGCTTTTGCACTCTCTGAGCTCACAACTAACAAGTTACGTGCAGCGATTGCTCGTAATGCGGTAAGGTTTTTGATGTCTTCGACCAATGCTGAACGCTCATTAGCCCCGTGAATGATTGAGGTTAACTGCTGGTTTGCAGAGCTGAGTAATGAAACCGACAGCATCACCACAAATATTAAGCATACGAGTACCCCGGCAAAACTGGCATAAAGCGTATTTCGAACTGTCCACTGCATACTTAAAACCTCACAATTAACGGTTTAGGAAGAGGGCTCTTCCTCGGCATTTCGTTTCGCGATCCTGGCTTTGTAGTCAACGCCATAAGTTGCCAGGTAATCTCTAATTAACTGGCGCAAGACCTGTGACGGTGTAATATCTTGTTGCATGCACAACTCTTCAAACGCCGCTTTTTTATCTGGGTCGATTAGAATCGTTAGCCTTGCTGTTTTCTTTTCCATACGATGATTACTTCTGTTTAGTTTTTGTGGGGGGATCAAGCCTCTGCAGCTTTCTCCCAAGAATATCCATTTTGCATTGAAGGCGAGATTCAAGCGCGGCCAAGCGTTGATAGAAAATCTCCATGCCCCCAGATTTTTGTAATGAACCCGCGAGAACGACTGCGTTGCCGTGTGGAATGGCACATAACAACACATCATCAAAATAGTGATACAGCATTTTGAGTAACTTATCGTCAATCTCTGCATGTTGTTCATAATTAATCGCAAGCCAACCATGTTCGCGTAGTTGCCTTTTACAATTGCTAAAAAACAAACGTTGCGATTGAAAAGGGTCCATGCGTAATGCCCAAAACAAATCTGCAAAAATAACATCAAATTGTCCTTGCGAATGCATCAGATAGTGTTTTGCATCGGCATTAATAATCTGGATCTGTGGGCTTGAGGGCATTGAGAAATATTGGAACGCCAATTCGATAACTGCAGCACGGATCTCAACCACCGTCATTTGTATATCCGCATTTAAGTAGTGCAGGCTTCTGACTAAACTACCACCACCTAATCCCAGTACTAAAACATCCTGACAAGGCGAAAAAGCAGCGCCAAGCAACATGGCTTTGATGTAATTAAAAATAGGCTGTTGTGGCTCGGAGAGACGCATTTTGCTTTGCTCATAAAATTCGTCGAATTTTAATGAGACAAAATCATCATGTTCGACAATAAAGATGTCCCCAAACTCATCGCTTAAAGCGACAGAATATTCATTTACTGCCTGATGGACCATCGACGACAGTAGATGATTAATCTGTACTAATTTTTCATCGGTCGAGATAGAGCTTTGAGGCATTTAGAAATCCTTGTAACTCAGAGGACGTATCGGTCAGTTGATTCTGCTCAGTCGCCGCGGTAATTGCGTCAGTGAAAGAATCAAATAATGTGGCTATGTCATGGATTTGTGCTTTTTTAAGCTTCTGCACAACTCGCTGATTGGCTTCACAAATGAACACGCTGACGTGTTGTTTGTTTAAAATGCCGATTGTTTTGCGCAAACTTTCAAGACCTGAAGCATCAATAAACGGCATCGCATCGAGTCGTAAAATCATCACTCTGGCATCATGATGGATAGAGGTTAATGCGTTTTCGACATTCGAGATGGCCGCAAAGAAAAAGGGCCCATCGATGCTAAATACACTGACACCGTGTGGCAGCCTTGCACTTTGCATCCTTGCGTTGTCATGTGAAATGACTTCGACACTCTCGCTCATGCGTTTCATAAAAAACAGCACTGCCAATAAAATACCGACATTGACCGCAACGACTAAATCCGCAAAGACTGTCAATGCGAACGTCACCAGCAAAATGACAACATCCGATTTAGGTGCTGTTTTGACAAGCCTTAAGACATGATGCACTTCAGACATATTCCACGCGACGATAAACAGTACGGCGGCAAGGACAGACAAGGGAATAAACGCAGCCAGTGGAGCCAGTAGCAGAAGAACAAACACTAATATCAGAGCGTGAACGATGCCAGCAATTGGACTTTGCGCCCCCATCCGAATATTCGTGGCCGTTCTTGCTAATGCGCCGGTCGATGCGAAACCACCAAAAAACGGTGCGATGATATTGGCAAGCCCCTGACCGATTAATTCTTGATTGGGACGATGCCTATATCCGGTCATACCATCGGCCACCAGTGCGGATAGCAAGGATTCAATCGCCCCAAGCATTGCAATCGTCATTGCAGGACCAATGAGCTGCAATACGTGGGTCATATCAATGGGGACCCATTGAAATTCTGGCAACCCTTGAGGGATCCCGCCATAGGCTGTGCCAATAGTTTTTACCGAATCAAATTGAAACAGCCATTGCAAAGCCGTTAACGTAACAAGAGCAATCAAGGGCGCAGGAATAGTACGTAATTGGGGAATTTTAGGGGCGATAATCAAAATAGCTAACGCGCTCAGACCAAACAACGCTGTGAGGAAATCGAAACTTGCGACAGTTTGTAGCAAGGACCAAAACTTTTGATGAAAATGCTCACCTTCGGGTTGAGGAAGCCCCAAAAAGGCGGCCCATTGGCTGAAAAAAATCAGTACCGCTATCCCTGCCGTAAAACCGAGGATCACTGGTGTTGGCATGTACTGGATGAGACTGCCCAAACGACTGACGCCAAGCAACAGTAAAATCACGCCGGCCATAACGGTTGCTAACAGCAAACCACTCATACCATGAGTTTGGACAATTCCAGCCAGTACCACGATAAACGCACCAGTGGGGCCCGATATTTGCACGCGGGTACCACCAAAAAGAGAGACTAAAATACCTGCAATAATAGCGGTATAGATGCCTTGCTCAGGTTTTGCGCCAATCGCAATGGCAAACGCCATCGCCAGCGGAAGTGCTACCACACCCACGACACAGCCCGCCAAAACGTCTTTAACCCAATGTTTTGACGATAAAATTCCGGCTTTATAAGATTCGACAATTGCGAACAAGGGACGGCCTCCGTTACACACCAAAAGCATTACCATTTTATTATAATGAAATTATAACAAATCGCCAGTTCACTTCCTGCTTTTGTACGTCAAAAGCGGCTCATTTAAGAAGGATTAATTACATAAGCAAATAAATCATAAAACGATCCTTTTCTGGACATTCAAATCATCACGTTTTCGCATGCGAAATATGCCTTGTTACCGTTCATAAACTCGTCTATAAATCTACGTCTACAAAAGGTATGTTTGATAACGCTCATCAGTAAATCAATATTTGTGACCGGTCACATTTAATTGAGCAAAAAATGAGCATCACTTCTTAATCGGAGAAATTTTTGATCATTGGGTACGCAAGGGTATCAACAACCGAACAAGACACTGCTTTGCAGCTCGATAATTTGCGACAAGCAAATTGTGAAAAAATCTATCAAGAGTCTATTTCAGGGATCTCAAAGATACGACCTGAACTAGATCAGTGCTTAGATACTCTTAGGGCAGGAGACACCTTAGTTGTTTGGCGATTAGACAGACTTGGACGAAGTTTAAAAGACCTAGTGTCTATCATCACAGATTTGGAGCTCCGTAATATCGGTTTTCGCTCAGTAACTGAAGCAATAGATACCACGACACCAGGTGGAAAGCTGGTATTTCATATTTTTGCAGCGCTTGCAGAATTTGAGCGCACATTGATCCAAGATAGGACGAAAGCAGGTCTAGCAGCGGCCCGAGCTCGTGGGCGCAAAGGTGGTCGACCTCCGAAATTGAATCAAAACCAAATCAAAAAGGCAAAAGCTATGCTTTTAGACCCTCAAATGACAAAAGCAGAAGTAGCTCGTCATTTTGAGGTATCGAGAACCACCTTAAATAAAGCATTAGATTCGGATGAAAAATGAACATAATCAAATTTCCAGAACCCAAAAAAGAGTTATCTGAAGAAGAAAAAATAGAAATTGCTCGGCAAGAAATTCTTGCTGAAGTCAGGCTAATGGAGGCTCAAGGCCTCCTAACTTTCGATTACATAGAACAACAACCAGGCGAAGTTGTTCAGTTGTTTCCAACACCTACTAAGGTAATTATTTAGGCAAATCAGCACGTAACAAATAACTAACTAACACGGTCAGTAACAGAAAAATACTCGATACCCACAGGCACACCTCAAGGCCATAAGCTTGATAAATCCAACCCGATAGCACTGTGCCGACAAGCCTTCCCATCGCATTGGCCATGTAATAAAAACCAACATCGAGTGAGACGCCATCTCGTCCGGCAAGGCTGACTATCAGATAACTGTGCAGAGATGAATTGACTGCAAACACAGCACCGAACACCATCAGACCGCCGATTAGCACCCACAACGGTGCTGAACTGTATTGCATCCCTACACTTATCAGCAGAGGTATAGAACACAGTGCGCTTGCCCAACCGACTGCAGCCGCTGCACCTGGAACCTTACCTGACTTCTTACCAGTGATCATTGGAGCAAATGCTTGCACAGCCCCATAACCAATAACCCAAAGCGCCAGAAAGCTACCAATGGAGGTTTGACTCCATTGAAATTGGGTGGCGAGATACAAAGGTAGAGCAATAACAAACCAGACATCGCGCGCACCAAATAAAAACAGTCGGGCAGCTGAGAGCTTGTTAATCGCAGCGCTTTTGGAAAACAAATCTTTGAATTTCGGTTTGAATTTACTTTTACCGAGGTCTTTTTTCAGTAAAAACAAGCTAAGCAGCCAAATGCCAGCAAGCACAGCGGCCATAGCGCCGACAGCTCCCTGAAACCCAAGCTGGGCTAAAAGCAAACCACCTAAAAAGAAACCGACGCCTTTCAGAGCATTTTTAGAACCGGTCAGGATAGCGACCCACTTGTACAAAGCACCTTGTGCATCGTCGGGCAACAGTAGTTTAAGCGAGCTTTTGGCGCTCATTTTATTGAGGTCTTTGGCAATACCCGACATGGCCTGTGCAGCCATTACCCAAACCACCGTCAGCATCGACGCTGGCACTAACAGCATTGAGAGCGCCAATACTTGCAGCAACAAACCGATATTCATAGTTTTATTCAGGCCAATCCTCGCGCCGAGCCAACCGCCGACCAGATTGGTGATCACACCAAACAATTCGTAAAACAAAAATAACGATGCGATAGCGAGTGGGCTGTAACCAAGGCTATAAAAATGCAGCACTACCAGCATACGCAGTGCGCCATCGGTCAGGGTAAAGGCCCAGTAGTTGCCGGTAACGATTAGATATTGGCGCAGGCCACTGTGATTGAGCGTCTCTGACATGGGACTTTTATCCGTATTTTTTGCTTCGTGAAACGGTCGCAGTGACAACTCATAATGCATTATGGATAGAACACTACGACCGCTATTGGCGTTTAACTATCTCGTTTAGCTATCTTGTTTAACTGAGGTCGGCCACACCAACCAAGCGGGCTAGCTCAACCGTCCGATTGGCATAACCCCACTCGTTGTCATACCAAGCGTAGATTTTCACTTGCGTGCCATTTACTACCATGGTCGATAACGCATCAATCACGCTGGAACGCGGGTCGGTTTTGTAATCAACAGACACTAATGGCCGCTCTTCATACCCCAAGATCCCCTTGAGCACACCATCGGCGGCGGCTTTCAGCAGCTGATTGACTTCTGCTGCCGTCGTGGCCCGTTCCACTTCAAACACGCAGTCTGTTAAGGATGCGTTGGCGAGTGGCACGCGCACCGCATGGCCGTTTAAGCGGCCTTTGAGCTCTGGGAAAATCTCAGTAATGGCTGTCGCGGACCCTGTCGTGGTCGGAATTAAACTGGCACCACAAGCGCGGGCGCGACGTAAGTCTTTGTGTGGTGTGTCCAGAATCGACTGGGTATTGGTTAAATCGTGGATTGTGGTAATAGAACCATGTTTGATGCCTAAGGATTCATGAATAACTTTGACCACAGGCGCTAAGCAGTTGGTGGTGCAACTGGCGGCAGTAACAATACGATGTTGCTCTTTGTCATACAGCTGATGGTTAACCCCCATCACCACGTTTAAAACGCCAGCCTCTTTCACCGGCGCACTGACCACCACACGCTTCACGCCTTGCGCCAAATACGCTTCCAGCACGGCTTTACTTTTCATTTTGCCTGAGCATTCAATCACGATGTCACAGCCTGACCAGTCAGTGTCAGCGATGGTTTTGTGATGACTGACGGCTATCTGTTTGCCGTTGATCACGATGCTGTTTTCACTATGGGTTGCTTCATGCTGCCAGCGGCCATGCACTGAATCAAAGTTCAGCAGATGGGCAAAAGTCGCCGCATCACCAGCGGGGTCGTTAATACGGACAAATTCAAATTCTGGCCAATCAAAGGCGGCGCGAAGTGCCAAACGGCCAATGCGGCCAAAGCCGTTGATACCTACTTTAATAGTCATAATTATTTCCTCAGTTTTAAGTGTTTAACCACTGCTCAATCGCATCGCGATGCGGAATAGATCCCGCGTGCACCAACACTTCATTCAGCACCACCGCTGGTGTACTCATCACGCCGTAGGCGATGATTTGCTGTGGATCTTCAATTTTTTCAAGCTGTACTTCGACACCGAGTTCTTTGGCAATGCGTTCGATAGACTCCACCGTTTTGGCACATTTGCTACAGCCCATGCCCAGCACTTTAATTTGTTGCATTACGAATCTCCTCGAAATAGCGGACGTGCGGTTCCAGCGTCAATGCGAAAGGTCGCAGCGCCTGCACCATGCTTTTCACGCGGTCTTTGCTGTGGCCCCGTTCCAGCAAAATTTGCGCAGCCATCAAACCGGTACGACCAGAGCCGCCTTTGCAGTGAATGGCGACGGTTTTTCCCGCATCCAGCAGTTGATGCACCAGCGGGCCAGCTTGTTGCCAGGCTGCGGCGAAATCAGCAAGTGGCGCATGGTCATCTTCAATCGGACAATGAAACCACTGCAGCCCATGGGCATTAACCTCTGCACCTAAATCGGTGACCTGCAAGTTCTCCAGCTCTGACATGGGGTTGAGTGAAATCACCGCCGCTGCGCCAGCCTGCTGCAGTGTAGCAAGTGCCTCAGCGATAGATGTCCCTTTAGTACCAGGACAAGGCGTAAAAATCAGGCCTGCAGTAGATTGAGCGTCAAGCGGTAATACATCGTATGGATGAGACATCAGCATTCCTTGATAAAATTAGTTAGATGGAAACCAGTGGCGGGTGCGGTTGGCAAAAGCGACCAGCGATAACATCACCGGCACCTCGACTAACACGCCAACCACGGTGGCCAGCGCGGCACCTGAATTGAGGCCAAACAGCGAAATCGCCACGGCGACCGCCAATTCAAAAAAGTTACTGGCTCCAATCATGCCTGCTGGTGCGGCGACATTGTGTGGCAGCTTGAGTTTGCAACCGGCAAAGTAGCTCAGGGCAAAAATGCCATAGGTTTGGATGAGCAGTGGGATCGCAATCAGCACAATCGCAAGCGGCTGGCTAATGATGGTCTGCGCCTGAAAACCAAACAGCAGCACCACAGTGGCTAGCAAGCCAAAGATGGACCAAGGCTTGATGCGGCTGGCAAAGGTCCGGATCGCATCCTCACCTGATACGGCATGTCTGGCCAGAAAACGTCGAGTCGCAATACCAGCCAGTAACGGCAATACCACGTACAGCGCCACTGATAACAACAAAGTCGACCAAGGCACCGTGATATCAGACACGCCAAGTAACCATGCCGTGATCGGTGCAAAGGCAAAAATCATAATCAGGTCATTCACACTGACCTGTACCAGTGTGTAATTGGCATCGCCTTTGGTGAGCTGGCTCCAGACAAACACCATGGCGGTACAGGGCGCAACGCCTAATAAAATCATCCCAGCGATATATTCAGTGGCCGTTTGTGGGTCGACCCAATCGGCAAATAACACGCGGAAAAACAACCAACCCAGCAGCGCCATGGTAAAAGGCTTGACTAACCAATTGATCACCAACGTCAGCATTAACCCTGTTGGTTTCTTGCCGACATCGCGAATGGCTGAGAAATCGACCTGCACCATCATCGGATATATCATCAGCCAAATTAGCAGCGCAATCACGCCATTGACCTGCGCATATTCAAAGGCGGCAACGGCTTGAAATAATGTGGGTTGCCAGAGTCCACCACTGATACCAACAGCCATGGCTAAAGCGACCCACACCGATAAATAACGTTCAAAAATACCCACGCTTACTCCTTGTTCACTGGAAACCGCTCAGAAATCGCAGCTAACGCTGCACTATCTGCATTTGATGTCATTTGAAACAGAGCTTCTGCACGCTGCTGCAAGGCTTGAAGTAACGCCGCAAACTCCTTTTGTTGCCCGACCTCGCTTAACCCAGCCTCGCTTAATCCTGCACGGGTCGGATCTGGCAGTGACCAGTGCGCTTTCACCGCTTTACCAAACCACACAGGGCAAGATTCACCTGCGGCCTGATCGCACACAGTGATCACCAGGTCAGGGGCGACATCGGCCAAATCATCCCAGCTTTTACTGAAAAGCCCTGTGGTATTGATGTGCCAATCCGTCAGGTATTGCAGCGTCAATGGATGCACCTGGCCGCGTGGCGCTGAGCCTGCACTATAAATTTGCGCCTTCACCCCAAGCGCTGCAGCGACATGGCGAAAAATGGCTTCGGCCAAAATGCTGCGACATGCGTTATGGGTGCATAAAAACAAAATGTTCATGGGTTGCTCCATCGTGGCAATTGGCCAGTGCTTTCTTACTTCTGCGATCAACTAACTTTCCTAACAACAGGCTTTGGCGCGTTCTGGCCGTTCACCCATGGCACATAAATTCTGCATCAGCGGCGTTAATAATTCGGTGTTCTGGGCGCGGGTTTGCTCTAATGTCTCGCAGGCCCACGCCGGTAGCTCAGGATTGAGTCGGTAAAAGACCCATTGCCCTTGGCGGCGATCTAACAGCACTTTGGCACTTCGAAGCATCGCTAAGTGGCGGGAGATTTTCGGTTGCGATTCATTCAGAGCAGAGGTCAGCTCACAGACGCAAAGCTCGCCTTCCTGCACAATTAACAGCAGTGAAAACAGGCGTGTTTCATCGGCCAATAACTTAAAAAATTCAACGGGTAACATAGTTTGATCCTCGCGTTTACTGGTTGCGCAGCGATTTATCATAGAGCAGGACAAACATTTTCAGTCGTTCACTCAGTTCATTGAGCGTGATGTCATACGCTTTGGCTTTACCATTTTCTTTTGGATCAGGGAAATCCCAAGCCAGCACATTTTTGGCTTTTAATTGGTTTTGGCACTCTTGTTGGGCCTTGCTGCAAAGCACAATGGCATAGTCGAATTCAAGATCCGCGAGATCTGCCAATGACTTTGAAACAAGCCCTTCGTTAGAAAGACCGTGTCGTTTAATGGCGTCAAGCGCACGAATGTCGGGATATGTTGGCTGATTGCCAGCACTAAAAACGTCGAATCGGTCAGCATACTGACTTCTGGCAATCGCTTCAGCCATCAGCGAGCGTGCCGAATTCTCGGTGCAGACAAAGACTAAGGTTGGTTTGTTTAACATATGCATCTCCATATATATGAATCATGATATATATGTTTTTCCGCATGTCAATGCTATGCTCAGTGGATAGAACCTAAACGGCTGGGCAATAAGGGGAACTTTAATGGAGTTTTGGGCGTGGCTGAATAACCAACTGCTGAAAATGCAATGGCTCTCTGATCTCGTGAAATTATTGGTCGAAGATGGATTTGGGTTGTCGATGCAATCTCCTGGGGGTGCCAGCCTGCACTTTTTTATCTACGACGTTTGCAAAATATTCATCTTATTGTCGGTATTGATTTTCAGCGTGTCCTGGCTGCAAAGTTACTTTCCACCAGAGCGCACTCGGCAAATTTTGGGTGGAATGAAAGGTTTTAAAGCCAATCTGACCGGCGCATTGCTTGGCACTGTCACGCCGTTTTGTTCATGTTCATCCATCCCCTTGTTTATCGGCTTTACCAGCGCTGGCTTACCGCTTGGTGTGACCTTTTCATTTTTAATTTCATCGCCTTTGGTGGATTTGGCGTCGGTGATTTTACTCGCCAGTATCTTTAACTGGCAGGTGGCCATTGCTTATGTCGTGGTCGGTGTCGTGTTAGCAGTCATTGGCGGCAGCATTATCAGTTATGCACGGATGGAGCGGTATGTGGAAGGTTTTGTGTTACAGAGCAAAATGCAGAACTTGCCTCAAACTGAACTCACCCGAGCAGACCGTTATGTGTATGCCAGAGATCAGGTGATTGAAATCGTCGGCAAAGTCTGGATTTATATTCTGATTGGGGTTGGGCTTGGTAGCCTTATTCACAATTGGGTGCCGCTGGCTTGGATTGACGCTTTGTTGGGGCAGTCACACCGGTGGTCGGTGCCTGTCGCTACATTAATCGGTGTACCGATGTATGCTGATATTTTTGGTACGCTGCCAGTAGCAGAAGCGCTGGTTGCAAAAGGCGTTGGCTTAGGCACTGTGCTGGCGCTGATGATGGCGGTCACAGCGTTGTCGTTACCTTCGCTTATCATGTTAAACAAAGTGATTAAAACCCCGTTACTGGTGCTGTTTTTTGTCATCGTCGTGACGGGCATTATGGCGATTGGATTTTTGTTTAATGCGTTTGCATTCTGGTTATTCTGAGTCTGTTGCTCAGGCTGTTTAAAAAACGGCCTGAGCAATCCGGCGAATTCTGTTACAATCCGCATCCGCTTTTTCCTTACAGGATGGATACCACCGATGTAGTTGATTGCATTACTCATTTATTTTTGTTCGAGCTCAGATGCTTTTTTGGGTTGCGTCAGGCTTTAACACAAATTGGCCCTGTGCCAGAGTCGCAGTCGTTGCAACTGGTTGTATTGATAGATCAGCGTTGCTGATCTCTTGTATTGGATTTTTCTATGATGAATTCCCTCCGACAGCATTGGCTGTCGAATGTTCGCGCTGATGTGTTGTCCGCCATCGTTGTTGCTTTGGCGCTTATTCCTGAGGCAATTGCCTTTTCGATTATTGCTGGCGTGGACCCTAAAGTGGGTTTGTATGCATCTTTTGCCATTGCTGTGATCACCGCTTTTGCCGGTGGCCGACCAGCGATGATTTCAGCTGCCACCGGCGCGATGGCGCTGTTGATGATCACCTTGGTGAAAGAACATGGCCTGCAATATCTGCTGGCCGCTACCCTTTTGTGTGGTGTGCTGCAAATTCTGTTTGGGATATTAAAACTCGGCGAGCTGATGCGGTTTGTCTCGCGCTCAGTGGTCACTGGTTTTGTCAACGCGCTGGCGATATTGATTTTTCTGGCGCAGTTGCCGGAGCTGATTGATGTGACCTGGCATGTCTATGCGATGACCGCTGCGGGCCTTGGTATTATCTACTTATTGCCATTGTTAACCAAAGCGGTGCCGTCGCCGCTGGTATGTATTTTAGTGTTAACCGCTATCGCGCTGTATTTTGGCATTGATGTGCGTACTGTCTCTGATATGGGCGAACTGCCGGATAGCCTGCCGATATTCTTATGGCCTGACGTGCCGCTAACTTTTGAAACCTTGCAAATCATTTTCCCATATTCACTGGCACTGGCATTGGTGGGTTTACTCGAATCGCTGATGACAGCCACCATTGTCGATGACTTAACCGACACCCACAGCAACAAAAACCGCGAATGTGTTGGCCAGGGCGTTGCCAATATCGGCTCGGGTTTACTCGGCGGTATGGCCGGTTGCGCCATG
>JACCDZ010492947.1_pt1 | contig 22717 bp, 26 predicted proteins | sample 7449551 | NCBI WGS metagenome assembly JACCDZ01 (sample SAMN15323452, study PRJNA562643) | freshwater metagenome | isolation source: river surface water | place: USA:Blue River Watershed | collected 2017-08-18 | reverse complement strand
GGAGACGGAGCTGCTGGCTGAGACGGTAAAGCTTGCCTTCCGTCATCGCGATAACCCGGGGAGCCCGGGGCGAAAGAACCGCGTGCCGTCAGTCAGGAGCGCTGAATGCACTGCTGAAAGAGGGCAATAAAAGAGCCCCCACCCGCGTTTGCGAGTGAGGGCGAAGGGATGGCTGGTGCCTTAGTAGAGAGTGGTGAGGTAGGTGCGGCAGAACTCGGAGTGAGCTGCGTGCTGGTGGGCTGGCCAGTCCCGGCTGATGCATTGCGTACGTGTTGCAGCATCGAGACGTGCAGCAACGGAATGAATGCTGGTGACCAGGAGGACGGGAGCCGCGATGACAGAGGCGAGGGCGAGGCGCGTCACGGAGTCAGGCAGCGTCGATGCACTGCTGTAGAGGGACGCGAAACCGAACCCGAAACGTGCGTGGCGATACAGAGTGGTGCGTACCTCAGAGGGTGTCCAACCACAAAACGCGACAAGGGGGTCAGTGCGCGCACGCGTGCAGGCTTATGAGTTGTTGATAGGAATGAGAGAGCGAGTACGAGAGCGGCTGTGCAGTAGAACCTCAGATCAAGTTTCGTTGATGCAAGAGACTAGAGGACGTCTCGCAGTCTTAATAGTATGCGCAGATCAGGTAGAATAACGGCACGAAGAGTAGATAACACAACCCCAAACCCGCGCCATCATTGGGTTTGGCCGCGAGTGGTTGAGTGCGAGAGGGGCGTAGGAGTAAGCGAATCGCGCGTGCATGTGCGTGTGCGTGCGCTATAGGATTCGCTTGCATGTGAATAGCACGAGTTAGCACATGCAAACATTGGCGCATAAGAAGTGCGTGTGGCGTGCGTGGTCGTGTGCTCACAGCTGCTAGCACATCTGCTCGTCACTAACAACGTGCGCGGCATGTTGCGCGTGTACCTATCGCTCTCCTATACAGCGCTCTCCCGTCGCTGCTACTACTCTTTTTTTTTGTTTGGCCGCCTCCTCGACTTCTAGGGGGTGTTTAATGCGTGTCGCGCGGCGCAATAAAAATTTCACCTAGCCCAGGGGAGCGGCTTGCATTAGAACGACGCTCCATAGTGTGAAAGTTTGGCATTTTTCACTATTTACGGGAAACGCTCTTTTCAGGCTTTAGAACGAGTCTCGATAGACTTGGCTGACAGATCGAGTGACAGGGCCTGATCAATGGCGTCTAGGCAGATCAGCGAAGAAGAGTTTCTGCGTAGATTCCGGCCGGAAGAATATGAACGACGACGCAAGTTGGGTGTATTTAGCGACGCAACTCCACTGCCGCAAAATGTGCCAGGCCTGCCCCCGCCGGAAGCCCGCTATTCACCGAGGGAGATCCGCGACATCCTGATAGATAGCGGTTCGCTCAAGGAGTACGCACGCGGCGGTCAACGCGCTGGTTACCGGGCTGAACGCGCCGCGGAGGAAGCCGCCGTGCAAGTCGAGGTTGCGCGCCAGCAACTCCTGGAAGCAAGCGTCGACGACCTGGCCGCTGGTCTCTCGCAGGCCGTTGGCGCCCCGGTAAATCGCAACACGGCGCTACTGGCTCGCGAATACATGGTAATGCCGGGCGGAGAGACCCTGGACATGCGCGATGCGGTAGAGCTCGCCGCCGCATCAGGGGTCGTACAGGGGCAGATCCGGCCGGAATTGACGCAGAAAATGGCTCAATTGGGTGAAATCGGCCGCGATCAGGGCCTGGATGTCGTTTTGAAAGCCGCGAATCAGGGGTTGATTGACCCATCGCTGCCGATCGAAGCGCAAATTGAGGCACTTGACCCCGAAAGCAAGGCGAAATTGGCGCTTCTGGCCCGTGTCCAGGGCCAAATCGAGCAGCTCAATGCGGAGGACACCGGATTAGCGGCGAATGCGCTGGGTCTTGGCCGCACGGTTGGTGGTCGTCGCAACTCATTCCGCAAAGAGAAGCGCAGCAATGAGGAAGCCGCGGTTCTGCGCACACCTGGCAGCGTTTTATCGCAGGGTATGGAGTTCAGCGCAGATGACATCCTCCTGCCATTCGTGATTGCACCGAAGAACCAGCAGGTTTGGAGCAGTGGCAAAGCAGCTGGACCCTACTCCGACGTATCCGGCCCTGCAATGCAGGCAGCTCAGTATTACAACGGCGAGAATTTTGCGCCCTCACTGCGGGATGCGCAAGTCTTATACGTCAACCCGTACGCCCAATTATCGGACGCCGCGGTCTCCCGATTGGGCCTGGATCTGGTGCAGAACCCAATCGAAAAGGATGTTTCAGGTGGATATGACCAAGAAGCCCTCAATGTCCCCGTACCGGACATAGGGCAAGAACGCTACGGCCTACGTCCCCAGGATGACCCATCATTCGGCGTGGATTCGGGTATTTCGTACCGCAATCCGACCTTCGCTGAGGCTGTGAATACTCTGTCGCTCCGGTATCGCACGCCGATTGGAGCGTTTACAGAGGACATGCTGGCTGGTGGTGGTCGGAATTACAGCGATGTATTGATCGGCCAGCCTGGTCGCGAGGTCTTTGCTTTGGGATCCAAGCGCCGCCCCGACGGAAGGCCTGCTCCTATTGCCGATTACTTCAAGGAGCCAGCAGAGGCCGGGGCGCCGCGAGTTGCTGACGTGCGCGTTGGTAGCGGTCAGAAGCGAACTCCCGAGTTTTACGCCGCCCTGGACGACTTGATTGACGCCGTCGCGGTCGAGGCATACGGCGAGCCGGGCACAGCTTACGGAGATGCGGGCGTGATCCAGGAACGCTCGACCGGTAATCGTTATACTCCCGCTGCCGCAAGCCCGCTGCCTGGTGAGGCAAGGTGGGGTTCGCTGATGAATCTGCGCAGCACGGATCCGGTCGTTGCCAATTATCAGCGCAGGCTTCTCGCCGAATCTGGTTTCCCGATTGAAACCAGCGCCGCCAATCCCTTGCTGGGAGTTGTGAACGTTCTCGAGCAACTTGCGGCTGCGCCCCCCTCTGATACTGATGTGCGGCGTGGAGTAATGACAGCGAGTGCCGCAGAGCCGATTGTTGCCCCGGCGGGGCAAGTAGGCGCGGCGATGATCCTCGAATCAGCGAAACAACGCGCGGCCGATTTGCGCGGGAGGACACGGCCGACGACGGATAACGCTCGCCAGACCTACGAGAGAGCCCTATCTGATCTAGTGAAGCGCGGAGTCGGCGCAGGTGGTGCTCGCGAGGAACTGAAAGATGCCCCCGACACCTCAGTGACCGGTGTGACACCTCGCCGAACAAGGGCGACTCAGCCCGTTATTCCGGGCCTTGAGCAGGATGTCCGATTCCCCGCAAACGCCCTTGACCCCGTAACGCGCGACATAGCTCGCTACATGGCCGAACGCGCCCCGAAACGGAGGGAGATGGATACTGAGCGCGTTGTTCAACTTGTACCAGCCGAGATATACAACCGATTCTTTGAGCAAGCAATAACAGAGAAAGCGGGGCAACAAGGGGAGCTTCCTCTCAACACTCTGCAGCGCGGAATGGCGGACGCGCTGCATGGGCGGTCGAACCCCGGTCCGGGAGGATTGACCTCGTCATACGTGGACGATGTGGCTGGGTACATGGAGAAACAACAAAGGCGCCGCGCCGCGGAGGAGCTCGCGTCGAATAGACCGATAACGTCGGTGACTAACACAGTTCAAGAGTCCCTCCTGAACGCACCCTCCAGCCCCGAGTCGGCACCTTCTGCGATTGCGGATCAGCTACTGAGGCGGAGAATGGGGAGGCTGATCGCCCCGTGAGCAAGGAGAAGCATGAAAAGGCCCACTCCCTGACCCGGGCCTTCAAGAAAATGAGCAAGCCGGCAAGCAAAGGTGGCACCGGTGGGACATTCACGGCGGCTGCGACGAAGGCTGGACACTCGGATACGCCTGAGGGCCGCATGGACTTTGCGAACAAGATCTTGAGTAGTCCGGACAACTACTCAGACAAGATGGTTAAAAAGGCCAACTTCTACAAGAATGTGATCAGTAAATAGTCTCGTTAGACTGGCAGGCAATAAGACATCTGGCGGTGGCGTTCAGCTACAAAGGCAAGGATGTATCGATGGCGCTGGGTCAGGCCATCGAGAACAAGGCGTCCAGGGAGGAGACGCCGATTGCTTTCGGCTACACGGGCGGCACCGTCGAACGCTTCGCCGGAGACCGGATGTTGAGAAAGAAGGGACTAGCTGGAGACTTCGGGAGTAGCACGCAAGACCCAGAAGGCAAGCTACAGGTTGGCGACTGGGCGAAGCTATGGGCAGCAGGCCCACTTGGCCCTGATTCAGGAGTTTGATGATGGTTCGTTTTAGTGCTGGGATCCCTGGGCTGATTAGCTCGCTACAGAAAATCTTGCCGCAGAGCCGCGGCGAATGGGCGCTCAGGCTTGGCCCCGAGGCGGGTTTCGCGGCGATCAGTGGCGTGATGGCACCAGAGGGTACGTCGTTTGGCGAGCGTCTCGGTTTGGCCGCGGAGGATATGGTGATCGGCACAGGCTCATCCTTCCTAGGTAGCGGCCTTGGTCGACTGGGTGGCAAGGCTATCTACGGCAATCAAGCCGAAAAACTTGGCAAGGAAGCGTATGAGCAGAAACTCGCGCAGGCGATGACCGCGGGCGATATCTTGGCTGCCCCTCTGCCAATTTTCGCTCCTCGCCCAATTGCTGAAAATGTTTATGGGCGCATGGCTCCAGAGCAGAGCGCCCAGCAGCAGGAGGCGATACTCCAGGAAGAGCAAGATCGCCTTGTACAAGAAGCTCTACTGAACTCGGTGCTAACTGGAGGCGGGTCATTGCTGGTGCCTGGCACGGCATCGCTATACAGCTGATGGCTGAATCACTCCTACCTCAAACCTCTCTTGAGGACTTTGGGAGCATTTTCCGCTCTGAGTTCGGGAAGAATCCGCGAGAGTTCCGGCGCACGATCTACGACGATCCTTCGCCGATCTCGGATATGTTGGGCAGCTCGCCTGTCCTGGACTTGATCCGACAGGCGTTGCCGGAGCGAGTTGTCGACACCAAGGCAGGCCAAGCGGTTCGCAACCTCCTCCCGGCTGAACCAGTCAAGGATTCGATGGCCGCCCGCGCGGTCACTGCCCTGAACTCACTCCCCGGTGGTGGTTACAGCAAGGATTATCGGCAAGAGCTGAGCAAGGCCAGGGCGGCAGATCGGCAGCTGCGAACGGATACGGCTGAGCTCGGCCGGATCACAGATCCCACTACCGGTCTGGACAGGCCTACGGAGACACTCCGGGAACTTGGCGCACAGATCGGCGGCGCAACTGCGGGGGACCTGGCATCGGAGGGACTGCGCAACATCTGGTGGTTCATCAACGCACCCCAGGCCTTGTCAACCCTGGCAGTGCTGAGCGCAGTGCATGGTGCGAGCCAGGAGTACCGGGACCCTGAATTAAAGGGTCCGCTGATCCGAAACCGGACGTATCGACTCGCTGCGGCTGTACCGGCGATGATCGCGACATCGATGGCGGTCGGTAACTTCGGGCGTCAACCAGGGTTCAAGGCTGCAGTACCCAGCGAAGCCGATCCCACGGTGAGCGCTGATCCACTAGGCGAGGCGGCAAGTCGCTTCTTCCTGGGGCGTTCGGGTTCGCTGTTGCCGTACGACGAATTCGTCAAAGAACGCCCCGATGTTTCCCGGGGAGAGTACGAAGCGTACAAGGCGTACCTCTTCGGCAACGCGCTGCCGATCAAAGGAACGCTGGATGGGATCAATGGGCCGGAGGTGAACTTCCTCGGCAAGAGCATTCCAATTGCAACAGGCGTCCTGCCTGCTGTTGCTGCGGCTCTAGGGGCTGGAATGGGCACGCGCCGCGCCGGGCAGGCACTGCAGAAAGCAGGGGTGCTGGATAACGCCGCAGATGCACGGCAGGAATACACAGCAGCCAATGCTCTCTATAACCGGGTGCAATCCAATCCGCAGGCGACTGAACGGGAGAAAAAAGACGCACTAATGGCTAAAAATATGGCCTATGTGCCGTACAAGAAACTGCAAGACCAGATCGATCGTGAGATGCTGCGCAAAACACTGGGGTACAGCAGTGCCGCCCTCACCGGTGCTGCACTCGGTGGGCAGACCTTAGAATCAATTCGCCGGGCTCTAAAAGGTAAAGCACCTGTAGAGCCAGAAGAGGAACAGACTTCTCTGCCAGCTGCGTAACAATCATGGCCTACGGTTCATCGTTCAGTGGCATGGATGGTTTCGTGCCAGGCTTTAGCCCGTCCGAGGAAGCTTCAAAAGCGCTGGGTGATATCACCGGGATGAAGGCTGGCTTGCAAAGTGATATGGCCAAGCAGGCCTTTGGAACAATTGGACAAGTCAAGTCCGCTGAGCTCCAGGCCGATGCAATGAAAGCACAGGCAGAGGCACAACAGCGCGCCGCGGCGTGGAGTGCTTTAGGGCAGATTGGTGGAGCTGTCGCCTCAGCAGGTATTGGCGCAGCGTTCCCAACGAAGATCAAGGTGGTGTAAGTCGTCTAGAAGTTATCTCTAGAATGGCTGCATTGCATGTAGCATTGCGGCGGGATGGCGTACAGCAGTCAGCAATACATCAACCCTGTCGCGTATAGGGCGCGCAACGCTCAGGATGTTCCGCTTCTGCAGGCAGAAGTTGTAGAGAATGGTCCAGGCTGGGGCGAGCAGGCGATCGGCAAGGGTCGCATGGCTGCCGACGCACTGCTTGCAGCGGTAGATCCTTTCCGCCGAACGGACGGCAAGATCTCTGGGCTGCGAACTGGCCGGGTAGCCGGGGCCGGGACCATTCTGTCGCTTCTGGCCGCAGCGAATGAACTTACTGACCCGAACGAGTCGGCGGGACGGAATCTGGCACAAGCGGCTGGTGTCGGAGTAGGCGGTTTGGGGGGTGGAGCGTTGGGAGGAGCCGCTGCTGGGTTCCTGGGTGGCGGACCCATTGGCGCTCTGATTGGAGCAACACTGGGCGGGATCGCTGGATCGGGACTCGGGGAGAGTCTTGCCTCCGCAGCTGCCGACGCGTTTGAGGGTTCCCCAGAGGACCGGGCTCTCTCTAACGCCAAGAAGCAGGCACGCGCCGCCGCCGAGGCTGAAGCCGATCGAATCCGCATGTTGATGCCACTGCAGGACCAGGCGGCACAGATTGCACTGCGCAATGAAATGGAGCGCCAGAGAGGGCTAAACGAGATCGCTGGCGAACAGCTACTGCGTCAAGCCATGGCTCAGGGTCTGCTTGCTCAACAACAAGGAGGCGCTGCGCAGTCCTTAGCGATGACCAACGCAATCCTGGGAGGAGCGTGACATGGCATTCGATGGCGGGGTATCTGCCTCTTATTTAGCGAGCTTCAGGCCAGTTACTCCAATCCCGGGCTTCGAAACGGTTCTGAGTACTCAGGCCAGTGACGCCCTCGCCGCGATCCCGCGGAACAACGCGGCATTGCTGGGTCAACTGGCGGTGACAGGGCTGAACGAGCTGGGAGACACTGAACGACTGCAGCGCAACCTGGATGCAGCCGCCCTGGAGAATGAATTGACACGGAGTGCGAATCGCAAGTTCGGCGCATTGCGGATGGCTGGAGACCTGCTGGCCGCAGCTTTCCCTGGTGGCGGAGAGGCAGGTGTGACTCCTGGTGACCCACTCGCATTGTTGAGTGCCTTGCAGAATTCCGAGAGAGGAACTCAAGCGCGGAGAGCAGAGAAGGCGATTCGCGGTAATGCGTTCTTGGCTGAAGCGCTGAAGGGTGGGAGTTGAAGTTTCTTAGGATGCAAGGAGATCACGCTCCCCAAGCGTAGTTATGGCAGTGCAAGACCTATTCGAATCTGCCCGAATTGCAGCGTTTAACAACGTCAGCAAGCTCGCTACCGGGCAGCCAGTGCCTGGAAGTCTGGAAGATAAGCAGAGAAAGCTTGAAAACGCGCGACTAGATCAACAGCTCAAGCAGGAGCTGAACCCGAAGGTTGGTGAGACGCCAGAGGCTTTTCAGCGCCGTATCGCTGGGATTCAAGATTCTCTTCTGCAGTATCAGCAGAAGCAGGGAAAAATCAACCTTGAGCTGGCTGGGGGAGAAAGCCAGCTAGATATCCGCAGAGAGCTCGAGCGCCTCGGCATGCAGCGGGAGGCCTCCAGAACTCAGAACGAGAAGGATCTCATTGCTGCTCAGAACGCAAGCAAGCTGCAACTGCTGAATCCCGTACTCGAGCAAGAGCGCTGGCTTGCTGGGGGTTCAGATGCAGATGCGCGGAAAGACGTACTTAATTTCCTTGCTGCAGCACAGGACAAGAATCTCGCGGCGCAGGCAGCTGCTCGCAAGCCAAATTATGTTCCAGCATTGCTGGGCGGTTTGTTATACGCCGCTACATCTCTCGTCGGCTAGGAACCTGAGGCAATGTCTTACGCAAATCCAAACAAGTCCCGGAGAGCGGTCACAGCTCTACAGCGCGCTCAGTCACGGCGAAGCAGGCGTAGCACTCAACGCAGGGCAGCGCTAGCGGAGCAGAAGGCGCCGACTGAAACCAAGAGCGAATCGATAGGCAGTGCGGCGAATACGGACTACTCGCCTGTCACAGTCGGGGGGAACTTTGTAGACGCAAGCCTGAGGAACATTGGCGGACTTCTCGGGAAGTACGGAAACAACTCGACGATCGCAAATTTGGGTGTAGGGACCATTTTCGATATCGATAAAACGCAGGCACAGACTGGCCTCGCTATTGCATACAACGATGCGTTCTTGGGTTCCATGGGGAACTACCAGGCGGGCATGGAAGACCTCAAGACCGGTAACGCAATGAAACTGATGGGAGCAGAGGGCGCAATCGCTCGTGATCTCATTGGCAAGCAGGGGGAAGAGCAGCGCGCGGGTATTCGCGAGACTGGATCCGAGAATCGACTGAATCTCCAACAGCAGACACTTGAGGAGCGGAAGTTGCGAGCGGACGCACGCGGCGCGATACGTTCTCAGGGTGCGCGTTTCTACGGTTAATGCCAGCCATCAGTGAAGATCCCGTCGCCAGGTTTCTTGCCGCGCTAGACGATGATCGCCGTGAAGGTTTTCTGAACTACGCGGAGAATACCTATTCGATTTACGAGATCTGGCTCTACGCAACCGTACTTGGCTATGAGGGCGGTTTCACTGTTCTCGAGCGCTGGGTCAACAAGCACTACCGGAAGCTGAACCGCCGAGAGCTGTTGCTGGGCGAAGTCTGCAAGCTCGAGGCTGACGTGGACTTCCTACGGCAGCAGGTAGCGGCCGATCTCGTGAAGCCCGATGCGGCGGCAACAAAGATCGCGCATCTATCGAAGGAGCTGCGTGGGCATATTTCAGAGATCGATCGCATGACCAAGGCCACGGACAGAAGAGGGCTAATCCTGGCCGGTGCAGATAGTGTGATGCGCTCGCTACGGCTGATCTTCAAGGGAAGCGATGAGGTACTGGCGGCTCTGGATGCCGCGTTCGAGTCGGTCTGGGCTCAGCTTGATAGCGAGAAGTAAGAAAAAATTCCGGCAATGCTGGAATCTTGCGCACATGAAATAGTGAAAAACGTGTAGGCTGTAGCCATGGCAGGTGCATCGATTGCCATGGCGCGCAGACGAAGCGCGCTCAAGGCGGCTCAAAGCATTAAGAAAGAGCCCGAGGTCGTGATCGAGGAGATTATCCCCGCTCATATCCTCAAGGCACGCGACAACTTTGGATACTTCTGCGAGCTGATGGGAAAGCCCCCGGCTCGTCACATGAAGGAATGGCACAAGGCATTCCTGACTGGGGAGTCGAATGAACATCTCAATGACATCGCGGGACCAAACACTTGCCTGCTCAGTCCGCGTGGCCCCCTGGATTCGGATACTCCGGTAGCAACTCCATTCGGATGGCGACGCCTGGCTGAGATCCGCGCAGGGGAGCAGGTTATAGCTGATGACGGGACGCCGACCACTGTGCTGGCAACGGTCGACTATCCATCAACGCCGTGCTGGGAGGTCGAGTTTTCGGACGGGACGAGTCTGATTTGCGATGACAGTCATCGCTGGGATGTCCGGCGGATGGGCTGTGACGATAAGGGGGTCTGGCGAACCGTAACGCTTGAGGAGATTCGGACGCTGGTTCCGAATGGCACGCGCGGGAACTGGCGTACGGGGGTGGAGAGATTGCGCCGCAGGGCCACCGAAGGCGGGCGCCCCTGGCTGGATTCACGCGGTTACGCTCGCTATCAAGTTCCTATTGCGGCCCCCGTCCAGTATCCAGAGCAAGGACTGCCGTTGGACCCCTACCTCCTGGGTGTCCTACTGGGTGATGGGGCGTTGAGCACGGGCTCAGTGCGTTTCCACAAAGACGATCCGGATCTGACGGAGCGAGTAAGAAGTGTCTTGCCCCCAGAGCTGGAACTATCGCCCGTCGGCAAGCCTGGAGATTGGCGCATCAAGGGAGACAAAGGCCGCAGCAATCCTGTGACAGAGAAGTTGCGAGACCTCGGTCTTTGGGGCGCGCGTTCGCACGAGAAGTTTATCCCAGCGCTGTACTTGCGCGGATCAATTTCTCAGCGCCTGGCGTTACTGCAAGGACTCCTGGACACGGATGGGACTTGCAAAGGAGCACGCGGTGGAGTGAGTTTTGGATCATCATCCGAGGCCCTGATCGATGGCGTAGCAGAGCTCGTACGCTCTCTCGGTGGAATCTGCACTATTCGCAAGCCATACCAGGTCAGCTACAGGAAAGCGGACGGGGCGAGGGTTGCATGCAGGACGTCTTACAGGCTTGGCATTCGACTACCTGACGGCATTGAACCGTTCCACAGCCGAGCCAAGGCGACGCGTTACAGAGGCCCAGTTAGCACACGCTCGAATTGCGGACTTGTGCGTTCCATTGTCGACATCCGCCCTGCAGGCAACCGTTCTGTCCGCTGTTTGACGGTTGACCACCCAAATGAGCGTTTTGTCGTCAAGGATTATGTCGTTAGCAAGAATTCAGCGAAGTCCACTGTGTTGGGTTTGCTCTTGGGCTGGCTGATCGGTAGGCATGCCCTGGCGAAAAAACTCCTTCGCATTTTGTATGTTTCGTACAACCAGGACGTTGCGCGGGGGAAGAGTGCAGCGATCAAGAACCTGATCAACTCCAAGGAATACCGGGAGGTGTTCCCGTGTGTACGCCTTTCGAAAACCAAGACATCAGACGAGCTCTGGAGTATTGACTGGGATTACGCCGGGGTTGACGTTCGTGGTGAAGACGCATTCACGATCGCCTGCGCTGGCCTCAAGGGTACGATCACGTCGAAGCGCTCCAGTCTGATCGTTGTGGACGACGCGATCAAGAGTGCAGCGTCCATCGCCAACCCAGACATCCGGCGGGAGATGGAAACGAACTGGACGAACGTGATCGTTCCGACGATGTTCCAGGGTGCGCGTGCGATCGCACTGGGAACTCGATTTCACTTCGACGATCTGTTCGCCACGATCTTCACAGAGAAGAAGGGCTGGAAGGTTGTCACCCAATCGGCTTTGCGGTACGACGAAGACGGCCGTCCTAAGTCGTATTGGCCGGAGATGTGGTCAACGAAGTATCTGCTGAAACTGCAGAGCGACGACCGCATCGCCTTCTCGTATCAGTACTTGAACCAGCCGGTGAGATCGACGGAGCTGGGGATTAGCCCTGAACTCTTTGTCCGAGGAGAGGTACCTGACACTTACGACACGATCGGGGTCGGCATCGATCTCTCGGCTGGGATGAGCGAGCGGAACGACTGGACCGTCTTTACGCTGGCGGGGCGGCTCGATGACAAGTGCTACATCATCGACTACCGGCGAATGCGATCGATGGGGAACATCGAGAAGATCGAAGCACTGTGTGAGCTGCTGCTGGAGTGGAACCTCTTGGCCACCAATGACAATGGCCAGTACTTCCAAACGGGATCACAGGTGACGATCTGGCCAGAGGTTGTGGCGTATCAAAAGAGCTTCGAGGGCGACCTCAAGCGAGTGCTGTTTAACGAATGGCAGCTCTACAACCTGAACATCTCACCGGTGAAGGGGTTCCGCGGCGACAAGCTGGCGAGATTGCGCGGAATCCTGGGCCTATTCCAAGGTAAGAAGATCATCTTTAACAAGTACCGTGATTTCAGCTACATGATCGACGAGATCACGAATTTCGGCCACAGTCCCCACGATGATTGTGCTGACAGCTTGAATATCGTTGTCCAGGGCCTGATGAGACGCGGGGCTGCCCATATCGAATGGACCTAAACTAGATCTATGAGCCATCCCAAAACAGAGCGTTTTCGCCGGATCCTGGAGTCCGCTCGCAAGCGCGACGGAACGGCTGGTGTCGACACAATGGTGGTCAACTCGCATCTGTCGCAGATGCGGTTGTTCATGCTGCGCCAGGGGCTGGAGTTCTATCCCGCGCAGGATACGTTCGGCTTTCGCAAGAGTTTCCTAGCGAGCCTGATTCAGGAAAACGAGATCGATGCAAGGCTCGAGGGCATCATCGATGATTTCCTGATTGACGGGAAAGGGCTGTGGTATTTCAGGCCGGTGCGCGATACGTACAGGCTGATGTGGTTCAGCAAGGAGAACTACAGAGCCTATTACGACGCTGCCGGTGAACTAGAAGAGGTGGAGCTGATCTATAGCTTTACGGTGCGCGACGGCCTGGCTGCTGTGCCGGGCATCGCTGGAGACGGGGGATCGATCCGTTACGTCAAGCTGCAAGTCCGCCGCGACACGATCAAAGAATCGATCACGACTGAAAAGCCAAGTTTCGACGTCGGCATCACATCGCTGAACTACGCGCCGAATAGCACACGGACATTGCGTAACAGCCTGGGCTTCATCCCAGGCGTTGAGGCGTTCAACAACATGCGCTCGACTGGCATGGACGCCACGGGCGAGTTTGATTGGCTGTCCGACCATATCGTCACCCATGACGACCTGATTCGGAACATCAGGGCGAACATCACCTTCTACGGCAACCCAACGCTGGTGTCGAGCCGTCCGAAGCAGGATCTCGTGGAGTCCGGCGATGGGGAGGAGATGCGCCCGACAATCAGTTCTCAAGCGGGGTTCTATGCGGCAAATCGCCCCTCAACGCGGGTAAGTAGCCCCCTGGGCGCAGGCGGCGGCGGCGGTGTCAAGGTGCCGAGGATTATTGCCAACATCGAGGCCACCGACCGCGTTGCGTACATCACGCCGGATGCTGTTAGCGGTGACCAGAACATGTACGCACGGCAGTACCGCGAAGAGCTCCGCAATGCCATGGGCGGGGTGGACGAACTGGGGATCAGCTCTGGAGCTACGGCCTACGAGGTGAAGTCGCTGTATGGACGTGCCGCAACAACTGCAACCCGCAAGTGCCGTGGTCTGCTGACCTACGGTCTGTGCAAGCTTCTGTCGCTGGTGATCTTCCATGAAGAACGAATCTTCCGTGATTCTTTCTCTGCAGCTGTCGAGCTGATCGCCCCGCCTGTACCCGTACGCGAGGAGTTCCAAAGCGAGGAGGAGTTCCGCAGTGCTATTGAAGCTTTCCGTGACACTTACGCGGAATACGAAGCAGCGCTAGAAGCCAAGATCACAGAAGCGGTACAGACGCGTGAACTACCTGATGGCGTTGTCGGCTTGATCCCCGATGGCGATCGGAAGATTGAATGGCGGTGGAAGGGGCCAGTGTTCGAGGATTCCACGGAAGATATACTGAACTCAAGCATTGTTGTGCGAAACCTGCAGGAGCTCGGTGTCAATAGCATCGAAGCACTGCGGTATCTCTTCCCGGATAAAACCGATGAAGAGCGCAGCGCAATGCTCAGTGGCTACCCATTCCGTATGGCGCAGGCCACCCAGCAAAGCATTGGCACCTTCCTGTCGCTGATTCAAAACATGCGACAGATTCCGCACCCGCAGGCACCGGACCTCCCACTGCTCGCGGATCCCAAGCTCGATTTGACGCCATACGTCTATCGAGCACTTGAATTCCTTAAGAGAGAACTGACCTATGCAGGACAGTACAACGATGGCGACGGCAGTGGCGACCCCGCAGCCCTCGATCCCATCCAGCGTGGCCGCGCCGACCGCGGTCTCCCCGTCGACACCTCAGGCGACTCAGGCTTCGTACCCGACAGCTCCGGCCTATTCACCGGAGGCGCCGGTTTCGGTACCCCAGGGCAACCCATGGCAGGCGGCGTACCAGGGGCTGCTCGCCAGTTTGAGCGCGACGCCGCAATCCCAGCCCCAGGCGTACTCCTCAGTAGCGACCCCACAGGTGGCGCCTACCCCGGTGGCCTATCCGCAAGCGCAGGTGAGCTACCAGGCGGCTCCGTCCGTTTCGGCGCCGCTGACCTCAGCGTTCCCACAAACGCAGGCCTATTCCCAGGCGATTCAGGCACAGGCTCCGAGCTACAGCAGCGCGCCGAGCGCACCCGCGAGCGACGAGTATCTGCAAAACGTCAGCAGCGAAAGTCTTGAAGTCCTTCAGCACTTCGGCGCTGAAGCTCCTGCTCTGCTGAACCGTTATGCCTGTGTGGTCGAGGATGCCCTCCTAGCCCAGGCACGTCAGACCGCCGAGGCTCTGCAGGGTCTGCAGACCGTTCAGCAACAGCTTCAGAACTCCCACACGGTGATCGAAGCTGCTGCAGAAGACAATGCGGCCTATCACACTTTGATGACAAATCCCGACCTGCTCGCGGATTATGTCAACGAGTTCTTCGGCCCCGACGGCCCCTATCCCACTGAGCTACCTCAGGATCGACTGGCCGCCGAGGTTGCATCTAACGAGCGTCGCTTTGCCCCCGCTCCTGCAACCTATCAGCGCCCTCAGCTCGACATGCCCGCTCCCGACGTACAAGCTGGTGGCGGCGGTGACGAATTCTGGGCGACATTCTCTGCGCTGAGCGAGCGCAATCCAGCCGCTGCATGGCAGATGCTGAGCCAGGCTTCTCCTGACGCCCTGCGCAGCAAAGTACTAGTTTCGGAAGGCTGATCGGAGGGCGCCATGGCACGACTTCCTGATGGGTACAGCCTCAACGGCGGATTAGCTTTCCGTGGCGCGCCGGCTCATGGTAACCCGACCGCTCGTCAGTTGATCGCTGGCCCCACCGCCAGCCAGCTAGAGCAGTCGATACAGCAAGAGGCCAGCCGCGGAAAAGTCAACGCTGAAACGCAGGCTTCGCAAATGGCAGTTCAGTACAAGTTGGCCACCCAGCGCCTGCTGAACTCGGTGCTGCCAGGTGCTTTTGAAGCTACAGAATCTCTAGCGCTCAACCCTGGCGCGCTTGCGGATGTGGCGGCTCAGGTGCAAGCCTGAAGATCGACACAGTTAGAGTAGAGCTACTGCGTAAAACGTGAATGCGTTTAGCCGGTAGCCCCGAGATGTTTGATGCCCTGGCTAGGCAATTTGCTGGTCAGGGCATTCCTCGTGGCGCGGCGGAGCATCTTAGCGCTGAGGTGCTCACCGAAGGTGATCAGGTTGATACGCGAGTCGATACATTCTTCAGGTTGCACGACTTACTGCAGTCCAAGGGCTACAGCGATACCGCCGCTCAACACCTGGCCGTCGAAATGATGGAAGGTCGCGAGCCAATGGCGAAGACAACGCGTCGATTTGCCGGAATTTATGGCGACTCACCCACAGACGTTCTCTTTGGCGACGAGCCTGATCGAAGAATTTGAGGGAATCGAGGTCGAGGCATACCTGGATCCCGTTGGCATCCCGACGATTTGCGCTGGTCTGACGCGATATCTGAACGGTGAACCGGTTCGCATGGGGGATACGTGCGACCTGCGGATCTGTCGCGCGCAGCTTGAGCAACTTCTAAGGGATCAATACCTGCCCGCCTTGGAGTGTATCCCTGGCTGGGAGCGACTCGGTTGCAAACGGCAGGCAGTCTTGATCAGCTTTGCCTGGAATCTCGGCGCCCGCTTTTATGGCAGCATAGGCTTTGAAACGATCTCAAGAGTACTGAGGGACGGTGCCCTTAGGCCGGAGATTTACCAGCAGATGCCTCAGGCGCTGGACCTGTATGTCAAGGCTGGAGGCAAGCCCCTGCCTGGCCTCGTCAATCGTCGCCGAAAAGAAGGCGCACTCTGGATGCAAGAAGACGACGGAACCATGAAATTCATCGCACAACAGGACACACTCCTCAAGAAGGCTCCGATCGACAGCCATTACCTCTCGGACGCGGGCAAGAAACCTGTCGTCAAGGGAGAGTTGATTGCAGTCGCGAAGGTTGAGGAAATACCGCAGGACAGCCACGCCTGGGTCACCTTGAATGGCGGCGCGGGGCGATGGGTCATCTTCATGCCGCACTGGCTAGAAGAGAAGGCAGTGCCTGCATCGACGCCTCCAACGGCGGTCAACTGGAATGATTTCTCATGCCCGATTGGCAAGTACATCACGGTTGGCGAAGTCCTTCAATACGACGCGCGGCGCAAACCTAGGCCCGGTAGCGCAGAAGAAAAAGCAATCATCGAGATCTGCAAGGAGTTTGACGCCATCCGCCATGCCTGGAATGGTGCGCTCGGTATTACTAGCGGCTACAGACCGGAGCCAATCAATAGTCAAGTGGGAGGTGTACCCGACAGCTATCACGTCAAAGGCATGGCTCTCGACATTTACCCGATTGGCGAGTCATTGCAGAAGTTTCACCAGTGGCTTGTTCAGCGCTGGAGTGGCGGCTATGGAGACGGAAGATCGAAAGGGTTTATTCACATCGACACTCGAGGCGGGGGCAAGTTTTCCGTCCGACCCGGTGTGAAGCCCGCGGCGATCTGGGATTACTGAGCTCGTTAGACTTGCCCTATCGCGTATAGGTTTGGCGAGCGCAAATGGCCGTCATCGACAAAATCAATCGCAGAGGCATCACCAGCAAGCGGGTCATTACTGGCCCTGCTGAACTGGTTGGTCCGAAGTCAGGTGAGACCAAGAGCGACTTTTCTCGCCTCAGTGGAATCCAGGGTTCAGTCGATCAATACGAGATCACTGACGGCGCCGGCACCAATGCTGGCGCTTACACCGTTACGCTGAAACCCTATAGCGAGAACGGATTTACGGCCTCACATCGAGCCGTGGGAGACGTCGCGGTGCTGCGTCAGATCAACGGCGTAGCAACCCCAGGGGCGGCGATCAGTTGCCTGGGTCGCAAGAAGCCAGCACGGGGTACTGCATCTGTCACCCTTGGTCCGTTCACCGTGCTGAATGGCGACCGCATGTGGGTTGTGGTGGAGCATAAGGATTACTCCACGTTGAAGTATCAGCTCGAAGTCGATTTCGTCTAATAGGTGCTGATCGTTCAGCCTTGACCGCGCTTTAGCTTGCGGCCATGGCTGGGCTTACTACGTCGTCCATTGCCTTGTCGAGTCGTCTTCTCGATTGGTTCCTTGTGGATGGCGCCTGTCGGAGACTTTTTGATTTTCACGATCAGACCAGACGAATTGCAAGTGCGCCGGCGTTGAACTGGACAGTGTCACCGGCAACGACATCAACAGACGAGGTCAGCGCACCAGAGGCAAGGAAGTTGCCACCTGTGACTGCATCCCAGATTCCGAAGTGAGTAACGGTTACCGTGCCGGATGCATTCGTCGTGATCTGAACTGAGTTGTTATTGGTGATCTGAAAGCCGCCCCCCGCCGCTGCTCCGACAGTGCTGAAAGTCGAAGTGGTAATACTTGTGCGGTTAGCGCTGCCGGTCACTGTTGACTGGACGTTGTTAGCAGTACCCGCAGTACCCGGATCGCCAGAGTGAAGCTGCACGAAGACGGTCGAGAGTGCAGTGGGGAACGCAGTGCCCTTCACCCAGGTCAAGATTCTATCTGCCAGGTATTGGGAAAACGCCATAACGAAGAGAGTCCCGTTTGGGAATGAAACGATTCTAGTGAGCGCGAATAAGGCGCTTGTTAGTAGCCATAACCACCACCACCTGGCGCCACTCTGCTGAGGGTTGCGGTGGATTGATCAGTGCCAGAAGCGGAACCGGATATACGCCAGGTCTGCTTGAGTCGGCCGTCCAGATTGAGCGTTCCGATAGCAACACCGCGCATGATGGTGAGAGTGAGGGACGGGACAGCGAATCCGCCCGGCGCTGACATCGAAGGATCGATTTCATCAGCTGTTCTAGTTGAAGGGAAAGCGCGCCCACTGCTCCAGATCAGGCGGACTGCGCCACTGCCCCCGTCACCTCCGCCTGTCGAGGTACCAGGGCCACCACCACCACCACCGGGGAAGCCGCCGGTGATGGCTGTGCTGTAAGGAGCCCCATAACTGAGGGTCTCACCCTGCCTCCCGCCCGTTCCTGTTGTAACGCCTGCGAGGCCAATAGCCCTCGATCCACCGCTCCCCCCGAAGCCATTGACGGCGGTAGATGGCCAGAGCGTGCCATCGCGGGAGCGACCTGTCAGACCATTTGTGCCCAGGCCATAAATACCAGTACCACCGCCTGCGCCGCTGCCAAAGGTAGAGCTGTAAAAAGTACCGCCACCACCGCCACCACCGAGACCGTCGGCACTGCTATTGCCTCCATTCCCTGTATAGCCGCCCGCCCCTCCACCACCGAAGTAACTACTAGTTTGCCCGCCTGCTCCACCACCGTCGCCGAACCATCCGCCACCGAAGCCATTCTTGTTAGGCCCGTTGGTGTCATTGTTGAACGTTGCATTGCCACCGCCGTAGCCAGCAACAGTGCTCAAGCTGATGAAATAGCTATTTCCGCCTGCGCTCATGGACGAGCGTGTACCCGCGGCCCCGACGACGACGGTGTAGCTCTGGCCGGGGATCACTGATATGCCGTTCTTCCAGCCGAGGCCACCACCGCTGCCAGCAGAGTTAGCCCACGCATTTCCACCACCGCCACCACCACCGACACATACGGCCGAGACACTTGTGACGCCTTGGGGCGCAACCCACGTGTAAGTGCCTGGCGTCAGGAATTCCGCCTGGGGTCCCATCACGCTCTGGGCGGTGACCAAGGGGCGTATGAGCCCAGGGTCGGTAACTGTCAGCGAGAGGGGAGCTGAGGCTAGGAGCGCGCCAATGGGCTTAATGAGCGGAATGCGGGCAGTTGCCAGTAGCTGGTCAAGGGATTCTCCCTCGAGTAGGGCATAACTACCGACAAAGACCGCAACAGCGAAATCAATGGCCTGCCACTGATCTGATGAGACGGTGATGTAATAGGTGCCGGGCGGGAGCCTGGACTTGGATTCATCAATGTCGGTGTTGTGAATGTCGTTGAGTTTGCCGTAGCCAGCCGGACTGATCTGGACGGGATGTCGATCTGCATCGAGGATGCCAACCCGAATGAAGCGATCGGTATTCGCTCCGGTCGACACCTGCAGGACTCTGAGGTCGAGATCTCGGGTTAGTGTGACCTTGAAGAAGAGAGTGTTGGCGCCTGCCTGGGAACCCACCCGACCTGAGATGTCTGCGATCAGGATCTCGGTTGTCCCGAGATCTAGGGACTTGAGGACGGAGTTGTACTTGACGTAATAGGGCCTCAGGAAAGACGGCAGAGTCGGTTCGCTGCCGCTATAGCTGTTGCGGAGTGCCTCGTAAGCAGCAGATTGCGACAGTGTCATTACGTCTCATAGATGCGGCATTCGTCCGCGCTCGGATTCTCTTCGCAGAAGGCTAGAAACTTACGGCGTAGACCAGAGTCCAGGGGGTCATCACTGGTATCCCGCTCAGGCCTCTCCTTCGGTGTATTACCCTTTAGATCGGGTTGCGTTTCGTGCTGAGCCATATAATGCCCAACCAGGATGGGCATATGCTAATCAATGGCAGTGACTACCTTTCAAGACGTACCAGGCGCCGCCGCACGTTGATCAATCGCACGGCGGATCACTTGCCAGCTCAGGGAAACGACAAAAATCCGAGCTCCTGGAGAAAGCGCCCCTGACGTCGTTCTTCTTCGGGGCTGCCGGTATGCGGCCCTCTTAATTTAACGACGCAGTGTTGGATGACGATGCCTGGGAATGATCTTGCGAAGTGCCGTTGCTAGTCGATCAGCCTCTTCGCCAATGAAGTCGATTTTGGGGTTGCGGATTGACGACCGGTTATACATCGGACGAAAGCCCATATTGACGAGATGGTCGTGAACTAGAAAGGCTTCAGACTTGCCGCCCGGGCATGTGATCCGGAGTTTCTGTCCCTCAATCGAGCCGTAGTCATTCCAGAGCGCGGCAATCCCCTTCATGCCTGTAATGGCAAGGATCTCGGGAGTCACGATGCGCTCATCTCGCGGGTACATCAGCTCGTAGGCCCTGTACATCCCCTCGCCGTGACAGCGCAGGCGTTTGTCGTCATAGAACCCGTCAGTCTGGATCGTATCGATGACCGTATCGAGTGGCCCATCGTGCAGGCTGTGCAGTTGACGGTTCTGGTGAATGAGGTGCGTGAGGTCTGTTTCGCGACGTTTAATCTCAAGCCAGGGCCGCCTCTTTTGTCCGAGAAGCTTGATCCTCCCTGGCCCCAAGCAGTAACTCAGTACGAGCGCTACGAATGGTGCTGACATCCCAGGATTGATCAGTGAATAAGTGAATACGGGAGGAGGGTGCATACGGTCGCAGGGCCTCGCGAATCTTCCCCGCCTGCTTCGCGTCGAAGTGCAGACGCGGGCGGATATGCGTGTCGCAGAGAGAGGCTTCCGCCCCGGTCAACATGCCAAGCCACTGACACACGCGAAGCGCCTCCTCGAAGCTTTGCCCGACCCTGGCAAGATCTACGCCACCGTCCTCGACTGGTCTGGCACCTTCCGCCCACAGCCAGGCTGCTGCTGGGGCACCAAGTACATCCAATGCGGTTTGGGTTATCTCTCGCTCGCCTCCCGGGTAGAGCAGGTTGTAAACGGGGCGCAACTTGGTGGTCGAGACCCTGAAACGCAGAACAGAGGTGCTCTTGCCGTTCGTACGCGGCTTGGTTTTGTAGTGAACAATCTGCGCCTTGGTGGGGATGAATTGCCGAAATTCGGACACCTTTTGCTCTAGGAACGCGGATTCCTTGGCGCCCGCCGTGAGCGTTAGTTGGATGTAACCACCGCCAGGACAGCGATATGGGACAAGACTGCCATCAGCAAGCAGTAATCCCAGCAGTCCCCGGACGTCTGCAGCGTCCAAAGTTTTACCCTACAAAACTACACTATAGTCTGATCAAGGAGACAGTTCGCCTGTCTTCTCGCACCTCGACAATTTGGAGCGTTTCATCCCATGTGGATTGATAACGGGCCCGTACGGTACGGGCACGATCGTTGTCACCTGGTCGGGTAACCGATCAGTGAGAACCGGGTGAATTCAGGGAAGCCCTAACGTCAAGTCGAGGGTAATCCTGAGCGAAACCAGTCGAGCGCGACTGGAACGTGCAGAGACTACGTGGTGCAGCACGAACTTGCTGCGTAATACACGACCAGCGCCCGGCACCCAGGACTCTGGGTGAAGAGATAGTCCGATCCCACGAGAAACTGTGGAGTGATTGAACGATTTTCCGAAGCTGCTTGGTGCCGAGCTGTATCGCCCGCATCCCTCCTACATTGTGGAGATGGCGGTCGAGCCGGTTGTTGTTCACGATTTCGCTAAACAACCCGGTCAAACAGTTCAGCTTGATCGCTACCGCTTCTGGGGTGCTCCTGGCACCAAAGATAGCCGCGAGCGTACCGCTGATCAAACTCTCGGCACAGCATCTTCGCGCAGTATCGTTAAGGATAAGGTCCTTGTAACACTCAAAGAGTTGGTACCCTGCACTTGGTAGCGCCAAGCGCAGAGAAATGGCTCCTGTGTGGAGAAATTCACACAGCAAACAGGGTGAATTGCTGGGAACCCTCCAGCAGTGCATGACACGTCGTACACTGCGGGGCCATCAGCAGCCAAGCCGTCTCGGGAGGGGCGGAAGGTTCAACGACTATCGCTGTTTGACCGAGCATGCAAGAAGATCCATTTGGCTTTGTTTTGGGATGTGCACTGGGCGACGGCTGCATTGGCAAGTCGAAGCGCGATCGTTCTGCGACCTTTCAGGTTGCTGGTCGAAGGCATTCAAGAGTACGTGCATCCCTGTCTTGCGTATAAGGTTGACCTCAACAGAACCGGCACGGTTGCCGAATGGCTGTTGAGCGAGTCCCAGCGCGCGGAAGCGTAGCGGACGATAAGGCGGCACGAGCGCCCTGCACCCTCACTCAATGAGAAGGGTGAAGATATAGTCTGAACTGCATCAATGGCAAAGATGCAGAACCGGGAGATAAAGAGCTCCTGGGGTAACACATTGACACCGGACCTGCTGATCCTACCGATACAAGCGCACCGAGCACCTTCAAGGTCGCTCGCGAAACTCTACTTACCGCCCAGCGTCTTTTGCTGGATACCGGTAACCTTAACGTGTTCCACCAGTCCATCGGGTCACTGACCCTGCTCGATAAAGTAGTTGTCGCCTAGGAGGGTAACCTTCTAGTGATAACGGGGTGAATTCAGGGAAACCTAAGGGCAAGACCTATGGCAATCCTGAGCTAAGCCAGTGGTACACCACTGGAAAGTGCATCGACTACCGGAGGGGTTGAGTCCCCTTAATAACCGGCCAGAGCGCCCCGCACCCGACCGATATTCGAGGGTGAAGAGATAGTCAGACCCCAGAGAAATCTGGGTAGTACGTTTGGACTATAGGCGCTGGCGCGATCGCGTGTTCGCTGATGAGCTGTTCAAAGCAGAAGCCAATGGCGCTGCTGACAGCACCAAGGGTGGTTACTTCTACCCCCTGAAAAAGTCGAAGGCTGCATCTGCTCCCTTCCTGACTTATGCCG
>JACCDZ010899081.1_pt1 | contig 22765 bp, 22 predicted proteins | sample 7449551 | NCBI WGS metagenome assembly JACCDZ01 (sample SAMN15323452, study PRJNA562643) | freshwater metagenome | isolation source: river surface water | place: USA:Blue River Watershed | collected 2017-08-18 | reverse complement strand
GCTGCAAAGCCTGGGCGCCATGGGTGGCCTGGCTGGCGCTGCTGCTGGCGGCATCAAAAACCCCGCAGACCAATACATCGGCTTCCTCAAAAGCACAAGCATCCAAGACAGCTTGGTCCAGCGCTTCAAGCTGCAAGACCGCTACGAGAAAAAGCTCAAAGTCGATACTCGCAAAGAACTGCAAGACAACACCAGAATCGCTGCCGGCAAAGACGGCATCATCAGCTTGGAGTTTGACGACAAAGACCCGCAATTTGCCGCCGATGTGGCCAACGGCTATGTGGAAGAACTGCGCAAGCTCATGGGCCGTTTGTCACTGACCGAAGCCCAACTGCGCCGCACCTTCTTTGAAGGCAAACTCAAAGAAGCCAAAGAAGGCTTGGCCCAGGCCGACCAAGAACTGCGCGCCACGGGCATCAACGCCTCCACACTCAAGTCCAGCCCCACAGCAGCGGTCGAGGTGGTGGCCCGCGTACGTGCAGGCATCGTCGCGCAAGAAGTCAAAATCGCCGCCATGCGCGGCTACCTGACCGAGTCCGCCCCCGAAGTCAAACAAGCCATGGTCGAGCTGAGCGCACTGCGTGCCCAACTGGCCAATGCCGAAAAGGCCGAGCCCCAAGCCGAAGGCCAAAGCAACTACGTCGAGCGCTACCGCAACTTCAAATACCACGAGACCCTGTTTGAACTGTTTGCCAAACAGTACGAACTGGCCCGTGTGGACGAAGGCCGCGAAGGCGCCGTGGTGCAAGTGGTGGACGCTGCGCAGCCACCCGAGCGCAAAGCCAAACCCAAAAAAGCCATGGTGGCCATCATCGCCACATTGGCTGCCGGGTTCGCTCTCTTGCTGTTTGTCTTCATACGGCATGCCCTGCGCAACGCAAGCGGCAGCGCCGAAACAGCCAGCAAACTCGCCAAGCTCAAAGCCTCTTGGCGCAAAGCCCTGGGCAAGTGAACGCCATGCGCGTGTAAGTCGGCGGCTTCAGCCCCGACAAAGTCCCTCTAAGCATGACCCTCCTCAACGCCATCGTCGGCGTTTTTCAATCCCCCGCACTCACTGCCGCACTTTGGGGCTTTGCCACCAGCTTTGCCCTGTGTGTTTTGTTGGTGTTGACCAAGCGATGGCACGGCGGCTTGACGATGGATGTCACCGACGGCATCCAGAAATTCCACATGGCCCCCACGCCACGCATCGGCGGCGTGCCCATTGTGTTGGGCTTGCTCGTGGCTTGGGCCAAGTCACCGCTTGGCACCCAAGAGCTGTTGCTGCCCATCCTCATGGCAGGCATGCCTGCATTCATCTTTGGTGTGGCCGAAGACATTACCAAGCGTGTCGGTGTCATCCCCCGCTTGCTGGCCACCATGGCATCGGGCCTTTTGGCCTGGGCCCTCACAGGCTACGCCATCACCCATGTGGATGTCTGGGGTGTGGACTGGTTCATGCAGTACACGTTGGTCTCGGTGGTCTTTACAGCCGTTGCGGTGGGCGGGGTGGCCAACGCCATCAACATCATTGACGGCTTCAACGGTTTGGCCAGCACCATGTCTGCGCTGGCGTTTTTGGGGTACGCCGCAATTGCATGGCAAGTGGGTGATCCTGTCCTTGCTGGAATCTCGTTGGTCTTGGCGTTTGTTGTGGTGGGATTTTTTGGCGTGAACTGGCCATTCGGCAAAATTTTCTTGGGTGACGGTGGTTCTTACTTCATCGGCTTTGCATTGGCCTGGCTTGCGGTCATGTTGATCGAACGCAACCCTTCAGTGTCTGCTTTTGCCGCATTGATCGTTTGCGTGCATCCCGTCACGGAAGTCTTGTTCAGCATCTACCGCCGCAAGATCAAAAAACTGCATCCCGGGCACCCTGACCGACTGCACTTTCACAGCTTGGTCAAACAGCGTTATGTGCGCCGCTGGTTTCCGCAAGCCAGCAAAAACATCCGCAACTCCATCACTGGCGTCTTGGTTGGCAGCATGACATGTGTGGCCATTGTGGTGGCCAATCTTGTTCATGACTCGGTCGCTTTGTCCATGGCGGCCTTCTTGGCCTTGGGCATTGGCTATGTGGCTGTTTATGCCCGCATGGTCCGTTACCACTGGTGTTCCCCCATTGCATTCCTAATGATCAAACCCGCACAGACCATGCGCTCGGTGCGTGCTTAGGACTGCATGAGGCGTCTTTTATAAAGCATGGCGTTCAATGACTGAACAAACCATCAAAATAGAAAATAGCCAAAAGGCAACTCGGTGAAATACGCCATTGGCTATGCCGAGCGTATCCTCAATGTCGCATTGCGCAGCGCCACTCTGGGTACCCGCTTCCTGTTCATCTTCTTTCTGGCCAAATTCCTTGATCCCGCATCGGTCGGTTATTACGGGCTCTTCACCGCCACCATTGGATACGCGCTTTACTTTGTTGGGCTGGACTTCTATACCTACGTCACCCGTGAAATCCTGACAGCCCCAAACGAACAACGTGGACAGATGCTCAAAGGGCAGGCGGTCCTGTCGGGTTTTTTGTATGTCGCGTTGTTGCCTGTTGCGCTCGTTTTTTTGTCCCAAACCGGTTGGCCGGGGCAATTGCCGTGGTGGTTTTTCCCACTCTTGTTGCTCGAGCACTTTAACCAAGAAATCTCCCGCTTGATGATTGCGCTGTCGCAACAGATCAGCGCCAGCGTGATCCTGTTTATTCGTCAGGGCAGTTGGGCTGTAGCCAGCGTTATCTTGTTGGGCTTGCACCCTCCCAGCCGTAACCTTGACACTGTTTTGGCTTTGTGGGCTATAGCCGGGGTGCTCGCTGGCGCAATGGGTATCTGGAAGCTCAAAACACTGAACATGGGCGGCTGGCGCAGTTCGGTCGACTGGGTGTGGATCAGAAAAGGTGTCGCCATCAGCGGGGCCTTCTTGTTGGCTACGCTTGCTTTGCGTGGCGTCAACACACTTGATCGTTATTGGCTTGAAGCCCTTGGCGGCATTGACATGGTCGCTGCTTACGTGCTGTTGCTCGGTATAGCCGGTACCCTCATGACATTTCTGGATGCCGGTGTTCTGGCATATGCCTACCCATCGCTTATCCAACTCTACGCTCAACACCAACACGCCCAGGCACGCGCCAAGGTCCGGCAAGTACTCTGGCAAACAGCGGCACTTTCTGGAGCATTTGCCTTGGGCAGCTGGCTAGTTCTGCCCTACCTGTTGCGCTGGATTGGCAAACCCCTTTACATCGAATTTACCCATCTTTATCCCTGGCTGCTGCTGGCCACTGTGCTTAATGCACTCGCTATGGCGCCGCACTATGCCCTGTATGCCCAGGGCCAAGACAAACCCATCATCTACAGCCATAGCGCATCACTGGTCTTCTTTGTTGCCGCCACCTGGATGCTGAGCGATCGTTTTGGTCCCATGGCTGTACCCCTGGGATTTAACGTCGCATTTTCACTCATCCTGTTCTGGAAAAGCTTGGCTTATTGGCTGACCTGCAAAGCACCTACAGCCCATAAGCCAGCAGCCTCGGCTTTCTGAATTCAAACGAGCACCACCATGATCCGCTACGGACAACAAGACATCACCCAAGCCGACATCGACGCCGTCATCGACGTCCTCAAGTCCGTCAACCTGACCCAAGGCCCTACCATCTCGCAGTTTGAGCAAAGTGTCATTGCCCATACGGGGGCCAAGCATGCCGTGGCCGTGAGCAACGCCACCGCAGCACTGCATATCGCCTGCTTGGCGCTTGATCTTGGCCCTGGTGACTGGCTCTGGACCACGCCCAATACTTTTGTGGCATCTGCCAACTGCGGGTTGTATTGCGGCGCGCAGGTGGATTTTGTGGACACAGACCCACGCACCTATAACGTGTGCCCTGTCAAGCTTGAAGAAAAACTCATCGCCTCAGAAAAAGCAGGCAAGTTGCCCAAAATCGTCGTGCCTGTACACCTGACCGGCCAGCCCTGCGATATGGTGGCCATTCACGCCCTGGGCCAAAAATACGGCTTCAAAATCATCGAAGACGCCTCGCACGCCATTGGTGGCCAATACAAAGGCGAGCCCATCGGCAACGGCCGCTACAGCGACATCACCGTCTTCAGCTTCCACCCCGTCAAGATCATCACCACCGCCGAAGGCGGCATGGCGATGACCAACAGCGCCGAGCTGGCCACCCGCCTGGGCTTGCTGCGCAGCCACGGCATCACCCGCGACGCACAGCTGATGACCGAGCCCATGCACGGCCCCTGGTATTACCAGCAAGTGGCGCTGGGTTTCAACTATCGGATGACCGACATGCAGGCCGCGCTGGGCGTGAGCCAAATGACGCGATTGGTTGACTACGTCAAACGCCGCCACGCTATCGCTCAGAAATACAAAGTGTTGCTGTCCGACTTACCCCTCACATTGCCTTGGCAGCATCCTGACAGCTACAGCGCCTACCACCTGTATGTGATTCGCCTGCAGCTGGACAAAATCAACACTACGCACCTACAAGTTTTTGAAGCCCTGCGTGCCAAAGACATCATGGTCAATCTGCACTACATCCCGGTGCACACACAGCCCCATTATCAAAAAATGGGATTCAAGAATGGGGACTTTCCGCAAGCTGAGCAGTATTACCGTGAGGCCATCAGCATCCCGATGCACGTCAACCTGACTGATGAGGAATTGCAATTTGTGTCGTACAGTCTGCGGCAGGCGATGGGCCTATGAGACTGGCAGTTATCCCGGCGCGTGGTGGCAGCAAACGCATCCCGCGCAAAAACATCAAACCTTTTGGCGGATTGCCCATGATCGCATGGTCGATCCGAGCAGCCCAAGACAGCTGTTGCTTTGATCGCATCATCGTCAGTACTGACGATGATGAAATTGCAGAAATAGCGCAAGCCCATGGCGCAGATGTTCCATTCATGCGTCCGGCGGAATTATCTGATGATCACACGCCCACCACCCCTGTGATAGCGCATGCGATTGACTGGCAAAACTTGCATGGACAAAGTGTCAGTCAGGCTTGCTGTATATACGCCACTGCACTATTCATCCAAGCCAGCGATCTTCGTCAAGGTCTTGATCTGTTGAACACAACAGATGTGGACTATGCTTTTTCTGTAACCAACTATGCATTCCCCATTCAGCGTGCCATTCGCCTCACCGATGGCCAAAGGGTTGAAATGGTTCAGCCAGCGTATTTCGGCACGCGCTCACAGGATTTGGCAGAAGCCTTTCATGATGCAGGGCAGTTCTACTGGGGAAAAGCGGAAGCATGGCTGAGCGGTAAACGTTTGTTTGCAGAGCACTCCGCCCCGATTGTTTTGCCAAGGTATATGGTGCATGACTTAGATACGCTCGCCGATTGGAAAGAGGCGGAACTGTTTTTTGAGTTCTTGAAATTCAAAGGCGAGCGAACTTGAAGCTGGCCTTGGGCACAGTCCAGTTTGGGCTGAGTTATGGCGTTGCCAACACCTCGGGGCAAGTCAGTGGCGTAGTTGCTGCTGCAGTCTTGCAGCGTGCACAACAAGCAGATATCGACACGCTTGACACTGCAATAGCCTATGGCGACAGCGAGTCAGTATTGGGGCAGCTTGGCGTAAAGGCCTGGAAAACGGTGACAAAGCTCCCCGCTGTACCAGACGGCTGCGGCGATGTGACTCAATGGGTGAAAGCTCAAGCGCAGGGCTCACTCACGCGCATGGGGCTCAACAGTCTGCATGGCCTGTTGTTGCATCGTCCAGACCAGTTGCTGGATGGCAAGGGCGCAGAGTTATATGCTGCATTGCAGTCTCTTAAAGATGAGGGTCTTGTCAGCAAAATAGGCGTCTCTGTTTATGGCCCGCAAGAGCTGGATGCCCTTCATGGCCAATACACATTCGATCTGGTGCAAGCGCCGTTGAGCATTCTGGATCGTACTTTGCTTGATTCATGCTGGGCGCAACGACTTAAAGATGACGGCGTTGAAGTCCATATCCGCTCAGCTTTTTTGCAAGGCCTGCTTCTGATGTCCAAAGAAAACCGCCCCGCAAAATTCGGGCCCTGGGCAGACATTTGGACTGAGTGGGATCGCTGGCTGACAGAAACTGGACTGACACCTTTGCAGGCCTGCTTGCGATTTATCAACACGCTCGATTGCATAGACCGGGTGGTCGTTGGTGTTGACAACGTCGCTCAGCTAGACCAAATCATCGAAGCCGCAGAGGGCGCACTGAGCAGCTTGCCCCAATTCAAATCATTGCAGGATGACCGATTGATCAACCCTGCAACCTGGAATCAACTATGAAAGTTGTCGCCATTGTTCAGGCTCGTATGGGCTCCACACGTCTGCCCAATAAAGTGATGAAGCCGGTGGGCGGCGTGCCCATGATTGAGCTGTTACTTGCACGCCTGGCCAAATCCAAAGAGATTGATCAGATCGTTCTGGCCACATCAACAGACGAACGCAATACGCCACTCGTTGCGCACGTGCAGAGCCTAGGCTACACCTGCATACGTGGTAGCGAAGCGGACGTATTGGATCGGTATCTGGTGGCCGCCAGACAAGTCCAGGCCGATGTTGTTGTGCGCATCACAGGTGACTGCCCGCTCATTGACGCTGAATTGGTGGATCAAACGATCCAACGGTTCAAGTCCAGCGATGTGGATTACCTGAGCAACACTTCACCCGCAACCTACCCAGATGGTCTGGACACCGAAGTTTTCAGTCTCCAAGCTCTGGAGCAAGCTGGCCGTGAATCGCAAGACGCTTTTGATCATGAGCACGTCACGCCCTACCTGCGCCGACCTGGCTTGTTCAAAACAGCTGCATTGACCCACGATCAAGATTTATCCAGTCTGCGTTGGACTGTTGATGAACCTGCAGACTTTGATGTGGTCAGCAAAGTCTTTGCGCACTTTGCGCCCAATATTCATTTTTCATGGACAGATGTGCTGGATTTGCAACGCCAAAACCCAGACATCTTTGCCGCCAACCACAACATCATTCGCAACGAAGGAGCCGAAATGGGCACTGGGCAAAAACTCTGGAAACGTGCCAAAGCGGTGATCCCCGGTGGCAACATGTTGCTGTCCAAGCGCGCAGAGATGTTTTTGCCAGAACAATGGCCTGCCTATTTCAGCAAAGCCAAAGGCTGCCAAGTTTGGGACATGGACGGCAACCGTTACACCGACATGAGCATCATGGGGATCGGCACCAACATCTTGGGCTACGGCCATGAAGAAGTTGATGCAGCAGTGCGCCAGACAGTGGACACGGGCAACATGTCCACATTCAACTGCCCGGAAGAAGTCTATTTGGCTGAAAAATTGGTCGAAATTCACCCATGGTCTGACATGGCCCGCCTAGCCCGCTCGGGCGGTGAGGCCAATGCCATCGCCATACGCATTGCACGCGCCGCTTCAGGCCGAGACAAGGTTGCCGTATGCGGTTACCACGGCTGGCACGACTGGTATTTGTCGGCCAACTTGGGCGATGATGAAAACTTGGCAGGCCACTTGTTGCCCGGTCTCGACCCCAAGGGCGTTCCTCAAAACCTGCGCGGAACCGTGTTTCCGTTTAACTACAACAATTACCAAGAACTCGAAGATCTGGTCAATACACACGACATTGGCGTGATCAAGATGGAGGTCGTGCGCAACATGGGGCCGGAAGATAACTTCCTGCACAAGGTGCGACAGCTTGCAACAGAGCGCGGCATCGTCTTGATCTTTGACGAATGCACATCAGGGTTCCGAGAAACCTTTGGCGGCTTGCACAAAAAATATGGCGTAGAACCTGACATGGCCATGTTTGGCAAGGCATTGGGCAATGGTTATGGCATCACTGCCACCATTGGTCGTCGCGAAGTGATGGAGGCCGCGCAGTCGACCTTCATCAGCAGCACATTCTGGACAGAGCGGATTGGGCCAACAGCTGCACTCAAAACGCTGGAAGTCATGGAGCGCGTCAAGTCTTGGGACACGATCACGCAAACCGGTTTGAACATTCGTGAACGCTGGCAACAACTGGCCGACAAACATGGCTTGGGAGTCAGCCATTGGGGATTGCCTGCCCTGACCGGCTACACATTCCAAAGTGACAACGCACTGGCCTATAAAACATTGATCACCCAAGAAATGCTGGCCCAAGGGTATCTGGCCAGCAACTGTGTGTATGTGTCCACCGAACACACCACGGAAGTGGTTGACGGTTACTTTGCGGTACTCGACCCACTGTTTGCAACCATCAAAGAGTGCGAAGAAGGCCGCGACGTGATGAGTCTGCTCAAAGGCCCCGTTTGCCACGGTGGCTTCAAGCGCTTGAACTGATGGCTGATTGATGCGCATTGCATTTCGCGCCGACGCCTCTCTGCAAATTGGCACCGGCCATGTCATGCGCTGTCTGACGCTGGCCGATGCTTTGAGGGTGCGCGGTGCACAAAGCACCTTCATTTGTCGCCCACATGCAGGGCACTTGCTTGATTTGATCAAGCAACGTGGGCACAAAGCAATTGCATTGTCGCCTGCAGACGATGCATTCATTGCCCCCGCAGATCCATTTCACGCCAAATGGCTGGGCACTGATTGGGCCAGCGATGCAGCACAAACCAGCCAAGCCCTGGGCGAACAAGTGGTGGACTGGCTGGTGGTTGACCATTACGCGCTCGACCGCCGCTGGGAACAAGCCCTGCGCCCGCTTACTCGGCGCATCATGGCCATTGACGACCTGGCCGACCGCCCGCACGACTGCGCCATGTTGCTGGACCAAAACCTGGGCCGCCAAGCCAAAGACTACGGCGGTCTGCTCAGCCGCCATACACAAACCCTGATCGGCCCAACATACGCCTTGCTCAGGCCTGAATTTGTCCAGTGGCGCGAGTACAGCCTGCAACGTCGCACCCAGCAGCAGCTGAAGAACGTGCTCATCACAATGGGCGGCGTTGACCAGGCCAACGCCACGGGCCAAGTGCTGGACGCACTGACCCACTGCGAACTGCCAGCCGATCTTCGCATCACCGTGGTCATGGGGCCAACAGCCCCTTGGCTGGGACAGGTTCAAGCCCAAGCAACGGCCATGACCCGACACACACAAGTGCTGGCGGGCGTGAGCAACATGGCGCAACTGATGGCTGAAAGTGATTTGTGCATCGGGGCGGCTGGTGGCAGTGCATGGGAAAGATGTGCTTTGGGCTTGCCCACACTCGTTTTGATCTTGGCCGCCAATCAAAACAGTGGTGCGATGGCATTGCAGTCGCATGACGCTGCTTGGGTAGCGGCTGACGCGCAGCAACTCATGACCCAAATGTCTGCACTCTTCAACAAAGAAACGCAAAAAACAGCGCTCCAAAAAATGAGCCAATCGGCGGCAAAACTGGCAGCGGGTAATGGCGCATCGCAATTGGTTGAATTACTTTTAGAGCCCCATGTCTGACGCTTTCACCATTCGCGCAATGACCGAAGACGACTTGCCCATGGTCCTGGCTTGGCGCAACAACCCCGCTGTGCGCAGCTACATGTTGACTCAGCATGAAATCAGTCTGGATGAGCACAGCAACTGGTTTGCGCGAGTGAAAGAAGACAAGACTCGGCAACAGTTGATCGTGCTGGATGGCGCTGATCCTCTTGGCTTTGTTCAATTCAACCCAGTCTGCCAAGGCGGCATTGCCGACTGGGGCTTTTACGCACGGCCAGACGCACCCAAAGGCAGCGGCACAAAACTGGGCCAAGCTGCATTGGCACACGCATTCAAAAAGCTGGGTTTGCACAAAGTGTGCGGGCAGGCCATTGAAAGCAATTTGGCGTCCATCGCGTTCCATCAAAAGCTGGGCTTTGAAGAAGAAGGCCGCTTGCGCGAACAACAACGCATTGCCAACGAGTACCACACGCTTTATTGCTTTGGCCTGCTGGCCAAAGACTGGCAAGAAAGCCAACTAAAACAGGACCAATTCAATGCCACAAATTGAAATCGCAGGCCGTCCCATCGGCCCAGATCATTCACCCTATGTGATTGCTGAACTCTCAGCCAACCACAACGGAAAACTCGAAACCGCGTTGCGCATCATTGAAGAAGCCAAAAAAGCAGGCGCAGACGCGGTCAAGCTGCAAACCTACAAGCCAGACACCATCACACTCAACTGTGACAGCGAAGATTTCAAAATTCGTGGCGGTCTGTGGGACGGGCGCACGTTGTATGAGTTGTATGAAGAAGCGCACATGCCCTGGGACTGGCACAAACCCCTGTTTGACCGCGCACGCCAGCTGGGGATCACCATCTTCAGCTCGCCCTTTGACAACACGGCCATCGACCTGCTGGAAGACCTGAACGCCCCGGCCTATAAGATCGCGTCGTTTGAAGCGGTGGATCTGCCGCTGATCAAATACGCGGCCAGCACAGGCAAGCCGATGATCATCTCGACCGGCATGGCCGATGCGCAGGAGATACAGGAAGCCATTGACGCAGCCCGTGAAGGCGGTTGTAAGCAACTGGCCGTGTTGCACTGCGTGAGCGGCTACCCCGCCCCGGCTGAAGACTACAACCTGCGCACCATCCCCGACATGATCGAGCGATTTGGCCTGGTCACAGGCCTGTCAGACCACACCCTGGACAACACCACCGCCATCACCAGCGTGGCCATGGGGGCTAGCGTCATTGAAAAGCACTTCACCTTGGACCGCAGCGGTGGCGGGCCAGACGACAGTTTTTCGCTGGAGCCCGATGAATTGGCGGCACTGTGCCAAGGGGCCAAAACCGCATGGTCTGCCCTGGGGCGTGTGGACTACGGCCGCAAATCGAGCGAGCAAGGGAATGCCAAATTCCGTCGTTCGCTTTACTTTGTGAAGGACATGAAGGCAGGGGAAGTGATTACGGCTGATTGTGTGCGCAGTGTGCGGCCGGGGTATGGATTAGCGCCGAAGTATTTGAATGCACTGTTAGGCATTAAGATTCAACACGATGTAGCAAACCACAGCGCAGTTGCTCAACATATTTTAAAAGGAAGTTAAGTTGCAAAAGCATTTAGGTAAATCTGCATTCTTAATTTCCAAGCCATTGCAACTCATGGTTGCGTTGTCCATTGCTGAGCAAGATGATTTCGAAAATATACCAGTTTTTGTGATTGTGGATGCATTCAATGGCGCACGCGAAGTCTACGAAAAACTTTTTTTTGAATTTAAAGATCTACAGTCTCCAATATATTTTTCATTGCGTAAATCAGCTTTGACGTTTCTTAAACAGCAAAATTTTGACAATCTATTTATTGATAGCGATATTGGTTTAAAGAATTATCTAACGCTAGCTTTGTTGGAAATTTACAACCCTAAAATTTTGATTAATATTTACGAAGAGGGTCTTGGCACATATAGGTCTGATCTTTATTCTGGAATCAAGAAAATACTACTTGAAAGTATTGGTGCAGGGGTGTTTTTTGGCGCCAGTCGTTTTGTTAAAAATGTTTACGTATTTTCTGCGGATGAGTATTGTGTCAATTTCCCAAAAAATGCTTTCAAGGTTAAAAAAATAGAAATTAATTTGTTTGATTTTGTTGTTAGCAATCATTTGTCTCTTAAGCGATTGTTTGAATTTGAAGGAATAAATTCTAATTCTTTAAGTGGTTCAATTTGCTCACTTTATCTAAGCGATTGGACGATAGATAAAAATTTTTTAATGCATTTCCAAGGACTTCATGGTGATCTATTTGTCAAGCTGCACCCACATGTCCGAATTAATCTTAAAATGGATGATATACAAGTTGTAGATGCAAGAGTACCTGCTGAATTGCTGCTTATTGATTTGATGGAAAAGTACAAATTGGTTCGAGTATTTGATCATAATTCGAGTATTAGGAGGTATTTTAATTGTGAAAAAATATTTTATAATTCGGTTAATTAATTTCTAATGATTTTTGATTGTCACCGTCGTAGCGTTTTTCTAAATATTACTGCGCTAGCTATTCTGTTTGTGGGCTATTTTTTAACAACTGGAACAGGGGTTATAAACTCGGATGCATTGAAATCATATTTTCGTCTGGTTAGTTTGCTAATTTTTTTGGGGAATATTTTTGCAGGCGGAGTCATAAAACCATTTTTTGTAAACGTAATTATTTTTTTAATTTTTGCTTTAATATTGAGCCAGTCGGCGATAGCAATAAACGTAATTTTCTTGGTTTTAATTGCTGCAAGTTTGCAAAAACTAAATATCAAGGAGTTGGCTATTACACTATTGACTCCTACGATGCTTGTCATTCTTCTTCATATACTTCTATTGATAACGGGTCGTATATCGGGCGAAGCGATAGTAACGGCAGACCGCACTCGTTCATCATTTGGTTTTGACAATCCCAATCAAGTGTCTGCGATATATTTTTCTTTTGTTTGCATATCAATTTTTACGTATGTGGCATTCAAAAATAAAAAATCCTTTTTTTTATTAATAACATCTAGCATTTGGGCGTTGTATTTATTTTTGGCAGCGGATTCTCGTACGTCATTGCTCGGATTATTGGTGGTTTTGTCTTTGATTATTTTTAATTTCATTTTTAAAAATAATTACTTTTACCTTAAATTTTCATTTATTTTGGCCCTGCTTAGTCCGATTATGGGGGTGATAATCACGATTTTTTTAATAAATTCTGCAGGTACGGAGGTGGACATAATTTTGAGTCTGAGGCCGTATTTTTTTTCTGAATTATTAAAATCTGCCACGCTATCAGAAATTTTGTTGGGATGGGATATTAAAGATGGCGCTGCTATAGATAATTTATTTTTGATGCTATTGTCGGCGATTGGAGTGATCGGTTGCATCGTTATGATTTTTTGGGTATCCTTTAGATTTTATAAAATGAAGCCAGAATTCCATCCGTTGGTGACTACGCTGATGTACGCTTCAGTTTTTGAGTCATTTCTTATACGTCCTGAAATACCTTGTGCTGTATTGTTTGTCGGCATGATATTTTCATCTATTACTCAAAAGCCTGGATTACCACCCGTAAAAAATCAAGACTAATGGAAAATATTATAAAAGTCCTCTGTGTAACAGAATATTTCCAGCCTGGTTACCTCGGCGGTGGACCTATCACCACGCTTGTTAATATGCGCAAGCAATTAAGGGGTCAGGTTATCTTGTCGATCTTCACTCGGGATCGAGATCTTGGATCAAAAACAGCTTATTCAGGCGTTGAAGTGAATCAATGGCTAGAAACTCCGGATGGACCAATCTACTATGCTTCTCCTGATAACTTCGGGGTGAGAGGCGTGCTGCAGGCACTAAATAAAAGAAATTTTGATGTTATTTATCTGAATAGTTTTTTCAGCCCATATGCTTCTATTTTACCTTATCTCGCCCTACGTCAGATCAGGAAGAGACCGCATGTGCTCTTGGCGCCAAGAGGCGAATTTTCGCCTGGTGCGATTTCACTAAAGCGGCTCAAAAAGAAGTTTTTTCTTATCTGTGCTCGACTTATTGGTCTTTATGCCGATGTATTCTGGCATGCCTCCACATCAATGGAAGTGGATGACATTCAAAGAGTTTTCCCTAATTCGGTAGGTCGTATTTTTATCGCTGCAGATCCCGTTCTTAATGAATCGTTTGATTGTGAGGTGACAATTCCGAAAAAAGTACCCGGTTGTCTACGGCTTGTATTTATATCGAGGATTTCCCCGGTGAAGAATATTGATGGCTTGATAAAAATACTGTCTACGGTTTCTCTGCCCATCCAGCTAGATATTTTTGGCCCGATTGAGGATGAAATTTATTGGAAGAATTGCGGTGAGATGATTTCGAATCTTCCAGAAAATATTCAAGTGAAGGCTTTGGGACCAATTTCACCTGGATCAGTTACTCGTGTTTTTTCTCAATATGATTTGTTCGCTTTTCCTACCCATGGTGAGAATTTCGGGCATGTGATTTTTGAAGCACTCCGTGCAGGCACGCCAGTGCTATTGAGTGATCAAACGCCATGGCAGCAGGATGATGCTGGCGCATTATCGGTTATTCCTCTGTGGGACAAGTCCGGATGGCGCGAAGCGATTGAAAAAGCTGCTAACCGAACTCCAGTAGAACACGATCACATAAGAAAAGTTGCGAAAAGCTATGCATTGCGGTACATCAAAGAGTCTGAAAATTCAAATGAAAATTTGACTTTATTTACAAATGTAATCAGTTATTGATTTTCTAATTTAAGGATACATCTAAAATGTTTATTGACAGAACGCTTCTCATTACCGGTGGCACCGGTTCTTTTGGCAACGCGGTGCTGCGCCGTTTTCTCGATTCCGACCTGAAGGAAATTCGCATCCTCAGCCGGGATGAGAAAAAGCAAGATGACATGCGCAAGAAGTACAACAGCCCGAAGCTGAAGTTCTACATTGGCGATGTGCGCGACTACCAGTCGGTGCTCAATGCTGTGCGCGGTGCGGATTTCATTTACCACGCCGCCGCATTGAAGCAAGTGCCATCCTGCGAGTTCCATCCACTCGAAGCGGTCAAGACCAATGTGTTGGGCACCGAGAACGTTTTGGAGGCGGCCATCAACTGTGGCGTCAAGCGGGTGGTGGTGCTCAGCACCGACAAAGCGGTTTACCCCATCAATGCGATGGGCACCAGCAAGGCCATGATGGAAAAGGTGGCCGTGGCCAAGTCGCGCAGCAGCGGCAGCACGGTGATCAACGTCACCCGTTATGGCAATGTGATGGCGTCACGCGGTTCGGTCATTCCTTTGTTTGCGCAGCAGATCCGCGCCAACCAGCCCCTCACCATCACCGACCCGGCCATGACCCGTTTCATGATGACGCTGGACGACGCGGTGGACTTGGTTTTGTATGCCTTTGAGCATGGCAAACCGGGCGAGATCTTTGTGCAAAAGGCGCCAGCCGCCACCATCGATGTGTTGACCAAGGCATTGACCGGTCTGTTGGGCAAGCCAGAGCACGAGGTGCGCGTGATCGGTACCCGCCACGGAGAGAAACTTTATGAAGCTTTGCTCAGCCGCGAAGAAATGGCTGCCGCCGAAGACCTGGGCGGCTATTACCGTGTGCCACCCGATCTGCGCGACCTGAACTATGGCAAATATGTTGAGCAAGGCGAAGTTCGTATTTCTGAGGCGGTGGACTACAACTCGCACAACACCACCCGCTTGGACGTGGCGGGCATGCAGGCGCTGCTGATGAAGGTGCGTTTCATGCAGGCGACATTGCGGGGTGAATTGGTTGAGGCTGAGGAGTAAATGGTCTCGGCTGCTGCCTTTTGTTAGCAGAAATTGTCCATGTCGCCGACAGTAAACCAGCATAACGACAAAGTTATATACTACGCGGCTCGTTGGGCTTCAGACGCTGTGCAAGATGATCTGAATGATGTTTATGCAACTGACGAGGCTGATGGCTTGTATTTGGATGAACTCTTTGATTTGTTTGAAGAGAGCGAGATCCTCAGGCTGTCCCTGGCAGAGGGGCGCTTCAGACAGATCAAAGATCCTCGGTTTGATGCGGCTCCGATTGAGTGGGCCAAGCGTTCGGGCTACAACTTGTACTACCTCAAGATGTGGCGTGCCGACGGTGCACTGTTACCGGTTCGGCTGATTTATGCCGTCAACCATCAGCCTGCACAGCAGGCTGTTTGGGTTTTGGGTTTGATGCCAAGGGGTGATGACTATGATGAACACAGTGAATTTGCAGACCGCATTCGTCGTGACTATGACGATCACGGCATCCCACGCTGGCGCACACAGTGAGCCGCTGTCAGCGGCTGTGTCGTCTGGTTTTGCCGTTGCAGCTGCAACTCAATCTACTTACTTGCCAGCTGTAGGGTTAGCGCCAGTGAAGGCTGATGCGCGGGCTACACAAAGGCCGCTGTCCAAGCGCCGTCAAGCGCTTTTGCAAACGGCAGAGGGCCAGGCGATGCAGGTGCAAGCCCTGAAGGATTTGGGTGGCGCACTGGAGGCTCATGGTTTGGCTCCTCTGCTGGCTTTGCGCATGCGTTGTGGTTTGACACAGAAGGCGCTGTGTGAGGCAACAGGTTTGCCACAGCCTCATATTTCTAGATTGGAAAATGGCAAGGTGCTCAATCCGGATGGTGCAACTTTGCAGCGGCTGGCGGCAGCCATGGGGGTGAGCATGGACGAGGTCATGGCGGCTATTCAGCAGGGGGCGAAGGCATGACGATCGATGCCTGCCCATTGACAGCTTTCACGTTGTTTTGTGATGACCTGCGCCAGGAGGCTGGCGGTAAGTTATCGGCCATGGGGATTTATCAGGGGGTGATGGCGATACCTGCTGATGCCGTGTTGTTGCCTAAATTGGTGGCTTGGAGCGTCTTCAAGTTGCCAGTCTCGCAGATGGTCGGGCAGGCGACTGTGTTGTTAAAGGACAAAGACAGTGTGCTGAGTTCGGCGACGCTGGACTTTGCGCAGTCCGAACAATTGGGCCCTGATGAGCCAAGGCCTGAGCAAACGGAGGTTTTGACAACGCTCAACATACCCTTCGAGCTGATGCCGTTTCAAGCGCAAGCGGGGATGCAGATTCGGGTGATTTTCAATTCGTCGGAATTTAATTACGAGAGTGATGTGTTGCACATCGTTAAAGCAGTATGAATGAGCAGGGTGCACCTTTGAAAGTGTTGGTAACCGGCGCCAAGGGTTTTATTGGCAAAAACTTGGTTCAGCGCTTGCGCGAGTTGCCGCGTTTTGATGTGACCGAGTTTGTTCGCGGCGATGATATGGCCGCTTTGTCGCAGTTGGTGGGGCAGGTCGATGCGGTGGTGCACTTGGCCGGAGAAAATCGGCCGACAGACCCCAATGCCTTTGCGCAGGTCAACACGGGTTTGACAGTGGCCGTTTGCCAGGCCATTGCGCAGCAAGTGCGCAGCGGTGGGCGGCGTGTGTCTTTGGTGTTGGCATCGTCCACCCAGGCCGAGCAACGAAATCTTTATGGACAGAGCAAGCTGGCGGCAGAGCAGGCGGTGAAGTCGTTGGCCAGCGATACGGGCAATCCATGCGTGATCTTTCGCCTGCCGGGGGTGTTTGGCAAGTGGTGCCGGCCCAACTACAACTCGGTGGTGGCTACGTTTTGCCACAACATTGCGCGGGGATTGCCCATACAGGTGAACGATCCTGGTACCAGTTTGGAGCTGGTGTATGTGGATGATGTGGTTTCAACCCTGATGAAGACGGTTGAGGCGTGTATGTCTGACGTTGCTAACGCTGTGGACTACAGAGACGCAAAGACGGGCCATGTGTGTCCCAGTTACAGCACATCTTTGGGTGAGCTGGCAGAGCAGATTCAGGCTTTTGGTAACTGCCGAACAACACTGATGAGCGAGCATGTGGGTGTTGGCCTGGTGCGTGCGTTGTACGCTACCTATGTGAGCTATCTGCCCAATGAGCGCTTTGCCTACGAGGTGCCGCAATATGAAGATCCTCGCGGTGTGTTTGTAGAGATGCTCAAGACACACGATTCCGGGCAGTTCAGTTATTTCACGGCCCACCCTGGCATCACGCGGGGCGGGCATTATCACCACACCAAGACCGAGAAGTTTTTGGTGATCAAGGGTACGGGGCTTTTCCGCTTCAGGCATTTACTGACCGACGAGCGCTTTGAGCTGACCACTTCGGGCGACAAGGCCCAGGTGGTGGACACCATTCCGGGATGGGTGCACGACATCACCAACGTGGGCAGTGACGAGATGGTGGTGATGTTGTGGGCCAACGAAGTGTTTGACCGAGCCAACCCGGATACCTTGGCGGCACCAATTTAATGACAATGAAAAAACTCAAAATCATGTCGGTCGTGGGCACGCGGCCAGAAATCATTCGCCTGTCTCGCGTGTTGGCTGCGCTGGACGCGCATTGTGACCATGTGTTGGTGCACACAGGACAGAACTACGACTACGAGCTGAACCAGGTGTTTTTTGACGACCTGGGGGTGCGCAAGCCAGACTTCTTTTTGAACAGCGCCGAGGGCAGCACGGGCGCGGCTAACACCATTGGCAACCTGATCACAGGTGTGGACAGTGTGCTGGCACAGGTGCAGCCCGAGGCGATGCTGGTGCTGGGTGACACGAACAGTTGCTTGTCGGTGATTCCGGCCAAGCGGCGCAAGGTGCCGATTTTTCACATGGAAGCCGGTAACCGCTGCTTTGACATGCGTGTGCCCGAAGAGACCAACCGCCGCATCGTGGACCACACGGCCGATATCAACTTGACCTACAGCACGATTGCCCGCGACTACTTGCTCCGCGAGGGCCTGCCACCAGACCAGGTCATCAAGACGGGCAGCCCGATGTTTGAGGTGTTGCACCACTATTTGCCGCAGATCAAGGCGTCTGACGCCGTTGCGCGTTTGGGCTTAGTGGCGGGCCAGTATTTTGTGGTCAGTGCGCACCGCGAAGAAAACATCGAGTCCGAAAAGTCGTTCACCAAACTGGTTGCCGTGCTCAACAGTGTGGCCGAGGAGCATGGCCTGCCTGTGGTGGTGTCAACGCACCCGCGCACGCAAAAGCGGGTGGATGCCACGGGCGCACAGTTTCACCCGAATGTGCGCCTGATGAAGCCGCTGGGTTTTCACGATTATGTGAATCTGCAGATGAACGCCCGGGCCGTGTTGTCGGACAGCGGCACGATCAACGAGGAGTCGTCGATCTTGAACTTTCCGGCGCTGAACTTGCGCGAGGCGCATGAGCGGCCCGAAGGCATGGAAGAAGCTGCCGTGATGATGGTCGGCCTAGAGGTGGACCGTGTGCGCCAGGGGCTGGCCATTGTGGCCACGCAGGCGCGGGGCGAACAGCGTGACTTGCGTTTGGTGGCTGACTACAGCATGCCCAATGTGAGTGCCAAGGTGCTGCGCATTGTTCACAGCTACACCGATTACGTGAATCGGGTGGTTTGGAAGAAGTATTGAGCTCATGCGCATTGCGCTGATCGCCGATACTTTTCCGCCCTTGCGTACTTCGGGGGCGGTGCAGCTGCGTGATTTGTCCAGGGAGTTTGCGCGGCAAGGGCATGACTTGACCGTGTTGTTGCCTTCGGCAGACATGTCAGAGCCCTGGCACTTGGAGGAATTGGACAGTGTGCAGGTCTTGCGCTTGCGTGCACCGCGAACCAAGGATATTGGCTATGTTCGCCGCACATTGGGTGAGTTGCTGATGCCTTTTTCGATGCTGCGCAATATGCGCCGCAGTCCATTGGCGGGGCAGCGCTGGGATGGGGTGGTTTGGTATGCGCCTTCGATCTTTCATGGGCCTTTAGCCCTTGCACTCAAGAGGGCGAGTGGGTGTAGAGGCTATTTGATCATCCGCGATATTTTTCCAGAGTGGGCCGTTGATATGGGTTTGATGGGGCGTGGCTTGCCCTATCGGTTCTTTGATGCGGTTGCTCGGTATCAGTACGCCGTTGCGGATGTGATTGGTGTGCAGACGCCAGGTAATCGGAACTACTTTGCCGATTGGTTGCGCAAACCAGGTCGGCAATTGGAAGTGTTGCAAAACTGGCTGGATAAACCAGCGCAGCAGCGTTGCTCTATTCGGTTGGCCGAAACGTCACTGGCTGGACGCAAGGTGTTTGTATATGCCGGGAACATGGGCGTGGCTCAGGGCATGGATATTTTGTTGGATCTTGCTGAACGTTTGCAGGCGCGTTTGGATGTGGGGTTTTTGTTTGTAGGTCGTGGCAGCGACTCACAGCGTCTGCGACGCGATGCAACAGCTCGGGGCTTGTCCAATGTGCTGTTTTTTGACGAAATCGATCCGGATGAGATTCCAGATCTTTATGCGCAGTGCAGCGCAGGGCTTGTTGCGCTTGATCCTCGGCATCAATCGCACAATATTCCCGGCAAGTTTTTGACGTATTTGCAAAGCGGACTGCCGGTCTTGGCGAATGTCAATGCTGGCAATGATTTGGCAGAAATGATTCGCAACGAGCAGGTGGGGCAAGTGTGCGAAAGTCATGATGTGCATGAGTTGGAGCAGCGTGCCTTGGCACTTTTGGCGCAAATAGATTCCAATCCTGATTTGTCGCAGCGCTGTACAGCTTTGTTTGCGCGTCAATTTTCGGTTGAGCATGCAGTCAAGCAGATTGCTGGTGCGCTTTCCATGTCGGGTCACGCTGTGACTGAATGAATGCAGCTGTTGCCGTTGATTTGATGGTGTCGTGTTGCAGGTAGTCCTGCATATTCTTTATGACAAAAGAGCCTCTCGGCTCTTTTGTCGCTTCTGAGTTCTGAAAATATGTTTGTGATTTCCAAATTGCTGTTGGCCATCACCCAGCCCTTGTTTTGGCTGTCGCTGTGGTGGGCTGTGGCCTTGCTGATGCTCAGCCGCTGGCAGCGTGCTGCGGTGGGCATGCTTTGGCTGGGGCTTGGGGTGTTGGGGCTGTTGGGTTTTGAGGCGATGCCCAATGCGCTGCTGCGCTCTCTGGAAAACCGATACCCGGTGCCGAGTGCCGCGTCCGTCAGTCGGCATGTGGGTGTGGTGGTGTTGGGCGGGGCCATTCAGCATCCGGGCAGTTACCAGGCGCATGCGCAGGTGCCTTTGGGCGAGTCTGCCGAGCGCATGACGGTGCCGGTGGGTTGGCTGCGTCAGCACCCGAACTTGGCCTTGGTGTTTTCGGGGGGCGATGCGCGTTTGCTGACCATGGGTGTGCCAGAGGCCGATTTGGCCAAAGTCTTTTACCAAGAGCAGGGCGTGGACATGAGCCGTGTCACGCTGGAGGGCGGTTCACGCACCACCCGAGAAAACGCCCGCCAGGTGGCCGCTTTGCTGGGGCCGCGCTGCCAAGAGCCTTGGTTGTTGGTGACATCGGCTTGGCACATGCCTCGGGCGATGGCCGAGTTCGAAGCTGTGGGTTGCCGCGTGACGGCGTATCCGGTGGATTTCAGGACCGGGGATGCGACACCGCTGACGGAGTATTCGATGGCCCAAAGTCTGCTGCGGTGGCAGACGGCGCTGCACGAGTGGCTGGGTTTGGCGGTGTATGGCTGGACGCGTTGAGGGGGCTGAGGACTGGATTGCCACGCTTCGCTCGCAATGACGGAGCGGGGCGCAATGACACTTGACCGTCATCGCGAGGCGCTTGCCCCCAATTCGTCATCGCGAGGAGCTTGCGACGCGGCGATCCAGCTGATGAGCTTGCCCGGGCACTGGATTGCCACGCTCCGCTCGCAATGACGGGGCGGGGCGCAATGTCGCGGTGGGTGGGGCCAATGTCGGTGGCGACGCCCGCAGTGGGCAGTTGCGGCCTTGGTTGCAGTCAAACTGGGTCAGCTCGCAGCAGCTGATGCTTTGAGTGTTGGAGGACGGGCTTTTTTGAAATAGGCGAAACAGTTTCACGCGTCCTCCTTTCTCTGTGCAGGGTGGCGGTTGGGTGGTGTGGATGGTACGCGGTCATGAGGGCGCTGATGGTGAGCGCGGGCACACACTGCGACAGTGCAGCGGATCAGTTGGTGGTGGATGCGAAGCCCGATGGCGATGTGGTCGATGGGGTGCGGATGGAAAACGAGAAGCTGGCGATGGTCTAACCCGTCCACCAGCGCAGACCACAACAGAAAGGGCCCACGGGCCCTTTCGTCGTTTCTGGCGTCCCATACCGTCATCGCGAGGAGCCTGCGACGCGGCGATCCAGCAACTGAGTTTGCCCGGACACTGGATTGCCACGCTCCGCTCGCAATGACGCTTGACCCGTCATCGCGAGGAGCTTGCGACGCGGCGATCCAGCAACTGAGCCTGCGCAGGCACTGGATTGCCACGCTTCGCTCGCAATGACGAGGTGGGGCGCAATGACACTTGACCGTCATCGCGAGGCGCTTGCCCTTAATTCGTCATCGCGAGGAGCTTGCGACGTGGTGATCCAGCGCACCGTTTGGCGCCAAGGATGGATGACGGCAGCGTTCTAGCCAAACCAGTGTATTGAGTTACAATGTATCTCAATACACTGACTCAGGAGGCGATCATGGCCGCTACTACCACAATGGTTCACGTTCGGGTGGACGAAAAAATCAAAGCGCAAGCGACTGAAACGCTTAGCGCTATGGGGCTGACTGTTTCGGATGCTGTTCGCGTGTTTCTGACCCGTATCGTTGCAGACAAAGAACTCCCATTCGCACTCAAAGCTCCGAATGAAGCCAGCCGTGCGGCTATCGCTGAGGGCGATCAGATTGTTCAGAGCCGCCGCGCTCGTTTTGCAACTGCTGACGCGTTGTTGAATGACCTCGAAGAAGCCAGCCGCAAGTAAGAGGGCAAGCCTGCCTCGGGCTTCGGACTACACCAGAGAATTTCAGAAGGATTGGCAACGCCTTTCTCATTCCGGTCGGTACGACATGAATGGGCTGAAAGAGGCCATGTTGCTTCTGGTTGCGAACAATGGGCCGCTACCCCCCGAGTGGTTGGACCATCCCTTGACGGGCGATTGGCTAGGCCATCGTGAGTGCCATGTAGGCGGCGATTTCTTGTTGATCTATAGGCTTGATGATTCAGGTAAGACTGGCTTGGTCGTGTTTGTGCGCAGTGGGACGCACTCCGAGCTTTTTTCGTAAATACCAACGCATCAACCGTCTGGAAGATGGATGTTTTTGCAAACCCTGCTTGGAAGGTCACTTTCGAGCTGAAGTCATCGCGAGCGGAGCGTGGCAATCCAGGCCCAGCCCCGTCATTGCGAGCGGAGCGTGGCAATCCAGTGGTTGAAGGGGCGTTGCGGTGCTGTCGGGCCTGACCGTGAAAGACGAAGAGCACCCCAGCGGCGACATCGAGATCCAGGTCAAAGGTTTGCGCCCCCAATTCGTCATCGCGAGGAGCTTGCGACGCGGCGATCCAGCAGCTGAGCTTGCGCAGGCACTGGAT
>JACCDZ010096199.1_pt1 | contig 22773 bp, 23 predicted proteins | sample 7449551 | NCBI WGS metagenome assembly JACCDZ01 (sample SAMN15323452, study PRJNA562643) | freshwater metagenome | isolation source: river surface water | place: USA:Blue River Watershed | collected 2017-08-18 | reverse complement strand
GACCGAACAAGAAAAAAAATTAATCTGTGAAAAATTAGAAATTAATCTTAATCTTATTGATAGATTGACAGAAATAATTCTTAAAAATATAGATAATTGTGATAAATTAATGATTGATCACTTAATTATGAACGAAAATGATTCAGATCGTGATTTATACAAAGCTTATCAACGAAATATTGAAGAGTCAAAAAAAGTAATACACAGCTTACTTGATGTAAATTGTGAATTATTATATAAATTCAGAAATTTATTAAATTAGGAATTCCTAATATTATTTATTCTTCGGAATAAAATTTAAAAAGTAAAAAAGTAAAATGGATTTAATGGAAAGTATTTTAACTGAAAAAATTTCTTTTAATACTAGATTATTAAGAGATAATAATACATTATTATTAAATATATATGAACAAATTAATGAGAACAACCAATTATACGCGCAATTGTATATTGAATTATATGACCAAAGTAATTTTATGGATCAACTTTATAAACTTAGTCAAATTGAACAAATTAATATTACCAATCAAAGTTATAAAAGATTATTTGATCATATTAAAAATCAAAACGATATTTTAACAGAAGAAAATATAAAATTTATTGAATGTATTAATAAAATACGTAATATTCAAGAACAACAAAATTTTTACGATATGGATATAGAAAGTATTTTAGATGAATAAAAAAAATAATATTACCGTAAGGTAATAAATATTTATTTTTATCTATATATAAAATGATTACAATTATATTTTTCCTAATATTATTACTTGCCCTTATTACTTATTACTCAAAATTAAATTATTTGAATATTAGGGAATCATTTCTTAATCTTCATGGAACTCAAGATGAATTAGATCCTTCTTTTATAGGATCGCCATATTATGATTTTAAAGAAAATGTTTATGAAGATGGAAAAATTAAGTTATTAAAAAAAGACGGAATTCCAATAAATGCATATAAACCACAAATAGTAAGACCAATTGATAATGTTCATGAAAGTGAAAATGGAAAATTTCAAGAATGGTGTTCAAAATCAAATGCAGTTGCATATCATGCAATGAGACCTATTATTCAACCTAATGATTACGATAGAATTGTTGAAAAATTATTTAAAAATATTTCAACAAAGGGTCCAACACAATTAGGCAAAGATCCATTAGGTAATAATATAGATACAACAGGAGTATTTTGTACAGAAGATAAAAAAGAAATAATTGATTTTATAATAAAAAAAATCAACACAGAGACTTATAAAATGCCGGAAATGCAAAACAATGGTCCTTGGGGAAATGAAGTTTTCTATTCTACATATGAGACAATATATCAATTGACACCTAATTTTATCAGAGTAACTTTTGGCCTTTTTAATACATTAAGATCAACTACGCTTTCATGCGTTGCTGATATATTAGTTCATCCTAATAGTAATGAAAAATATGAACTTGCTTATGTAGAAGTAATAGGAAGTAAAAGAATGAATGAATATGAAGATGGAATCAATGGTTATAATTTACCTAATAGTTCAACAAAATCAATGGGTATAATCTTTGATGAAAATTATGGATATTCAGATGGTCCAGAAGGTCAAAAAGAGGCAAATGATGATTGGTTAAAAGATCCAAATGATTTTGATTGGATTTATATGAATACATTAGAAGAACAAAAATTTAATAAACATGGATTCTATTCTAATAATCCAAGAGAGAATGTAAAAATTGAGGGAGGAATATCAGATACTTTACTTCAAAAAATATTAGGTGATAATAAATCACAAGAACAATTAACTCCATGTGCAACTCCAAGATTTACAGGATTTGATGCTAATGATAAGAACAAAATAGTAAATGAAGGTTCAAAATATGGAAATCATGTATATAACAATACAAGTGGAGAATCAAGTCCATACTATAATATAAGCGGTGGAATTTTATCTAGAGGTATGGATACATTAAAGGGGAAAGTAAATTTTTAAATTCCTAATTTTAAGAGAAACTTTGAGAAACTTTAAAAATTGATTAAAAATAAACATGAAGAGAACAAAACCAAAATTATGGGATAATATAGTGAAAATGGTAAAAAAAAGTTCAAAAGGAGGAAAAGCTAATCAATGGTCTGCAAGAAAAGCACAATTAGCAGTTAAGATATATAAATACAGGGGAGGTGGATATTCTAATAAAAAATCTAAAAAAAATTCTCTTACGAGATGGACAAATCAAAAATGGAGAACAAAATCAGGTCTACCTTCATTAATATCAGGAGAAAGATATTTACCAGAAAAAGCAATAAAAAATTTACCTAATAAAGATTATATTAGGACATCGAAAGAAAAAAGAAAATCAATAAAATTAGGTATACAATATTCAAAACAACCGAAGTATATTAGTAGGAAAATTAGGAAATATAGAAAATAAAATAAAATAATAAATTTACATATTCATATGTGTAAATGCAAAATTTAAATCATCGTATTTTATTCTTGTAGTAAATCTTTGGCTGCGAAAATAATTTTCAGGATATTCATTATTAGGATTATCCAAAATATTTTTTAATTTTCGATAAAAAAGTTCTAAACGATTATTATTACATTCAGCTCTGTAAGATTCAATGAATAAATCATATCCTTCTTTAATTAATCTATTTTTAAGTCGGTTTTGATTAAATTTATAATTTTTTGTGTATTTTTTTAAAAAATCTAAATAATGTTTATTGTATAAAAAATAAAATCTTAAACTGTTTTCAAGGATATCAGGAAAATAGTATTGATCGAAAATACTGTTTACGGTGTCAATTACTTGTTCTGAATAATGATCAAATAAACAGTAAACATATTCGTAATTATTTTGAACATATAACCAATTAAATAATATTGAAACAAATTTTTTGTTTTGATGAATACTAGGATTTTTTGTTGGAATATTAGAAAGATAACCTAAAAAAATATTGAGTTTATAATAATGTTCAATCATTTTTGTCTTTGTTAATCTATTGTTTTTCCGAAGAAAAATAATATTAGAATATTAGGAGCATATATAACATTCGAAATTTATATAAATATGCGTTGATGTTAATATGTTTGTTGATTTTTAAATTTGGATACATGCGTCCTGTTGATAATTTAACGTTGTAATTTAAATGAGTTAAATTATTCATCTCGGAAAGTTTTACTTTATGATTATGATCATCATTCATAATTGATAATATTTTTAAATTATTCAATTTATTGATTTTTTTAACATTAGAATTAATTATTAGCAAATCTTCTAATAATTTTAATTCTGGAATATGGTTAATATTAGAATTAAATATTGATAAAATTTTTAAATTTGTAAATTTACTTAAATTTAGTGAAATATCACAATTATATAATATTAATTCATCTATTTTATTTTTACTGATCTTATTAGAATATCTGTTGTTAATTATTACTAGTTTTTGACTAATATTAGTTTTATCAGTATCTATCATTTTAGTCTTATTTTAGTCTTATTTTAGTCTTAATTTTAATCTTTATGAGAATATTTATGAGAATATTTATGAGAATATTTGACAAACGAGTTAATAATAATATTATTGAATTTTTTTTTTATATTTATTTTACGAGATAAATATCGAATTTTTTACGATAAATAAAAATAATTTTTTTTGATCAATAATATATTATATCTGCTAATTTCACAAAAAAAGATAAAAACTGCTAATTTTTAAAATATTAGGCACTAAAATGAAGGCACAAGCTGATAAAAATATGAATAAATTAATAAAAATGACAGTAAAATTATTAAGAACTAATAATGACGATGATGTTCAAAGTGAATCATCCAATGATATTCAAAGTGAATCATCCAATGATATTCAAAGTGAATCATCCAATGATATTCAAAGTGAATCATCCATTGATGTTCAAAGCAGATCCTCTGATGAAATCGTCTGTTATTCAGGTAATTGTTACAAGAAAGAATTTATTAAAAAATATAAATTTGATAGTTCTATTGAAAAATTTTGTATTAGTTACGATGAAAGTCCAGAAAATTATGCTGAACTTGTTGATGAATATTTAAATAATAATTATTTATTAAATTATAATAATACAAAAAAATTTTATGAAACAAATGGTCTTTTTAATATTGATAAATTTAACTGTGATATTTTTTATTATAAAAAAGGTGAAGTAATTATTGATTTTTTAAATGATGAATATTATTTAAATAGAGTAAAACACTTAGAAGATATTATTAAATCAAGATATGACCCAGTTGAAAATTATGCTGATCCTAATTTTTTTGCTTGTTACAAAGAAAAACAATTAGAATTAAGAAAATTAAAAAAATATACTAAAATTAGAACATCTTTTTTTTCCGTTGAATTTTATAAAATTTTATCAAATAATAAATATGCTACTAACATAATCGCGAGTAAAACATACAAGATATATGATTGTATCGTAAATTTTTATTTTATTGAAGAAAATGAATTTATTGCATCTTTTTGTCTTCCTACTAGTAAACAAAAATTATACGTAGATAATAATAATAATATTCATAAATTTAGAATTATTAAAATGTATCAACCAAAAAAACAATATCTTGTTATTGAAACGGATAAAAATATTGATTTTTATTTATTTTTCAAGAGTTGTGAAAAATCTGAATTAATAAAATACGTTCAAAAAGTAGCATTTAGAAAAAGATGTTTACCACCACAAAGTTTTATATACTAAATAAAATTGTCCTAGGACAATAAATTTATTGATTCATCCTAATTTTTCAAATTTTAAATTTTAAATTTCAAATTTTAAATTTCAAATTTTAAATTTCAAATTTTAAATTTCAAATTTCAAATTTTCAAAAATCATTCTGTTGTTCATTATAATAATCGAGAAAATTTTTAATATATTCAAATTTTTCCGTAAATATTTTAACTTCTGTTGAATTTTTATCATCGTTTTTTTTTTCTAAGATAAAAAATGGAACAGTATTATTGATTTTATTTTTATATTCGGATAAATTTAATTCCTCTTGAGGAAGAATATTTTCAATTGATTTATTCCTAATTTCATCCCCAAAAAAACAAAATGTTTCAAGAACATTTGGTTTAATTCTATTACATGGACCGCACCAATCAGCAGCATACATTATTAACTCCAATTCTAATTTATCATTTTTTAAATAATAAACTTTAACTTTTTTTCCTTCCATTTTTTTGTATACTATTATTCCTAATTTTTAATGAAGAAAAAAATTTAAATTATATTTTCTATTGTCTAATTTTTTATTTTAATATATCCTACTTCAGAAATAAAAGATTTACCCAAATATTAATTCTTAAAATGGAAAAAAAATATAAGATCCATAAAAATCAATGTTAAATTATAAATTTAAAAAAAGTATTGCAGAAGTCAAAGAAGTTAAGGCAATACAATTCAGTATAATTCCACCTGAATACATAAAAAATATATCCGTAACACAAACACTTGAAATTAATGGACAAGAAATTTCAAGAGGAATAAACTATGAAAATAATGATAAAAACATTGTAACATTAGGAGCAATAAATGATGAACGTATGGGAAATACTAATGATTTAGAACATCCTGGATATTTTGGACATATTGAATTAGCACAACCAATGTATCATGTTGGTTTTATTAAACATGTAATTGATGTATTAAAATGTGTAAGTTTTTATACAAGTAAAATATTAGTTAATACATCTACTTTAAAAAGAGGGAAAAAAAATATTAAAGAAATTATTGAAAATTCAAAATCAATTAAAGAATGTCCTGTTACGAAAAAAAAATTACCTAATTATTACAGAAATGGTATTGACATTTTAATTGAATTTGATAAAACAAAAGAAATATTATCATCCAATGAAGTGTACAAAATATTAGAAAAAATTTCCGATGCAGATGCGCAATTATTAGGATTCAATACAGAATATAACAGACCTGAACATCTCCTAATTACAGTTTTACCAGTACCTCCTCCACATGTGCGCCCAAGTGTTTTTATGTCATCTAGTCAAAAATGTGATGATGATCTTACAACAAAACTTAATGAAATAGTAAAAGCTAATATTGATTTAAAAAATAAGATGAATGAAGATAAAAATGGAAGTTCAAAATCAAGTATTCAAATTGTAAAAGATTTGTTACAATATCATATTAGTACATACATTGATAATCAACATCCAGGAGATCCTCCGTGTTTACAAAGGAGTGGTAAATTACTCAAAACTCTTAGGGAAAGACTTTCAGGAAAAGATGGTAGAATTAGGGGAAATCTTATGGGAAAAAGAGTTGATTATTCTGCACGTGCCGTAATTACTGCAGATCCTAATTTAAGCATTGATCAAGTAGGTGTTCCATTGGAAATTGCTCTTAATATTACGGTACCAGAAGTTGTAAATGAATATAATCATGAAAAATTACTTCTTATGGTAAAAAATGGTCCTAATATTTACCCAGGTGCAAAATTTATAATCAAGACAATTATTAGGAACGGGCAGGAACAAAATGTAAAATTAGATCTTAATTATGCAACTATTAATGATTTAAAAAATGGATGGATTGTTGAGAGACATTTATGTGATAATGATCCTGTATTATTTAATCGTCAACCAAGTCTTCATAAAATGTCAATTATGACACATAGAGTAAAGGTTTTACCAGGACTTACATTCAGACTTAATCTTTCATGTACAAGTCCATACAATGCAGATTTTGACGGCGATGAAATGAATATGTACGTATTACAAAATCTTAATGCTATCAAAGAAGCAGAAGATCTCATGATTGTTAATAAAATGATTGTAAGTCCACAAAGTAATAAACCTGTAATAGGAATTATTCAAGATTCATTACTTTCAAGTTTCAAACTTACTCACAAAGGAATATTTCTTAATAAAATAATCACAATGAATATGCTTGCCTGTGTAAATATTTATGAATTACCTCCTCCAACAATTATTAAAAATGGAATTGAATATTGGACTGGTAAGCAAATATTTTCCCTAATTATTCCAAAGAAACTTAATATTGAATCTCGCAAAGATGATTTGATTATTAGGAATGGAAAATTACTTTCAGGAATCATTGATAAAAATATGATTGGAAAGAGTAATGGAGGAATAATTCACATATTATTTTCTGATTTTGGTTCAGAAATTGCAAAAGTATTTTTGAATCAAGTGCAAAAACTATCAAATTATTGGATTAAAAATTATGGATTTACAATTGGAGTTGGTGATTGCCTAATTTCAGAAGATATTAGGAATAGTGTGGAAAAAATCATAACTGATACAAAGGAAAAAATCAAAGATATTATCAAAAATGATGAAGGAAAAAGTTCCTCAGAATTGGAACACCTAATTAATACAGAACTTAATACAATTATTTCAGAAGCTGGAAAAGTAGCAGAAAATAGTATTAGTATTTCAAATGGAATTAAATCAACTGTTAAATCTGGATCAAAAGGATCGAGTCTTAATATTTCACAAATCATGGCACTAGTAGGACAACAAAATGTTGAAGGAAATAGAATATTTCAAGGGTTCTCTAATAGAACATTACCACATTTTCAAAAATATGAAATTTCTCCAGAATCAAGGGGATTTGTAGAAAATAGTTATATTAAAGGATTAAATCCATCAGAATTTTGGTTTCATTCAATGGCAGGGAGAGAAGGTTTGGTTGATACTGCATGTAAAACAAGTGAAACAGGATATACTCAAAGAAGATTGGTAAAAGCACTTGAAGATGTTGGAATAAAATATGATTATACAGTACGTAATTCTAAAGGTTCGATTATTCAATTTTTATATGGAGGAGATGGTCTTGATGCAACATACTTGGAAAATATTCATTTGAAATATATGAAATATTCCTATTCAGAAATGGAAAATCAATATAAACATAAAAATATGGAAGAATTTGATGAAATTATTTCCTATTGGAGAGATATGATTAATATTGCAAAATTACGCCATTATAATAATATAAAATTAGATGATGATTATTTTCCAATGCCTGTGAATATTGAAAGATTGCTAATATATTGTAGAGAAATAAACTTTTCTAATATTCAATGGTTAAAATTTTACGGAAATAATATTAAGCAAAATCAAATGGAAGATGTAATTTACAAAGAAGTTAAAAAATTAGAGGATAGAATATTAGGATATTTCTCTCCTAATTCTTCAAAAATTTTCAGAATTTATCTTAGAATAGAATTATGCACAAAGAAAATTTTAAACGCTGGACTTAATTATTATCAATTTATGTATTTACTAGAAGAAATAGAACAGAAATATAAAAAATCAATTGCACATCCAGGTGAAATGTGCGGTGTACTTGCAGCACAAAGTATTGGAGAGCCTGCAACTCAAATGTGTGTAAGTCATGATTCTACTGTTTGTATTTTGGAAAAAAATGAAATTTCAAAAATGAAAATATGTGATTTTATTAATAGATTCTTTAATTCAGAAAAATTTCATTTGGATGATGGAAAAAGTTTTAACAATATTGGTGTGCTTAATATTCAAAGAGAAAATATAAAAATTCTCAGTGTAAATCAAAAATCAGGAAAAGTAGAATGGAGTAGAATAAACTTGATTTCAAAAATATTACCAGAAGGTGATTTAATAAAAGTTACTACAAAATTAGGAAAGACAGTAACTGCAACTTTATCACATGCTTTCTTAATAAAAAATCCTGAAAAAGAAACGGGGATAAATAATAAGGATGGTAAAAAAATGACAAAATTAGAACTTATGCACTCTGATCTAATTCTTAATGTATTAGGATCTAAATTACAATTAGGAGATAAAATACCAATATGCACATCTATTAAAGAGGAATATGATTATGAGTCTGAATTTAAATATTATGATGAATATTGTGGAATGAAAATTAATATGGAGTTATGTTCTAATATTTCATTATATATTTCTGGAAGAAGTTCTGAAATATTAGATAGTAGTGTACTTGATTTTCTCTCAGAAAATTTCTTAAATTCAGAATATGGTGATTTTAAATTACCATCTTTTGTGTATAATATCGAAAAGAAATATATTATGAAAATTTGTGAAAAATTTCGCTCAGGTTGTAATGTTGAAATGTATTCATTGCAATTCACCGATGATTTATCAATTTTATTATCATTATGTAATATTTTCTCTTATAGAAAAGATAATATATTTTTTCTTACAAAACAAGATGATGATGTAATATTTGATGAAATTGTAAGTATTGAGAGAATATTAGAAAAAGATTATGCTAATTTTGTATATGATTTCACAATTAATTCCAGACACACATTTATGGTAAATTCTTGTGTATTTGTTCATAATACATTAAATACTTTTCATTCTGCTGGAGTTTCTGCAAAAAATGTAACATTAGGTGTTCCTAGATTAAAAGAATTAATCAATATTACGAAAAAATTAAAAACTCCTTCTCTTACATTGTATGCCAAAAGTTTTGATCCTAATATTAGTTATAAAACACAAACACAATTAATCAAGTGTATAAAATCAAATCTTGAATATAAAATTTTACAAGATCTTATTGTTTCTTCTGACATATTAGATCCTAATAATCAATCACCTAATAGTAAACATTTGAATGAATTAGATGATTACGTAGTTGATTTTTATTCTAATTTATACAATATTAATTTTTCAAAATTTATGTGTTTACGATTTGATTTTTCTCCTAATTTATTAGAAACATCAGATACATCTATATATCAAATTGCAGGTTTAATAAATAAAAAAATTGGAAATAAATTTATTGTAATATGTTCTGATGATAATAATGATGAAATATTTATTAGGATATATGAGAAAAATTATCAATCCTTAAAATCTTTAAAAGATGTTGAATTAAATCTTATGCCATTGAAAATCAAAGGAGTAGAAAATCTTGATAAAGTTTATATTAGAAAAGGATGGTATAATAATTTTTCTGAAGAAAAAGGTCATTATAAATCTGAACAGTGGATATTAGAAACTGATGGTACTAATTTGATAAATTCTTTTCAAATTGATGGTATTGATCATAAAAAAACAATGTCAAATGATATTATTGAAATTTATGAAACATTAGGCATCGAAGCGGCTCGACAAGCACTACTCAATGAATTAGAAAGTGTTCTTTCATTTGATGGTTCCTATGTAAATCATAGACATCTTTCATTATTAGTTGATACTATGACACATAAAGGTACATTAACAGCAATGACAAGACATGGAATTAATAGGGCAAGTGATATTGGACCATTGACAAAAGCATCATTTGAAGAAACTGTAGAAGTATTGAATGATGCTGCGGTTTTTGGCGAAATTGATAATCTTAAGGGGATTTCTGATAATATTATTTTAGGTAAATTAATTCCTGCTGGAACTGGCACATTTGATGTATTATATGATGATAAACCTAATATTAGTCAAGAATATGAAAATTATATATCCGAAGAATTTATTTTTAGTGATCCGATGAACATATATTAGACTAATATATCAACGGAGTACTGCTAAAAACAATTAAAAAAAATAGAACAATAGAACAATATTAGGTGTATAATTACACACAAAAAACATGTCAGTTAATTGCTTAACTATTGATGAAATTTTTTCTGAGAGAAAAAAAGTAGGATTTGATGACTCTAAATTTAATACTCTTCTTATTGAAGAACAAAGAAAATTATATATTGAAGAAAAAGAACATAAAATTTTTTTGAATTTGGCAGATTGTTTTGATTCTGATTTTGATCCTAATCCTGATCCTAATCCTGATTCTGGTTCTGATTCTGGTTCTGGTTCTGATTTTGGTCCTGATCCTACTTATGATGAAACAATTATAAAAACTGATGAAAGAGTTAAAATATGTAACAATTATAATGTTTTAGTAAATAAAATAAATCCCGAAACTTATAAGAGTGTTACCGCAAAAATTAATTCTAAAAATTCTGCGGTATTTTTAGTATTATCTATTTTTAATAATAAATTTGATTTATTCGAGTATATTAAAACTAATTATTTTAGTAACTTAGCTGTAATTTTTGATATTGGTGTTTTTCACACTTCAGACCAACAAGATAAGAAAGAAAATATATATACTGCATTAATATCTTCAAAAAATATTGCATATATCAATTCTTTTTATGAAAATATTACAAATAAAAATTTACTTAAATATACACCTTATTATGGTTTACCATCAGAAGAAGTTTTTGAATATTTAAAAGAGAAAAAATTAATTTCTAATTATGATGAAAAAAATATAATGTTTTTTTATAAATTTTTAAATAGAGAAAAAATTACTGAAAGACAACAAGAAGTAATTTGTGCATATTTTTATAAACACAATATTACTGTTGATAAAGAAATTCTTAAAAAAGGGCGTTGTTATTATTTAATTGAAAGTTGTTTAGAAAATAATAATGATGCAATACGTGTTGATTATTATGAATTATTGTTAAAATATTTAGATTATGTTAAAAACATAGAAATTTCATCGTCTATTTTACGTGATATTTTTTTTAAAAATTATATGAACTGTTATAATATCATTGATTTAATAAATCCAATCTATCAAAATAATAGTCCTGAAGAAAAAATAATTGAAATAACAAAAGAACTTGGCAAGATTACGCAAGAGTATAAAATTTTTAAAATACTCGAGGAAGTAACGCCAATGCCTAGAGAGTTAATTGTCGAGGTTATCCAAATGGCATCTTAAAATGATCATTCGTTGATCATTTTTAATTCATTTCCTTGATTTTCAGTCTTTAATCCACTAATTTTTCCAATAAAAAAATGTTGACGAATTTTAAAAAAAAAATAGTACAATAGAATAATATTGGGCACATATTTACACACAAAAAACATGTCAGTTAATTGTTTAACTATCGATGAAATTTTTTCTGAGAGAAAAAAAATTTTCTCTGAGAGAAAAAAAAAAGGGTATGACGACTCTGAAATTAGTGCTCTTATTAAAGAACAAGAACAAATATATACTAATAAAAAAGATAAATATGCTTATAATTTAGCATGTAAATTTGGTAATATTTTTGAATTTCCCGAAGTGACTGATACAAGAACTAATAGATATCTTGAATTTAATAGTTTAGTAGAAAATGTAAGTTCAAATAATTATAAGAGTGTTACCGCAAAAATTAGTTTTAAAAATTCTGTGGTATTCTTAGCATTATCTATTTTTAATAATAAATTTGATTTATTCGAATATATTAAAACTAATTATTTTAGTGACTTAGCTGTAATTTTTGGAGATAGTTATCGATGTCTTCAATATCAACATACTAATAAAAAAATTATATATACTGCAATAATATCTTCAAAAAATATTGCATATATCAATTCTTTTTATAGAGATATTGAAAATAAGGAAAGACTTATGTATGGATTTTATTATAACTTACCATCAAAAGAAGTTTTTGAATATTTAAAAAAAGAAAAATTAGTTTCTGACTATGACAAAGCAATAATTGAAGATTATTATAAATTTTTAAATGGAGAAGAAATTCCCAAAGGTCGTGAAAAAGTAATTTATGAACATTATTATATCCATGATGCTAATAAAAAAAAACTTAAAAAAAAATATTACTACTATTTAATCGAACGTCATTTTAGAGTTGGTAATGATGTAATGCATGTTGACTATTATAAATTATTGTTAAAATATTTAGATTATGTTAAAAACATAGAAATTTCATCGTCTATTATACGTAATATTTTTTTTGAAAATTATATTAAATGTTACAATATTATTATTTTAACAAATTTAGATTATAAAGATGAAAGTGAGTATGAATATGGAAAAATAATGCTTAGATTAGCAAAACATTTTGGTGAAATTAATCAAAAATACGTGATTTACAAATTGTTCTATTTTAGAACAGTATTATCCAGTGATTTAGTTCAAGAACTTATCAAAATGTTATTTTAAAATGATCATTCGTTGATCATTTTTAATTCATTTCCTTGATTTTCAATTTTTATTTCCTAATTTTTCCAAAAAAAAAATGTCAATAATATTATGTCTGTTAAATTTGAAAAAATTAGGAGTTATGGACAATAAAGAAATACTTAATCAATCTATAACATTATATAATAATCACAAAGTTCAAAAAAAAAAATTTATTGAAAAACAATTTAGTGATTTTGTAGGATTATTAGATGGAGTAGTACAAGACAATGATGTTTCATCTTTAAGAATAATAATCAATGAGACAAAAGAAAATTATATAAGAGCACTTGAAGAATGTTGTAAAAAAAATTCATATAATATGATTAAAACATTAGTTGTAGAAGGTCAAGTAAATCCTAATTTTGGAATTCCAAATGCATGCAAAAATGGAAATTTAAAAATAGTAAAATTTTTAATTGAAAAGGGCGCTGATAATATTACAGAAGGAATTAATATTGCAAAAGCAAATGATCAATATCATGTTGTATTATATTTAAGAAATATATTGAATATTGAGGAAGAAAATGAAACTGTGTATGAAATCGATGAGAATGATGGAGATGATTTTTTTGGTCTAGTGACTAAATTTAAGAGAGTAAAATTCGAGTAAAATTCATAAAAAAATATATAACAATAGTAATATTGTTCTGTTCTATTTATAAAAACACAAAAGGTTAATTTTAACTATTAAAAATGAATAATTTAGGCAAAGTATTTACTGATGATGATGAAGAAGAATATTTTTTTACTGATATGAATGAATTTAGTGAAAATATTGATAATATTACTGATGAATTAAGTATTTATTTAAATCAATTTTCAAATGATGAAGAATGTTCAAGTACTAATAAATATGTAATTGAATTTATTAAAGAACAAAAATTAAAAAATACTGACGATAAAGATGAAATAATTTTTGATTACAAATCTCTTAAATTAAAACTTAAATTAATTTATAAATCAACAGCTTCATATTTACTAAAAAATTATATTAATTCTATTGATGTCGACGATTTATCAATTTTAGTTTGTAGAGTATTTGATGGAATATTTAATAACAGATTATCAAATAATAATTGTGTAAAAATTCAATCTAAAAACAATATCAATCGCACTATTAAAATTGATACTATTGAAATTGATACTACGAAAATAGCATATAATGAATATTATAAGGACTTATTACCATTCTACAGAGAAGATAGAAAAATATTTTTTATTATGTTAGATGAAGTAATTTATGAAGTACTTGAAGGAGAAGATAAACAAAAATTTTTTTAATTAGGAAATTATCAATCTAAGAATGTCTCCTAATTTTAAGAGAGAATCATAAACAATAAAATAATTATCACTATCAAGTGATTTTATTTCAATTTCTACTTCATAATTTAAATCACCATTACATTCAACAGATGTAATATCTAATACTGAATTATTAAAATATTTTGTCATTCTTGTTTTGTTACGATACAATTTTGATTTTTTTTCATCAAAAATTTCTTGATTTTTTTCTTCGGAAATTGAACACCTAATTGTATACTCAGTATTTTCAATTGGAATATCTAATTTTACAAGAACATTTTTACTAATACATTGAATAACATTTCCATTTCCAATTGATAATCTCTTATTATCATAAAAATAATCAATAATATTATTTACTTTATCAAATTTTATTTTGTCTAATATTTTATTGTATTTATTAGCACCAATATCTGTAATTAATATATTATCTACTAATTTTCCTAATCTAAATTCTATCTCAATATTAGGTAAATCTTTATATTTTTCAATTTCTTTATTGAAAATATTAATGTATGACTTGATTTTATTTTCTACTATTGGATTTTTTTTCATTATTTTCATTATTTCCATTGTTTTCATCCTCGCTTAATATATTTATTTTTTATTAGATAATATGAATAAATGAATAACGAAATTAATTTTTTTAAATTACCTGTAAATTTGAAAATACTTGTAATATTAGGTTATATATTAGCATTTATCCTAATTGTCATTTTATGCACAGTAATCTACTTATGGTCATGTAGTAAGAAAGAAAAAGAAAAAGAAAATGATGTAAAAGAAAAACATAAGAAATTGTTGGAAACATTTGGAAATACTGAAAAAGAATTAGGAGTTAAATCAGGGGCTGAATTTGAATTAAAATCTGAAAATAATCTTGAATCTGGAAATGAACTTGAATCTGAATTTAATCAAGAAAATGGATCAGAAATTCAGGATCAAATTATTTCAAAAGAAGTTTTTCCAAAAGAAGTTTTTTCAAAAGAAGTTTTTTCAGAAGATGTAGAAGAAAAATTAATTGATTCAAAACAAAAACAAGTACAAATAAACATTTATTTCAAAGAAAATTTTGACGCCAATGATTTAAAAAATTTATTAAATGTTATTTCTAAATATTAATTAATAAATCAATAAATCAATAAATTAACTTAAACAAATGAATATAATCTAAAATAAAAGTTCCTAATGAATGTAAATGTTGATTTATTATTAGAATCTGATTTTTTAAAAAAAATGGAATCTGATAAAACATATGATTCGTTTCCTAGTGTTTCAATCGTAATTCCAACAATGCCCTCAAGAGAGATATTCTTACCCCTAATAGAGCACAATTGGGAAAGAATAAATTATCCAAAATCAACTCATTCAAGAAAATCAAATTTAGAACTAATAATAGTATGTGATAAAGAAAAAGAAAAAGAAAAAGAAAAAGAAAAAGATAAAAAAACTACAAAATTAAAAAAATATGAAAAATATGAAATTAATACATCTAAATTTTATAATAAACAAAATGTGCGTGTATACTACTGCGACAAGAATTTACCAATAGGTAAAAAAAGAAATTTATTAGCATCTTATGCTAATAATGAATATATAATTCACATGGATGATGATGATTGGTATTATCCTAATTCTGTCCTAATTAGAGTTCTAATATTAGAATTTATGAAAAAAGATAAAAATTTAATAGGTTGCTTCGGTAACAGAATAACTGATTGTTATGATTTATTATCTTCACAAAATTTTAAATCATATGATAATATTAAAGAAGATGAAAATTATACATTAGGAGAATCAACTATGGCATACTCTAAAATATTCTGGGAAAATCAAAAATGGAATGACGAATCAAAAATGGCAGAGAGTATTGATTTTTTAAAAAATAGATATGACCTAATATTTACATGCGATTGTTCCCTAATTACAAAACAATTTTCACATGGACATAATACTGTAAATCGTAATGTACAAAAATTATCTCCTGATGGAAATGATGATTTTATTAGGCAACTTGATTATTCTGATTTAAGAGTAATTAATGAAATAAAATCAAAAGTTATTCTTAATATTCCAGAGTATAAAGAAGTATGTGGTATTATTAGGAATACAAAAATCAGAAATGATTTTTTAAAAATTTATCCCAATTTACCAAATAGAATAAAAATGAATAACCTAATAATACAAAAATACAGAAATGAATATTGTAAAAAAAATATGTCTACTGGAAAAGATATTGTATATTACTGCGGCCCCGGATATTATTTTGATTTAAGAAAAAAATGGATTATTAATGATGGAATTGAAACTGATGACAGAAAGTTAATCGTTATCTATCTTTGCGAAGAATTGGTTAAATTAGGATATAATGTAACTATCTATTGTTCATTGAATAAAGAATTGGATTTTAATGGTGTGAAATATAGACATTATTATAAATGGGCCCCGAAAGAAATCCAAGACTATTTATTTATATGGAGAGATCCATCTAATTTTTTTGAAAATTATGAAATAATAAATTGTAAGAATGTATTTCTTGATTTGTACGATATTGTTGATTTAAGTTTTATTGATTCAAAAAAAATCAATAATATTAAGATAATTGTGAAAAGTAATTTTCATAGAAATATGATTTTGTATAAATATAAATTTAATTTGGGGCAAATTTATTTAATAGAATCACCATGTTTAGTAAAATCTTCTCAAAAATTAGGAGATATTATATGTCCATGTCCTCCAGAAAGGTGCTTATCATCTCTAATAAAAATAGCAAAAAGATATACTAATTATAATTTCTATTGGACATATGGGTTTAACACAGGAGTGAATTGTGACCCAATATATAATAAATTCATGGGTGATTATTATTCAAACTTAAAAATAGAATTGGAAGCATGTGATAACATAAAAATAGTAGATCCTAAGAACGCTGGTGATTATTTTAAGAGAGGTAATATTTTTATATTTCCAACATTTTTTATTGATGTTGATTGTGTTGATTTGAATAAATGCATGCATATGGGTTGTGTACCAGTTGTTCCTAATAATCTTGTAATGAATGAAAAAATTCTTGGGAAGTATCTTGAGTATGTTGATTGTTCTAATAGAGACATTATTGATTATTCATTATGCGATGGTGATTTGGAAATTTTCATAAAAAAATTGGACAAAATTATAAATATTAGGGAATCTAATAATTATGATAAATTAATAGAATATTTTGAAAAATTAGGAGAAATATACTCCAAGGAAATATTTATAAATGCATTTAAATCCATCGTATGATGGACTTAAAATTAATTGTCTAATCTTTCTAAATCATCTCGAATTTGATCAATTTCTTCTTCGTGTTGAGCTTGAGTTTGAGCTTGAATTTGAGCTTGAGCATTAAGATGAGCTTGAATTTGATCAATTTGAATTTGAGTTTGAACAAGTTGATTATGTAATTGATTAATAGTTGCTTGACCTCCATTTTCTTCATCACCATTTTCATGAACATTATTATGTCCTTGATTTGGATTTTCATTGTTTCTACCAGGTACAATTTCTCGACTGTTTTTTCTATTAGTGCATTTTTCTGCACAGTAAAAAAATACACATCCAAAAATTAAGACGCCTAATGAGGCGAATACAATAGAAATAATTTCAGAGGCACTTGACATTTTTTATTCTTATATACTTTGATTATATTATATTACTATTGATCAATATTTTTTTATTGTTTTTTGTACTGTATTTTACTCATTAATTTTCTTCATTTCTACTTTTTTATTAGGTCCATTGAAGATAAAACAGACAAAAATTATCATTAAAAAAATGAACAAAAATTCAAAAAGTAATGTTAAAATTAGGACATTATTTGACTCTTGAAGTAATTGTTCATGAAAGTCTTTTAAACAAAATATCATATTAAATTTTTATTTTAAATATTTAAAAATTTTATTGTCTTTTAAAATTTAAATAAAAATGAGAGTTCATATTAGATTCAAATTTATCATCTTCTAAATCATAACCGACACTATTCATGTAAAATATAAGCCTGAATATTAGGTTAAAATTATCATTTCCTGCAAGTGCAAATGATGGTGAAAAACATTTTTCATTATCTAATAGTACTCTACATGAATAAAATAGAATGGTACATATTGATTCTTCATTTGTTTTTCCTTCGTTTATTGTATTAATATCTACTTTAAGACAAATATATTCTGATCTAAATCTATCTCTATATCTTATTACATTATCTATCATGTCAGAAATATATGTTTCAGTACTGAATGTTATTTTATATATTTTATTATGATCAATATTAGGACATCTTTCATCTGTAAAAGTATCTAATTCATACGAGCAATTTTTTATTTTTTTATTATATGTATAGAACATTGGTAATGTAAAAATAGTAGATGCTAATATTAGTAGTTCAATCATGGTTTATTTAATCCTAATAAAATTTATTATTAATTTTTAAAAATATATTAGATGATTTTTGGAATGATTTTTGGGTAAAAATTGAGTAAAAACATAAAAAAATATACTTACGCATATTGTGTAGTATATTTATGTAACTTATCTTAGTTGGGGATTGTAATTATTAACGGTTGTTAAAAAATGAATTTCATTTTTAATCTGTTGCAATAAGATTTGCTAAGGAACTAACAAACTTTTTAGCTTGTTCTTTATTAACAGCAACTTTTTCAAATGTTTTTTCATAGGACTTGATAAAATATTTAATTTCTTCTTTATCATTAAAATTATATTTTTGTACTGGAAAAAAATTTTCATAAATTTTATTATGCATAAAATTAATAAAATTAATATCATTACTATCAATTTTTAATTCATTTATTTCTAATAAAACAATAAATTTTTTAAATGCATTGTCTAATACATCCTTGTTATTAGACATTGTTTTATTAGACATTGTTTTATTATGTTCACAAATTACTTGAACATTTTGTTTTTGAACATTTTGTTTTTGAACATTTTGTTTTTGAACATTTCGTTTTTGAACATTTCGTTTTTTATAATTTTTTTTCCCTTTATTAGAAGGGAAAAAATTATTAAAATTATTAAATTTGAGAACATTTCTAAATTTTGTTAATGCAATACAATGATAAATTGTAGAACATAAAGACAAGAAAAAGACAATATAACTAGTATGGATAAAAATATATCCTACTAATTTTTTAAAGTCTTCAAAAGCATAGTGAAAAATGAAAAATTCATAACTAGCTGCAATCATAAATACTAATGATAAAACAATCATTTGATACGTTTTCATAGTTTCAAGATTTTTTTTACTTTCTTCTTCTAATCTTTTAATAGTATCTTCAGCTTTTAATTCTTCAACTTTTGACATTCTTGCCATTTTTCTTTGGTTTTCAATTTCAGTATTCATCTTTATTTACTTTTTCGCTTTAAATTAAGGTTTGTTTTTGTAAAATATTGAGATTTCTTAAATTTAATTTGTTTTGTGTAATCCAGTTATGATATAATTACTATGGACCATTATTTTTTAATTGACTAAAATCAAGTAAAAATCAAGTAAAATCAAGTAAAAATATACTTACGCATATTGTGTAATATATTTTTATATGCCAAGTGGCATTTTTTTTAAGTTAAAAATATTTTTTTTTTCAAAGTACGAATTATCGCCTCTTGAAAAAAAAATGTACTATCTACTTTACGATTAATTGAATTATTATAATTTCTAAATCCTTTGTAATTTCTAATAAATTTATAACAAGTCTTATTAAAATAGTATATATCACTAAAACCAGACATGGTACATTTATTGTTGTGATATGTAAATTTAATATTTTTTAAAAATTCGTTCATTTTTTTTAAAAAATTAGGATTATTTTTATTAATTGGAATAACATTAGGTAATTTTCTTAATTTTTTAATAAAATTTTCAAATTGATCTTTTAATAAACATATTTGAATATAAAGATGTTTATATAAACACTTAAATTTACCTGCAGTTACATTAAAATTTGTAATTTTTTCTTTTTCTTCTTCAATTACAGCTCTATATTCTTCAGGAATTGGACCGTTTAATAATAATTTAATTTTTTTACGTGCTTCAACTCTGTCTAATGGATTTTGTCTAAAATTTTCTTCCATTTCAATTCTACATCTCATTTTAAATTTTTCGTCCTCTTCTTCGGAAAGTTCATTAATTTCTGAGTTTAAATCAAAAAATTCCATATTATAATAGCTAATATTTAGTAGTTTTTGTATAATTTAAATATGATATATTTACTATAGACCATTATTTTTTTAATTTGCAAAAATTGACTAAAAATCAAGTAAAATCAAGTAAAATTAGGTAAATATTAGACTAATCTTCTCTTTGAAAAAATTTTCTAATATTGTCAGTAATATAATAGTGAGTTTCACAATCAAAAATTATATTATTTTTATTTCTATTCTTAATAGTATATTTGATTATACTATTTACTTCTTTCTTTCTAAATTGTTTCTCATAATACTTATATTTTTCTGTAAATTCATCAAAACATTCACAAAAAATATCTTCGTGAGACATAATACTTCCATTGATAGTATTAGATTCAATTTTATTATTAAAGTCTTTTAATAACTTAATAACAATAGAATTGATTTTTGTTAATAAAATACCTCTTGGGGTATAAATAAATAATGATAAAATATCATCAAATAAGTCATATAATTTTGTTTCAAATGAAGTCATTATATATTAGTATATTATTTTGAATAAATAAATACTATTGAACCTTATTTTTTAATTCACTAAAAATCACTAAAAATCACTGAAAAATCACTGAAATTAGATTAAAAGATCAACTAATTGATCTTTACTTTTTGTAATAATTCTAATAATACTTTTTTATAATTGTAATATCTAGGAACATTAATAAAAATATGATATGTTCCGTTAAAAATAGAATTAAGGTAAATTTTAATTTTTAAGTCTTGGTCATTTAATAAAAAATTGTTAATAAATAAAATTTCTCTCTTATTAAATACGCCACAATATCTACCGAATTTATCAAAAATTAATTCAAAATTTTTAGAGTTAATAATAGAATCAGACGCGTCAAAATTTGTAACAAATTCATCCACTTTATATTTTTTATTAAAACTTTTTTTATAATTTTTCTTATTTTTAGTATCATGAGAATGTTTTTCTTCATTTTTAGTACAACGAGAGTATCCAATACAGCTTAAAAAATAATTATAAATTTCAAATAACATCGTATAATTAGTATTAGTATTAAATTAGTATATTATTAAACATAATAAATACTATTGAACCTTATTTTTTAATTCACTAAAATTCACTAAAAATCACTAAAAAATCACTGAAAAATCAAATCAAAAAGCGATAACTCGCTTCTTAATCGTCTTATAACATTGCGAATAATAAATATATCGCATATCATTGATAACAATGAAATAATTCCATAAATTAAAATTGATATCAAATAAAATAATGTGAAATAAGCTATATTTTCTCTTCTTTTCAATAAAATCAATAAAGATTGATAAATAATTAAAAAAAGAAATAAAATCAATAATATCCTTGCAATAAATAATATCACAATAATGTAATAAATTGAGAAAATAATATAAAATGCTAATAATTTCCATTTTTGTCTAATTTGTATATAATTCCTATTGAGCTGTATTTTTTAAGGCATGTCGACTAATTTCCCTAATTTTTTTCTCCACCTTCTATTAATCTCTGAAAAAATCTATTTCAACTCCTAAGAGTTGATTATTTACTAATATTTAAAACATTCCAAGTTCATATAATCTATATGCATTTTGAAAAGTTTTACCTTTAAATTTTATCATGTCGATATCTTTTTCTACTTCTGATCTTATAATACCATGATTAATACTTCCATAGGCATTTTTTAATGATGGAAAGTATTTTTTATTCTTTAAATAAAGATTATCATTAACGCACAATGTTTTTAAATTTCTAATATTAGGAATGCTATTGTTATTACAATTTATAAGATATAATGTTTCTATTTTATTATTATATTTAGATATTTTCTCACAATCAATGAAGTGAAAATTTACACAAATTAAATATTTTAAATTAGGCATTTTTTCATAATTACCTTCAAGAATATTTAATCCAGTACATCTTTTAATAACTAAATGTGTAATTTTACTGTCATTTTTAATACTTAAACTAAGTACATTACTATTTTCAAGGATTAAGTTGTTTAAATTAGGATATAAAATAACATGTTTGAAATAAAAACATGAATTTATATGTAAATATATTAAATCATTCCATTCACTAAGTTCTTCTAATGGAGTATCGTTAAACATAGTAAATTTTTTTAATTTATTAAAATTTGGAAGTTTTTTTCTCAAATTCTTACAATTAAAAATATCTAATTCTTCTAATAATTCCATGTCTTCAATAGTTTCTAATTTATCACAATTTTCAATAATCATATTTTTTAAAAATG
>JACCDZ011031923.1_pt1 | contig 22777 bp, 24 predicted proteins | sample 7449551 | NCBI WGS metagenome assembly JACCDZ01 (sample SAMN15323452, study PRJNA562643) | freshwater metagenome | isolation source: river surface water | place: USA:Blue River Watershed | collected 2017-08-18 | reverse complement strand
GACGTGATTCAGTACAACGAAGGCACGATGAAAGTTGATCTGATCGACGCCAAGCGCAGGCAGATGGTGTGGGAAGGTGTGGGCACATCGATCGTCGATAACATCCAGCAAACAGCCTCAGATCAGGCTGTTCAGAACATGATCGCATCGATTTTTGCCCGCTACCCCTTTGTAGCGGGCAGCAAATGACCCAGGGAGTTAGAGGAAAGTATGAATGTCCTCTGTAGGCTTAGCCTCTCAGGTGTAACAGCGTTGCATCCACCAAAGACTGTGTGGAGTCTATAAATCGCAGTGGATCATTTTCCAGTTCGTGGATCATGCCTAGCGGAATTTCGGTACATCCAAGAATGACGGATTCAGCGCCTCTATCGAAAAGCACATTGGCTGCTTGTCGCAACAACGCACCTCCCGCCTCCAGGTCACCAGCCTTCACAAAAGCGATACCGGGTGACACCAGCTGACGAAAATCCTCTTCACTCGGGACTAAAGGCTTGAGGCCCAAGGCCGACAGGCGTTGACTGTAAATACCCATGTGTGCAGTGCCCTCAGTTGAAAGCACACCGATAGTGTTCGCATGAGGGTTGCGAGCCAGAACTTGTTGGGCACTCGCATCCACGATATGCAGAAAAGGCATCTTCGCTCGCTTGGCCAAATCCTCGTACCAGCAATGCGCGCTGTTGCAAGGCATGGCGATCACTTGTACGTTCGCCGCGTTCAGGAAGTCAACCGCTGCGAGCAGTTGCGGGAGCGGACTCGGGCCTTCACCGAGCACGGATGCAGTTCGGTCGGGGGTCGTGCAATCACCATATAAAAGAACAGGAATATGTTGCTGGTCAGTTTGCGCTGTTGTGGAAAGAGTGAGTTTGCGCAGAAAGTCTGAAGTGGCGAGCGGCCCCATGCCGCCGATGACGCCTAGCCAGCCAGGTGGTAATTGAATGGAAGCGTTAAGAGATGTCATATTGCTGATCCTTGACGGCGCTATTCTGATTTCCGAAAACCGAATGCATGAACGACACTTTAGCAAGTATTTCTACATTTGAAGTTTAAAAACCCGCAAGGCATTTTTATACGCGACGAGTTCGATGACGTCTGAACGCAAATAGGGCAGCAGATTGGTACGAATTTCAGCAATGGCCTCGCCATAATAAGCATCCCAGCCACAGCATGTATCCGAGCCAAGCATGATTCGATCTGGGTAGGCTTCGATCAGTGCTTTCCATTTTGGACGAAGTCCCTCTGTTGTATAAGCGCGACCTGGTCGGTTGATTTTTGCTAAACGATTGTGCAGTTCGCCCGAAGCCGACATTTCACACATGATATTTTTGCGCTGTTTAAAGAGATTTGCGAGATCCTCTGGTTGTGCTAGTGGCAAGCAGTGAGAAAGAATCGTGAGGGTGTTTGGAAAGTCTGCAGAGAGGCGCAGAATGTCTTCTGTGAACTCTGGATTTTGCTGAGAATGAATTTGTATAAATCCACCGTAATCGTTCGCGATTTCATAAAACTTTCGCATTGCAGGATTGTCAGTTTTTATTTTTCGACGAAAGGGTGGAGGACCACTTGACTCATTATTTGTGTGTAGTTCGCCAAAACCTTTGATGGTCCCCGCCGCAAACATTTCACGGGCATTCCTAAATAGATCACGAAAATAGATATTTTCTTTCTCAACAAGTGTGACAGATCCCTGGCGAATAAAGCTCTCAGCAAACTCTCGCTGACCGGCCGCCGGGATATGTCGGTTACCTAGAGCCTCAGCAATGTCATGGCGCAGGTCGCCGACACCTCCCCCCCAGCGGACACCATTGGCGTTCATCCTCTGAACAATATCGTCGCTAGCGGGACCATTGCGGGAGTAGGTGTGCAGATGTACATCTGCAATGGGGACGATTTTTGCGAGTGCGGCAGATTTTGGGTCGGGCGATTGAGCAAAGCTTGGTGAAGTGCCACCTATCCATATGCAGAGGAGTAGAGTTTGTATATATTTTTTCGTCATGGTTACGCGCGGTGCAGTGTGGGGTTTCAAATGATTGAAAAACGGCACGCTTTGTCAATTAGAGCAGTCGCAGATTAGTTGAGTTTAATGTTGTTTGCTTTTCCGACTTCTTGCCATTTTTTGTTATCGGACCTGACGTAGGCAGCAAACTGTTCCGGGCTATCGCCCACAGGCTGCGCACCTAGCTCAAGCATTTTCTGTTGCATCTCAGGCGTTTTCAAAATCGCAACAATGTGTTTATTTAAGTCATCTACGAGTGGTTTTGGTGTGCCCGCAGGCGCAAATAATCCAAACCATGCTGACATTTCATAACCGGGGACACCTGCCTCGGCCAAGGTCGGGATGTCGGGTGCGGCAGGCCAGCGTGTATTGGTGGTGACAGCCAGTGCACGCACTTTGCCGGCTTTAATCAGACTCATCGATGACGGTAAGTTGTCAAAGCCGATTTGCACTTGTCCACCCATCAGATCGCTCAGCATCGGCGCGCCACCTTTGTAAGGGATGTGGGCGATGTCGATTTGTGCGAGTGTTTTGAGCAGTTCGCCGCTCATGTGTGGCGAGCCACCGTGGCTGGTCGAGCCAAAATTAATCGAGCCTGGTTTTGCTTTGGCTAACGCAATCAGTTCTTTGACGTCTTTGGCTGGGAACGTGGGGCTCGCCAATAAAACGTTCGGAGTGCTGGCGACAAGCGTCACAGGCACAAAATCTTTGGTGGGATCGTAAGGTGGGGGCGACTGGAGCGCAGGAATAATCCCGTGAGAAGCGATCGTGCCCATGACAAGCGTGCGGCCATCGGGAGCTGCTTTTGATACTTGTTGTGAGCCGATCACGCCGCCTGCACCTGCTTTGTTTTCAATCACGACGGTCAAGCCGGTGCGTTGCTGAAGGCCTGGCGCAAGGTTGCGGGCGAGGAGGTCTGTCGTGCCGCCCGGGGGATAAGGGACAACTATGCGCAAGGTCTTGTCGGCGGTTTGAGCACCTGCTAGGGCAGACCACGCGATGAGTGTGGTGAGTGCGAGACTTTTGAGTGTGACGCGACGTGTATGTACGTGATGTGGATGATTCATGGTGTCTCCTAATTATTATGAGGTTTTTATTAAATGATCGAAACAGTCGGAACAGTCAGGGCAGTTAGTACAGATTGCTTACGATGTCAGGCAATCAGTTCCGGGGCTTTAAGAAATGTTTTTAAATGCTCGGGCACCTCGATTTCAAAGCCTAGCACCGCAGCGGAAAGTGCCTTGCCATAGTTATCCAGACACAGACTTCTAGACACGCCTCCTCCCAACGCGCCTTGGCAGACAAAGTTCATCGCATGAATGTTGTCGACGTCATAGCGTGTGACTGAACCTGTGATGGCATCGCCGTAGAATTTTTTGAATCGCTCTTCGGTGAGTTGCTCTTTGAGTAAGGGATAAAGCTCAGGGGTATAGGCAAAGACTGCGATGTTAGAGGTGTTGCCCTTATCGCCAGAGCGCGTATGCGCAACGTGTTGTAATTTGACTTTCATGGATCAGCTCTCGATATAGGTAACAGAGGCAGGGACTTTTTCGCGTGGCACGAGTGAGGACCAAACGCCGATGACTTCGCGTGTGCGATCTTGATGCGGCACGCGTTTGCCCGTGTGAGCAATGCCTGAGACTGCCATCCCATCAATTTCACGGCCAACTTTGGCGGCCTCCTCTTTGGTCTTGGTCCGAGCGGCCACGCGTACTGCAATCTCGTAAGGCTCGGGGGCGTCAGCTGGTGTGGCAGCGCCATGGATGGCGTTCAAACCTAGAAAGTCAATGCGAAGATCTTCAGCCTGAAGATTGACAATCTTGAATCTTTCTTCGAGCACTTTTTTGGCGATTTGCGCACGTCTCAATGCGCCGGGGCCTGCATAAAAAAACATGTCCTCCCCGATATGTCCCTCGGTGCAACCAATCGATACCTTGAGCGTCGGTGTGCGGGGCTTGCCGCCAATATGGCTGACCCGAACACGATCAGGACCCACTTGCTCGAGCTTGACGGTCGTAAAGTCGACCACGACATCTGGTGTGAGGTAGTTGGCTGGATCGTGGACTTCGTAAAGTAATTGTTCTTTAACCGTCTGCAAGTTCACCGCACCTCCAGTGCCTGCCACCTTGGTGATGATGGCGCTCCCATCACGGCTGACTTCCGCGATGGGGAAACCGAATTTCCAGGGCTCGGGTACGTCCTTGAAACCAGGATCCATGAAATAGCCCCCCGTGACCTGCGCACCGCATTCCATCAAGTGGCCAATTCCTGTGCCCTGGCCAAGTTTGACGTGGTCCAAGGGATCCCACCCGAATTCATACATCATGGGTGCCATGAAAATCGATGGATCCGCGACACGACCAGTGATGACGATTTGGGCACCTGCCTTGAGTGCCTCGACGATGGGTTCTGCACCGAGATAGGCTTCGGCTGAGATCAGTGTGGATTTGAGGGTGGAGGTTTTTTCGCCTGTCTCCATGATGGTGTCGGTTAGCTCAAGTACGTGTTCGGTAATGAGGCTGCCGTTGACCGAGGCGATTTTGACGCCCGTGTACCCGATCTCTTTGAGTAGTTCGGCGACGCGTCTCGCTGCAGCATCGGGGTTGATCCACCCCTGGTTTGTCACGATTTTGGTTCCGCGCTTCATGCATGCAGGCAGAACGGCTTTCATCCGATCATCTAGATATGTGTCGTAGCCGGGAAAAGACTTGTCGCGCCTGGCGCGGACTTGTGCGGCCGATACGGTGGCTTCGGCCATAGTTTCAAAGCACAGGTAATCCAGATCGCCTTTTTCCGCGTTCAATGCAGCAGGCTCAACGCGATCGCCCCACCAAGCAGCACCTGATCCGATGCGGATGGTTTCTTTCATTGTTTGATTCCTCGAAAAAAAAGCTGCACCCTTGATGAACAAGGCTGCAGCTTTTGAAATGTCGTCGATGTGTGAGCGACAAGGTTAGGGTGGTGTGGGTTTAATCCACGCTTGCGCCAGAGCTCTTGACGATTTTCTGCCAGTTCGCCAAATCGTCTTTGATCAGCGTGGCAAACTGCTGGGGAGTGCTTTCAAGTGGTTCACAACCTTGCTTGAGTAGACGTTCCTGTACATCTTTGTCAGCTAATGCTGTTTTGATGGCAGCGTTGAGTTTGTTTACGATCGCTTCAGGTGTTCCAGCGGGAGCCAGGATACCGTACCAGGGGGTTGAGCCAAAGCCTGGGATGGTTTCACTAATAGAGGGTACGTCAGGCAGGGCGCCAATGCGCTTTTCGTTGGTCACAGCCAAGGCTTTGATTTTTCCAGCTTTAATTAAGCCCAGGGAGGAAGGCGCACTTTGTACTGAGACGGGAACTATTCCGCCTGCCACATCTGCTGCGGCTGCAGAAGCAGTTTTGTAGGGCACATGCTGAATGTTCAAGCCGACCTGCTGTTTGAACATTTCCATGATCAGGTGATTGAGCGTGCCATTTCCTGCCGAAGCGTAGTTGTATTTGCCTGGGTTGGCTTTGAGTTGAGCAATCAGTTCGTTGACATTATTGGCAGGAAAGGCAGCGTTGGCGACAAGCACATAACCTGCGCTGGCCACCAGACCAACAGGTGTGAAGTCTTTGATGGGATCAAAACCTGTGGTTTTGTAGAGCCAGGGATTGATGACCTGAGCACCGTTGGTCGTCAGCATCAGTGTATAGCCGTCTGGCTTGGCTTTTGCGACAGCGGCGGTACCGATGTTGCCGCCAGCGCCCGTTCGGTTTTCAACAACAAATTGTTGGCCTAGAACCTCGCTGAGCTTGGCGGAAATAATGCGGGCAATCGTGTCGTTGGCGCCACCTGCGCCCTGGGGCACGATCACGTTTACGGGTCGCGTTGGATAATCAGTTTGAGCCGAGGCTGTGCCATGCGCGAACGCGACGAGGGCGGCGCTTGCGACAAGGGCACGGGTCATGGTCGAAATAAAGCGCATGTCAATCTCCGGTGTTTTAATAAGAATTGCTTTTATACAGCATGACTCTGATTTTAAATAGCTTTTCTAAAATCCAAACCCTGCACCTGCTCCAAACAATGTCGCAATACCGAGTATGGCAAAGATTGCGGCGGCAATCGAATGCACAAGCTTCATCGGGATCTTGTTCGCCAACTTATCGCCGATAAAAACTGCAGGAACATCCGCAATCAGCATGCCAAGCGTGGTGCCGATCACCACCATGAGTGGGGCAGCGTAATGCGCAGCCATGGCTACGGTGGCAATCTGTGTTTTGTCACCCATTTCGGCGAGGAAAAAGGTGATGAGTGTGGCCCCAAACACGCCAAATTTCTGTGCGACTTTGGTTTCTTCTTCCTCGATCTTGTCGGGAATCATGGTCCAGATCGCCATGCCGATAAAGGACAGGCCCAAGACCCAGCGCAAAATCTCAGGCGTCACAGCCGATGTGATCCATGCACCGAGGGCACCGGCCAGGCCGTGGTTGATAATGGTCGCGACCAAGATACCGAGGATAATCGGTACCGGCTTTTTAAAACGCGCAGCCAGGATGAAAGCAAGCAGTTGAGTTTTATCGCCAATTTCGGCGAGAGCGACCACGCCGGTCGATACGAGCAGGGATTCCATGGGTGTATGCGCCAGCTGAACGCTGAATGATCTTAAGTCAAATCAAGATCTTAGCAGAGCCCTGAGTCACCCCAGAAAATACGTCGCAACCCTGGAGTACAGGGGAATCCCGACAATCAAATTAAACGGAAACGTCAGTCCGAGCGACAAACCAAAATACAGGCACGGATTGGCCTCTGGAACCGCATAGCGCAGTACAGCGGGGACGGCAATATAAGACGCACTTGCGGCAAGCACCATCAACAGGGTGGCGTTACCGGGCGATAGGTTGAGCAGGAGCGCCAATGCCAGCGCAATCGCTGCATGCAACAAAGGGCCTAAAACAGCGTAGCCAATGAGTCCTGGTGAAATGCCTTTGAGTTGAGGAAGGTTGCGCGCGGTCATCAAGCCCATATCCAGCAAGAAAAACGCCAGCATGCCTTTGAACAGATCACCGGAAAAGGGCTGCATGGCGGCCTGACCGGCCTCGCCTGTCAGGAGGCCGACGACCATGGCTCCGAGTAACAAGAGTTGTGCACCATCCGTAAAGGACTCGTGCAAGATTTTCCCGATGGGAACCGATTTGTTCTGTCTGAGCGTATTGGCGAGAATCACAGCCAAAATGATGGCGGGGGATTCCATGAGCGCCATCGCTGCAGCCATATGACCACCATACTCGACGCCCTGGTTCTCTAAAAACTGAACGGCCGTGACAAAAGTCACTGCGCTCACCGAACCGTAGGTGGCGGCGATCGCGGCGGCATCAAAACCTGACAGGAAGCGTTTGAGCGTCCAGTAGCCGAGTGCCGGGACGATGAGTGCGAGCAAAATCGCGGCGCCAAGGCTCGCTGCGACCTCGTAGGTCAGGCCTGATTGTGCAAGCGCGAAGCCGCCTTTGAGGCCTAGGGCCATCAAGAGATAGAGAGACAAAAAGCGTGAGATCGCGGGGGGAATTTCCAGATTGGAGCGCACGAAGCCCGCAAGTACGCCAAAAATGAAAAATAGAATAGCGGGGTCGAGAAGATTTTGCATGGGTTGAGTCCTTTGCAAGATCGTAGAGCGAGGACATAACTAATGTAAAATCGATTCTTATGCATTGATATATAGATAAAAGTCTATGAATATTACTTTTCGGCAACTCAAGCTTTTTCTCGCCTTGGCCGAAACCGGTAGTGTGAGTGGCGCGGCGCGTGCAATGCATGTCACCCAGCCGACCGCATCCATGCAGCTCAAAGAGGTCACGCAGGCTGTAGGCGTTCCTCTCTATGAGGTGATTTCAAAGAAAGTGCATCTCACCGAGATCGGACGCGAGCTGGCCCAAACCGCCAGAGAAATGATTCAAACTTGGGATACTTTTGAGCAAGGAGTGGATAGCGTCAAGGGCCTCGCACGCGGCAAGCTCAAGGTTGCTGTGGTGAGCACAGCGAAATACTTCATGCCACGCCTCATTGGTTCATTTTGCAAGAAATATCCCGAAATCGATGTATCGCTGGAGATTTTGAACCGAGATGGTGTCGTGCAGAGGATGCGTGAAAATCTGGATGACCTGTACATCATGTCCCAGCCGCCACGCGATCTGGATTTAAATGATGAGATTTTTATGGCAAACCCGTTGGTGTTGGTGGCCGCTGCTAGGTCTTCGCTTGTCAAGCAGGCGGGGATATCTTTGACTGTCCTTGGAAAGGAGCGTTTTATTCTGCGGGAAAAGGGTTCGGGAACCAGAATGGGTGTGGATCAGTTCTTTAAAAAAAATAAATTTCGGCCAGATATCCGCATGGAGTTGGGGAGTAATGAGGCTATTAAAGAAGCTGTCGCGGGAGGACTCGGGATCGGAATCGTATCCCGTCACTCCTTGCATGGTCACCAGAAAGAGCATGGCGTGACTGTGGTCGATGTGGAGGGCTTCCCGATTCTCTCTAATTGGCATATTGTGCACCCCGCGAGCAAAAAATTGTCGCCGATTGCGACGGCGTTCAAGCTTCACATGCGCAAGGAAATAAGGCCACACGAATGATTAAAAAGGATTTCGGAATTTTTGGTTCACGTCTGGTGATGATGTGCGCCTTGGCTTTCCTTGGTCTGATGATAGTCGGATCCGCAAGTGCTGAGGTGCATGTGGAGCCGCACAAGCGGGGGTCATTGATTATCGTTGGGGGAGGCGATACGCCTTACACGATTCAAAAAAGATTCGTGGAGCTTGCCGGCGGAGCTGGACGCGCGCGGGTCGCGATTTTCCCCATGGCTAAAACAGAATTTGATGAAGAGCTTGACGAAGTGTTGGCGGATTTCAGTTTGCTGGGTGCCGAGGTTGAGGTGCTGAATCTTGACCGCGAGGATGCTCAATCCAAAGCAATGGATGCCATCCTCTCAAAATTCACGGGTTTTTGGTTTTTGGGAGGCGATCAAAATTTACTGGCGTCATCACTTCTGGGGACAAGGGCGTTGCGCACGATTGAGTTTCGCTACGAGCAAGGCGCGGTGGTCGGGGGAACTTCTGCGGGAGCGGCAGTGATGACAGCAACCATGTTGACAGGAGAGCGTCGAACGGCAAGCGGTCGAATCAATGATGACCCTAACGCGGTTGCTTTGCGCAGCACCGAGGTCACCCTTGGCTTCGGATTACTCCCCGGCGCGATCATTGATCAGCATTTCAGTCGTCGTTCACGCGATAACCGGTTAGTCAGCGCCGTTCTAGATAGCCCTCAACTATTGGGGGTGGGGATCGACGAGGAAACTGCACTGATCGTCCGTCCCGATGGTCGTTGGGAGGTCATGGGCAATGGTCACGTAAAAATTTATGACGCCAGACGCGCGTACATTGTGAATGAGGAGGATGATACTGTAGGTGCCTCGGGAATCAGAATGCATGTGTTGCCGCGCGGTTCACGCTTTGATCCAAGACTTGGAAGACTGGGTTCCTGGCGAAACTAGTTTTGCACTGAATACGTAATGAATTGATGGGTGCTTCAGTTGATGATTTATCTACACAAAATACTGCCGTTTCTGCTTTCGCCACTTGTGCTGGCGATGCTACTCGTGGCAGTTGGTGTATTCACTAAAAAAAAGCGTTACGGGTTAATAGGTTTAGTCCTGCTCTATGGTTCTAGCACTTTTATTGTGGCTGATTTTTTGTTCGAGTCACTGGAAGGGCGCAACCTTAAAAAGCAAGCTCAACAAGCGAAACCTGCTGATGCGATCGTCGTACTGAGCGGAATGCTGGTGCATGTCAATAGCATATCGGGTCCCGTACCTGAATGGGGGGATGCCGATCGTTTTTTTGCTGGAGTGGATCTCTATCAGATGGGAAAGGCTCCACGTTTGATATTCACAGGTGGTGTTCTACCATGGGAGAAATCGTCTGAAAGTGAGGGCGAGATTCTTCGGTCTTTCGCATTACGAATGGGCATTCCTGAAAACAACATCAGTGTGACCCATGATGCTCAAAATACCCAGCAGGAAGTACATGCTGTCAAAGATCTCTTGGGCGAGGCGAGTATTCTACTTGTGACCTCGGCCTTTCATATGCCACGTGCCCAGCGCCAGTTTGAAGCTCAGGGATTTAAGGTCGAAGCTTTTCCAGTGGACTTCAAGGTTCGTGCCAGAGCGTTAACGCCGATGGATTTCATGCCAAATCCAAGCGCACTGGGGTTGACTGATGTCGTTGTGCGTGAATGGCTTGGTAGATTCTATTACTGGGTGCTCAGAAGTCTATAGTCCATTCTTTTCAATATCAACGAGCTTGTTGGCAATAAGTTTCCGAAGAGAGTCCAGAGCGCTTTTCAGGGAATACAAACGATTCATGTCGTCGGTGGGAATGGAGATATTGAGGATATCCAGATTCAGGTCATTTAATCGCGAAAGCATTTGCTGCAGATCTTGATGGTTGTTGTTATTGACGGCATTTCGTTCTATCTCCAAGATCTCCTCATAAGCGTTAGAAATAAGAATCACTGCGCGGGTATGTCTGTAGTTTGGAAATAACTTGAAGAGTGGATACATCACTGCAAAAGCACCGACAAGCAACAACCAGATCTTGTCCAGATAGCTCACCAGCCAAAGGGGTAGTTTTCCATCAAGAGCGGGAGCCCCTTTTTCGTAATAGCGTGAGGCGACTGGGCTTAATGGAAAATTACGATCGAGGTAAGTTGGAAAAAAATCAGGGTTGTTGAAAAGTGGTTCAAGGTCTCGACTGATTTGTTCAGCCGAAGTCATAAAAAGATACTGAATAGCAGGATGCATGTCTTTACTGATAAGCAGCGTTGCAGTTGTGGCAAGCATATTGACATCTTGAGCGGGTATCCGATGTTTCAGATCCAGGGATCCTTTGGGTAGCGTGATTGGATTCAAGATAGGAATCTTTTTCGAGATCGCCTGAGCGAAATCAAAATTAAATATTTTCAGTTCGTGATGATTCAGTAGTTTTTGCAGGTTTGGGCTATTTTCCGCATCTGCAATAAACATGGCAAAAATTTCGCCATCGATTATTTTTTGAACCGCCTCGGCATTATTCAAGTGAAGAAAGTTTGGATTGTCTTTAACGTTTAGGTTAGTCAGAGATAAGATTTTTTCGCTAAGAATATCGGTGCCGCTTCCTTTGGGACCAATTGAAATTTTTTTGTCACTCAAGGCTGCAATGATGGCTTTGGCATCAAGTTCTTCTCCGCGATGGAATAACCATAATGGAACGTATTCAATGCTACCGAGAGTTTGAAGTTGGGGATAGCGACCTTTAGGGGCAATACCAGCCAAGGCGAACGCAGCGGTCACGGGAGATCTGGGGTCCGTGATCTCTTGCATGCTTTCGGTGTAGCCGCTTGTATTGACCAAATGCAGAGTGATCCCTTCCGCTTCGAAATAGGATTGGAATTTTTTACCGAGTTTTTCAAAACTCGAGTCGGGCTGGCCGACTGCCAGGTAAACATTACGGGGTGGAAACGGATCGGTGACAAACAGAAGAACACTGAGACCCGCCACTAACAACAAGATCATGGGCCATTCGGTACGCAGGAGATTGCGCCAATCACTGATTTCTTGAATCAGAGACTTCAAGGAATAAATGGTCAGTGAGGGGTCTTGGTTCTTTTTTCTGTTGGAGGTCATAGGGCGTTTTAGGCTCGTTTTCCTTGGAGACCATTATGCGCTATTTCACTCAAATCAAGGAAGCTAGACTAGAAACTGACCGCTAAACCAATCGCAAAGCCTCGCACATTATCACCAAAGGCGTAGCGGGCGACCAGCCTTGTACGCGTAACAACCGCTTTGTACTTGCTCGAGTCGAACTCGATCCCCACGCCGACAGAGGTCAGATTGTTGAACCCGAGCAAGCCGCGTTGGTCACCCAGGTAAACCGTATTGGCCGCCTCCAGAACGTAGCGAAGTGGGTTGTCCATCAACTGCAAGCCAGTCGGTGCTCGGTAGCGCGCATAAACACTGGCGGCTTCTGCTGAGGCTGAGCCACTGACTACTGCAGATGAGTCAAACGTGCGCAATCGAATATTCGTGTAGCGCAGCTCGAGATCAATCTCATGCTCAGGTTTCACAAGCGTGTAGTCGAGCATGAGCGAGCCGCCCAAACCGTAGGCGTTGAGTCGACCTCTTTTGAGAAAGTCCAAAGAGGGATCGATATAGTCATCGATGAAACGGCCCGCGAGCGAGGCGTCGGATTCGAGGTGCGCGAGCGAGAAATTAAAAATGGGGCGTAAGACAAGGTTGGGAGCAATTGGGAAGTCGTAGCCCACACCACCGGAGAGGGCGACGGAATTCCAGCGAGCAGGAACTGAACGGAAATCCTGTCCACGTTCAGCAACAAAAACTGGATCAAAGCGCATGAACGCAGCAGAGCCCTCAAGATAGACGGGTACCTTTTTACTGATTGTCTCCCCACCTGCAAACTGAGTCATGAACATACGATTTTGACCGACTTGATCGTCTTGAATGGAAAGAAAACTACTGGTCAGATCAGGCACGACTGAATAAGACATTATGGCAAGAATCTCGTCTGCACTTTCTTTGATTTTTGCTGCCGGTAGAAGACCGCGACCTTGTGCGGATGTTTGACTGAAGGCAAGGCTGCACAACAGTAAAACAATGATTTTTAACAAGGATTGAAAAGCGTTTTTACACATGATGTTGTTTAAAAACTTCAACATTGACGGGCTTCGTAGCTCGATTGGCGTACGCCTCAGGTGTTTGCGGTGAGTGAATTTAGATAAGTAAATAGATTAATGGTTTCTGAGTAATTATGCGATCGACAACGATTGTAATATTTGCAACTCGAAGGCGCGATGTGTGTAATTAATCGTTGCCCTGTAAGCAAGATTGACTCCTCTTAGGATGACTTATGCAGACTCCACATCGTGTCTCAACAATTGTTTTTGCCCTTTCAGTCGCTTGGGCCGCACCCTCAGTCGGACAATCTGCCGCAACAGATTCAACAACAGCACCGCAAGCACAAAATGCAGCTGCGCCAGTATTTTCTGCACAAGAAATCGACGCCATGCTGGCGCCGATTGCGCTCTACCCGGATGCGCTGTTATCTCAGGTATTGATGGCAGCGACATATCCGCTCGAAATCGTTCAAGCGGCACGTTGGTCGAAGTCCTCTGGAAATAAAGGCGGTGATGCCGCACTCGCCAAAGTCAGTGATCAGACCTGGGATCCGAGTGTGCAATCTCTCGTCGCGTTTCCACAAGTGCTAACCATGATGAGCGAGCAGCTCGATTGGACTCAAAAACTCGGTGACGCCTTCTTGGCTCAGCAAGGCGATGTGATGGATTCGGTTCAGCGCTTGCGCGCGCAGGCGCAAAAGGCCGGAAATTTGGCATCCAACACTCAGCAAAACGTTTCCACGCAAGGACAGACGATCATCATCGAACCAGCGCAACCGAATGTCGTGTATGTGCCTGCCTATAACCCGACTGTGGTGTACGGCGCGTGGGCTTACCCTTCGTACCCGCCTGTTTATTATCCCGGCGTGATGAGTTGGTATCCCGGTCAGGCGATGGTGAATGGCTTGATGTGGGGAGCAGGTGTGGCCGCAGCGGGCGCGATTTTTGGTGGATTTAACTGGAACAATCGCGACGTCAATATCAACGTCAATAATTTCAATCGAATCAATCGCAATAACTTTTATTCCGGTCAAGGTAATAGCAGCTGGAAACACAATCCACAGCATCGTGGTGCAGTGGCATATCGCGATAACGGATCAAGGCAACGTTACTCGACACGAGATGCCAATGCTGTGAATGCACGCAATGAAATGCGTGGTCACACACCCGCACGCCCTGCGGCGGGTGCGGGTAACGCACCGGTGAGGAATGCAGCCAATGTTGGTAATGCCCCTGCGCGCGCAGCGGCTGCCGCTCCTGCACGAAATCTTGAACAAAATCGTCCCGCTGCGGCCCCGCAGCGTGATGCCTTGCAAAACCGCGCGGCGCAAGCACCTGTGGCGAGAGGGGATGCGTTCAAAGGAGTTGAGGCTGGCAGACAGTCTATTGATCGTGGTCGCTCAAGTGTGGCCGCAGCGTCACGTCCGAATGTGGGTCATGGTGGTGGCGGGGGTGTTGGCAGGTTAGGCGGCGGGGGTGGCGGTGGTGGTAGGGGCCACGGTCGTGGTTAATACCTTGCGCATTATGTCCAAAAATATTTTTCAGACTTTTATTGAGACCACCATGATTGCACGTATTGGTTCAGTATTACTTTTAACGATTGGGCTGTTGATGGCCTCTGCCACCACTCAGGCACAACGTGTTCAGCAGGTTTTCAAAACACCAGAGGCCGCAATGGAAGAATTCGGCTATGCGGTTAAAAACAAGGATGACCTGCTATTTCGTCTAATGCTGGGAGAGGATTACAAGTCCTATATTCCCTCTCCGACCAAGGAGGACTATCAGCGGTTTTTAAGCGCATGGGACAAGTCGCACAAAATCATGATGGACAATCCGCAACTCGCACATATCGGCGTGGGTGAAAAGGGTTGGACGTTGCCGATCCCTCTGGTCAAAGAGGGCAATGACTGGCGCTTTGATTTGGATTTGGCTGCCCAGGAAATGAGACAGCGTACAGTGGGTGTCAATGAACTCGCTGCGATCAAGGCGATGCTTGCCTACGGCGACGCTCAAATGGAATACGCTGAAAAAGATCGGATGGGTGACGGTGTATTGCAGTATGCCCAACGCTTGCAAAGCACTCCGGGCAAACGTGATGGACTGTACTGGCCCACAAACGCGGATGAGCCTTTAAGTCCGATCGGCGAGTATTTCGCGCAGTCAAAGTCGGTGGACGGTATCGATGAGCGTGGATTCCATGGTTATCTTTTCCGTGTCTTGACTTCTCAGGGTCCTGCGGCACCGGGTGGTGCATTCGACTATGTTGTAAATGGACGTATGATTGGCGGATATGCCTTGTTGGCCTGGCCCGTTGAATACGGCGAGACAGGTGTGATGACGTTTATCGTGAACCAGGCTGGACAGGTTTATCAAAAGAACCTGGGACCCGCCACGGAGCGATTGGCGAAACAAATTAAGTCTTTCAATCCAGACGCTACTTGGCAAAAGGTCTCAAAAGACGATCTCTGAGTGACATCCTGTAAGAGCGGTGTAGTCAGAGGTTGTGGATGACTACCCGCTCTTGGAGAAACTCATGAGAATGACTTGCCCGCACTGCCAAAAAATCAATCAGTTGCCTGTTGACAGGTTATCGAGCTCGCCGATTTGCGGTGCTTGCAAAAAAGACTTGTTAACCGCACCGGTTGATGTCGACGAACTGACCTTCAATGAGCTTTTGGCAAGCTCTCCACTACCCGTTGTCGTTGATTTTTGGGCCTCTTGGTGCGGTCCTTGCCAAATGTTCGCGCCCACTTTCAAAGCGAGTGCGGCTCGGCACGCCAATCGTGTACTTCATGTCAAAATCAATACCGAAGACAACCAAATGTTGTCTCAGCGACTGAATATCAGGTCGATTCCGACGCTCGCCGCATATGTGGGTGGCAAAGAGGTTAATCGTGTCAGCGGTGCTTTGCCTGCTGCTTCGCTTGAGCAATTTGTGCAAAGAGCACTCGCTGTTTAAAACAGATATACCTTGCCAAGTATGATTACGCCATCATGGTGATATCAGGGTTTCATTTTCAAGGATTGATTAAACATGTCACGCGAGCTGGATCAGGAATTTATGCTCGATCGCGAGGCGCTTGCCCATGCTGTAGCGCTGATGGGACAGACCTTTACTGCAAGTGATTGCGCCAAGCTTGGCACCACACTCCCTGAGTCTGGAATCGGTTCAATTGAAACGTTGGATCAACTTGCACCGATCGTGCTGGGTCGTGCCGCCAGACTGGATGCGCCGACAGCGTTCGCCCACAAGGATCCTCCCACACCTTGGGTGACCTGGGCCACCACGCTCTGGAATGCCTCGCTGAATCAGAACCTGTTGCACCCCGCGACAGCACCTGTCGCGCGCGAGCTTGAAGAAAAAGTGATTGAATGGCTCGCGCCTTATTTCGGCATGTCGGGTGGACATATGACGCCTGGCTCTTCCGCTGCAAATCTGACTGCGCTCTGGGCGGCGCGCGAGTGCGCTGATATCTCAGAGGTGATAGCTTCTGAGGCGGCGCATCTTTCTATTAAAAAATCCGCACATATTTTGGGATTACGCTTCACGGCTGTTCCTGTGGACGATGCAGGCGTGATCCGTGAGGAAGCTTTGCCAACAGATATGCATAAAGCCGCACTTGTATTGACCTCCGGGTCGACAAGCGTCGGCGCGTTGGATCCTCTCACACTCATTGGTCGAGCTGCCTGGACACATGTGGATGCAGCGTGGGGCGGGCCCTTGCGTTTAACGCGTTATGCAGACCGGCTGGCTGGAATTGAACATGCGGATTCGGTTGCGGTGTCTTCCCATAAATGGTTGTTTCAACCTAAAGAGTCCGCGCTTGTATTTTTTCGTGATTCGCTCAAAGCCACCGAGGCCATCAGTTTTGGTGGGGCATATTTGACAGAGCCTAATGTAGGGCTGCTGGGCTCTCATGGTGCGACGGCGGTTCCCTTGCTGGCCATGCTGTTGAGCTGGGGTCGGGCAGGGGTTGCGCAGCGTATTGAGCATTGCATGATGATGGCGCAAAAGTTGGCTGATTTTATTCGAGGGGACGATCGGCTTGAGTTATTTGCGATGCCGACAACAGGTCTTGTCGTGTGGCGCGCGCGTGATCCAAGAATGTTTGAACGTTTATTGTCAGAGTTGCCGATAGGTATGACGTCCACCGTCACGATTGGACAGCGCAAGTGGCTGCGAAATACGGCGGCCAATCCAAATGCAGACATCGAGTTGATGATTCACACAATTAAAAAGGTATTAGGCGAGTCATGAGTGCGAATAAGAGTACGCAGAAAAACACTAAACCCACCATCGTTCTGGCCCCTGGTTTTATGACGGATGACGATATGTGGCGGGATTTTGTTCCTTTTTTAAAGGACTACGACGTCATGTATGCAGACTTCCGGGAAGGCACGACTTTGCAAGAGTTGGCCGCCAGTAATCTAAGTCGGTGTCCCGAGCGTTTTATTCTGATCGGTTTTTCATTAGGTGGTTATATTTCGCGTCATATGTTGTATCAGGCTCCTGAGCGTGTGCAGGCTCTGGTCCTGATTGGAACTTCGACGAGACCGACGACGCCACCCGTGTCAGAGGGGCCCGCTACAAAGATGTTTCGAGGCATGAGTCGAACGGCGCTCAAGCGCGCAGTTCATGTTGATCGCGAAAATGACGAGACACTGATCAATCGATTGAAAGATATGGGTGAGCGGCTGGGTGCAGAGGTGTTTACCCGATTGTCCGCACTGGAGCGCAAGTCAGATCTTGAAAATATGCGTTCGATTGCGTGTCCCGTACTCGTCGTGACGGCGGATCAGGATCGTCTGCGCTCGATGGAGGAGGCAACTGAAATGGCTGAAGCGGCGGGTGCGCCTCTGGTTGTCCTGAAACATTGTGGACATATGATGCCGATGGAGGAGCCTGAGCAATTGGCGGAGGTCGTGTTGAATTGGCTCTCCAAAGAGGTGGGGCGACATGACAGTCCGGATGGGATATCCGCATAAGCGTGTCAGCATTTGCGAGTAAGTCATGCTGAGTCAAGGTGCACGGGTGCTACAGTCCGTCACTGTCTCTTTTCGCAGTGTGACTTAACAGGATTGATCTCATGAACGTTCGGAATATTCTTTCTGGTATTTTTGCCGTGACCGCGATGGCTTTCGCAGTATCTGCTAGCGCGCAGACACCGACTGCCAGCCAGCAAAAGCAAATTAAGGAAGCGGAGGAAAAATTTGTTGTCGCTGATAAAAACGCCGATGGCAAACTCACGCTCGAAGAAGCAAAAGCCGGAATGCCGCGTATTGCTTCAAATTTCAGCAAAATCGACACGAATAATGATGGTTTTGTGACGATCGAAGAAATCAAGGTCATGATTCTCAAATAAGTCTTGATGGATGTGCTTCAGTGCAGGCGAACGCCATAGCGTTTGCCTGTTTCAGCAGCTATGATGTGGCAAATAATTCTTCTGATATCGCCCATCAAGAGTGCTGAATATGTCGAATACCCAGACTCCCCACGCACCTCAGCCGCCTGGCTTAGATGCTTTTGCACCCAGACTTTTGAATGGGGTCGCGCATTTTCCCGTTTATTACATGCGCGGTGGCACCTCCACGGGGGTTGTCTTGTGGGAGCCGCATCTGCCCGGGGCGCTTGAACTGAAAGAAGAATTGATCAGACGCATCATGGGTGTGCCTGTTTCAGGCGAAACAAAGGGCAACAAGCAAATCAATGGTCTGGGCCGAGGTCCAGCGACAAGTAATAAAGTCTTCATGCTGGACATGCATGATGGTCCCGAGGCTGACCTGAGCAGCACGCTCGCACAGCTCGCTGCAGACAAATCTGCGATCGACTGGAGCGTGAATTGCGGAAACATGTCATCGGCTCTCCCGTTATATGCGCTGGAGACTGGGTTGATTCAGGCGCAGAAACCGCTGACAACCGTGAGGATTTTTAATACCAATACAAAAGTGATCACCGATGCGCGAATCAATACGCCTGCGGGAAATGCTCACGTCCCTGCGGATACAGAGATTCCCGGGGTGATGGGCGCCTTTCCCGGCGTGGAGCTCAGTTTGAGGCACCCCGTGGGCGCCAAGACTGGCAAGCTTTTTCCCACAGGTAATCGAAAAGATGTGTTCGCCGGCGTGTCGGCAAGTTGTCTGGATGTCGCGGTGCCAATGGTGATCGTGAGCGCAGCCGAGTTGGGTAAAAAGGGTGATGAATCAGTCGATGCGCTGAATCAGGATCATGATCTGAAAGCCCGGTTGCGTGAAATATGGGTCGAGGCGGGCTTGAAAATGGGCTTGAAGAAGCGCAATGGCGAGCCCATGACGCGTACAGAGCTTGAAAACAGCGAGACGATACCGAAGATTTGCATGGTCGCGCCTCCCAAAGGTTCGGGTCATATTTCTGTCAGATATTTCACTCCGCAGTCCGCACACGGTTCGCTTGCTGTGACGGGCGGGTGCTGTCTGGCAACGGCGTGTTTGTTGCCTGGTACTGTGGCACATGAGATCGCGCAGAATCTTGCTGGTTTTTCCGACGAGGAAAGAGAAATCGTTGTCGATATGGAAAATCCTGCGGGTACCTTGCGCGCGCGGATCCGCGGCGCGTTGTCGGTTGACGGAGCTGTGATCCCTTGGGCCGCCTATGCGCGTAATACGCAGGTGTTGATGCGAGGTTATGTGCCGATTTATCAACCCACTGACGCCCTCATGGCTTTCTTTCAAGGAGTCCAGAATTGAAAACGATCATTGCCAAACCCTTAAATGCCAAAGATTTCGCGCCGTTTGGTGATGTGCTGGATATGCCCAAAGAGCCGGGACGCGTCTATTTTCAGGATTCGTTGGGGAATTTACGTCCGCATGCGGCGGCTTCCCTGTCAACGGTTTACAAAGAACCTAGCCCCGCCATGCCTTTCGAGGTATCGATGCTGGAGCGGCATGAATTTTCCTCTCAAAGCTTTATGCCCGCAGAGGTGAAAAGCTGGATGATTGTCGTTGCCCCCCATGATGCGCAAGGCAAACCAGATCTTGAACGCGTCCAGGCTTTTCTGGCCGATGACACGCAGGGGATCACCTATAAACCTAACACATGGCATCATGGCCTGACAGTTTTTGACGCACCCGGAAAATTCAATATTTTCATGTGGCGTGACAATAGCTCCGGCGATGAAGAGTTTTTCTCCATCGAGCCATTTGTGGTGACTCAAGCTTGATCGTGTTTATGCATTTTTTCATCAGGGGATTCTTCGATGCCATCTATCCTGCAGGTCAGACAACATAAAAATCCGGATGGGACGCCGGCACCTGCGCATGTTTTGAAGGACAACTCGGCGTGGCGTGCTTTGCACCGTGAGGAGATTATCGAACCTGAGCGGCCGATTATTGACGCGCATCATCATCTCTGGGATAAACCCGGTCAGACGTACCTCATACGTGAATTTTTAGCGGATGCTCAGTCCGGGCACAACATCAGAGGGACGGTCTACATCGAAGGTGGATCGTACTATGGGAAAAGCGTACCTGAGATGATGAAGCATCTCGGGGAGGTCGAGTTTGCCAATGGCATGGCCGCTGTGGCTGACAGCCAGGCGTATGGCACGACCCTTGTCGCGTCCGGTATTGTGGGTGGAGCAGATTTGACGTTTGGTGCCGAGATTGCCGAGCTACTCGATGCACAGGCCGCGTCTGCGCCCAAGCGATATCGCGGCATTCGTTTGATCACCAAATGGGATGCGGATGAAGCGCTCAACAATAGTCGTTACGTGATCCCGCCGGGGTTGTTGAGCCATCCTCAGTTTCTCGCCGGTTATGCCCAGCTGGGTGTTCGTGGTTTGAGTTTTGATGCGATGGTCTATCACCCTCAACTCCTTGAGCTTGCAGAGTTGGCGCGTGCGTTTCCTGAGACGACGATCAATCTGAATCATATTGGTGGTTTGATTGCTAAAACTCGGACATACCTCTCCCACGAGGCTGAGGCAACCCAGCAATGGCAAGCTTCGATGCGCGAGCTGGCGCGTTGTCCGAATGTGTTCGTCAAACTAGGCGGGCTGGGTATGCCTTATCTTGGTTTTGGAATGAATGCGCTTGAGCGTCCTGCTGATTCAAAAAAATTAGCCGAAGTTTGGGGTCCTTACTTTAATTTCTGTATTGAAACCTTTGGGCCTGAGCGTTGCATGTTTGAAAGCAATTTTCCTCCTGACCGCGACTCGGTCGAATATCACGTTGTGTGGAACGCTTTTAAGCGCATTGCGATGCCGTATACGTCTGATGAAAAGCACGCATTATTTTTTGATACGGCTGCCAAAGCCTATCGTTTGAAAGTGTCACTCTAGAAAGGTCTGCGATTTTGCCTGCTGTTTTGTACTCTTATCGTCGTTGTCCTTACGCGATGCGCGCGCGGATGGCTTTATGGTGCGCAGGGATACAGGTTGAGTTGCGCGAGATTAGTCTGCGCGACAAACCTCCAGAGATGCTTGCCTTGTCTCCCAAGGGAACAGTTCCCGTTTTGCATTGTGCGGACGGCCGTGTGATTGATCAGAGTCTGGACATCATGCGTTGGGCACTCGCCCAGAACGATCCTTCGGGATGGTTGCGCTGGCAGCCGGGGTCTGAGGAGTTTGCGCTGCAAGAGTCATTGATTACCTGCAATGATTCGACCTTCAAGTATTGGCTGGATCGATACAAGTATGCAGAGCGTTATCCGGAGTTTGATGCTGCATACTATCGCCAGCAAGCGCTGAGTTGTCAGCTCGATGTGCTGGAGCAGCGCTTGTCTCATTTTCCATTTTTAGGCGGTGAAACTGCTGCGCTGAGTGATGTGGCTTTATTTCCTTTTGTCAGGCAGTTCGCCGCAGTGGATGCGCAGTGGTTTGAATCCAGTCCCTATCCCGCAACGAGGAAATGGTTGCGCGGCTGGGTGGAGAGCGACTTGTTCAAGAAAATCATGGCCAAGCCGCAAGTGGTGATTTGAAAGCGGTACTTTGAAAGTGCTGGCTTGATCCTCTGCGTCAATAATGCGGCGGCAGCTCATCACGCAAATTCTGCAAACCTGAGTTGCGATCCTGAGGCAGTTGTTGGCGCAGGATACTGATTTCACGCGCTAACGCATCAATCTGTTGTTGCTGTCGAAATATAGTTTGATTCAATTGGTCGAGCATATCGTCCGCGAGCCCTGTTTTGATTTCCAGGTCCGTCAGACGTTGCTCGATGGAGGTTTGACTGTGCATGCTGGTCTCGTGAAGCGTGAGGTTGCTCAAGGATGGGGCAACGAGCGAGGATCGCGAACAGTCCAACGACCTGCTTCAACCGTCGCGATAAAGTCTGCCAAAAACAGGTTAAACCAGTCTGGTTCTTCCAGATTAATCGTGTGTCCGGTTTTGGGTAGCATCAAGAGGCCGCAAGCGGGAATAGTTTTTTTCAGAAAGATCCCTGGTGCGATGCATTGGTCGTCTTCGTCCCCATTGATGACGAGTGTCGGGACATGCATGTTTTTAAGTCCCGCTTCAAAATCGTAGATCGACGGGCGTGAAGCTTGTACACCTCGCATGGTGTTGGCAGCACCGAGGCTATCGTGCTCGCCCAGTTGAGTGGCAAACTCTTGCCATCCGCGCGGACTTTTATTCTGAAGTTGTACTCTTGTGGGACCGAGGGCATAGGTTTTTGCGAGTTCTTTTGCGCCAATTTTTTCAAATTGATCCGCGGTGGCGCGTGATTTGGCGCGCATGATCTCTTGCGTGGATTTTTCTGCGGCGTAACCTGCGCCTGCGACGGTGAGTGATAACGCACGCTCGGGCGCGGTGAGGCCGAAATGCAAGGTCGCGAAACCACCCATTGATAAGCCGACGATATGCGCGCGTTCAATTTTGGCGGCATCCATCACCGCGAGGATGTCTTGCACTGCATTTTCCTGTGAATAGGCGCTGACATCCTTGGGGACATCCGAAGGCAGGTAGCCACGCGCGGAATAGGTGATGCAACGATGGCGACGTGAAAAATGGCGCATCTGGGGCTCCCAGGCACGCCAGTCTCCCGCAAATTCATGCACGAATACGATGGGTGTTCCTTGACCCGCTTCTTCATAGTGCAGGCGGATATTGTCTTTGGTGATAGCCCAACTCATG
>JACCDZ011822014.1_pt1 | contig 22792 bp, 15 predicted proteins | sample 7449551 | NCBI WGS metagenome assembly JACCDZ01 (sample SAMN15323452, study PRJNA562643) | freshwater metagenome | isolation source: river surface water | place: USA:Blue River Watershed | collected 2017-08-18 | reverse complement strand
GAACTTAACAATAATAACTTAATTGAAACAATTTATAACAAAAAACTTTTGTAACCATGTTTTTGAAAGAGAGGCGTTAAAGAAAATCTAGGAAACCGCGTAAAAATTACATATTTCGCGGTTTTCTTTATGGGTGCGACCGAAGGGAGCACATTTAATAAAAAATTTTACAAAGAACAATACGAACTTAACAATAATAACTTAATTGAAACAATTTATAACAAAAAACTTTTGTAACCATGTTTTTGAAAGAGAGGCGTTAAAGAAAATCTAGGAAACCGCGTAAAAATGACATATTTCGCGGTTTTCTTTATGGGTGCGACCGAAGGGAGCACATTTAATACAAAATTTTACAAAGAACAATACGAACTTAACAACAATAACTTAATTGAAACAATTTATAACAAAAAACTTTTGTAACCATGTTTTTTAAAGATGGGCGTTAAAGAAAATCTAGGAAACCGCGTAAAAAAGGCATATTTCGCGGAACTATTTTGTCTGCTTTGTTTTGCTGAACATTTATAACAAAAGCATAAAATTGAAACCTTTTTCTTAGTAAATAATGAATAATAAAAGAATAATTATAGATTTAATAAGTAACCCTACGAAAATGTCATGTTTTACCGAGTGCGAAAACCGTTTTGACGCAATGACAATTGCGGATCAGGAGGCTTTATTGTTAACCTTAATAGAAAAATCATTAATTGTAATGCCGGATAATATGCCAGAGGAATACAATGGACTTTCAATTCTTGAATCCATTCATACAGTAAAAGCGAAGCCAGAGCGTGCTATGAAACCAGTGGAAAAGAAATTTATTAAGACCTATATTCAAGCCGCTAAAAAGTATATGAAAGAAATAATAAAAGTTGAAAAGAAGACAAAGGTGTAATAAGGAGAAAAGATATATATATATTTACATTTTGCAACACATTTAACTTTAACTTTATAACAAGAGTGAGTTTTTTTTACAAAGACCTTTCACAAAGACTATTCACAAAGACCTTTCACAAAGACTATTCACAAAGACTTTTCACAAAGACTTTTTGCAAAGACCTTTCACAAAGACATTTTAACAAAGACCTTGCAACAAAGACCTTGCAACAAAGACCTTGCAATAAAGACCTTGCAACAAAGACCTTGTAACAACACCCTTTTACAAAATAACACTCATTACTCATTATGTCACTCATTTCTCGTTTTCGCTATAAACGGGAATACATAACAACTTAATTATGTTAAGTTTTGTGGATATACGCAATAGTGTGTATATCCAAGGTATTGGGATTAATTGCTCAGGACACGCAACAAAGACCCCCATGTTATTGTTTACTATAAACACAACAAAGGCTTTTATAATAACTATATTTTCTTTATTGTATTGCCTTGTAAAAAAACTAGTTGCAAATAGTAGAATTGCAAATACGTAAAATGTTTATCGGGTTAAATATACTCCATTTATGTGAGTTAATGCAAAGCAAGATGATGCATAATGACCTTTTCTTCCGCATCTAAAACAAGTATTATTATTTTTATTAGTGTTTTTGTATCTATTAACAGCAATATTGTTATAATTATTGTTACTATTTGAATGATAAGTGTTTTGAAAATTACACTGTTGTATATGATATTTACATTTATTTTCATTTGTAAACTCTTTTCCGCAATTATCACAGCACCATATTATTTCATAGTCATCGTCAGCATCATCGTCATAATTATTATTTGATAATATATTTTGCTGACAATTATTTGCAAAATGACCTACTTTTCCACATACAAAACATTTATCATTTGCACCCTTATTCATTTGGTTTAATGTGTCTATTACAGATTTTTCTAACATCACAGAAACAAATGAACCTCCACGAACATTATTTATTCCATATTTATCCATATACTGTTTTGTAATTTTGTCTTCGTCGTAATTATCACAATTTGGTCGTAATTCTACAATTCTTATTGGTTTATATAATTTTGTCCATTCTGAACCATTTGAATTAAAATGATTTTCTAAACGAAATTGAGGATTATTTGTTTTGCCAATATAATATTTTCCATGTTCTAATTGAAGTGCATAAATAAAAACCATCTTTATTACTATTACTATTATTTTTACAATACAATAAATTAATTTTTATCAATTTTATTACATCCTTAAAACCAACAAAACCATGCAACAAAGACCCTTTTACAAAGACCTTTCACAAAACCCTTTCACAAAACCCTTTTACAAAACCCTTTTACAAAGACCCTTTCACAAAGACCTTGCAACAAAACCCTTTTACAAAGACCTTGCAACAAAACCCTTTTACAAAGACCTTGCAACAAAACCCTTTTACAAAACCCTTTTACAAAGACCTTTCACAAAGACCTTTCCACAAAGACCTTTTTACAAAGACCTTTTTACAAAGACCTTTCACAAAGACCCCCAAAACATCACTCATTACTCATTATGTCACTCATTTCTCGTTTCCATTATATAATATAGTTTTAAACAACTTAAATGTGTTAAGTTATGTGGATATACACACTATTGTGTATATCCAAGGTATTGGGACTAATTGCTCAGGACACGCGCAACAAACCGCGACAACACCTTTAACAAAGACCTTGTAAAAAACACCTTCAACAAAGACCTTGTAAAAACCCCTGCAAAAAACCCCTGCAAAAAACCCCTGCAAAAAACCATAAAACAAAGACCTTCAACAACCCGCGCAACAAACCGCAACAAACCATAAAACAAAGACCTTCAACAAACCGCACAACAAACCGCACAACAAACCGAACAACAAACCGCACAACAAACCGAACAACAAACCGCACAACAAACCATAAAACAAAGACATTGTAACCACTAAGTAAACCTATCTAACAATGTGTAAACAGCATACTCACGCGGACAATCATAACGAGGCATATTAATAGGTGTATACCGAATAGACTGAAACCCTTTACCGCCACCCTTTTTATAATATCCATACCATGGAACACCATCGCGCTCATATATTTGTTTATCAGCGTCCGGATTGGCTGACCGGTTAAACCGCCGCTTACATATTTGAAACCCCTCCTTTTTTAAATATTTCTCAAAATCTTTTGGATACGTTTTTTGATATACATGCAATTTTTCATGCACCAATGTATCAGAGCCAACAGGTGATGCACCATTATCAGAGCCAACAGGTGATGCACCATTATCAGAGCTACAAGACGACAAAGGTAGCATAATAACTTGCCCACGCGTATGAGGCAAATTAAACTCATACCTCGCCGGACTTATCGCAATAATCCATGGTAAAGCTTGCAACTTTTCCTTGTTTAACCAGCTATCTTCTAACCGGTCTATTAATGCATCCGCTTCTTCAATCACATTTTCCAAATTAGGACATTCAACATATTCAGCATTTTTTAAATAATTAATATACTCATCCTTATTGGCAAATCCACGCGCAGCAAGGTCATCCGGCGACAAACTTTGTATATACCCGTCTACGTCAGAAAGCAAAAAATCCCTTGTTTCACTTGGATTAAGAGCACGATAATTAGAACCTTTAAATCCTTCCTTCCTGCAAAACCACACAAAAAATAACACTAAAATAATTAAAAATAAAACCCAAAATGTCATTAATAGTATACAGATGCAAGAAAGTTTTTTTATGGGACAAGGATCTTATGGATGTGTTTATAGAAAACAACTTAAATGTTTAAATAAAAAAACAAAACCATCAAAGGAACCAAGGCTAAGCAAAATACAAAGAACACAAAAAACAGCAGAACGGGAAATTGCAATATCGGCAAAAGTAAGAAAAATACCCAATTTTCAATTATATTTTTCACCGGTGCTAAATAATTGCATAGCGGATTTAGCACAATTGTCGCAACCAGATTTGGATAAATGCGATTTTATTAAAGAACAACAACAACCACAACAACAACCACAAATAATAGATAAAAACGTAAACAATCAACAACAACCACCGCAAAACAAAGAAAGGGAAGGTTCCAAAGGAAAGAGCCCTATGGGCTCCACTGTTCCGCTGCGCGGAACTAACCATCGGTTCCCTTTAACGGAGACAAAATATGTTTTTGGCGAAAGTTTAAACAAATATATACGTATTGCTACAACAAAAGTAAACAACCATCAAGTATGCCTAGCTAAAAAAATTCTTTTTTTTAATACATTACTTATACACAGCGTAAAAAAATTAGCATTACACAAATTAATTCATGCAGACCTTAACGACGGTAATATATTAATAGACATAACGGATAGACCCATTATTATTGATTTTGGGCTGTCAATAGACTTGAATACCCCGTTAACAAAAGAAATCGCAAAACAAGCATTTTTCTTTTATCCATTTAAACCAGAAGGCGCATTAGACAGTTACGAACCATGGGCTGTAGAAATTGCAATAAATTCCTTTTTATTGGCAAAAATAGGTTGGGATAAAATTGTTACAGAACCCTACTTGGCAGAAATAAAATCCGTTTCCGATAGATACATTGACGGATTAAAATTTGAAACTACCCACAAAAATACCTTTTCTAAACAAGACATTGCACTTTATAAAACAAAGAAACACCGCATTATTGATAATTTTTTAGACAAACCTGTTAGCAAAATTATTACAGATTTAACAAACGCATCATACCATTTTTGGGACATTTATGCAATCGGTATTATGACTTCAAAATATATGAATTTTTATTGCCCAGCAGCCATTACGCCAGAAGTAGCAGACAAACTTAAACAACAAATATTATTCTAAACCAATGTGCGTATAAACCGATGTGCGTAATGAAGCCACTTCTTTTTTAAGCGCCTGCACCTCCTTAACCAATAGTCCAATTATGCCCGTATAATTAAGCGACTGCATATCCGAACCATCTTTAGTTCCATTTACTAAAAATGGCAGCACATCTTGCACTTCATGTGCTAAAAATCCTATATCAGGTTTTTCCAATAAAGTATTGTAATATGACACAGGACGCAGCTTATCTAACAGTCCAAGCGATACGTCCACAACTTCACGTTTTATACGATAATCCGAAGTGGCATTAAAAGATGTGGCACTTACTTGTCCCAAAACATCTAATATAGTGGCAGGATTTGATTTGCCAATGCCTACGCGACCACCACCATTAATTATAACATTTGCATTTGTATCCGCATTTAAAAATAATGTTTTTGAAAATGCAGCTTGTATATTTAAATCTCCAATTGGGTTCCACAAAGATGGTCTTCCATTCATATTTAACTGAATATCGCCACTTGAAATTATCCAATTTGCATTTATAGTTCCAGCAACATCTAATTCAGATGTTGGTAATGTTTTATTTATACCTACACGTCCTGTTGTTGCACTAGCTGTTAACATTGAGCAAACCGGAACATGTGCATAAGCACCACCACCATTCGAATATCCAAGCACAAAATCTAAAGCTGTGCCTTGACTGTTTATTTTATTTGGTCCCATTGCTAACGATGCATATTGATCCGAAACCGAGACGCCCAATCCATAATTACGTGCAGACAATATAGGCATTCGCTCCCCCGACGCAGTTAGCGAACTTATTCCACGTGTTGACAAAACATTTATACATCCAGTTAAACCATTTGCATTAACTCCTGTATAACTTCCAATTGCAGCCACATTTGCACTAACAACTGTTATACCAGACACATCTACTGCAGCCGCCGTATTTACTGCCGCTGTTCCAATTCCAAGTCGGCTAACAAATGCATTTCCAGACACGTCCAATGCAGCGCCATTTATTGCAGTCCCGTCTGAGTTACGCTTTAACACAAGTAAACGCGACGCAGCCAATCCAGTGTCCAATACCTGATTTGCACCCAATTCCAACAAGGTTGCATCATTATTACGCAAAACTCGCGCATTTAAACTTATATCCAACATACTTACATCCGTGATTTCAACAATTGACCGCGTCATAGTAAAATTAGAACCATCACCCGATGTGGTTGGAATAAGGCCAACAAATCCTTTTGAACCCCCGTTTTCCAAGCGTAACCCACTAACGTCAATGTTTACAATATTGTCAGACGCGGTAGCTTTTATATGAAATCCAAGTCGGCTATTATTTACAACAAACCTGCCTGCATTATCTACGCTGTCGCGAATTAATAATCCTGCCCCACTAGATGTGCCAGCCAACGCATTATCGTTTAATAATATTGTTTTATTTTGAATTTCCAAATTTGTTTGGTTTTGATATACAATGTTTCCGGGAACAAACAAATTGCCATAAATAGTTACATTACCTTTATTGGCCTCACCAATAAACACGTCTACGTTGGTTGTTCGCGTGCCAGTTGACCCAATACGAATTGTTGAACATGCATTATTTGTGCCAAGTGTTACAGTTCCACTGTTTGCTGCGCCTAATGTTAATACACCAGAAACGCTGTCTAAAACGCCTCCACCAAGTTGCAAATTCCCACCGAAAGACACGTCGCGCAATACTGCCAGATTACCACCAAAAGACACGTCGCGCAACACAGTCAAATTCCCACCGAAAGACACATCGCGCAACACATTCAAATTCCCACCAAAAGACACATCGCGCAACACATTCAAATTCCCACCAAAAGACACATCGCGCAACACATTCAAATTCCCACCGAAAGACACATCGCGCAACACATTCAAATTCCCACCGAAAGACACGTCGCGCAACACATTCAAATTCCCACCGAAAGACACATCGCGCAACACATTCAAATTCCCACCGAAAGACACATCGCGCAACACATTCAAATTCCCACCAAAAGACACGTCACGCGACACCGAAAAATTACCCAACATGGCAACATCACCCGTTAAATCCATATTTTTATTTAAAAACGTGTTTCCATTAACAATAAGATTTGCATTTAATATTAAATCGCTATTGCCGGTAATAGTGCCATAAGAAATTAAATTATTATAAACAATCGTATTTCCACCAACAGAAGTATTACCAATAGAAATAGTTGTTGCATTTGTAGGAAACAATTTTATACTAGAACTATTTGTAAGAACATTGCCACCCATATTAATATTTAAATCACCGGCAACCGTAGCAGACCCAACCACATTGAATACAGGTTTTGCACTACGATTAAATAAATACGGAGCATAAAAATCCACAACTTTTGTATGACCTAATGTGCTAGTGCTGTTATTATAATCAACCTCTGTAACAGAAATAAAAAAATGGTCGTCTTGGCCAACAACAATATCAACCAAATTTTTTCCAATTAAAAATGCACCATTTCCCATGGTATTTAATTCGTCATTTGACAAAACATTCCATGTTAAAAACCCGTCATTACTATAAGCAACAATACCCCAATTACCAACAGCAATGGCGCACGTAGAGTTAATTACACGCACTGCATTATAATCTATATATGTAACTGGTTGGTAAACAATTGGAGTTTGCCAGACACTAGTTGCACCAAACAAATTGCTAGAAATGTCATGTAAATAACAAAACGCATTCATTAGTCCAACCGCAACAGCATGATATACACCACTGTTATCACAAAAAACGCTAACATCATTAAATGTTTGTCCAGACCGATATACAGGCGAAAAACTATTGTTAATTAAATTTAAATGCTGCATGCCGTCAATACCAGCACCACCGATGTTACCACCAACAAAAAATACAACATTGCCACAACCATCCATAGCGTTTATACCACCAGTAATTTCAGTCGGTTTTGAAGTTCCTGCATTAATGGAACCCCCATACACTAATGCAGAAACATCAAAATACGAGCCATTGGACAATGAAAGCAAATATCGGTCGTCAGACACGTAATAAATATCAGTAATACTAGCAGTTACAGTGCCACCGCTAAAATTTTTTTGAACAAAAGGATTAGACCCATCTTTTATAAATAATGCACCACCAGTTCCGCCGATAATAACACGTGTTGAAGTATTATAAATGGACAAAAACTGATAAACATTGTTACTGCCATCAAATGCAAAATCAACAGTCCAAGTAAATCCACCATTATTTGTTTTTAAAATATTATAAATAAATGGAAAAGACGTTGTGCTTGGACTACCAATTGCATATCCAATTTGATTTCCCATATAAAAAACAAACGTAGACAAAGCATTTACCTGAAAACTTATGTCCGATACCACACTTAATTCTTGATGCGAAACATTAACAACACCATTTACGTCAAGCGCATATTTATTTGAAATGCCGTCTAATTCTTTAGCGGCAGCATATTTATTTACAACAACACCAGTTTTTAAATGTTGCAAAGTATTACCGGTAAACATATTTACTGTTGGATATATGGAGGCACTACTATTGGTTAGTCCAAGTGTTGCCATAATTCCATTTCCACCAACATCTGAACCACCAGCAATCATAAGCCCATGACCATTTGTAGAAGCCAATTTAAAACAAACATTAGAGCTAGTGTCTTTTGCCACAGCATTTATAGCAACTCCTGTTCCAAACGTAGAAACGCCATATACGTCATACATATAAGCATTTCCACTTGCAGATACATCATAAACCGTTATACGTGCGTCTGTCACCCCCTTACTAAAATCGTTTGAAAAAATAGTGCGCGGACGCACACGCAAAATATTGGATACGTCCACAATAAATTCACCACCCGCATTATACTTCAACATGGCATTTGAAGTTCCATTACCATCACTATTCATAGAATTATCCACAAACATTTTTATTTCAGCAGTGGAACTGTCTACATTAAAAACAATACCTTGTCCATTTACATTTTGCGCCAACACATTACGATTTACAACCTGCGACGATTTTAAAGATAATGCTTCAACACGGTCTGAACTAATATCTAACGTAGCAACCGGATTTAAACTGTTTAATCCAAATGCACCATTAGTTGCATGTAATAATGTTGTTCCGCTTGCATCAAAATATACGTTTTCGCTAACATATAAATTTTTTAAAATAACTAAATTGCCTTTTATTAAAGCATCATCCGAAAAATTAATCGAACCTTTTACAGAAAACCCTTTTCCCACAGTAAGATTGCCACATACATCCAAATCACTAGAAACTAAGGCATTATCTTTAACTCGCAACCCACCACATATATCCCAATTTCCAATATAAAAATTATTTAATGAAAGACTGTCGGCAACAATAGAACCAACAGATAAATTTGTTAATATATCTACCGACCCGCCATATTTTTTCCAAGTTGTCATGTATATTGATACATGACAAAGAAACCTTACGCTATTAGCGAAAGAGCCAATCCATCAACTCTATCTTCCGGTTTTACATAAACAAGTCCTAAAAAATAAAATATATCGTGTTCATCACGAAACTGCAACCCTGTTGGAGCACCTTTTAACGTATGTTCATTCATACTATATCCCAATTTTAATGCATGTGCGCGCATAGCAGTATTAAATCCTTTGCTTCCTGTAAAATATAATATAGCAAATGCATATTCTTCAGGATTAGTAAAAAGGAAATCCACACGACGAGCAGGACACCCTTCTTCTATTCTAGCAATGACTAAACATTTGGAAGCGCCTTGCACTAAAATATGCAATATATGGCTGCCCAACCCAGAAATAAAATCAGTAAATGCATTTACTCGTGCGCCAGTTAATATTACGTCAATATCACCGGATGTTGCAGCACCGCGGCGATAACTGCCAACAATTTCACCGGTTAAACCATGTTTTTTCATATGCCGCATATACAAATCTTCATAAATCTCTATTTCAGACCTTGGTATGCGCAGCAATATATCTTCATAATATCTTAATCCAATACGTTGCACTGAATTTAATAATGTATCTTGTTTTTCACGTAATTCAGAAATGCATGTAACACCGGCAGCAACCAATGCTTCGGCTTTTTTGGGTCCTACGCCATAAATTCCTGTAAAAACATCCACCAACGTTGGTTCAACAGCAACTGTGGGGTCAATTACAATACCATTTTCAAGCTCAACCCGCCCATTTTTAACAAAACGTTGCAATACAGAGAAAATGGTTTTTCCTATACCGGATGCATTACGCAAAACTTCAATATCCGTTATTTCATGCGGATACACCATAAGAGTTTCTTGTGCTTTTTTATATGCACGGGCTTTCCACATATCTTTATTTTTATATGCGGTTTCGCAGCGCGCTAAAATATCAATTAATTTTGCATTCATTTTATTATATACAATAAAATAAATGTTTATATTAGTGACGACGCAATGTTTTTTTTTGCCCTTTACGTCGTCCACGTGTCTTTGTTTTTTCACGAAGAAACCGCATAATGTCCGCTTCCTTTTCACAAAGCATATCCACAATATCCCTATAAAAGTTACGAAATTTGTTGCGACCACGTTTCATTTCACCAACAGACCACCATTTAATACGGGCTTTTTCAAATAATTTTGTGCCATTAAGCATTTTTTTATTCATACGGCGCCATAAAAAATCATGATTAAAATTATAGTATTTTGGCAATTCCTCAGTATATGGCAAATAAAATAAATGTATATAATATTCACCTACAGGGCTTTTAAGTTTTAATGTGCCGCCATTTTTTTTAACAAGCGGTGCTATAGGACCCAAAAATCCAGTCATTTCTTCGGCACCTTCACGCATGGCTGTGTCTAACACGTTTTCACCAGGGTCAACGCCCCCTCCAAAATCAGACCACCCAGGGGTATCTGCTAAACTATTTTCTTCACCAAACAAAAAATATAGTTTACCTTTATGCATACAGGCAGGCAAAACACTTGAACCAACCATTTATAACAATTACTCACATAATAACCGCAAATTAACAATAAAGTCCGCGCCATTTAATCCAATTTTTTCACCAGTTTCGTCTACTAATCCTAATTCTAGCCGCAACACGTTTATTTTTTCTGCATATTTTCGCGTTTCAGAAACCAATAATCCGTTACCATAACTAGCATTAATAATAGAACCAAAATTAAGTTCTGTTGGCACAGCAATACGTGCAATAATATTTTTATGTAGCACACCACCAACGCCAGTAGGCACAGAAAAATTATTTGAACTTTGATTTGTCCATTCATTTATTGTTAAATAAAGATGACGCGGAAACATTAAATAAGCAACCGCTTCAGATACAAATGACGACCCAAAAACTAATAAATCAGACCGAAATCCTAATATATATCCAAGCGATTTGTAAACTGCGCCGTTAAAAAAAGTAAACGTATAATTAGCAGTGCATGCAATTTCAGTTTTTTTTGTTACAGAATTAATAGAAAACACAACCGCACCAACCCCATAAGTTGCAGAAAGCGCAGTATTTATTGCCGACACAACATTAGCAACAGTAGCATAATATCCAATAGCCAATGTCAAAATTAATGTAGCACCCCCTTGTTTAACAACTGTAAATGTATTATTTGTAGCAGTAATATTATAAAAGGTAAACGGTATACTAACCGAATCCACTTCCATTTGCTTTACTCCTGTAATTTTTTCAGAAACAAGTGAACCATATGCAGTATCAACAGACACAATACGTTCTATTAACGGTTTTTGCACACCAGACATAATCATATGTGTTCCTTGTTCATGTATAACGGGACCAAACGATTTTAAACTAATATCGTTGTAATAACTTTTACTCATAATTATAATTTATGATAGTTTTTTAACTTCAGATGTTTTTATAACTATATTTACATTTTCTTTATTTTCACCTTCGCTAAAACCCTCATATAAACCAAAATGACGTAATATAGTAATAACTATTAATAACGCAATAATCATTAATACCAAATTTTTGTTTCGTTCTGTAAATAACCAGCTGGGCATATTATAACTATTTATTAGCAATTTTTACAAGCAGATTTTACAGAAGATGCTAAAAAAACCATAGAAAATGGGCGATACTTTATTGGTGGCTGAACATCTACATGCTTAGTAGGCAATTTATGTAAAAAAATCGACTTCATATAAAACAACGCAAGTAAATAAAAATTGATTTTAAACAGAAAACACACAACAACCTGTAACCAAAAAAAATGACAACTCAAACCGAAGTATGGCCTTGCAAATATTGTTTTTTAGAGTTTCAAAACAAACCATGTTGGGAAACACACCGACTATGTTGTGAATTTATGCATGAACAATCTAAAAAACGAAACACAACACATTTAAATAATCCGGACGACCGCATACCAAATGAGCGAATGACGTATGAGTTAATAAAACATTTAATGTATGAATGCGAAACATTAAAAAAAAAAGTAAAAGAGTTACAAGACCGAACACAAAAACAACGTAGAAAAATAGATATATTTGCACATTTATTGCAACAACCACAACAACCAACACACACATTTTTACAGTGGATAAAAACTGTTAACATAGAACGTCGACATTTGGAAATTACTATTGACCGTGACATTATAAAGGGTGTTTGTGAAGCATTTGCCGATTTGTTAGAAACATATACATCAAACCCGCCAATTACAGCATTTTCACATAAACATAATACATTTTATGTTTATGAAATAGACACAACAGATGCACTGCCAACATGGAAAATATTGTCTGACCAACAACTTGAACAAGTATTTGACATTTTGTCTAACAGAATATACAAAGCCTATACTAAATGGGAGGAAACCGACCCTACATTACAAAAGGAAACAGAAGATGTGCAAAATCGCCGCACATATAATAGACAAAAAGTATTAGGCAACACCATTTGCGAAGAAACAAAATACAGAAAATTTAAAAACTGGCTTTATACAAACATAAAAAAAAACGTAAGCACTATTACCGAGTATGAATTTATCTAAGCAAATTTATCCAATGACATCATAAGCGGTTTAGCAGTCGCTACATGCGGATTTACTTTAACCGGTTTTTTTACGGGTTTGGCGGCCAACATATTTCGTCTATATTCAAACAAATCCTTAATTTCTTTTTCAATAAAGGGCACAGGAAATAACTCATAATTACCAGTTTTATTGTCTGGATGCAAACATACCAAACATAATCCAACCACTTTCATGCCATATTTTTCTTCTATAATTGCTTTGTATGTATTTAGTTGCAACGTATAATGCCAAAAATTTGTATCAGGTAAATGTTTTATACACTCTGTAATTGCAGTAGCATCATACGGACTGTCTTTAATAATTTCACGACACCGCTTCCAATCATAAATAAGAAGAGTGCCGTCCGGATTACGATACACCATATCAACTGAACCGGCGATTTTTAATTCTTCATGATAAATCATCCATTCAGTGCGATATGGAATTAACTCTGGATGGTCTGCCAAATAATTTTGGAAATATTGGTATTCAGTGCTGTTATTTGTAACCGGCAACCGATTATAATAGCATTCAATGTCGTAGTGCATATTTGTTCCAGAACCAGATGCACTATCACGATTTGCATCCCACATAGCTTTTATTTCTGCTGCAGTCATCATATAATATTTATAGGTGGGGTCTTCTTTATGTTTACGACTTGTTACAATGCCTTGTATTATTTTATCAGCATTAAATTTTGGAAAATGATGGTGGTTCCAAGTAGTGACTGAAGTAAATGTTCGGTCACCATGAACAGTATATACATGTGTTGGCTCATCAAACTGAATAAATTGGTCACGAGGGTGAGCGTTTATAGTTGCCAAATAAGTAGGTTGTGTCATTGTTATATTAATTATTAGTTCTTTCTTTAAATAGAAAACCAAAAAATAGGTTCAATTTTTTCAAAACCATATATATAACAATGGTTACGAAAAAACAAAGAAAACATAGGCGAAGGCGGCAAAAAACAAAAAAACATGGCGGATTTATAGGTCCTCATGATGGCACTGATTTAGACCGCATTCTTGAAGTAATACCAGAATATTCTGACACGAATTCACTTATTTATATATCGGTAGGCAGCAAATACACAGAAAATACATTAACAGGAATGACGGCAACAGAAATGCCAACAAATTCTATATTTCAAATGATACCATATTTTTTATATAACAACAGAAGCAATCCAGCCAAGTATAATAATGAAGGTGTTTTTACTGAAAATAAAGTATTAAATATTATAATTGATGATTTTTCTTCTAATGAAACCGAAGCAGGCTCACTGCATAACAATTTGCGTAAAATAGAAGATGCAAAACGTATATGGGTTGACAATGAAGAAACAAATACAGATAATATTAAAATATTTATTATTAATTTACACAACATGTTTACAGAAATAACAACTACTATTGATTTGCAAAAACAAAACCAAGCAAAATCAAATGTTATTAAAACAATAATTGAACAAATTACGGAAAGGGTTGCTGCGCATAGTATTAACCCCAAAAATTATATGGTCTGCAATTATGTAAAATTTAAAAATCCAAATAAAATAGAAGAAAATGCATTTCAGCTAACTATAGATACAATTCATACAGCTCTTTCCACACACGGTTATGCACAAAGTGAATACAATTGGTTCGGATATAAACCAGCCTTTTATCATTTTATATATCAAGGTATACCACCAACCGCTTTACCAAATGCCGGTTCACAAGAGGCATTATATACGAAGGATAATAAAGAAATGTCAAAACCGCAAAACAGTGAAATAAATAGATTTTTAAGAAATAATGCCGATAAAATGTTTATAATTATAAACCCAGAAATATACGATATGGTTAAGAAAAAACAAAATAATTTTATTTATAGTTTAAAAGAATTGCGTGATGTAGTATTTCGGTAATGGATTTAAAAACAATAATGCATACCTTTATAAATGATAAAACAGTTATTAATCCGATTTATTTTATTTGTTCAATGGATAATAAAACAATTATTTTCAAATAAACCGCAGCAACGCATACCCAATGAAAAAACCCATGAAGAAATTTATATAAATACAATAATTAAATATGAAACAACACCGGACGAAGAAGCAAATAAAAACATTATAAAAGAACTTTATGATAAAGATGCTCGTAAAACTTTGCTAGAAATAGAAAACAATCCAACAGAAAAACAATGGACAAGTCGCATTTTAATGGAACATACCAAAAACGGCGGAAATATAATTATTTATTATGACTGTTTTAAAATGACATTTGCATATTATAGTGACAATCAATCTTTGTCTAATAAAGACCTATTTTATGCAGCAATGAAATATGTTGTAAAATATCGTTGCAGAGACTTTTTAATTGACCCAGAAAATTATCCAGACAACAAAATGATATTGCTTATAAAACAAGAAGATAAACAACTGCAAACAAAAACAACAAAAAGTTATATTCCAATTGAACAACAATACCAGCAACCAAAAATAAAAAACAAAAGACTTCCTGAAAAAAATTTGATAAAAACAAAATTTACTCGTATTGGAAAACTATGTGAATTTAATATTTTACAAAAACCTAAAAACGAAAAAATAATGTTAGTAAACAAACTTATGTTTGACAATAAACCATTAACAACTATAAATGATTTTTTTGATGAACTAGATATAAAAGAAACTGATACAACCTTTACAAAAACAACGGTTGTTAATTGTTCTTTGCCACAAACCAAACCAAATTCATATGCAGAATGGAAAAAACACCAACAACAACAAAGCAAAGATTAATTACTTTTTGTTTTCCAACCATTCCAAGTAACAATTGCTGCGGTCTAGTGAAAACAATAAACCTAAATGGCTTTTTGCAATATTATATGCAATTATTTCCTTTTCATCCAAAGTTTTTAAAAATTCCTCTTCTAACACAGACGTTGACTTAGGCGTAGGGGAAACAGGAATAAGGTGCGTCGCAGATGCTCCGATAAGGTGCGTCGCAGATGCTCCGATAGGCGCAGAAACTGCAGATGTATTAAACATTGGTGCAAGCTTTTGTTGCTGCTTTTGCAATACCTCTTCCTTTGTTTTTATACGAATTATTTTATTTTTTGGAACTTCCATTATTATGTCATTAAAACAGGTTTACTTTAAATCAAACGTTTGTAAAAGTTTAATTCAATTTTTACAAACAACTTAACCGAAGGTCAGTAAACTTAACCGAAGGTCAGTAAACTTAACCGAAGGTCAGTAAACTTAACCGAAGGTCAGTAAACTTAACCGAAGGTCAGTAAACTTAACCGAAGGTCAGTAAACTTAACCGAAGAACACCATAACTTAACCATTTACCGGTTTACTACAGGCGCGCGCCGAATAGCAACCACCGGCTGTTTTGGGTCATATGCACTACATGCCTCAGCTAAACGGTCTAATCGCGATTGTTGGTCTTCTTGTTCTACAGTCTTTGTTATTGGGTAACGACACGCCGCTGCGCGGCGATATGTGCGCGTAAATAATTCTTTATCAACTGGACACACCGGCGGCAATGGAATGTCAGCAGGGTCAGGTTCTGGACATTCTGCTGCGATTTTTTTCAAATTCTTGCGTTTTAATCGGTCTAAATAAAGACTTTGCGACAATAACATACTGTCTATACCTGGCTTCACATTTATTTGTGTTTTATCAACCCTGTTTCGAATTGCTGCGGCACCACTTAATACAGAAGTTTTTACCACATTTTTATCATTTAAATTGCATAATTCAGATGGCTCTACGATATGTTCAATTCCATGGCCGTTCTGGTCACGCGGCACACTTCCGCCAAATGGGGTATGCACTAAATGTCTTGCAATATTGCCTTGCCCTACAAAGCCTTGCAAACGTGTTGTGCCATTTATTGAAAATCCTTGTGACCCACCACTAATTCCACGCGATGCGGCCGTTTTACGTTTTAAAGCTACGATTGACATTATTATATTATAATGTCAATTTATTTTACATTCGCCAAAACAAACGTTTATACAATAGAAGATGTATACATAATTACTTTTGGAGCAGTGGCCGCTGCGCGCCACAATATAACAAATTGATGAACAAATAGCGTGCAATTATTTGTTGGTGCTGTAACAGGAGTGGTTCCATCCGGATATGAAAACGTAATTCCAGTATAACCATTAACAGTAACTGTAGTTCCAGAAAAATAATATGCCTTATTTGCAGTTGCTTGATGTAATAAAACTGTAATTGACACACTTCGACCAACTGTTGCAGGAACATTTGTAAATGAAATACTTGTTATTGCCGCAGTGTTTACGCCTGAAATGTCAAATATTGTGCTTGTCGCACAATCAAGTGTTAATGATGTTGTTCCAGCTGTGTATGCAGGAAAAGTAAACTTTTCAGCAACACCAAACAAATTAAGATTTACGTTTGACATGTCAACAAATGGATTTGTTGTAGTAGACCCATCATTGGGATGTTTATACAAAAACACATTACCAGCCAAAAACGATTGCCCAGACACATCCAATGCATATGTGCTTCCAGGTGCTTTATTAATAGCCACGCCACGCACACCTGTTCCCAACTGCACATTTCCACCAATAGTTACCAACGATCCATTAAACGAGGCATCGCCAGTTAAATTCATGCGCCCATTAAAAGAAACATCACGACCCACTCGTAAATTGCCGTTCATAGAGGCATCGCCAATCATATTTAATCGTCCCGCTAAAGAAATATCCATTCCAACAAACAAATCCATGTTAAACGAAACGTCCTGCGTATAAGTGTTCAGTCCAGTCAAAACATTATTAGCATTAACAATTGCTGCAGATCCGTCTACGTAATTCTTTGTTACAAAGGAATTGCCATTAACACCTGCAAAACTAGTAACATTGGTAATTGGCAATCGTGAAAACTGAACATTACCATTTAACGACACATCCGAGCCAACAGACAACTTCGCATTTAACGATGCATCACTAGAAAGCAATAATGTGCTTGCAGACACGGCTCCAAGTGTTGTTGCACCAACCACTGCTAATTTACCTGCAAAAGACACGTCACCAGCAGCTGATAACTTCGCATTTAACGAGGCATCGCTAGAAAGCAACAATGTGCTTGCGGACGCGGTTCCAAGGGTTGTTGCACCAACCACTGCCAACTTACCACCAAAAGACACGTCACCGGCAGCTGACAACTTAGCATTTAACGAGGCATCACTAGTAAGCAACAATGTGCTTGCGGACGCGGTGCCAAGAGTTGTTGCACCAACCACTGCTAACTTACCTGCAAAAGACACGTCACCGGCAGCAGACAGCCTAGCATTTAACGAGGCATCGCTAGAAAGCAACAATGTGCTTGCAGACGCGGTTCCAAGTGTTGTTGCGCCAACCACTGCTAATTTACCTGCAAAAGACACGTCACCAGCAGCTGATAACTTCGCATTTAACGAGGCATCGCCAACCACAAGCAGTTTACTGTTAACATCAGCCAATGTAACATTGCCAACTATAGCAGTTGTTGTTGTTCCACTGGTATAACTTTGTTGCGTAAGTTTTGGCAAATTGTCAGTAATAGACAATTCGCCTAGCGAACTATTTATATACCATTTATTATCACTTTTAAGCAATATGTTTCCAGTAACAGACCCTGCGGATTCAATCTCTATTCCAGATGAACCAACGGTTGCCAATGTTCCGCTCTTATTAAGACGTATAATATTGTCACAAATATCCAAATTAGTTGCACTAATTGTGGTTGTGGTTCCCAATACAGTTAGATTGCCTAGCACACTTATATTTGTAGAACTAATATTACCAACAAACAAAGTATTATTTACATTGGCATTTCCACTTACCACTAACGCGGATGCGGACATGTTTCCAAGGGTTGTATTGCCAACCACCGCTAACTTACCACCAAAAGACACGTCACCAGCAGCCGACAACCTAGCATTTAACGAGGCATCACTAGAAAGCAATAATGTGCTTGCAGACGCGGTTCCAAGAGTTGTTGCACCAACCACTTCTAACTTACCTGCAAAAGACACGTCTCCAGCAGCTGACAACCTAGCATTTAACGAGGCATCACTAGAAAGCAACAATGTGCTTGCGGACGCGGCTCCAAGTGTTGTTGCGCCAACCACCGCCAACTTACCACCAAAAGACACGTCTCCAGCAGCTGATAACTTAGCATTTAACGAGGCATCGCTGGAAAGCAACAATGTGCTTGCAGACGCAGTTCCAAGGGTTGTTGCACCAACCACTGCCAACTTACCACTAAAAGACACGTCTCCAGCAGCTGATAACTTCGCATTTAACGAGGCATCGCTGGAAAGCAACAATGTGCTTGCAACCACATTTGCCAATGTTGTGTTACCATTTACTGCAAATGTTCTACCAACCCTTAAATTACCATTTAACGAGGCGTCGCCTATCATATTTAATCGACCAACTAATGAAATGTCGCGGCCAATAAACAAATTCGCATTTAAAGACAAATCTTGTGTAAAGGTATTTCTACCAGTAAATTGATTGTCCGCACTAGTGCTAGCACCACTACTTGTTAATCCAGCTACATAATTTTTTGTAACAAAAACATTTCCATCAGCTGATGTAAAATCGGTAATGGTCGTGCGCGGCAACTTAGAAAACTGAACATTGCCATTTATTGAAATGTCATAATTAAACCGTTCAGTAACTATAGAAGGAACACTTTTATAGGAAACAATACCAGATGATGCATAAGGAATAACAAAATAACTTCCATTAGATGACAATGCAACGCCAGTGCCGTTACTAATGCCAGTATCTGTGCGATTTGCCCATGTAACACCATAATCGTTAGAATAATATAATTTTTGCGTTACTGGAATAACAATTGCTATATACTGTCCACTTGACGACATAGAAACCTTTATGGTTTTTGTTTCATAAGCAGGACTAACAACAGTGTTATTTAACGGAATAGACCAGTTTGCGCCATAATCACTAGACAAAATAAATCCAACACTACAAGTTATTCCAATATACTGTCCAGAAGATGACATGGCAATTTTTGAACCCCAACCGCCAATATTTTGTGGAGATGTTGTATTTAATGCCCAGTTTGCTCCATAATTAGTTGAAATATAAATATTGTAACCAGTAGATGGAAAATAAGCAAGTGCAACTTGTATTTTACCAGATGCCGACATTGCAACCTCGACATAAGGTTGCGTATCCAACCCTTTTGATGTATTACTATTTAATGAAATAAAACTATCACCATAATTAGTTGATAAACTTAGCCCATTCGCTACTGAAGAACAAGCCAAAACATATTGACCGGTTTCAGACACGGCAAATGCAGTTCCGCCCACAGTTGTTGTGTTCCAAGTTAAGCCATAGTTTGTGCTTTTGTATAAATTAATTTGCACGTTTGTAACATTTTTTTCACTTCCAATATACTGATATTGACCATTGCCACTCATTGCAACCTCAGTAATTGCGCTTGGGGGGGTTGCTCCAAAAGATGGAGTTGCCCAAGTAACACCATAATCACTGGAAACCCTTGCAAATGCACCATTAGCATTTCCAACCGCCGTAATGTATCTGCCGTCTAACGACATTTTTGCGGACAACATATTTAGACTACTATTCAAAAGAGACGGCGCAACATAGTAATTTTGCAAATTAGTTGGAACACCAGCAGTCCACAAATAATCAAATGATTTATTTAAATCATATTTGTTAGTGGCTACTAGGTTAGCATTAATATTTCCAGCAACATTTAAATTTGCGCCCATAGAAACATCCCGTGTAAAAGACACATTGCCACTAAACGCATTATCACCCGCAAGCGTAACACCAGACGCACTATCAACATAATTTTTGGTTACAAATACATTTCCATCAACGCCTGTAAAATTAGTAATGGTTGTGCGCGGCAACTGAGAAAACTGAACATTACCACCAAATGATACGTCGCTGCTAACACGCAATTTACCATTTAACGACACATCACTTGCAATAACATTTGCCAAGGTTGTGTTGCCGACCACCGCCAATTTACCTGCAAAAGACACGTCGCCGGCAGCCGATAACTTAGCATTTAACGAGGCATCGCTAGAAAGCAACAACGTAGATGCAGAAACAGTGCTCAATGTGGTTGCGCCGGCACTAAGCACACCTAATGAGGTTGTGCCAACAACCGCCAGCTTACCCGCAAAAGAAACGTCACCAGCAGCAGACAGCCTAGCATTTAATGAGGCATCGCCAACCACAAGCAGTTTACTATTAGCATCTGCCAAAGTAACATTGCCAGCAATAGTTGTTAAACCAGTGGTGTAAGATTGTTGCGTAAGACGAGTAAGTGCCACATTTACAGATGCATCTGTTCTAGACAAATCAGATGCAATAGCAACTGCACTAAATCCTGTGTCGCCAACGTTTTTAATAGACCATTTTTCAGAACCGCTTGTGCCTACAAGTGCAAAACTGCCTGCAATAGCACTTCCACCAGTAGTTTCAACTTCAATACCAGACCCACCAACAGGAATGTTTGAAGCCCCTTTGTTTAATGTAATAATATTGTCATTCACTGCCAAATTTGTGGTATTTACAGTTACGGTTGTGCCAGTTACTTGTAAATTAGTTGCCACCAATGAGTTTGCAAATATTGCTTCTGAAACAGTTAAATTGCCACTTGCAAACCCTTCCACAAAATTAAAGTTTTTACCAATAACACGCAAATTTCCATTAAATGACGAATCTGAACCAACAGATAGCCCAGAATTCAAAGAGGCATCACCAATGGTAACCAGTTTTTGACCCAAAGTAAGACCCTTTGACACCAACATGTCACCACCAACAGCCAAATTGGCATTTAACGAGGCGTCTGCCAATGAAACCAATTTCTGTGAAACAGTAATACCCTTTGTAACAGCTAAATTGCCATTAAAAGTTGTCTCGCCACCAACCACCAAATTGGCATTTAATGAGGCATCTGCCAATGAAACCAACTTTTGTGAAACAGTAAGACCCGTTGCAACAGCTAAATTGCCATTTAAAGTTGTGTCGCCACCAACCACCAAATTGGCATTTAACGACGCATCAGAAAGCGCCACTAATTTTTGTGAAACGGTAATACCCTTTGCAACAGACAAGTTACCAATTATGCCCACTTCGGCGTTTAAAGATACATCGCCAACAGCACGCATGCGACCATTAAAAGAAACATCGCCACCAACCACTAAATTAGCATTCAAAGAGGCATCGCCAACGGTAACCAAACGTTGACCAACCGTAAGAGCCTTAGAAACAGCCAAATTACCTAAAACCGCTGCCTCTCTGTTCATGGATACGTCACCGCCAACAAACAATTTAGAATTGAGAGACACGTCCTGCGTAAACGTATTTAGCCCAGTAAACACGTTATTTGCAGCTAAATTTGCACCACCACTTGAACTAAGAACCCTACTAATTTCAGTAGTTACATATGCTTTTGTAGTAAACACATTTACAGGGGCAGCAGACACATCATCGGCACTAATTTGTGTTGTAGGAAGTGTTTTAAAATCTGTATTACCAGCAATAACTAAGTTGCCATTTAAGGAAATATCGCCAAGCGCAACCAATGATTGACCAACTGTAAGAACCTTTGAAACAGCCGCGTTACCAAGAAGGGCGGCGTTGCCGCCCACGGACAACCCAGTATTTAAGGAGGCATCCGCAAGCGCAACCAATGTTTGCCCAACTGTAAGAACCTTTGAAACAGCCGCGTTACCAAGAAGGGCGGCGTCGCCGCCCACGGACAACCCAGTATTCAAGGAAGCATCGGCAAGTCCAACGATTTTTTGTGTAACTGTAAGAACCTTGGAAACCGCCGCGTTACCAAGAAGGGCGGCATCGCCGCCCACCGACAACCCAGTATTCAAGGAGGCATCCGCAAGTCCAACGATTTTT
>JACCDZ010872716.1_pt1 | contig 22794 bp, 16 predicted proteins | sample 7449551 | NCBI WGS metagenome assembly JACCDZ01 (sample SAMN15323452, study PRJNA562643) | freshwater metagenome | isolation source: river surface water | place: USA:Blue River Watershed | collected 2017-08-18 | reverse complement strand
CATGGCAGTCTTCCACCCAGTCTTCGGCCGAAAGGTATTCCAGATTCAGCCAGACCGGCGCCCGCGCCTTGTTCGCCATGGCAGCGATAAAGGCCGCCGGCAGTTCGCAGGCAAAGGCTTCAATCACCAGATCACCGGGGGCGGCATCCAGAACGGCATCGTCGCGCCAGTGCCGTACTTTGAGTTCCTGGAAAATCTGGGCGGCAGCATTCACATCCAGCCCCGGCGCCAGTCGTGCAAACACCGCCAGATCGTCCACCCACAGCGTCACCGCCACGCCATGCTCGCGCGTGAGTTGTCGCGCCAGCCGCCAGCACACGCCGATATCGCCGTAGTTGTCGATGACGCGACAGAAAAGATCGCAGGAAATGCTCATGAGAGGTCGCCGGGAAATGCTGCCGCGCATGGTAGCAGCCGCATGCCGGCCTTGCCGGGACATTCTGCAGATGCCGCGATGTGGCCTCTCCTGAACTTGCCATTCCTGCGTCAGTCCATAAGCTTCGGTCAGCTCTTCATTGCCTTCCTTTCCCGCTACAAGGACAGACCCGTGCTGCGATTCCTGCCCACTCCGCTCAAAGGCGCCATTGCCGGCCTGCTGATGTGCCTCAACACCATCTTCTGGTGCACGCCGCTTTTCATGCTCACCTTTGTGAAAATCCTGCTGCCGTTTCCGGCGGCGCAGCGCGGCATACGCGATGTCATGCACTGGATTGCCAGCCACTGGATTGCCGTGAACGGCTGGTGGATGCATGCCATGCAGGACATACGCTGGGATGTGCAGGGGCTGCAGGATATGGACATGCAGCACTCCTATCTGGTCACCAGCAATCACCAGAGCTGGGTGGACATTTTTGCCCTGCAATACCAGTTCAACAATCGCATTCCCATGCTCAAGTTCTTTCTCAAGAAGGAGCTGATCTGGGTGCCGGTGATCGGTCTTGCCTGGTGGGCATTGGAGTTCCCCTTCATGAAGCGCTACAGCAAGGAGTTCCTGGCGAAATACCCGGAAAAGAAAGGCCAGGACCTGATTACCACGCGCCGTGCCTGTGATCGTTTCAAGACCAATCCGGTCTCGGTGTTCAATTTTCTCGAAGGCACGCGTTATACCCCGGAAAAACACGCGCGGCAGAAATCACCGTTCAACTACCTGCTCAAGCCCAAGGCCGGCGGCATTGCCTTTGTGCTGGATGCCATGGGCGAGCAGCTGAAAGCGCTGGTGAATGTCACCGTGCATTATCCGGACGGACGCCCGACGCTGTGGAGCCTGCTCTCCGGGCAGGTGAGCCGCATCGTTGTGCGTATCGAGAAGCGGGAAATTCCGGCGCAGTTCATCGGTCACAATTACGATCAGGACGAGGCGTATCGCGCGGCCTTCCAGCAGTGGGTGAACCAGCTCTGGCTGGACAAGGATGCGCTGCTGGCCGAGTTGCATCGGGCCGATGCCGGCAGCGCGACGCGCTAGGCGGGCCGCCGGCTTTTTCCGCTCATGGCGCCGGGCCCGCGTAAGCGGGCCTTGTTGTTTCTGCGCCGCGTGCTGGCGCAGGCGGGGCGAGCTGCGTGGAAACGGCTGATGAGGGCGGTCGTCTGAACGTCTTCACTGGCCGAGAAAGCCGCCGCCGACCGGCCCGGATTGTGCGCGCCCGGTCTGTATTTCGCGCTGATGAAAACGCGCGGCCTTGCTCGGGCCGGCCTCCGGCCCCAGGGTTTTTTCCATGCGCGCCAGCAAGGGGTTCATGAGTGTCGCGGTCTCGCTGAAGCGGCGTTCATGAAAGCCGTAGTTGCGATAGAAAAAAACGGCATCAAAGGCGGCGCTTTCGCGTTGGCGCGCGGCCTCGCTTTCTGCATAGGAGCCGGGGCCTGGCAGCGGCTGCGCCAGAATGACCGCGCTGAGCCGGTCGGCACTGTCCTTGAGCATGGCGAAGTCACCGGCGCGCCAGCTTTTCCAGCCCAGAGTGCGCAAGGGCTCGATCAGCTCCGCACTGTCGGCGCCCTGGCGGCTGGCTGTGTGCTTGAGCAGGCCGTCGTAAAGGGGCAGCCATTTTGCGTAGTCCGCATCGCTGCCGTAATAGCGGTCGATGCGGGAGAAAAGATCGCTGCGCTGTGCCGCCGTTGCCTGCGCGGCGGCTGAGCCGGCAAGGGCCACGGCGCGCGGCAGCATGCTCTCGATGCGCGTCATCTGTGCTTCGCGCCCCAGCTCATTGGCCTGCTCCATGGCCTCCAGCAGGATCTGCAGCATTTCAGGCGAGTCGCTTTTTCCGCTCGCCTCCAGCGTGGCGATGCCGGCATCAAAAAGACGCGGCATCGCGGCACTGTGACGACCCTGGAATTGTGCCGATTGGCGCATGGCCGGGATCACGCCCTGCAGCAGGGACCAGGCTTGGGCCGGCTTGCCGGGGGCGAGCAGCAAGGCGGTTTCCGCGCTGCGCTGACAGGCCGCCTGCAGATAATCGACAGCAGGACGGGGCGGCGACTGATCGGCGCTGGCCTGTGTCAGCCAACGCTGCGCTTCCTGTGAAAAAACGCGGCAGCTGTGCTGCTGCTGGATGGCATCGGCGCTATCAAGATGCAGCCTGTCCACCTCCGCCGCCTGCAACATGGCGCGATTGAGCAGCGCCCAGCCGGCCTCGGCAAGTGCCGTGCGCGTGGCCGCCGCTTCACGCGGGGCAAGGTATTCGTAGCGGATTTCCACCATGCGCTGCCGGAACAGGAAATAAGCACTGCAAGCCTTGCGTGCATCGCACTCAAAATAAACGGCGTGTTCGGCATAGCCGAAACGCGCGGGACTGAAACGCTCCCACCAGTGTTGCAGGCGGAAGCATTCCGCCGCGCCTTTTTCCGGGAAAACAAAATACGGGTCCAGTTCGCGCCGGCCGGGATCGCTGCTGTCCGCACAGGACCAGCCGTGAAAGACCTGCTCGCCATTTTCGTCGCGGCTTCGGGTCCAGAAGGAGAGCCGGGCGCGGTTGCTGCGCTGCGCGTAAGGCAGGCTGTCCTGGGCGGGCGGCTCTGCCTTGCCTTGCAGGATGTCGCGTATCTGCCAGTGGCCGCCGTCACGCAGGATGGCGAGGCGCGCGAGGCCGGCACGGCAACCGGAAAAGGCGGTGTCGCTGTCATGGCAGAGGCTGCCGGCGGGGGGATGGCGCGCATCCGGATACAGCAGGGCCAGTGCGACTTCCTCCGGGCTGCCGCCGGTTTCGCGCACCTGTCTGCCATCGCGGCCGGACCACAGGCTGAACCACTCCGTAGGCGCAATACGCAGGCGCAGTGCGGGAATCTGCTCCGGCGTTTGCGCGGCCCAGTGCAGGGTGTAATTGCGCTGTGAGGCATCCACGTTGCGGCCCTGGTAGTCGGCCGCCGTTCGCGTGCCGGTTTGCCAGGGGCTGCCCGGCAGGTCGCCGCTGAACCATTTCAGTTGCAGCAGCGGGCCGAGGATGAAGGCCGCGGCAATGCCGCTCAGCAGCAGGATGACGGCCAGCCGGGGACGTTTCATGGTGCCCTGCCGGTGATCTCAAAGACTGTGGCCAGCCGCCGCAGACGCTTTTGCACGGGATTGGCAGGATCAAGGTCGCGATAGATGCGCAGCTGGCGTTGCAGGTCGGCCTGCAGCAGGGCCGCGGCAGGCGCATCCTGCTGTAAAAAATGCTGCCAGCAGCCGGGCTCGATGAAGAGGAAGTCGCCTTCCCGGCCTTCGCAGCGATACAGCGCCCAGGCGGCACGGGCGATGACGGTTTTCTCGCCGCTGTAATGCTGCTGCATCAGGGCATCGGCTTCGCCCTTCGTGAGCAGGTCGGCAATGCCGCTCGTGCGCAGGGCCTGGGCAAGGCGGTCGGCCGTCTGCAGGGGCGGCTGCAATTGCAGCTGCATTTCGGGTGAGTGGTCTTGCAGCAGCCTGTCCATATAGGCGGTCAGTAACTGTGGCTGGAAGGCCGGGTCGGTCAGGCCGATGTTTTTCCGGAAGCCTTGCTGCAGCGCTTCACTGTCTTCAGGCGCTGGCGGATACAGCCAGACCGCCTTGCGCCCGGCTTCATCGCGCAGTTCGTCATCGCTGCCGACAAAGGCGCCGGCCAGCAGCGGGAACAACCATTTCTGTTCGGCGCCGTCGCGATAGGTCGAGGCTTTTCCGGCCAGTGCAAATTCGTGTCGGCCACCGCGCCCGTCCAGCACGAGACGCGTGGCGGCAGCGCCGACCGGCGCAATGGCAATCGCCATGGTTTCCGCGTGGCCGGTCAGGTCTGTGCGCGCCAGGTCCACCCAGAGCATGCTGCCGTGCAGGCGTACGGCCATGAAGGTGTCGCTGTCGGCAACATGACGCAGTGGCACAAAGCCGATGGCGCGCAATTGCAGCAGCAGCGGTTTCAGCTCGGCGACCGGCCAGGCTGTCGCCGGCAACGCCGGAAAGCCTTGGGCGCGCGCTTTCAGATTGCTGCGGCAGAGCGCGGTCTGTTCGATGTCGCCACAAAAGGCATCCCACTGATTGCCCAGCATGGCATCCGCGACGATGCGCGCTAAGGCATCGCCGTCGCGGGCCACCAGTCCGCTGATCTGCAGCTCGGCCGGCTCCATGAGATGCAGGCCGCGCAGCAGACGCGCCATCTGCTCGCGCCATGCCGCGGGCTGCACCACGCTGTGCGCGCTGGCGGAGAGCAGCCTTCCGCCAAAGGCGTTGTAATCAATGCGCGCCTCTATCGAGAGCCACCTTTGCAGCGGCCATGATTTTTCCTGCTGGCAATGCAGGCTGTGGATGCCGGAGCGGGGCAGTCCGCCGACCGCCACATCTTGCGGCTGCAGACAGCTGAAGCCGGCCTTTTGCAGCCGTGCAGTGATGCGCCAGGCCTCCAGTCCGGGGAAGGCCCAGCGATCCATGCCGCCCCAGTCGCGGCTGTTGTCGGTGGTCATCGCGGCCACGGCCGGATCGGCCAGGTCCTGCTCTTCATCCAGATTGATGACGCGGGGGCGCAGGTTCATGTTCCACACGGCAATCAGGAAGATGGCCAGCAGCAGCCAGCGCATCCGGCTCATGGCCGTGCTCCTGTCGCTGCCTGCAGCGTGAGGCGGTAGGCATTGGCCGCAACGGTTTCATAAACCAGTTCGAGGTCGCCGCGGCTGCCGGCACGCACAAAGCGCGCCCGCTGCACATAGGGAGCGCTGCTGTCTGTGGCGATGACGGTCTGGTCCAGCTGATAGCCGTGTTGCCCGAACAAGGTTTCAAAATGCGCGAAGGCGGCTTTTTTCTCGTCGGCAAAACGCACATCGTGATCCAGACCGTGTTCATCGGCATCGAGCAGGCGATGCGAGAAAAACTCTATGCGCGCGCCGCTGCCATCCGCGCTGCAGTTGCCGGCCGTGAGGCGGGGCGAATAGGGCAGGCTCCAGATGATGCCGTCGAAAGCGGCCAGGCATTTTTGCAGGCTGGTGACGTCTTGTGCCGACGCGGTATGGCAGAGCAGCAGTATCCCTGCCAGAAGGCCAGAGCGGGCACATGTCCTGATTGGCATTATTCCCCCGGGTTCAGGCCGCGCGGCTCTCCGGCAGCGCGGCCCGCGTTGTATACCGCCGCTGCCTGGCGCAAGGCAAGGCGGCGCCGGCTTTATCCGGACAATACGCGCCGCGGCGGGATGGCAGAGGGCTGGCCTGCTTCCTGCTTGCTGAAAAGGCCTTGGGGATGACGGAAGAGGGGCAGGGGAAATCCATGACGCGCATGGTCACGCTGGAGCTGGAAGTGGAGCGCAAGCTGGCGCACACGGCGGACAAGGTCTGGGAGCTGGCCGGTGATTTCGGCAGTCTGCAGGACTGGTTGCCGGGCGTGCTGAGTTGCCGCATCGAAGGGCAGGGGGCTGCGGATGCCGGGGGGAATGCCGTGCGTGTGATTGCCGTAGCCGATGGCAGTGTCACCCGCGAGCGTCTGGAGTCTTACGATCATGCCGGCCGCCTGTATCGCTACTCCGTGCAGGAGGCCTTGGGGCTGAATGCGGACAACCGTTATCTCTCCACATTCCATGTGCTGCCGCAGGGCAGTCGTCACAGCCTGGTGCGCTGGAGTGCGCGCTTTTGTCTGCCGCTCACCATGCCCGCCCGCAAGCGCAAGCAGCTGCGTGACCGCATTGCCGCCATGTATGGGCATTGCCTCCTGGGTCTCGAGACGAGCTTGCTGCGCCCCTGAGCGCCCCTCGATTGCCATCCCGGGCCGCCAGTTGCGCGGCTGCAGCGGCTCCCACCCAGGCGCGCACGCTGTTGCGGGAGCGGCTGTAGCCGCGCTGCGCTTGCTTCGTTTTGCTCAGCAGTCCTGTATGCGCCGCCAGGGACGGGCCTCTTCCAGCGCATAGGCGATTTCCAGCAGGGTGCGCTCATCGCCGTGGCGTGCCGAGAAATGCACGGCCACCGGCAGGCCCTGTGGCGTGGCTCCCATGGGCAGGGCAATGGCGGGGCCGCCGGCGGCATTGTTCAGCGGCGTGAAACTCACGTATTTCAGCAGACGCTCGAACAGCGGGTCGAAGTCCTGTGCCGGCGACAGCCAGCCCAGTTCCGGCGTGGTGTGGCCCAGCACGGGCGAGAGCACCAGATCCCATTGACTGAAAAACCGGGCGTAGTCCTGTGCGGATTTTTTCAGGCGATACAGCACCAGTGGGGTTTTCAGGGCGTTCTTGCGATACAGGCCGGCCAGGCCGCGGGTGAGATTGTCGACGCGCTGCACGTCGAAGTCCGGACTCATGATTTTCTTGCCGAACGTAGACACCAGAAACGAGAGCATGCCCCAGTAAATGCTGAAGTCCTGCGCAAAGCCCGGGCCGATGGGCAGCGGCACTTCTTCCACATGATGGCCCATGGCGCTCAGCAGCCTGGCTGTGTCTTGCACGGTGGCGCGGGTGATGTCGTCGGTGGCGTGGCCGGTGATGGAGTCCAGCACCAGGCCTATGCGCAGGCGTTTTTTGCCGGGATGTTCGACCAGGCCGATGGCGGGCAGCTTGCGGTTACGGAAATACTTTTCGGCGTCGGCATAAAAATGCGCGGTGTCGCGCACGCTGCGGCTGACGATGCCGTCGGCCACGATGTTGATGGGCAGGGCGCGCCCTGCTTCGGAGTCAACGAGACGGCCGCGTGTGGGCTTGAGGCCGACGAGGCCGCAGGCCGCCGCAGGAATGCGTATGGAACCGCCTCCGTCATTGGCATGGGCAATCGGCACCACGCCGGCGGCCACCAGGGCCGCCGAGCCGCCGGAGGAGGCGCCGCTGGAATAGTCCGTATGCCAGGGATTGCGCGTGGGCGGGCGCCCTGCATATTCGGTGCTCGCATTGAAACCGAATTCCGGCAGGCTGCTTTTGCCCAGGGGAATGATGCCCTGGGCCAGGAATTGCTTGGTGAAGGCGCCGTGTGCGCGCGCGGCCTGCGCGTTCACCGCCTGCGAGCCCTGATTGCTGGGCAGGCCGAGCAGATCGGTATTGTCCTTGATGAAGGTGGGTACGCCGGCAAAGGCGCCAGCGCGTGGTGCGGCCGCATTGCGCAGGGCGCGCTCATAGCTGGGCAGTGCGATGGCGTTGAGGGCGGGATTCACTTTTTCCGCGCGCGCCACCGCGGCGGCGGTGACTTCCTGTGTGGAAAGTGTGCCGCTGCGGATGAGGGCGGCGAGAGCAACCGCGTCATGATCGGCGAGGGCGTCGTCGGCAAAAGCGTGAACGGTTTTTTCGGAAGAGCTCATGGGGGTCCTGCCGGGGGCAAAGCGTCTGACCATCTTACAAGGCAGCGGGTGCTGTCCAGCGCCATGCAGGCCGTGTTGAGCGCCTCTGCTGACAAGTGCGCGCCGCCCTCTCGGGTATTACTGGCCAGCCCTGAAACAAAGAAGCCGCACCCGGGGGCGCGGCTTCTTTGCTTCAGGCCGGGGTCATGGCCGGCCTTGCCGGCGCGCCAGGCCGAGCAGGCCCAGACCGGTCAGCAGGATGAGGTCGACAGGGCCGCCGCCACTCTCGCTGCTGCCGCCAGTGCTGCTGTTCACGGGGGCGGCAATCACCGTGATGGGGATGTTTTTGCTGACGCTGGCACCGCCGCCGCCCAGACAGCTGAGGCTGAGGGTGAGCGGGCCTATGGCGGCAGGCGAGATCTCCGCTGATCCCGATGTTGCTTTTGCACCGGCCCAGTCGCTGGTCCCCGAGGCGGTGCAGCTGTCGGTATTCTGGCTGCTCCAGTTCAGGCGCAGGACTTCACCGAGGGGGATGGTGGTCGGATTGGCCAGGAAGGACAGGGTGGGGGCATCGGGGCTGGTGACCATGACATTCGCCGTGGCACTGAAACTGCTGCTGCTGCCGTCCGGATTCGGGCGTCGGCAGGTCAGCGTGTAGGCCTTGAGGCCCAGTGGCGAGGTGGGCTGCACCCTGACGTTGCTGCCGCTGAGGTCGCGGTTGCCGCTCCAGGCGCCGGAGGCCTGGCAGCTCTGCGCATTGCTCGCCGTCCAGCTCAAGGTAGTGCTCTTGTAGAGCTTGATGCTGGAGTCGGCCGCCGTGATGCTGAGGTTGGCCGGGCTGGCCGCGTCGTAAACCGTGTAGCTCAGGGTTTTGCTGGCAGTGGCGCCGCTCGGGCCGGTGCATTTCAGGCTCACGCTCTGGATGCCCGCCGCCGGCATGGAGAGTGTGGTGCTGCCGGAGAGGGGCTGGCTGCCGCTGAGCAGATCGTTGTCGCTGGTGCTGGCGCTGGCGACGGCTTCACAGCTGCTGGCATTCGTGCTGCTCCAGGCATAAGTCACGCTATCACCCACGAACAGCGCGGGCTGGCGGCTGGGTGTGCCGGTCAGCGTGATGACAGGCTGAGCGATCACCGTCATGGTCTTGCTCTGCTGCGTATACCCGGTGGAGCCGGGGCCTTTGCAGCTGAGCCTGAAGGTCAGGCTGCCGGTTTCGGAGGGTGGAAAGCTGAGACTGCCCTTGACGGCTTCGCCGCTTTCCTCCACCAGCGGTGCAGAAACATTGTCCTGGTCCGTCACGATAAGGCCGCAAGTATCGGCATGCGTGCTGGTCCAGCTCAGCGTGACCTCCTGGCCGACCGCAATCGTGCTGGACGGGCTCAGCACCAGGCTGATCGTTGGCGCCGGCACGACCCGCAGCGAAGCGGTTTCGGCAGTGGTTTCACCGGCGGCATTGCTGCAGCGCAGGGTGTACTCGTAAACACCGACCGCGCTTTCCTTTACCAGGCGGTTGCCGCCCACGATCTCGTTGGCGGGCAGGTCGGCGCTGTCGCCATCCCAGCGGCAGCGTTCGGCGCCGGTCGTTGTCCAGAGCAGGGGAACTTCCGTATTGATGCCGGTGGTGAAGGGATAGAGCGTCACCGAGAGGGCAGGGCCGCTGGCAATCTTGCTGACAAAGCCTGAGCGGGCAAAGGCTGTGTTATGGCTATAGGCGGGGTTCTTGAGGGGGAAATCGCTGCTTTGGGTCGTGCCCGCCACATAAATGGCATCGGCATCGTCCAGCGCCAGTGCGCTCACGGCCTCGTCGCTGCCAGTGCCGCCCAGGGCCGCGGAGAACTCCAGCGTCTGGCCGTCTGCCGAGAGCTGGCGGATGAAGCCGTTACCGGCATCCGTCGGGCTCACATTCGCAATCGCATTGACCTGGGTGAAGCTGCTCGCCATGTGTCCGGCCACCACCGGCTTGCCGCTGCGGGTGAGCGCCACGCTGCTGGCATGGCCGCTGCTGCCCAGGAAGGTACTGAACACCGGGTTGCCGGTGTTGTCATAGGCCGTGAGGAAGGCGGTGTCCGCGCTGCTGCTCTTGCTGTCTTCGCCGGCGAGCGGCAGCAGGGTGGGGAAGTCCGTACTTTGCGTGCTGCCGGCGACAAAGGCTTTGCCGCTGCTGTCGACCGCCAGCCCGAAGGCGGCTTCATGGCCGCTGCCGCCCAGATAGCGGGCGTATCTCAGGGTCTGGCCATCGCCGGACAGGCGCGCCAGGAAGGCATCGCTGGCGCTGCCGCTGCCATTGCCATTGAAGGTATTGGCCGGGGTGAGCGGGAAGTCGCTGCTGGTCGTGCGCCCGGCCACAAAGATATCGCCGGCGGCGAGCACAAGACGGCTCGGGCTGTCCGTGCCGCTGCCACCCAGATAGCTGGAATAGGCGGGCGCATAGCGCTGGCTGCCGGGGCTGTCTTCGCGCAGCTGGCTGATGAAGCCGGTGCTGGTGCTGCTCGCATTGCTGGCCTGCAGGGCATTGGCGGTGAGCGGGAAGTTGCTGCTGCCGGCAGTGCCGGCTAGCCAGGCACTGCCATCGGTGGCGAGGGCAATGCTGGTGACGGCATCGCCCGCCGCGCCGCTGCTGCCGGACAGATAGGAGGAATAGAGCAGGCTCTGGCCGTCAGCCGCCAGCTTGCTGACAAAGCCGGCGCCCTGGCTGTTGCCGGTCGTCTGCCAGGCGTTTTGCTGGGGGAAGTCGCTCACCGCCTGCGTGCTGCCTACCACCCAGGCATTGTCATCACTGTCCACGGCGATGGCGGCGCCACGGCTGCCGGCGCTGGTGCCGCCAAGATAGGTGGACCAGAGCAGGCTGCGGCCATTGTTGGCAAAGCGCGACACCACGGTGTTGTAGCTGGCCTGACGGGCCGCCTGATAGGGCGAAACGCCAGGGTAGGCATTGCTGTCGGTATGGCCGGTGACATAGGCCGAGCCGGTAGGCGTGACCGCCAGATCGCTGATGGCGAAGTTGTTGCCGCCGCCCAGATGGCTGGAATAGACCAGCACCGGGTCTATCACCAGCGGCCGGCTCGGGTCGTAGTCGCCCAGCGCAAAGCCGACTTCATTGCCGGCCAGTACATAGTGGCTGGCCACCGCATGGCGCATGCCGTCGATGTCCTGATAGGACACCGGAGGCAGCTGGCGCACCGGGCCGACAGCCGTGTCGGCAATCAGGCTGCCATCGCGGTCCACGCGCAGCTTGTTGGCGCCGCTATAGCGCAGGCGGATACGCTCCGGGCTGACGCCGGCTTGCACGATGAAGTCGTATTCCAGCCGGTTCTGGTTGCCGTAGTAGACCAGGTCGATGCCGGGCCAGATCTGCCCGAACTGCACGCGCCCGTAATTGGCCACGCCGCTATGCCAGTGCTTGGGGTCGTTGCCAAGGAAGTAGTTGCTGTAGCTGGCCTGTTTGTCCTGCGCTGCTATGCGCGGGGCAGGATTGGCATCGACCAGTTGTGCGCGCAGCACGGCGTGATCCATGCGCGGCAGCAGGTCCGGGGCGGCGCTGCCGGGGCGTGGCCGGCTGAGATGGAAGACCGCTTCGCCGGGCAGCAGCAGCAGGGAGTAGCCGGCGCCGCGCGCGAGGAATTTCACGTCCGGATGAGCCTGGCCGACATTGGGTTCGAAATGCAGCGGGGTCTGGGCGTAGGTCGCCAGCAAGGCGGCCTTGTCGGCCGGCTTGCTGTCCGGCAAGAGGGCGGAGGGCAAGGCCCGGCTGGCCCATTGTGCCAGTGAGAGGCCAGCGGGCGGTTCATGCACCATCCAGCCCAGGCCTGCGGCCACAACACCAAAGCCCAGCAGTGCCTGCAGGCGCCAGTCGGAAAGCACACGCATAGTCATGAATCCTGAAAAGATGGCCCGCCGCTGCGGGCGTTTATTCTTGTTTTGGCCGGTGGCTGGGAGAGCACTCAGCCGCCGGGCATGCCGCCATGGTCGAGCCTGGCGCGGCGGCATTCTCCCATAGATGCCGGAGCGGACCATGGCGAAAACGGGAAGGACTACGAAAAAGCCACAAAGCCCCCGGGCTGGGCGTGCGGCTTGTCAGGGCTTTGCGGCCGGCGCCAGTTCCGGCGGGAGCAGGCCCTTGGGACGCAGCAGCCAGAGCTGGCCTTTCTGCTTCATCATGCCGGCGCGGGCACCGGCTTCATGGCCGAAGCCCCAGTAGAAGTCGGCGCGCACCGGGCCGCGGATGGCGCCGCCGGTGTCCTGGGCCTGCACCAGCCGGCTCAGGGCCTCGCTGCTGCTGGGCATCGTGGTGGAAAGGAAGACCGGGCTGCCGAGCGGGATGAATTTCGGGTCCACGGCGATGCTGGCCTCGGCGGTGAGCGGCACATTGAGGGCGCCGATGGGGCCGCCGGTGGCATCGGGCAATACCCGGAAAAACACATAGCTGGGATTGGCCGCCAGGAGCTCGGGCAGACGCGCCGGATTGGCTTCGGCCCAGGCCTTGATGCTCTGCATGCTGGCCTGGTCCAGGGTCAGCTCGCCCTGATCCACCAGCCAGCGGCCTATGGACTTGTAGGGCTGGCCGTTCTGGTCGGCATAGCCCAGACGGATCATGCTGCCGTCGTCCAGTTGCACGCGGCCCGAGCCCTGTACCTCCATGAAAAATGCTTCCACGGCGTTGTCGGCCCAGGCCAGCACCTTGGCCGGCGGAATACCGGCGCGGCCGGCGTCTATATCGGCGCGGCTCCAGTAGGGCAGCACCTTGTTGCCGGCGATGCGGCCACGCAGACGCATGCTTTTCAGATCGGGATACACCGAGCCCAGCTCGATGGTGAGCATGTCATCCGGCACGCCATAGAGCGGCACGCTGCCGGGCCTGGCCTCGCGGCTGCCCTTGAGCAGGGCCTCGTAATAGCCGGTGATGAGGCCGGTATTGCCGCTTTCCGTGTTTTCAATTTGCCAGGGCGTGAAGCCGTTTTCGAAAAACGCGCGGATGGCGGCAGCGTCTGGCGTGGCGCCCAGTTCGCGTGATTGCGCGCAAAGCGTTGTCCAGTCGGGGCGGTTCTGCAGGCGCTGGCAGGATTGCCCCCAGGCCTCCCAGCTGGCGGCCAGCTTGTCACCCGGCCAGCCCGGCAGAGCGGACCATTCAGCGGGGATATAGCGCGCCGGCACAGCAGGTTTTTCCGGCTTTTCCGGTGCCGCAGGCGGTTGAGAGGTGCAGGCCGCCAGCAGCAGGGCGAGGCTGGCAACAAGAGCAAGATGACGCATGCCGGATTCCTTGGGGCAAAGTAGCCAAGGCCGCAGGGGCAGCCGAAAAAAGACCCGCGTGATTTTGCGCAAAGCCGGGCGGGTTTGCAGCGGGAATTTTGTGGCAGTGAAGTGAAGCGGCGGAGAAAGAAAGCGCGCATGGCGGTAAGAGGCGATGCTTTGCAGCAGTCGCAGACAAAGCGTGCGGGCTCACTTCTTCCCCACGGCTTTTTCCATGGCCGCACAAATGGTTTTCAGTACGGTGATGCGGGCATATTCCACATCATCCGACGGCACCAGTGTCCATGGCGCGTAGGCAGTGTTGGTGCGTGCCACCATATCGTTGACGGCCAGTTCGTAATCGTCCCAGTGTTCGCGGTTGCGCCAGTCGTCCGGTGTGATCTTGTGATTCTTGAACGCCACTGCCTCGCGTTCCCTGAAGCGCTTGAGCTGTTCTTCCTGAGTCACGGCCAGCCAGAATTTGACGACGATGCCGCCGCTCTCGGTCAGTTGTTCTTCGAAGTGATTGATTTCTTCATAGGCGCGTTGCCAGGCCTCCGCGCTGGCAAATTTTTCCACACGCTCCACCAGCACGCGGCCATACCAGGAACGGTCGAAAATGGCGACATGGGCGTGGCGGGGAAGGCGGCGCCAGAAGCGCCAGAGCCAGGGCTGCGCCCTTTCTTCTTCGCTGGGCGCGGACACCGGAATCACATTGTACTGACGCGCATCCAGCGCAGCCGTGATGCGGCGTATGGCGCCGCCTTTGCCGGCCGCATCCTGGCCCTCGAAGACCAGCACCAGGGATTTTTCTGAAAAACCTTTTTCACGGGTGAGCAGATTGAGTTTGCCCTGCCAGATTTCCAGCGCTTCTTCATATTCTTTGCGCTTCATCTTCAGCGAGTAATCCAGCGTGCGCAAAATGGCCGCGGCCGTCGTAGCGGGCGGTGCCGGCAGCAGGGCTTGCACGGGCTTTGCCTGCAGACGCTGTTGCAGGGCGTGCAGCAGTATCTGCCCGGCGCTGAGGGCGCGTGCGCGTGGCGCGCTGCCGTCAATGATGTGCCAGGGCGCCTCCAGGCTGTGCGTGGCGCGCAAAACCACTTCGGAGACTGCGCGGAAGGTCTGGTAGTTCTTGAAGCGCTCCCAGTCGGTATCGGTGACGCGCCAGCGCGTTTTTTCGTCTGCCTGCAATTCTTCCAGGCGTTTTTTTTGCGCCGCTTCGGAAAGGTGGAACCAGAGTTTGACCAGCACCACGCCTTCTTTTTCCAGCATGGTTTCAAAGGCACGGATTTCGGCTATTTCATGCGCCAGTCCAGCGTCGGCAATCGTGCCGGTGGCGCCGCCCACGATGGGATGCGTGTACCAGGAGCCGATGAGCATGGCGCTGCGCCCCTTGGGCGGCAGGGCTTGCCAGAAGCGCCACATGGGCGGGCGTTGGGCTTCTTCTTGGGTGGGGCTGCCGAAGCCATAGGTGCTGATGTGGCGCGGGTCCATCCATTCATTGAAAAGGTTGACGGTTTCGCCTTTGCCGGCGCCATCCACGCCCCCCACGATGATGACCACGGGAAAGCGCGCGTCATCGAGCAACGCATACTGGGCGCGCAAGAGGGCTTCGCGCAGTGCCGCCACACGGGCTTTGTAGTCTTCCTTGGCGATTTCCTGCCCGCTTTCAGCCGCCTCGAACATGGCGCGTACTTCCCCGGATGCGCAGCAGCATGGCTGCAAAAAATGACGGCCACAAAACGGGCCAAAGCCTGAACTCTACGGGCAAGCCGGCAGGCTTGCCACCGCTCGCGGCCGTCAGTCGGCTGCTCCAAAACGACAATTGCGAGCCTTCGCTGCTTTGTCCTAGGCTTTCCGCCTGCTCGATGACCATTCGGTCGTCGACTTGGCCTCAAGGACTCGACGGCTCATGATTTCCACTTTCTGGCTCATCGTCAGGCCGGTACAGGGGTATCCCTGTCCATGACGAATTACGCCATCCTCCACATGGAAAGCAACGCATTGACGCCCGCTCGCGGCGGCCGTGTTTTCGAGGCTGCAGTGGTGCTGGTGGACGCGGCCGGCATTCGGGACGCAAGACAGGTCCTGATGAATCCCGGCCTGCCCCTGCCGCCTTTTCTTTCCGCACTGACCGGCATCACCTGTTCCATGATTCGTGCAGCGCCGGCCTCGGCCACGGCCGTGGCCGAGCTGCAGGCCTTCATGGCGGACGCCATCCCCGTAGCGCATAACGCCAGCATCGATCGCCAGCTCTGGCAGCACGAACAGGAGCTGGCCGGTTGCCAGGGCAGGCCTGATTTTCTGTGCACCCTGCGCCTTGCCCGCCGGCTCTATCCCTGGGCCGGCAGCCAGAAAGCAGCTGCGCTTGCCGCCTTGCAAGGCCTGGCGCTCAAAAGCCTGCCTGCGCGCGCGCTGGATATGGCCATGCTCAAGGCGCAGATTTTTCTGCGCATGCAAAAAGACATCGCCGCGCTGTATCCCGACGAGTGCATAGACGGTGCTTTTCTCGAGCGTTATCAAAAGACCGGCCGGGCGCTGGCGCGGACCATGCCCGAGCCCTGCTGAGTTTTGCGCTTTGGGAGTGCTGCAGGCATGCTGCACCGGCCAGCACCGGAGCCCTCATGAGCCGCTACGCCGTCATCGATTTTGAAACCAATGGCCTTATGCCCGAGAGTGGCGGACGCGCGCTGGAAGTGGCGGCTGTACTGGTGGAGCCGGATGCCGGCGGGGTGCATCGCATTGTGGATGCCTGGGCCAGTCTCATGAATCCCGGCGTCCATGTGCCGTCCTTCATCACGTCGCTGACCGGCATCTCCCCGGCCATGGTGCGCAAAGCGCCGGCACCGGGAAAAGTCATGGCGCAAATCCACGAGTTTGTTGGCGATGCCACGCTGGTGGCGCATAACGCCAGTTTCGACAAGAAATTCTGGCAGTACGAACTGGCACGCATCGGTCTTGCGCCGCGCAGCGATTTTCTTTGCACCTTGCTTATCGCCCGTCGTCTTTATCCCTGGGCGCCCAATCACAAGCTCGCCACGCTGGTGGACCTGCACCGTATCCCCGTGCAGGGACAGCACCACCGCGCCCTGGCCGATGCGGACATGACGGCCAAATTGCTTCTGCAGATGCAGGCCGATCTGTCCGCGCTCTATGCCGGGCATGAAGGGCCCGTGTCCGCCCCGGAGTTTCTGGCGCACTACCAGAAAACCGCCCGGGCAGAGGTGCGCGGCACCGCGCCGGTGAAAGCCGCAGGGGCGTGCTGATCCGCCTGCCAGTCGCGGGCGCTTAGCAGGTACAATGCGCCTCCTCCCGATGCGCAGACTGTCCGCCCCATGAGCAATATCAACTGGTTTCCCGGCCATATGCACAAGGCCATCAAGGACATCAAGGACATCCTGCCCAAGGTGGATCTCATCATCGAGGTGCTGGATGCGCGCATTCCCTATAGCAGCGCCAATCCGGTCATCGAGCAGTTTCGTGGCCAGAAACCCAGTCTCAAGGTGCTGTCCAAAAGCGATCTGGCCGATCCCGCTGTCACCCAGCTCTGGCTCGAACATTTCCAGAAGGCGCCGGATGTCAAAGCCATCGCCATCACCACCGAACAGCCGGAGCAGATTCGCGCGCTCACCGGGGTATGCAAGAACCTCATGGGCGGCAAGACCGACAAGCTGGGCAATATCACCGCCCTCATCACCGGCATTCCCAATGTCGGCAAAAGCACACTCATCAATACCCTGGCCGGCAAGACCATCGCCAAAACCGGCAACGAACCCGCCATCACGCAATCACAGCAACGCATAGACCTGCATAACGGCCTCGTGCTGATCGATTCGCCCGGCATACTCTGGCCGAAAATCCATAATGCCAGCAGCGGTTATCGTCTCGGCCTGACCGGGGCCATCAAGAACACCGCCATTGATCTCGATGATGTGGCCTTCTGGGGCGCCGCGTATTTTCTGAAGGCGTATCCGGAACTCATGAAGCAGCGCTTCAAGCTGCAGACGCTGCCCGAGCTTGAGCAGCAGTTCATGGAAATCATCGGTCGTCAGCGCGGTTGTCTGGGCGCAGGCGGACGCGTGGATTACGCCAAGATTTCCAATGTCCTCATCAACGAGTTCCGCACCGCCACACTGGGACGCATTAGCCTGGAAACGCCGGCGGATGCCGAGGCCGAAGCAATCATCGTGCAGCGAGCATTAGCGGAAAAAGCCGCGGCCGAGGCGGAAAAGAAAAAAGGTCGCAAAGCGGCTTTCCGCAGCGGGAGCAAGGCCGGTCCTGCCTGACCTCCTGATTGCGGGTATTACGAATATCGGCCCGCAGGCCTGCTTGCTAAAGTGTCCTGCCCGTTGGCAAAACGCTGGCGGCCTTTACTCCTTTTTTGCAGGGCTTGACGATGAATACCAGATTCTGGCGCCACAGCGTGCTTGCCGTTTTCCTCGTGCCGTCTCTGGCACTGGCCGATGCGCCAGCGCCTGCTGCCGCGCCGTTTGATCCTGTCGCCTTCGATGCCTCACTGCATTACCAGACTGGAACCGTCACTCTGCCCGATGGCAAGGCGGTGCTGAATCTGGGCGACAGATTCCGCTATCTCCCGCCGGAGGACACGGCGCGCATACTCGAAGATGCTTGGGGCAACCCCAAGGGCACGGTGACGCAGGGCATGATCGTGCCGGCTACCCTGAGTCCGCTGGACCGTGATGGGTGGGGCGTGATTGTCGAGTATGAAGACAGTGGTCATGTCAGTGATGCAGACGCCAAGGAGATCAACTTCGACGATTTGCTGGAGGACATGCAAAAGAGTACGCAGCAAGACAACGAGCAGCGTCGCAAGGCGGGCTATGAAACCGTTGATCTGCTGGGCTGGGCCAGCAAGCCGTATTACGACAGTACCGGCAAGCGTTTGCACTGGGCCAAGGAGCTCAAGTTTGCCAGCAGTGAAGGCAATACCCTCAACTACAACATCCGCGTACTTGGCCGCGAGGGCGTGCTTATCCTGAATGCCGTTGCCGGCATGAGCCAGTTCGTGGCCATAAAGCCCGAGCTGGATGAGGTGGTCAAGGTCCCGCAATTCACCAGCGGGAATCGCTATGCCGACTACAACTCCGTCACGGATCGCAAGGCTGAATATGGGCTTGCGGCCATGGTGGCAGGTGGCGTGGCTGCCAAGGCCGGTTGGTTGAGCGGCATCCTGCTGGCTTTCAAGAAATTCTTCGTGCTTATCCTGCTGGGTCTTGCCTGGCTGGGAAAAAAGATCATGGGTGGTTTTCGCCGCGAGAATTGAACGGCGTCCATGCTGTCCATAAAAAGCCCTGCACTCGCAGGGCTTTTTTATGGGCAGCATTCCTGATCTTCCCTGCGGCAGCAATTCGCGGTTGAACGGCATAGCCGCCAGCGCCCGGCCACCGCTAGTGTCAGGGCTCTTTGCCGCCTGCGCTTTTTGGCGGCTCCAGTGCCCCGTCCAGTCCCTGTCTCAGCACACAAGGAAACCGTGCCATGAGCAATGCAATTCCCGCTGCCAAAAAGAAAGCGCTTGCCAGCAAGTCGGCCGCTGCTGACAAGCATCTTGTTCCCGATCTCGTCACGCACCTGCCCGGTTACGGAAAAGTGAAGCAGACACAGTTTGCCGGCTACGCCTCGGTGCGCGGGGCGACCGGCCATAACGGCGCCGATGCAGCCGATGAAAAGCTTTTCTACTGGTTTGTGGGTGCCGCCGATTACGAGAAAAAGCCCACCATCCTGTGGACCAATGGCGGTCCGGGCTCTTCCAGTTTCTGGGGCTTTTTTCTGGAAAACGGGCCTTATGAAATTTCCGCCGATGGCAAGAAGCTCAGCCAGCGTCCGCAGGCCTGGAATGATTTTGCCAATTACCTGATTTTCGAACACCCGCTCAGCGTGACGCTGTCGGTGGCGGAAAAAGCTGCAGATATTCCGGCCAATGTGGAGATGGGCATAGACCAGCTCTATCAGGCCCTCCTGAATTTTCTGGAGATGCATCCGGAGATTGCCAAAACCCCGCTGATTCTGGCGGGCGAATCGTATGCCGGCACCTATTTACCCTTGTTGGCCAAGGCCATTCTGGACGGTAATCGTCGCGGCCTGGCCAAAATCGATTTGCGCGTCATGGTGCTCTGCGACGCCTGGGTCGACCCCATGGTGCAGATGGCGCAAGACACGCGCTGGGCGCTCACGCATGGCCTGATTTCCGAAGCGCAAAAACGCATGCTGGATGAAAGCTATAAAGACCGCTTGCCGGAAATCAATAATGCCATCCAGCAGTTGTGCGGCGTGTACATGACCAATACCGCGCAACTGGCCGATCCTTCCTTCAAGCCGGTTTATGAATACCTGAACAATCCCGAGGTGCGCGCCGCCCTGCATGTGCCGGCGCATTATCCCAAGCTCACCAAGAACTGGTCGCCGCAAATCGGCAACAACTATCAGGCGCGGGTGAACGAGTCTTTCCGCCCCGTCGTGCAGGAGCTTTTGGATGGTGGGCCGGATGCGGGTCAGAACGCCAAGGAAAAGCTGGTACGTCTGGATGGCAGTCGGCTGCATGTGCGCGTGGTGTCCGGCCTCAATGATGCCAAGGACTGCAATTTTCTCGGCACGCAAGCCTGGCTGGATTTATTGCAGGGCGATGCCGCCTACCGCTTCCAGTCTGCGCCCACGCAGCCGTGGAAAGATGCGCAGAAAAATGTCATCGGCTTCCAGCAGAGTGGCGGTCAGCTGGGCTGGCTGAAAGTGCTGAATGCCGGGCATATGGCCGCGCGCGACCAACCGGCGCTGATTCATTACCTGATGGATTCCCTCAAGGCCTGAGACAGGCCCGTCGACAACAACAAGGAGCATGTGATGACCGATTTTGCCAGCAAGATGCAACAGGCCCGGGCGCATTATCAGGCCGCGGCCGACAAACTCGATGTGTTGAAGAATATCGACCCGTTTTTTATTGATCTGTCCCTGCGTGAAAACCCGGTGGGCGCGCGCGTCGGTCAAACCCTGCAGGACAAGCTGGCGATCTTGCCGGTGGTGCAGCAATTCGGTTTCCGCAACATCCTGCTCGGCACGCTGGATTATTCCATTCCCGATGAGCTGGAAGTGGACGACGATTTCATGATGTATCTGCGCGACAACGGCGTGGACATGACCGGCTGTTATGTCTTTACCGCCATCGGCATTGAAGATGCCGCCGGCAATTTCACGCCCGACCCGTCCATGCTCAAGATGCAAAGCTATGGCGTGCCCAACAGCCTGCACGAGATTTATCTCAGTGATCGCGGCATGGCCGGCCAGTACGATATCGAAACGCTGAAGCGCAGTGTGGTGGCCAGTGTGAACTGGATGCTGGCGAATATCCGTGGCGATGGTGGCGGCCCGACCAAGCTGCTCATCAATATCGTCGATGGCTGCGATGCTTTTGCGGAAAATCCGGAGCGCACCTGCGAGGTGCTGCAGCTTTTGGCCACGCTGCCCATACAGGGCATCAGTATCGAAGATGACCGCGGCACTTATCTGCCCTTTCAGGTCGGCGCTTTTTTTGCCATGGCGCGTACCTTCCTGCCGGCGCCGTTCAAGATCGTGGCGCATATGCATGCCGGTGGCGGTTTTGAAAATGCCTCGGTGCTGGAGGCGCTGGCCAATGGCGCCGATGGTGCCTGGGGTGGCCTGCCCAAGCGCGCCGCCATCATCGGCCATGCCTCGCTGGGCGAGCTGATTGCCAATCTGGTGCGCGTGGGCAATCCGAATATGGCGGCGCAATACCAGTTGCAGAATCTCTTGCCGCTGGCGCGCAATCTGCAAATTCTTGATGAAGAAGAGGAGGTGCCCGATGACCTGCCCATTCTCGGTTACAACGCCTATCGTCTGACCCTGAGCTTCTTCGAGCAGCTCAATGGCCGCTTCATGGATTTGCCGCCGACGATGATAGGCGGCGATTACGGTTATCGCGTGTGCCCGGTGGTGAGTGATCCGCCCGTGCTCGCCGGTCGCCTCTCGGAAGTCACCGGCCAGCCGGCCTCGGATTTCCCCACCAATGTCACCACCATGATGGTGCGCCTGATGCGTCGCGATTTGCGCGCCGGTGAGCGCATCGTTTATGACGAGCCGGACAATCTCATGAATCTCTATCAACGCGCGCTGGCCGCTTTGTAAGACGGGCTTCAGTCGCGCTGGCGGGTTTTTGCATGATGCCGTCCTGAGTGAATGAATTCGCAGCTACACAAACTTGTCTCTGCGAATGAATTCGCACCTACAAAAAACCTGTAGGTGCGAATTCACTCGCACGATCATCTCAGTCATCAAGAGGCTGTTTGGCGACGGCTGACGAAATGCGACTTCTAGTCGAAAAGCGGCCTCTAGTTGAAATGCGGCCTCTAGTTGAAAAGTGGCCTCTAGTCGAAAAGCGGACTCCAGTTGAAAGCCGGCTTCTATAAGGCGGCGCCATGAAGAAGGCGCTGGCCCGCCGGTCACCTGCTGTCATGCAAATGAAACCGGAGTGAAACAGGGCTGACCCCAAGCCGGACTAGCGTTTCAGGCATGAACAAGACAGGCATGGGAAACGCAAGCTTCAACTCAAGACTGGCCCGCATGGAGTGGCTGGAATACCGGCTCTGTGTGCATATCAACCGCAGTTCACAGCGCGAAGCGGTCAGGCTTTTCTTCAAGACCATCAGCCGTCTGGGTGACGGGGTGTTCTGGTATTCGCTGATGGCGGCGCTGGCGCTGGTGCAGGGCGAGGCCGGGCGCCTCGCCGTACTGCAGATGCTCTTCACTTCCAGCATCGGTCTCGCGCTCTACAAATACCTGAAAGAAAATCTCGTGCGTGAGCGGCCCTTCATTGCCCATGCCGACATCAGTTGCGGCTGTCCGCCACTGGATCGCTACAGCTTTCCTTCCGGGCACACCCTGCAGGCCGTGTTGTTCACTACGCTGGCCGTGAGCTGGTTCCCCATGCTCGCCGTGCTGTTGATTCCTTTCACGCTGCTGGTGGCACTCTCGCGCATGGTGCTGGGCCTGCACTATCCCACCGACGTGGTTTGCGGCGCGTTGATCGGATTCGGTCTGGCGCAAGGCGCACTCTGGTTGCTGCCACCCGGTTGATGGTTTCGCAATTTCGCCGTGTTGCTTGTGTGCGATTGCCTGTGTGCCTTGCATAACAAAAAGCCCCGCATAGAGCGGGGCTTTTTTGCCGCTTTTGAAAATCAGGGTCGACGCGCCACGATCTGCTGTTTTCCGGCCTGCAGCACCAGAGCGCCATCGTCGCGTATGTCGAAGCCCTGTACGGCCGACATCACCTTGAAGAAAAGCTGCTCCTGCGCCATCAACTCCGGTGTACAGGCCATCATGGTGCCGGCGAGTTGGCCAAAGCGCAGGTTTTCACCGGTGAGCGTGTATCCGCCGGTGTAGCGGTTGCAGGATGAATTGCCGGCAACGCGACCGTTGCTGTCGAACTGCAGGCTGGCGCGTGAGTTGTCGATAACTGCCACGTCGTTGATGGACTCGACACGCCATTCATCACCGGTCAGCAGATCAGCCGGATTACCGCCACAGCCCTTGAGGGTTTTCTGGTTCATGGTGAGCTCCACGCTTTGCGGATAGGGCATGCCGCTCATGCTGTCCTTGCAAGCGCGATCAAACGCCTGCACACGCCAGCCCGGCTCATTGCCGCGTGCTGTAAAAACCGGCTGGCTGTCTTTGGCATCCACACATTCCGGATAGGTTTTTCCCTTGAGCTGCAGGGTGCCGGTTTTGCCCTTGCTCCAGAAAAAGGTGCTGGTGTCATCAGCCGCTACATATTTGCTGCCAGAAGCAGCCGGCGTGGCTTTCAGCAATTGCGTGACATTGCCGGTGCGCAGATTGAGGCCGCCTTCTGCCGGACTGATGACGATGTCCTGCGT
>JACCDZ011194428.1_pt1 | contig 22804 bp, 16 predicted proteins | sample 7449551 | NCBI WGS metagenome assembly JACCDZ01 (sample SAMN15323452, study PRJNA562643) | freshwater metagenome | isolation source: river surface water | place: USA:Blue River Watershed | collected 2017-08-18 | reverse complement strand
CATCTGATACAGTGGATGTTAATGAAGATGTTGCATCTGATACAGTGGATGTTAATGCTGATGTCGCATCCGAAACAGTTGAAACAGAATTATCAAAAGCTTGAGTAATAGGTTCAGTTGCTTGATTAATAGTAGAATCCATAATTATAATATAAAATTAGATTATATTTTTTCGAGTTCATTTTCTAAATTATTACTTTGCAAACAATTACTTATTATATTTTGTAAATTATTAATAATATTATTTGAACAATCAATATTATTTTCTGAAATAATACTTTGTATATCATCAATCATTTTATCTAATTCTTTATCACTAACAATATGAGTATTATCTAATTTATCTAGTGTTATATTTGAATTCGAAGTTTTCTTATATTTATTTTCATATTGTTCTTTAAATTGTTTATATCCAGATTCAATTAAATGTGTTCTTGCTTCATTACTAAAATTCATATCAAATATACAATAATCTGCAATTAATTTAATTGTATTTGCTTCAAATTGAGTTTCTAAATAATTTTGAAATGAATATATCATATGTTTTAAAATTCTCAATAAATATTTATCTACAGTAGTAATTGGTTCTTCTCTACATTCATTTGGTCTTTTTAAAACAATTCCAATAGTATGTTCTAAATCATCTTTAAAATAATTTATAGGATAATTATTCAATATACCACCATCGACTAATATATCCTCATTTCTTTTAACAGCTGGAAATAATATTGGTATCGAACAAGAAATACGTAAAGCCTCCCACAAACACATATCCGGAGTTGTATCATAACTATAAATTTCAAATAAATTTTTATTAATATTTGAACCACCAATTAATAATTTAGGATTTGGAAAGGCATTATTTAAGTCTTTAAATGTTGCATTTTCATTACCTAATTTCTTTTTGATAACAATCTTAAAGAACTTCTCGATATTTAATCCTGAATCTATACCATAAGTTTCTAAAAAAGTGAAAAAACTATGATTTTTTGAATCAGATAAATGTGCAATATCAATTGACATTGCTATTTTTTTTATTTGTTCCGAATTAAATCTCATACAGTATAAAGCACAAAAAAGTGAGCCAATTGAAATTCCTAACATATTTTCGATATTTGTAAGAAGTGATTCCTCTTCTAAATATTTCAAAACACCTATATAACATAAGCCCATCATTTCACCACCACTAAATACAAAATTTTTTATCATTTTAATTAAGATATAAATGTAAATTATTTTAAATAAAAAAAATATTAATTATAAATAAAATGATTAATATTTTTGAGTTAAATAGAGCGAGAGATGAAAAAGAAATAAGAAGGATTGAAACTTACCGTGTAATTTTAGAAAAAATTCATTTAAAAATTATTGACCATAGTAATCGCGGTATAACCCAATGTTTTTATGAAGTTCCACCGTTTTTAGTTGGATTACCTTCATTTAACCAACAAAAATGTATAGATTATATATTAGATAGATTATATAAAAATGGGTTTGCAGTGATGTATATTAAACCAAATATTATTTATTGTAGTTGGGAACATATACCAAGCACAGTTAAAAAGCCTGAATTAAAAGCATTTGAAGAAGAAATTATAGAAAATCCATATAAAGATTATTCAAAATTAGTAGCACAAGTATCTGGTAAAGAAGCAAAGATGCCACGAGAAACATATAAAAATTATGTTAATAATACAGATACATATAATGATGGTGATGCTGAAATTAAAAATGGATTAACTTATAATCAACAATCATCCACTATATCACATGGAAATAATAATCAATCACAAATCGGATATTTAGGATACTTTGTAAATAATGATGATAGTCTAAGAGTTACTAATAATGTATCTCGATTACAATATAATCCTAATAAATTTTAATTTATCGACCATATAATTCAACTCTCATTGACCTATTTAAGCCAACTGTTCCACAACAACCATAGAAATCACCTGCACTATAATTTACAGTTGTAGAAGCACCATATGTAGAAGTAATACCTATTCCACCAACAACATCACTAGAACCAAAATCTGCTTCATTATTCCAAATAAAACCCCATCTAGCTACAAGAGATGCTGAATTAACATATGCTCCACCACCCATAATATGTCTTCTTGTAGTTTGTGAAGACCATATAGATGCATTATAACCTGGAAAATTTAATGGATCCCAAAATGTAGGAACATCTCTACTATTTGAATAAGCTAAACCAGTTATAATTGTTACACTACTTCCATAATAATCATTTACTAACCATGACCATACATCCGAACCAGCAATACTTCCACCTGTTAAACCGGCATCTGGCCATAACGCCATAACGTCTTTAACTGGACTATAATTCATTGTATTAAATTTTGCATCCGCATTATTTCTTGTAGTATCGGTTGTATTTAGTGTAGTATTAATGTCTGTCCAATATGTCGAATCATAATTAAAAGTTGTTCCTCTAGTAGCTTTCATTAGCATCATCCAACCACCTCCATCCCATTTATTATCCATTAAACAATAAGTTGCAGTTGAAGTTCCATTTACATTTATAAAATATACTCCATCTGTATTTGTGCCTGATATTGATTTTAAAACTCTAGAATTTTCTGCAGAATAATTTGAATATGAACCTAAACTATTAAATATATATCCATTAAAATTTGAAGTTTCTGAAATACCAGTTGCACTAAATGATATTGAACAATTATAAATACTAAATGCTTGACCATATTGAATACGAATTGGATAAAATGTATTCGCTGTTAAATTTATTACACCACTTATTTTTTGTGGTCCGTGTATTCCCCCATTATTTATTAATGCATTTGCTGTGGTAAATCCAGATAATGCAGTATTACCAATCCATAGATAAGATGCATCATCTGTATTAAGATAAAATGTGTGATTCCCTGAAACTGTTGGGCAAAAATATCCAAACCATTCTATCGAAAAATATTGCCATGAATTATCATTTGGAACAATACCACCTGTTGCAGTATTAATATTTGTCATATCTGTTGTAGTTCCAATATTTATATAGTTTCTAGGTGCAAACCATGATGGATTATCTGAAAAATAGCCTCCAGCACCGCCACTTATATAATTAAAATTTATTGTAAATGAAGATGTTCCTTGACTAGGAGTTCCAAATTGAGAACCGCCACTACTTGAACCCGAACTTGATGTATTTTGTCCTCCTGAACCACCAGCTGATGACCCTGTTCCACCATAACCTTGTGTTGTTCCGGTTTTTCCACCAGCTGCAGTATAAGTTTTACTATTATAAGTTATTGATGTATCACCACCATTTGAACTTGCATACCCACCATTACCAACGGTTATAGTTGCGGTTGTTCCTGAAGTTACATAAATACTTAAAGTTTGAATGAACCCTGCGCCACCTCCACCTGCACCAACAGAATTACCAATAAATGCATTTGATTCACCTCCGCCACCTCCACCCATTAATATAATTTTAACAGTTCCTGTTGAAGTGAAAGTATGAGTTGTGCTTGTCTGAGTAAAATATTCTGTATTTGAACTATTAGTATAATAAATATAACAAAATCCAGTAGCACCCTGACCACCTGGCAAAGAACCTACTGCATACCAATAACCACCACCACCCCCTCCTGCACCAAATCCCATACCAGCCTGACCACCTTCACCACCATTTGCTGAACCACCAGCCAATGCATTCATATTAGGTTGCACATTATTACCGGATAATGATATTGATATACCTCCAGCCCCTCCACCTCCTCTAAATTGACTATATGAACCGCCGGCCCCACCTAAACCAACTGTAAATAGATAATTTAATCCTCTAAATACTTTATACGTAAATCCTGATTTTAATGCATTCTTTTTACCATAAAATTGTGATATAGATAAATTAGTATCTGTAATACCAGGGATACCTTTTGTATAATATGGAGCAGTTGTTGGATTTTGTTTATAATCACTAAATTTAATAGGAACACTTATATTTCCAGGACCTAATGTATTTCTTAAATCTGAAAATTTTATTGAACCTGAACTAGGCAAAGACATTATTTTATATATAATAATTTTATTTTATTATATTTAAGATAACTAAAAAACTTATTTATTGAATGTTTAATTTAGATTTTAAAATTTCGTTTTCTTCTTTTAATTTAATAATTTCTTTTTCATGATTATTTATTTTATCACTTAATTCTTGAATTGATTTTATAATATATGGTAACATTCGTTCGTGTTTAATTCGCTTATATGTTTCATTTTCATTACTAAATTCACTAACTGCTAATGGTATAACTGATTCGACTTCTTGTGCAATAAAACCAACATCATCTTTATTTCTATATTCTTCATTAAAAATATCATTTTTCCAATTAAATGTCACTGGATTTAATGAATTAACTATTTCAATTGATGATGATAATGAAGTTATATTAGTTTTTAATCTAATATCCGATGCAGAACTAAATGCGGTAATATCACCAACTGTATTTATATTACCGGATACAGATAATGTTCCATTTATTACTGTATTACCATTTACATATAATTTATTTGTTCCAGGGTCAGCTGTTCCAATACCAACATTACCATTATTATCAATACGCATTCTTTCTGTCATTGTTTGACTATTTCGTGTCCAAAAAGACATATACCCAAATCCCGAGTCTGCTACTAATGGTCTTGCTATAATAAAACCAAATGGTTGGTATCCACCACCTTCCGTTTTTCCTAATTCAAGACGACCCCCATATAAACTAGATGCATATGCACCGCCATTAAATGCACCTATAACAGCATCATCGGTGGTTGAGGTATTATGAATAGTTAATAATCTGGATGGAGTTGCGGTTCCTATACCTACATTACCAGATGAATCTATTCTCATTCTTTCGGTTAATGTGCTTCCATATGGACGAGTAAAAAAACGCAGATTACCATCTATTTGATTACCTCCAGAACCTACATTATTAATTATACAATCCATATATGCTACATCCGTATCAATAGATGACCTAGTTCCTTGAAATACTAATGCGCCTGCAATCTGAGAAGCGGCAGTATTAATAATTGTTGGATTTGTTCTTTTTAATAATATCTTTGGAACATAGGAAGTCGCATAATTTGTATCAGCTATTGCATTATTTGAACCATCAGAAACAACTAATTTATATACTGGATTGTTTGTTCCGATACCTACACTCCCATTAATAATAAACTGATTCGATGAATTTACCCACCATGACAATGTATTGTTTGTACCATTAAATAAAGCAAAATTTGTCTCTCCTATATAATTTGTAATACCATTACCTAATTTAAAATAAGTTGTATTTGCAGAACTTGGATAAAAACCAATCGATGATTCATTTACAGTATTAGAACCAGTTAATTTCAATAATGTTCCACCACCTGATATATCTAATTTAACAGATGGATTAGTATTTCCAATACCAATATTACCAGCATCTGTAATTCTCATTCTCTCAGATGGTTCTATATCATCTGTTATATTTCTTGTTCCAAAAACCAAATGACCTTTACTTCTACCTGCATCAGATGATGTTAAATATCCCATATATGCCGGCCAAAATGTATCAGCAGTAACATTACGATAACCTAATCCAATTAAACGATAAGATAAACTAGGTGTTACAGTATTGTATTCTATTCCTCCTAGACCTAAATAATATCCATTTGATACATTATTATATCCATTATTTTTTGCGATAATCATTTGTGTGCTTGCTGCACCAAGAGTAGGGGATGTAGTCATACCTAATAATAAAATACCGCTCTGGTCTAAACGCATTTTTTCAGTTTGACTTCCTGCTAAACCAGTTGTAAATATAAGACGACCTGCACCAGTTGATGCTATATTAACACCTATACGAGCTCTATCATTTGAATCTTCTGAATTTGTTCCATGATTAAATCCGATCCACCAAGTATCATTAGATACTGAATTAGCATTATTAAGTTTCATAGCTCCTATTGATGCGGATGATACTAATATTGTTAATTTTGAACTAGGATTCGTGGTTCCTATACCTACATTACCATTACTATCTATTCTCATTGTCTCACTTGTTAAATCTGAACCGGATGAAGCACCATTATAATTATAAAATGCAATCGCTGATGCATTATTAGTTGCTGAATTTTTTCTTATAAATCCAATGGCTGCTGTGACATCAGATGAACCAAATGCATCACTTCCAAAATTTAATTTATATATAATTTCTGATGAAGAACCTAAATTAGGTGTTGCAAATCTAATTAATTGATTAGTAGCCCCTGATAAACTAGATGAAATATGTAATCTACTAGAAGGATTGGTAGTTCCGATACCTAAATTACCACCAACATATGTAATTGATGATGTTGCTACTTGGCCTTGACAAGCTCTAATAGAGAAATCTACAATACCATTTTCATCTTCACAAACAATTGGATACATATTTTGACAAAAACTTTGGTCATTATTATATTGACCAACATATAATTTAACTGAACCAGATGGGTCTACTAAATTACCACCATTATTATATAAATTATTTATATTACCGATTAATGATACTTGTTTATTAAAGTTCTTAAAATAGGCAGAACTCCATATACTATCATTGCCATATATACCCGATGCACTTCCAATAATAACATTATCTGTATTATCAGCCTTAGAAATATGAACGAATGCTTGTGGATTATTGGTTCCAATACCAATATTACCGCCATTAGAATTACCGTTTTCAAGTGTTTGTAATATAATATTTTTATTTGTGGATGGATATAAATAAATATTTTGGTCTATAGCTGAATTAAATAAATAAGATACGCTATTTAATGAACCATCAACTAATTCTAATACACTTGATGTATTTGTATCACCTGTAATACGCAAACGACCTTGATAAACTTCTAATTTTTGAGCAGGGTTAGTAGTTCCAATACCTACATTTCCTGAATTTAATATTCTTATTTTTTCACTTGTTAAATTAGCTGCATCATTTGCTACACTATTATTACCAACATTAAATGACATATATTCCGTTCCCCAAACCCCAGTTGTAAAGCCAGCAGTAATATCAGCAGTTCTTCTTGATAGCGTATCACTTGGTAAATTAAAAAATGTAGAATTAAATCTGATATTGGATACTCTTGATGAAGCTCCATTACCAGTATCTAATAATAACTGATTTAATGATTGATTATTTATTACTTTTAATACACCAGATATAGTAGTATTACCACTAACAGATAATGTTGATGATAATGTGGTTGTTCCAAATACTGATAAACTGGATGCATCTATTATTCCATTTTCAATTGATAAGTTATTTTGTATTATAACTGAATCAAATACACTTAATTTTGAATTAAAAAAAGAATCTGAATATACACTTAAATTGTTTTCTAAATAAATATTTTGGTTATCCCAATTTATTTGATTAAAATAAATTAATGAATCACCTACATTAATACTATTTCCACTTAAATCATAACCAAAACTATCTGTGACTCCACTAATAACCCATGCAGTTCTAGCATTTAAATTACCTCTTAATACAAAAACTATAGTGCCTACATTAAAGTCTTCAGAATCTCTAAAATTTTCAGGTCTAACTAATAAAGTAGTATTTCCAATATTATCAATTGTATTAACATAATATAGACCATTTTGAAATTTTAAGTTTTGATTTTTTAATAAGATTGTATCACCTACTGAAACTAAATTGCCATCAATGGATAAAGTAGATGATGATATAGTAAAATTATTAGATGAATCATATGTTCCAATTAAATTAGATGTTGTAGCATATTTAGAATAACGACTTCTCGATACATTTCGTATATATTCACCATCACCAATTAAAAATCCACTAACACTTAAACTATCATTACCTATAAAATTATTCGATATACTTATAGAACCATTCATAAAAGAATCACTTGATACACTCAAATTATGAGCATTAAGTAAATCAACTATAATATTACCTTTTAAATAATCATCGACTGGTTCAAATACTGTATAATCTGTTACTGATAAATTATTAAATACCCACCAGTTTTTAGTTCCAGGTTCTCTAACAATACCAGCACTAGTAACATCTAAAGTATCAAAATTATAATAATTACCTAAAAAACCTATTGGAATCATATCATCATATAAATTATCAGATGCTAATCCAATAACACCATCTGTAATTGTTAATCCTTGAGTATTAATTTGAATTGAACTACCATCTACAAATAAATTACCACCTAAATGAATATTACCTGAAATATTAGCATTACCTGAAACATCTAATGCAAAATTAGGTAAAGTAAAGTTTTTATTTACAGCAACCGTTTGGTTCAAATATGAATTAGCGCTAACATATAAATTCCCACCAATGTTTGAACTATTATTAATACTCAATTTATTAGTAATTAATACATTTTGATTTTGGTCAGCAATTAATGTATCAATTGAATTTGTTTGTATTTTAACACGACTACCTGTTCCTAAACCTCTAACTGTTAAATCATTTCCAGATTGTCCATGAACTAATAATAAATCATGAATTTCAGAATTTGGACCTCCAAATTTAATACGAACATTATTAATACCCAAGTCATTATTAACTTGAACCATTGTAGAACTACTCGATGCATCCCATGGTAATTGAATAAATTTAGTTTCAGTTATATTACTACGCGCAGATGCAAATACTGATAAATTATTACTAATAGTAGTATTTCCATTTATACTTAAAGTTTGATATAATGTTGTAATTCCACTTACATCTAAATTATCATTTAAATATGTTTGTTTATTTACTGATAAATTATTTTTTATAAATACTCCACTTAAATCTACTCTATTAAATACACTCAATGATGAATATAATGTTATATTTCCAGATACATCTAATTTATTATTTAAATAGGTTTGGTTATTAACAGAAAGTATTTGAGTTAAATAAACTGAACTACAATCTAATCTTTGTCCAAGTGTTAAGTTTCCTGTTACACTTAAATTACTTTTTAAAAATGAATCACTATTAACTGTCAAATTATTATTAAAATTTACATTTGAATTAACTGATAATATATTATTTAAAAATGTCGCATTTGATACAGTTAATCTACTATTAAAATGTGCATTACCTGCAACAGATAATGATGATACAAAACAAGCATCCCTCTGCACACTAAGACCATCTCGCAATAATGTTAAACCAAATACAGATATTTGACGACGAACAGTAACTTGACCATCTATACTTAAATTATTTTTAAGTATAACATTTGATACATCAATATAGATAGGTCCATTTACACTCAATGTTGTATTCATATTGACAGGTCCATTTACACTTAAATTATTATTAATTCTAACTATACCTGATACATCTAAAGAATTATTTAATGTTGTTTCACCATTTATACTTACAGTATTTTGTAAAGTTAGTGGGCTAAATATACTTACTGTTCCTCTAATTGTTGAATCATTATATATACTTAATGAATTATTTAAAAATAATGTGTCTCCTACTGATAATGTATTATTAAATATTACTTTCCCACTTACATCTAATTTTGCTTGAGGGTCAATTGTTCCTATACCAACATTACCTGCTAAATAATATAATGAATTATTAGGACCTAATACCCAAATACTGCTTGAATTAGTGCTTTGTAAAATTCCATTTTGAAAAAAACTACCTAACATATTTATATCACCAACAACTGTTAATCCACCATTTAAACTTAAACTACTTCTTACATAACCTGCGCCTTGAACACTAATATCATTTGATAAAGTTAAGTTTTGATTTACACTCAATGTTGCATTCATATAAACAGGACCATTTACACTTAATAAATTATTTAATGTAGTGCTATCATAAACACTTAATTTAGATTGAATATAAGTGTTATTCGATATACTTAATGTGTCTGCTATAAAAGTTCTCCCATTTACTGACAATATGTTATTTAATGTTGTTCGACCAAATATTGATAATTGATTCTGAATATATTCAATACCCGATACACTTAATGTATCTGCTATAAAGGTTCTACCATTAACTGATAGTTTATCATTTAAAGTTACTTGTCCAAATACAGATAATTGATTTTGTATATATTCTATACCCGCTACACTTAGACTATCCTTAATATTTGTATCACCCGATATAGATAATTTAGATGCTATATAAACATTACTAGATACACTTAATGTATCTTTAATATTAGTATCCCCTGAAATACTTAATTTAGATTGTAAATAAACATTATTAGCGACGCTTAATGTTTCTGCAATAAATGTTCTACCATTTACTGATAATATATTATTTAATGTTGTTTGACCAAATACAGATAATTGATTTTGTATATATTCAATACCAGATACACTCAATGCGTCTGATATAAAAGTTCTCCCATTTACTGACAATATGTTATTTAATGTTGTTCTACCAAAAACTGATAACTGATTTTGAATATATTCTATACCAGATATACTTAATGTTTCTGATATAAAAGTTCTACCATTAATTGATAGTTTATCATTTAAAGTTGTTTGACCAAATACAGATAATTGATTTTGAATATATTCAATACCTGCAATACTTAAACTATCTTTAATATTTGTATCACCCGATATAGATAATTTAGATGCTATGTAAACATTACTAGATACACTTAATGTATCTCTTATATTAGTATCACCAAACACTGATAATTTAGATTGTAAATATTGAGTTCCAGATACACTTAGATTATCATTTAAATAAGCTTTACCAAATACTGATAAAATACCTGCATTTGTAAAAGGACCAAGAATAGATAATGAACTTCCAATATTTGTTGCCAAATTAATACTAACTGTATTAGTAAAATTTGCATTACTAAATACACTTAATTTATTACGTAAATAAGTATTGCCACCGATACTTAATGTATTTTGAAAATTTGAATCTGCAAAAACACTTAATTTACTTTGAATATAACCAGAACCAGCTATACTTAAATCTGCATAAGTTCCTATATTATCTTGAATACTTAATTTGCCACTTATGTATACAGTATTTCCGACGCTAATATTACTAGTAATAGTCGCATTATTAAGAATTGACAATGCATCTCTTGCAAAAATTGTTCCTGAAATACTCATACGATTATTGATTGTTGTTAATCCAGCAATACTCATTTGATTTTGCTCATATAAAATACCCGATATACTTAATGAATTTGTAATATTTGTATCACCAAATACACTTAATTTATTAGTAAAATAAGATATACCAGCAATACTTAGTGTATTATTTATATTTGTATTACCGAATATACTTAATGCATTTGATAAATATGTATTTTGATTAATACTTATTGTATTTTGAAATGTTATATTATCATAGACACTTAATATACCTTTTAAATATGAATCTGTTCCGACACTTAAATCATAATCAATATATACATTATCATGAACACTTAATTTATTATTAATATAAACGATATCACTTATACTTAAAGTATCATTAAAATAAGATGGTTCATAAACACTTAATCCGGAATTAAAATAAGAATAACCAAATACACTTAAATCATTTGATAAATGAACATTACCACCAACACTTAATTTATTTGATAAATAAGCTATATCACTAACACTAAGTGTTTTACTTAAATTAACATCGCTAAACACTGACAATTTAGACTTTAAATAACTATCATATTGAATACTGAGAGTTCCTTGCAAAGTTGTATCACCTAAAACACTAAGAGTATCTTGTAAATATACTTCATCACCTATACTAAGTCTATCAAATATTGTTAATCTACCTCCAATACTAACATCATCATTAAATGTTGCATTTGATTCTATACTAATAAGACTATTTAAATAAGCACCTTGGTTAATTGATAAGAAATTTTGGATATAAGTATTTTGATTAACACTTAAATCACCATTTATAAAATTAGTGCCATTTATACTTAGATTATTTGTTAAATATACATTATCTACAAATGATGATTTACCAGATACACTCATATAATTAGATAAATAGAATGGTTGTGATAAACTAAGATAATTTGTGCTAACATCTAATACATTTTTAACACCTAAATACGATGAATATGCACCGCCAGCAACTGAAATATATTGTTCAAAATATGTATTTTCTAAATAAAAATATACATCACGAACATTTAATAAATTAAAAAGAGTTTCATTTTGAACATAAACAGGACCATGGACAGATAATAGGTTATCTACGTATGCTGCATTATGCACAGTAAGTTGTCCACCTATATCTGTATCACTTAAAACTGATAAAGTATTTTCAACAATCATTGGACCTTTTGAAACTAATTCTTTATTATTGATTAATGAACTATTTACTTGAATTTTATCAGTTGTTAAATTAGAAATAAAGACATTATTCGAGCGTGAAGTCATTATATAATGCCGCTTATATAATAATTTCACAAATTAATATATTTACATAAACTTATTAAATATCTGTTTATCATATTATTAGAACTAATAATTAAAAACGTCTTATAAGTTTAGAAATATTTTCCATCATAAAAATAACTAAAATACCAGATGATAAATATACAATCAAATCAAACATATTATCTTTATCATTATTAATACCACCTTTTTTAAGGTCTTCAATTACCGTATTTAATTTTTTATTTTCTCTTTTTAATTCTCTAATCATTTCTAATAATTCTTTTGTATTAGTAGAATCTGCTTTTATTATCGGTTGTGAATATATCATTGAATTATTAGAATCTATTTCATAATTTTTAAATTTTTCGTTTGGATTTTTATTTTGTTTTGATAAAAATGAGTCATTTAATTCTTGATATTTTTTAAGATTATATTCATTTATTGGTAAATCTTGATTTAAAAAACTAGGATGATTTTGAGGATAATCTATTCTATTTTCAGGATTATCTCTTATATAAATTTGTTGTGAATCTCCTGTAGAAAGTCTTGTTGATGGTCCAGAATGTTCTGGTAAACGATTATAATTTCTAGAAAAATTTTTGTTTATATTTTCTTGTTTATTATTATTTTCAAAAGACATATAGGAAGAATTATTATCTGTAAATTCTTTTATATTCCAAGCTTCATTAATTGTAGCGTATGGCATATTTAAATAAGTATAATATATTTTTTGAAAATTGTTTTACTAAAAAAATATAATATAATTATAATATATAATGAATATTACACAAACTCTTAATAAATTAATGGAAAATAATACATTAGTTATTGTTGTTTCTATTATTGTAGCTTTATATTCAGCATTAATAGCTCCAGCATTGCCTAATTCTGTTATTCGTTTCTTTGATACATTATTAGGTAAATTAATATTTATATTTTTGATTGCGTATGTTTCATCTAAAAATATTCAAGTTGCATTATTAATTTCAATTGGTTTTGTTTTAACTTTACAATTAGCATATAAATTAGAGGCTGAACATTTTGAAAATCCTGAACCAAATACGGTTAATAATCCTGCTTTAGAAAAAATGATTTGTAATTTTGTAAATACTTTAAGTTTAGTTTCAGACCCAAAAAAACAAGATGTTGAAGCAATGTTAGTTCCTGAATTAGTTGAAAAACATCATGCTGAATTAATTAAAATTGATAATTCATTTACTAAAGATATGTTAATAGATGCTACTAACACAGATTTCTATAAAAATAAAACTGTTAAAGACTTATGTGCTAATGTAGCTAGTGCTGAAATGTTTAATGACTATGATAATGCAGTTTCAAATGCTGAAAAAGTTAGACAACAATGTGGAGACCAATTTAATTGTTTATTTCCACCTGATTCTCAATTAAAAAATCAAAAATTTTTAGATATGTGTAAAAAAATGAATATTGACCCAAATACTAATAAAGGAAAACGCTTTAATAAAGATGGCAAAACATTATCTGATGCAGCTTTACAATTTAGAAATGAATGTAGTAAAATTAAGGCTGCAGCGGATGCAGAAAAAATATTAAGTAAATCAAGAACAGGAAATCAATCAACTTCTTCTTCAACTGAATCTTCTAAACCAATGACACCTGAATCAAACTCCGAATCTTCTACTCCATCAACTAATCAACAACAACAATCTAATCAAAATACAACTGCAAGTCCATCAACTGAACCACAAATTACTGAAAAATATCATAATTATGAAGATGAAGATATGGAACAAGAACCAGCACCATATATTTCTAAACAAGTCGAGAATTTTGATAATTATAGTGTTGTTCCTTCAAATAACTATTTCGATAATATGAATAGAATGATGTATGCTCCATTACAAGTTTAAGAGATTTTTGTAAAAATATTTTATAAATATTATGTATTTATATTATAAAATGTTTTCTGAATTAAAAGATAAATTTATGGCTTATATTCCATATGATTATACTGAAAAACTTACTGAATATACTTCCGGTGATAATTTATATATCATTTTATTAATTATTTATTCAGCATTTGTGTCAATGTATTCTCCTAGAAGTATTATAAATTTAATTAATCAACCAGTTGCACGTATTTTAATATTAGGTTTAATCTTATATGTCGCTACATATAATATAATTCTAGCAATATTTATAGCAATTGCATTTATTATTACAGTATCTATTGATTCTTCTATAAGTATTAATAAAGCTAATTTAAAACCTATATATGACTTTGATAGTGAAGGTTTTGTAGGTAATGATGATAAAGATAATGATGATGTCAAAAAAGACAGCAAAAATAAATCAACTAAAATAGATACTGATTCAAATGATGAAAATGAAGAATTTGAAACTAATTCAAATAATGATGATAATGATAAAAAAGATGAAGATGAAGATTTTGAAGGTGAAATGGCTAAAAATAGCAATTTAAACGATGCTTTTAAAAATCTTCATAATGCTATTCATAAACTAGAGAGTTTTGTTTCTGCTAAAAAACAATAAATATTTTTATATAATATTATATTATAAATATAATTATGGAAAATCCAGGAAATATATTGAATAATATTGCTATTGCACCTAATTCACCAACTGGTATTTTAGATTCAATTAATGCATTAAGTAGTAGTAAATATTTTATTGGTTTAGTTATGATTTTAATGAATATTGGTGGTAGATATATTGAATTAGATATTGCTCAAAATCATCGTAAATTTTTAAATTCTTCTAAATTATTTAAACGTATTCTTATTTTTACTATTGCATTTATGGCTACACGTGATATTGTTGTTGCTTTTATTATTACAGCTGCTTTTATAGTATTTGTAATGCATTTATTTAATGATGAAAGTGATTATTGTATTTTACCAAAAAATCTACAACCTAATTTACCAATTGATGAAGTATCTCCTGAAGAAATTAAACAAGCTTATGAAAAATTAAAAAAAGCAGGTAAAATTAAATAAAAAATATTTGTTTTTTCATGATAAAAATTATTATATTTATATGAATGTAGTCAATTCTGTTTCATTATAAAAATAATAATTCCTATAATCCATTTGAAAGAAATGATATAATAATGAAAGATACTTATAAAAAATAAATCATTACCTAAAATAATATTAAATATTCCTATATATCAAAATTCATTAATAAATAATCCATGGTAAGATTCAGGAAATATTATGCATTTAATTGGTGGTTGTCAATAAACTTTAAAACATTTTATAATTATTATTTTTTAATTATAAATTATTTTTTTAATCATCCATATTTAAATCAATTGTTCGTTTTGGTCTATTTAATCTACGACGATTGTCTACACTTCTTGAACGATTGCTTACACTAATAGTATCGGACATATTATCATTTGTATTTGATTTTAATTCATTTAAAATATCATCTACACCAACTGGTGCTGGTATTTTTACATTAGATATTGATTTTGTTTCTTGTGGCAAACTATTCATTGGGTCATTATTAACTGGAGAACCGCTCATATTTGAACCAAACATACTTCCGAATGGATTGAAATTAGATTGTGCTTGTCTTGATTGTGGAGGAGATTGATTCATTTGAGGAGGTGATTGCGGTTGATATGATTGAGTGTGGACATTTGGTGATTGTTGAGCAAATCCATTAAAGAAATTTGCGGCAGAACGTTGTTGTTGTGGCATTTGATTAATTGCTGCATTTGCAAATTGTTTCATTAAATCAGGATTTTGACGCATAATTTCTTCGATACCTGGTGTTGAATTTTTAAACATTGAATTAGTTAAATGATACATAAATGCAGAACCACCCAACATAAACATTAAGCGTAATTCAGGTGCCATTTTTGCTCTATCTTTATATTTTTCATGTAATTCTTCAAATACTTCATTATAATCATGAATATCTTCTTTAACTTTTTCTGACCAACCATCTAATTTAAAATCAAAAAAATCAAATTTAGAATTTAACATTTCAGCACCATTTGCAAATGTAATTAATAAATTACGTTGAAATTTAATAGATTGTTCTAAATCACGTTGATTTTTAATATTATTATATTCTGTTCTCATTTCTTCTAAATCACTTGACATATTAAATTTTTTTACATTTGGAACTCCAAATCTTCTATATTTCTCTAATTTAAATAATAATTCTTCTTTTTCTCTTCTTTGTGATTCATAATCGATTGGCGCACTATATTCATCACGTCTATAATCGCTTCCTCCACTATTCATACCATAATCATTTTGTCTAGAACGAACTTCATCATTTCTATAATCTCTATTTGAACGTAAATCTGAGCTTCCACGATAATCATCTCTATTTGAACGTCTATCATCCATTCGATTAGAATATTGAGAACGACGGTCATCCATACGATTAGATCGTCTATCCATTAAATCACTAACTTCATGTTCATCAATTAAAGATGGCTTATTACGATTATTATCTATAAATTTATCTGTTTCTGCACCACTTAATCTAGAACTAGAATTCATTTCTTTTAATAAATCATCATAATTATCTTTTGGGTCTTGATTTAATAAATTGTCAAATTCAATATCATCATTATGATAATCTTTACTAGAATAATTAGTTTCTTTTTTAATTTCATTAATACCACCATCTTCATCACCCATTGGTTTATTTCTTTTTTCAGGATTAGTTAATAATTCTAATCCAATATCAATATCTTTATTTGAAGTTAAATCCATTTTTTGTTGCATTTCTCTATTTACTCTAAATCCTGAATTTTCATTACTTCTTGTATCTGAAAAATTATCCATTGACATTTTTCTTGTATTACTATCACGAGTTAATCTGATATTATCCATTTATTATTTTGTAGAAAAATGTTTTTATATATATACGCATTTACATAATTACCATTTATATAAATTTAATATATAAATTATAATTATAAAGTTTCTGTTTTCTTTGTTCTTATTCTTTTTGGTTTTGTTTCTACTTTATCTGTTAATACCTCTATTGGATTACTAATTGGAACTGTTGTTGATTTTTTTGTTTCTATTTGATTACTAATTGGTAATGTTAATTTTTTATTTGTATCTTTTTTTATTTTTGGTATTTTAACTTTTTTCATATATTTACTTTTACTATAATAAGTTAAACCTTGTAAAAAACAATCACCTAAATCATCTTTTTTTTTATGGTCAATAAACCATTTTCTTTTTTCTTCATTATCCTTTAAAAAGTATTTTGTATATTCTACTGATTGAGCTTTACGAGTTGCATACTCTGATGATTTCTTAATATCTAATTCCGGTCCATCATATATATTCAATTTATTCTTAGCACTAAATAAATTTATATTCTCTAATTTTTTTACTTTTGTTTTATTTTTCATTATAAAATATGTATAAATAAACATTTGAACACTTTTCATTGTTGGATTTTTTAATACTGGTTGATTTTCTATTACTACTTCATCCGCTTCTAAAAATTCGGGGTTTTTATCTAATTCATCAATAACTTTTGTTCCTAAACCAAATAATGACATTTGTTTAGTTAATAATTTTTTGGCTTTTTTCAATTCAAAACCTGTATATTTATCTTGAATATTTTTCATACAAGTTTTATTTGAACAAGTTCCTATATTTTCTCCATCTTTACATATAAATGATGTAGCTGGTTTATTACATTTTACACCACCTTTTTTAACATATTCACATTTTAAAGCTGCTTCTTCTAAATCAGCCATCATATTTATTATTCCCCATTTCTTAATTGAATAAGTTTTATTAAAACTTATATCTAAATTTTGATTAAATTCTATTAAACAATATGCTAGATTTTTTATACCAACATCAAATGATAATACTTTTATAGATGACATTTAGATAAATAATATATTTTTAATTTTAAGTATAAACGTATATTATTTTTTTTTATTCTAATTTATTATTTATAATAATATTTTGCGATAGATAACATTATTCAATCATATTCGACATAAATTTCGGCAACGCCTATTCATTATGTTTTTTTGATTTAATTATGTAGATTCATCACTTATTTATTATGATATTTTATTTAAATAATTTAAAATTAATTTATTGTGGAGGTTTCAAGCCCCAAAAATTAGTTTCCATTTTATTTTGTTCAGGATATCCTGCACTTCTTAAAATAGCTTCTTGACCTCTAATTGGTAGTTTATCTCTACCATCATAAAACATACAATTTTCACGCGGTAAAGTCCCATTTTGAGTAGGAGGATATGTTAAAGAACGGTATGGTATACCATTACCTAATTTAATTGTTTGAATTTTACCATCACTACCTTCTTCACATACTTTAATATGCACACATGGTTCAACATAAACTGAACCTAATCCTATATAATAAGCATTAGGAAATCTAATTCTAAATTGAAATTGACCGCCGGATGTTTTAACTGCTCCTCTATTTGGGGTATTTTCATATGCCACTTCTGGATTTGGATATGGTAATCCTGAACCACTAAAAGAAGTAATATAAGATGGTGGATTTGCAGCCCAATACATTATAGTAGCATTACTAGTTTTTGTTTGAACTGAACCCTTAACTATATATTCACCATTACCAGAATCTAATACAATACCTTTACAATTATTTTCTAAAAAATCAAATTGACTCATATTATATATAATATTTGATTATTTTTTATCATGACGAAGATATAAATAATCAATTAACAAATAGATAAATATTGAAAATATAATTATAATTAAAAATATATCGATAAATTCTTTATAATTTGGATATTTTATAAATAATATTGTAATAAATAATAATATTATTAAAAATAAATATTCTTTTTTAATAGATTGTATCATTTTAATATAAACTAATTAATTTATTTTATTTAAAATAGAATAAATTTATTATAAATTCAATTATAAATTAAATGGTTCTGGACCACCATGTCCTAATTCACCACCACTTGGAATTGATTTACGAGCATCCCCATTAGCTACAGTAGAATCAATTTTGCCATACATAGAAAACAAATCCGATTTAGTCATATTTAAATTACTACCAGATACTTTAGGGTCGGACCAACCACAATTTTGAGATTGAGTATCATATTGACGACCTTCACCTAAACCATGTGCATTAACAAAATCTGTATTACATGATTGATTATTACAAATTTTAATTGATTGTTCTGGTAACATTGTTCCTTGGTTATAAGGTTCTACACAAGGACCACAACAATTTTTAGAACAAGCATAAGAACGATTTAAATCCATTAATTTAGTAGCGTTTTGAGTTAAGAACATTCTATATTCATATGAATTATTAATATTATTATTTACACGAACCATATTATTGACATGACAAACTGGTCTATAATCAGTAAAATGACGCGCATCATCCATTCTAGGAGGACAATCAGAATATTTATTATTGCTTACATGTAATTGAGAGTTCATTGAATTATATTATATAAAGATAATTTTTTTTATTATTTATTAATTTACTTGATGTTCTTCTTCATTTTTTTCTTTAGGTTGTTCTTTTTCAAAAATATCAGGGTATTTTTCTATTAATTTTTTTACTAATTGTTGTTTATTTCCATTATGAGTTATATTATTCTTTTTACATAATTCTTTCAAATCATTTAATTTCCAATTATTTGCAATTATATTTACTTTTACTTCTATAGAAGCATTTGCAAATGGTTCAGTTAATTGTTGCATTGCTGATATACTTAAATTACTAACTGTATCTGGTTGTTCATCTAAATGTTTTTCTAAATCACTTTCCATATTTTCATTTAATTTACTATTCATATAAACATCTAATTCATTATTTTCTACAGGTTCTGTATCGTCTAATTCATCAAATTGAGACATATTATTTCTAATATTTTCATTTTTAATTTTTCCATTTGATAATATATCATCTTTATCAATGTTTTCATTTGATACTGTTGTTTTATCTATATTTGCATTTATTAATTCTACATCTTCTTCGTCTATTTCTTGTATATCTTCTAGGTCTTCACTAACATCATCTATATCTTCGTCTCCTAATTCTTGTCTTAATCTCTGAATATCATTCATTATTTCATTACTATTTTGACTATGATTATCTAATTCGGTATAACCCATTCTATTATTGTTAAATAACATATTATTTAAAAATGATGGAAATATACCACCACTCATACCTGAATTATTCATTGTTTGTATTGGTTTTTCAATATTTACTCTTTGTGGAATTTTACATATTCCATCTTCACAATCTAATTCTTTAGGAATTCCTCTATTTGTTTCTAAACGTTCTAATCTTTTATTTAATATTGAATAAGTTTGGTCTATTTTTTTTGTAATGTATAGCATATAACCGCACATAGCTAATACAACTAATCCGCATATTAGTATTATTAAGTTAGTATTCATTTAATACTTATTTATATAATTTATTTATTAATTAAACTCAGTTTATTTATTTATTGTGATTAAGTATTTCTTTTTTTTTCTGTAAATATTTTATATATTATGAATTTAAAATTTGAATATTCTATTTCTGACGAATATAAAGATTTAGTTAATGATATTATTAAATTTTGCACTATTCTCATTGTTCTTAATTTTTTAATGTTCTTAAGTAATCCTACTGATAATAAATTCTTAGGTGCGGCTTTTGTTTCTTTTATGATTTATATTATTTTAGGTATTATTACTTATTGGCTTGTTGTTTCCAAAGTTATTCTTTTTGATTAATTTTTTTTATCATTATAATATATAAATAATGTCTTCTTATCCATCTGCTTTTAATATAGAATGTTTAGGTTGTTATAGTAATTGTAGTAATAATCGTTGTGCATGTAGATGCCCTAAATGTTCTGCTAAAAATATATCTTTAACCTCTTATTGTCGTCCTGTTGCTACTAATTTAAATGTTATTCAAGATAATTCCGTTTCTAATATGCAAAATTCTCACGTATGGTCTAACTCTAGAGGTTATGGTAATATTGTTATCGGAACTGCTGATTCTAATGGTGTTATTTATGGTCGTGTTTCTCCATGGAATCGTATTCCTAAATTAGCTGACCCTATATCTACTAATGTTGAACCAGTTAATGCTTGGAGTTCTAAAGAATGGAATCAACTTTAAATTAATATTAATTATTATTAAAAATATATCTAATAATAATAAATAGAATATGGAATTTAATATTATTGATTATATTAAAGATAAAAAATCTTATAAATCTATTTTAGATAAAATTAATAATGATTCTTTAACTATTTATGGTAATGAAATTGATGATAATGGTGATACCCCTTTAATGTTATCTATTATTTATGGTCGTGATGAATTATCTAATTATTTAATTGATAAATATAATAATAATGATATAAATAATCCTTTTTCATACACTAAATTACAATTAAATCATACTAATAATTCTGGACAAACTCCTCTTATCCTTTCTTGTATTTATAATGATAATAATATTGCTACCAAATTATTAGATTTTAATCCTATTTATATTTCTGTATTCCAAATTGATAGTGATGGTCGTTCTGCAATTGATTATGCCTTTAAAAATCAAATGAATTCTATTATACCTACTTTTAGTATTCATTTTGATTATTTAAAAGATATTTATAAAGATAATATAAAAAATTTACATGGCTCATCCTATGATTTTAATAATGACCCTGTATATAATAGCTTTGATTATTTTTCACAATCTATTTTAAAGGGCGGTTCAAATGATAATCCATTTATAAATGATGATTTAAATAATCAAACCGATGATTCATATATTAAAACTCCTACTGATTTAGAATCTGAAAATAATCAAACCGATGATTCATCTATTAAAACTCCTACTGATTTAGAATCTGAAAATAATCCAAATAATGAATTAATTAATAATAATTATGAACTCGATAATAAAAATGATATTGATATCGAAGATATCGAATTAGTTAATAATACAATTAATGAATCTAATGATACTGCAGAAATTAAATCCGATGATAATCAGGAAATTGAACCAACAATTAATGAATCTAATGATACTGAAGAAATTAAATCTGATGATATTGATTTAATTAATAATACAATTAATGAAACAAATGATACTGAAGAAATTAAATCCAATGATAATCAGGAAATTGAACCAACAATTAATGAAACAAATGATACTGAAGAAATTAAATCTGATGATATTGATTTAATTAATAATACAATTAATGAATCTAATGATACTGAAGAAATTAAATCTGATGATGTTGATTTAATTAATAATACAATTAATGAATCTAATGATACTGAAGAAATTAAATCTGATGATGT
>JACCDZ010064767.1_pt1 | contig 22816 bp, 21 predicted proteins | sample 7449551 | NCBI WGS metagenome assembly JACCDZ01 (sample SAMN15323452, study PRJNA562643) | freshwater metagenome | isolation source: river surface water | place: USA:Blue River Watershed | collected 2017-08-18 | reverse complement strand
TAAAACTAATTGTTGACCTTATGTATGAAGGTGGAATTGCAAAACAAAGATGGTCAGTATCTGATACAGCTGAATACGGTGATTACATCTCAGGTCCAAGAGTTATTGATCCAAGCGTAAAAGAGAACATGAAAAAAGTTCTTGCTGATGTTCAATCAGGTGCGTTTGCCAAGAGATTTATTGATGATCAAGATGCAGGCGCTCCTGAATTTAAATCATTACGTGCAAAGGGAGAGGCACATCCAATTGAGCAGGTTGGCCGAGATCTTCGCAAAATGATGTCTTGGGTTAAATCTGCAAACAATGATGATTACAAAGAGGGAAATGCGGCGCGTGGCTAAACCAGTAGTACTTATCGCTGAAGAGTTAAGTCCAGCCACATTAGAGGCGCTCGGACCTGACTTTGAGGTGCGCAATTGCAATGGCGCAGATCGTGCAGAGTTATTATCTGCTCTTTCTAAAGGAGTAGATGCGGTATTAATTCGCTCTGCCACCAAAATGGATGCCGAGGCAATTGCAGCAGCAAAGGGATTAAAGGTGATTGCACGAGCTGGTGTTGGTCTAGATAATGTTGAAATTCCAGCTGCCACTGCAGCGGGTGTAATGGTGGTAAATGCGCCTACTTCAAATATTGTCTCCGCTGCCGAACTAGCAATTGGATTACTTCTTGCTAGTGCAAGATTTATCTCACCAGCGCATACTGCATTGCAAAATGGTAAGTGGGCAAGATCTAAATACACCGGTGCCGAGTTATTTGAAAAAACTTTAGGCATTGTTGGCTTTGGCCGAATTGGTCAATTGGTAGCCCATCGAATGCAGGCATTTGGCATGGATGTAGTTGCTTATGATCCTTATTTACAGCCAGCACGGGCTGCCCAATTAAATGTTAAATTGGTTGGGTTAGATGAGTTGTTAAGAGTAAGTGATTTCATCACTATCCACCTTCCAAAAACTAAAGAGACTGCAAATTTAATTGGTACAGAAGCTTTGAATAAAGTTAAACCAACGGTAAGAATTATTAATGCTGCCCGTGGCGGAGTATTGGATGAGAGCGCCCTTTATGAAGCACTCAAAGCTGGCAAGGTAGCTGGTGCTGGTCTTGATGTATTTGCAACAGAACCTTGTACAGATTCACCGCTTTTTACACTAGACAATGTGGTGGCAACTCCTCACCTTGGCGCATCAACTGATGAAGCACAAGAACGTGCTGGAATCGCAGTTGCAATCTCAGTAAGAAAAGCATTATCTGGTGAATTAGTGCCGGATGCGGTAAATGTTAAGGGTGGCGCTATTGATCAAGCTGTTCGCCCAGCACTACCACTGGTTGAAAAATTAGCTCAAGTAGCAACTGCCTTAGCAAATGATGTTATCTCTGCCATTGATGTGGAGGTCAGAGGTGAGATTTCAACTCTAGATGTTTCCGTACTTGCAACTAGTGCGCTAAAGGGAGCACTCCTTGCAATGGGCGCTGAAGATGTTACATATGTAAACGCCCCAGCATTAGCAGCGGAGCGATCAATTACTTCAGCAGTTTCAACTGATTCTGAAAGCCCAGATCACCGTAATTTAGTTTCAGTGCGGGCAGCTTGTGCTGATGGCAGCCAAGTATTTGTTAGTGGAACTTTGATGGGAATTAAACAGATCCAAAAAATTGTGGCAATTGATAAGTTAGATCTAGATCTAAAGCCAACCAATAATTTGCTATTCCTGCGTTACGCAGATCGCCCAGGTGTAGTTGGTGTAGTTGGAAATGCATTAGGTAAATTGAAAATCAATATTGCAGATATGCAGGTGGGCCGTACACAAGAAGGTGGCCAAGCTTTGATGGCATTAACTGTTGATTCAGTCATTCCTAAAGAGATTATTGATGTGATTGCAAAAGAAACTGGGGCATCTTTAGTTCGCTTTGTGAATTTGGTGAATGAATGAAAACTTTTAATTTAGCCACAATCCCAGGAGATGGCATTGGTCCTGAGGTAGTAACGCAAGGGCTTCGAGTACTTGATGCAATTGCTAAAAAATATGATTTAGAGTTTAAGAAAACTAATTATGAGTTAGGCGCTGCCTACTGGCATAAGACTAAAGAGACACTTCCAGATTCAGTAATGGCAGAACTTGCCAAATCCGATGTGATCTTATTAGGAGCAGTTGGCGATCCAACTGTGCCAAGTGGAGTACTAGAGCGAGGTTTGTTGCTAAAGCTTAGATTTGCATTTGAACACTACATAAATCTAAGACCTGCAAAATTATTTCCAGGTGTTACATCACCAAAAACTAACAATAAGGGCATTGATTTTATTGTGGTCAGAGAGGGTACTGAGGGCCTTTATGTAGGAGCTGGATCAATCAAAGATGAAGGCACAAATAAAGAGTTAGCAATCGAGGAATCAATTAATACCTATAAAGGTGTTGAGCGCGTTATCCGAGATGCCTTTAATCGAGCAATGGATAGACCGCGCAAGAAACTTACTCTTGTTCATAAAAACAATGTGTTAACTAGAGCGGGTGGATTATGGACTCGGGTATTTAACGAGGTTGCGAAGGATTTTCCTCAAGTAACAACTGATTACCTACATGTTGATGCCGCATCTATGTTTTTTGTAACCAACCCAGAACGCTTTGATGTAGTAGTTACTGATAACTTATTTGGTGACATCATTACCGATATCGCAGCTGCAATCTGCGGTGGGATTGGCTTAGCTGCAAGTGGCAACATCAATCCAACTGGTGCTTTTCCATCAATGTTTGAACCAGTCCATGGCTCTGCCCCTGATATTGCAGGTAAGAATTTAGCTGATCCAACTGCAACTGTTTTATCAATTGCCATGATGTTAAATCATTTAGGCCAAACTCAAGCAGCAACTGATGTTGAAATGGCTGTCGCTAAAGATTTGGCAGCACGAGGGGAAAAGAAGAGATCAACATCTGAAATCGGGGATGCGTTAGTGGCGGGAGTGCTATGAAGGTAATTAGTAATCCAAATACAAATCCAGTACCAGCAGCTGAACGGCAGAAGCGGGTAGCAGAGCCTGGTTTTGGTAAGTACTACACCGACAATATGGTGGTTGCCCAGTGGAGTGAGGCAACTGGTTGGGCAGACGCCAAATTACAACCGTATGGTCCAATTACTTTAGATCCTGCAGCAATGGTTTTTCACTATGGCCAAGAGATCTTTGAAGGAATGAAGGCTTACTCACAACCAGATGGTGGAGTGTCCTTATTTAGACCTGATGCCAATGCAAAACGTTTTGCAAAGTCTGCTGCTCGAATTGCACTTCCGGAAATGCCAGTTGATTTTTTTGTTAAAACCGTTGAAGAGTTAGTTAAAGCAGATGCTGGCTGGGTACCAAAGAAAATAGGTGAGTCTTTATATATTCGCCCATTTATGATCGCAACTGAGGTTGGCTTAGGAGTGCGGCCATCAAATCATGCAACATATATTTTGATTGCAACCCCTGCTGCTGCCTACTTTAACTCTGCAAAAGCAGTAACAGTTTGGATCTCAACTGAGTATGTAAGAGCAGCGTTAGGTGGAACAGGTGAGGCAAAGTGCGGTGGAAATTACGCAGCATCACTCCTTGCACAAAAACAAGCAGCTAAAGAGGGTTGTGATCAGGTTGCCTACATTGATGCCAAAGAACGTAAGTGGGTTGAAGAGATGGGCGGCATGAATCTCTACTTTATTAAGGGAAGTGGCAAAGATGCCAAGATCATTACACCAAAGTTAACTGGCACATTACTTCCTGGCATTACCCGTGATTCAATTTTAACTCTAGCAAATGATCTTGGATACAAAACTGAGGAGTCGATGATCTCAATTGATGATTGGCGAGATGGAGTTAAATCTGGTGAGATTGCAGAGATATTTGCATGCGGAACTGCTGCAGTTGTTTCAGCGGTTGGTAGTGCCAAAAGCATTCATGGCACCTGGCAAACAGCAGATGGCCAACCAGGTCCAATTACAAATCAGATTAGGCAAGCTCTACTTGCTATTCAACATGGCACAGCAGCAGATAAACATGGTTGGAATAAACGGGTTATCTAATGCCAATAAATGATTCATTTCATATTTATGACACCACACTTCGTGATGGCGCCCAGCAAGAAGGTTTGAATTTATCAGTTCACGATAAGTTAACTATTGCGCGCCACCTTGATGATTTAGGTGTTGGCTTTATTGAAGGCGGCTGGCCGGGTGCTAATCCTAAGGACACTGAGTTTTTTAAATTAGCCCAAACTGAGTTAAAACTAAAGAATGCAACCTTTGTTGCATTTGGTTCCACCAGGCGTCCTGGAGTAAAGGCGGCAGATGATTTGCTACTGCGCGCTTTGCAAGATTCAAAGGCACCGGTCGTAACGCTGGTGGCAAAGAGCCATGATCGCCATGTTGATCTAGCACTTAAGACACATCTTGATGAAAATCTTGCAATGATTACCGATTCAATTAAGTTTTTAAAAGCAGGTGGCCAGAGAGTTTTCTTAGATGCTGAACACTTCTTTGATGGCTATCTTTCAAATAAGGCATACGCACTTGAGGTGGTTAAAGCTGCGGTAGAAGCAGGTGCTGATGTTGTAGCCCTTTGTGACACAAATGGTGGAATGTTGCCTGATCAATTATCAAATATTGTCCATGAGGTTTTAACTGCATCAAAGGCTCGTCTTGGTATTCACTGCCACAATGACACTGGGTGCGCAGTTGCTAACTCACTTGCGGCAATCTCTGCTGGTGTTACCCATGTGCAGGGAACTTTAAATGGATATGGTGAGCGAACTGGAAATGCTGATCTAGTAAATATTATTGCAAACCTGGAGTTAAAGAAGGAACAAGTAGTTTTACCACAAGGTAAATTACAAGAAGCCTTCCGTATCTCACATGCAGTTGCTGAGATTACAAATGTTGCGCCGAGTGCTCGTCAACCATATGTTGGCACCTCAGCATTTGCTCACAAGGCTGGCCTTCACGCATCTGCAATTAAAGTTGATCCGATGATGTATCAACATGAAACTCCAGAGTCAGTCGGCAATGACATGCGCATGTTGGTCTCTGAGATGGCCGGGCGTGCTTCAATTGAGTTGAAATCTGTTGAATTGGGAATTGATTTGGGTGGAGATAAGGATTTAATCGGCAGAGTAGTGGAGAAGGTTAAAGATCTAGAGGGCAAAGGTTTCACCTTTGAAGCAGCAGATGCATCCTTTGAATTACTGCTTCGCACGCAAGTTTTAGGAAAGCGCCCAAGCTTTTTCACAATCTTAGATTGGCAAACCACTGTTCATCAGGATGATTCAGGCAAAGTAACCAGTAAGGCAACGGTGCAGATCAGCGCAAAGGGTGAGACGATTTCAGCAAATGGTGTTGGAAATGGTCCAGTTAACGCTATTGATAACGCACTTCGTAGTGGCTTAGAAAAGTTTTACCCAGAGCTTTCAAAACTTGAGTTAACTGATTACAAAGTACGTATCTTGGAAGGCCGGTTAGGCACTGGGGCGGTAACTAGAGTTTTAGTTGAGACCAGTGATGGCAATGGCGAGTGGAGCACAATTGGTGTGCATGAGAATGTGATTGCAGCCTCAGCTATGGCATTAGATGACGCGGTTACCTATGGCTTACTAAGGCAGGGACGCAAACCCGAGTAATCTGCTATTCATGTCCGCAGCGCTGATCACCCAGTATGAAGAGCACCTAGCGCTGGTTAGAAATTTATCTGATAACTCAATTAAAGGTTATGTCACAGATTTAGAATCTTTTCTTAAGCATATGGAAAAACTAGGAATTGTTGAGTTTAATCAATTAGAAATTGAACACATTCGATCATGGCTTGCCAACCTGCAAACTACAGGTGTTGCCAGAGCTACTCTAACTAGGCGAATAGTTTCAATAAGGGCCTTCACAAATTGGGCAGCTGCAAATGGCTGGTTAACCTCTGATCTTGGTGCAAATCTTGCAGTTCCAAAACCTCATAAAGTATTGCCAGAGGTATTAAATGTTGATGAAGCTGCAACGGTATTAAAAGCACTCGAGGTTAAATCTGTTGAGGAGCCAACTGCGGTAAATATTAGAGATTTAGCATTGGTTGAGGTTTTATATGGATCAGGAATTCGAGTCTCTGAGCTTTGTGGATTAAACCTAATTGATGTTGATCGATCTAGAAATACCTTAAATGTAATTGGCAAAGGGGATAAGCAGCGGGTGGTGCCATTGGGATTGCCAGCCATGCGAGCAATTGATAATTACTTAAAAAATGGCAGAGATGAGTTTGTTAATAATTCATCTGTTGATGCTTTATTTTTAGGCTCTCGTGGCAAAAGAGTTGATCAAAGAACTGTGCGCGAGGTTGTGTATGAGGCGATGAAAGCAGTTGGCGCCAAGATGGGACCTCATGGACTTCGCCACTCTGCTGCCACACACTTACTGGAAGGTGGAGCAGATTTGCGAACTGTGCAAGAAATTCTTGGACATGCATCTTTATCTACAACTCAGATTTACACCCATGTCTCTCCTGAGCGACTGCAAACAGCTTATAAGCAAGCACACCCAAGGGCGTAATTTGTGAAGATTGAGTTACCGCTTGCTATTACGCAATTAGATCAACGAATTAGATCTGAAAACTTTGTTAGAGCAGTTCTCTCTGGCCGGCGGCGGAATATGCAAACTGAGTATGAGCGGATTGATATTAGGCAGGTATTGATAAAGGATGAGATTAAGTGGCAGATAATCTCAAGTGATGGCAAGAAGGATTTAACTAAGAATGTGGCAGCTGATTTTAACTTTACTCAATTGTTTGAAAGCGGGTATGCCAACTTATTAGTAGATACTCAAGATGAGTCCTACCAGGTGAGGATCTCTAAAAAAGATGAGGCGCTAGTTGCAATAGGTAAGGTTAAGTTAAGTCGGGATCTATCTCATGATCGCCAAAAGATGAGAATGTTGCCGGAGAGTAATCAGGTATTTAAGGCACTTGATTTATCTGACCTGTTGGGGCGAATTAAGCCCAGCAAAATGGATAAGTACAAGCAGGTGGATGAGTTTTTAAGGTTAATAAGCCAAACTTTAGATACCGATCTAAGCAATCAAGATGAGATCTCAGTAGTTGATTTAGGTTGCGGTCATGCTTATTTAACCTTTGCCGTGCAGGAGTTTTTAAAGGATAAGTACAAAAAGGTTTCAATTTTGGGGGTAGATGAGCGGGATGATTCCAAGCAACATAATGAAAAGGTGGCAGCTAAGTTAAAGATTGAGGCTAAATTCATTGCCGCAAAAATTGCTAATACACCTGATCAAAAGGTTGATATTGCAATCGCACTTCACGCCTGTGATACCGCAACTGATGATGCCATTTATTGGGCGGTTAAAAATAAGGCAAAGGTAATCATGGCAGCACCATGTTGCATGCATGAGTTACAAACACAGATTAAAGATTCACCTGAGCCATGGGGCTTGTTAACAAAGTATGGACTTGTGAAGGAGCGCTTGGTTGATCTAATGACCGATTCACTGCGGGCTCAAATTTTAAAATTACTTGGCTACCGGGTAGATATTGTTGAGTTTATTGGTGGTGAGCACACCGCTCGAAATATTTTAATTAGAGCAGTCTTTACCGGTGCCAACCCAGCGCCATTAGATAAAGAGCGGTATCTGAAATTATTAGAACAGTGGCAGATCAAGCCATACTTAGCAAAATTATTAAAGGATGAGTTAAAAGCTGCGGCGCAGATTATTTAAATCTTGCTTTGCGCAGTAGGTAGTGCTTTCACAACTAATATTTTCATAATCACCAAAGAAGATTCCAATAACCACCCCAATAACCAGGGTTGTGATTAGGTAGCTGTATCTCACCCCCTTATTTTGGATTATTTATGCGGGACTGCGTGTGGCCCTGGTGGTGATGGTGTGGAAATTGGGGTGTAAAACTTCAGGTAGGATTTGCCTCAGCACGAAATGAAAATTTTGTGACTTCACGCATCTTAAAGTGATTAATTGATTACTAATTAAGAGCTTAAGAACCTGTTCGGTGTAGTTAGTGATAACTACTCGGTTCGAAGATGCTAGGGATTTAGCAAATTGCTAGATCACAAACCGAGTGCTCTTTAATTACCTTGCGTAGATAAAGAGTGAAAAAAGGAGTGTGCCTAAATGGCAGTTGTAACAATGCGAGAGCTTCTCGACAGCGGTGTTCACTTTGGACATCAGACTCGTCGATGGAATCCAAAGATGAAGCGCTATATCTTCACTGAGCGCAATGGCATCTACATCATCGATATCCAACAATCATTAGCGCTAATTGATGCCGCTTATGAGTTTATTAAAGATGCAGTTGCAAAGGGTGGCCACGTACTTTTCGTTGGCACCAAAAAGCAAGCACATGAGCCAATCAAGCAGCAATCTGCCCGTGTTGGAATGCCTTATGTAACAGAGAGATGGCTAGGCGGAATGCTTACCAACTTCCCAACTGTTTATAAGCGCGTGCTTAGATTAAAAGAGTTAGAGGCGCTAGAGAGTGCAAATGACCAACTTCTAACCAAAAAAGAGTTACTTGTTCTACGCCGTGAGCGCGAGAAGTTAAACAAGAACCTTGATGGAATTCGTAATATGACCAAGCTGCCTAGCGCAATTTGGGTGGTTGATACTAAGAAGGAGCACTTAGCTGTTGCTGAGGCAAAGAAACTTGGTATTCCAGTTATTGCAATCTTGGATACAAATTGTGATCCAGATGAGGTTGATTTTAAGATTCCTGGCAATGATGATGCGATTAGATCTATTGCACTATTAACCAGAGTGATGACTGATGCAATTGTGGCTGGACTTCAAATTAGATCAGCAAATGCCGCAAAGATTGCTGATAAGGCAGCTGCTGAAGCAGCCGCTGCTGCTGAGAAAACTGCTGAACAACCTCTTGCTGATTGGGAAAAAGATCTAATCAAAGAGCCAACTGAAAACAAAGGTGCATAAGTTGGCATACACAGCAGAGGATGTTAAGAGATTACGGGAGCAGACCGCTGCCGGAATGCTTGATTGCAAAAAAGCATTAGATGAAGCAGATGGTGATTACCAAAAAGCGGTAGAGATCATCCGGGTTAAAGGTCAAAAGGGTGTTACAAAACGTGAAGGCCGTGCCACCTCAAATGGCTTGGTAACAGCAAAGGCAGAAGGTGACTTGGGCGTAATGCTTGAGTTAAATTGCGAAACTGATTTCGTTGCAAAGGGAGATAAGTTTCAAGCTTTAGCTGATGAGTTATTAAACCATCTAGCCGCATCAAAAATTGGTGAGCTAGATAAGTTTTTATCATCAAAGCTTGCCTCAGGTAAAACTGTGCAAGAGGTAGTTGATGAGGGCAATGCGATGTTGGGGGAGAAGATTGAGATTAAGCGAATCTCAGTTTTAACTGGTTCACCAGTCTCACTTTACCTACACAAAACCTCTCCTGATCTACCACCACAGGTTGGCGTCTTAGTTCAGTTAAAGAGTGCGGCAGAAAATGTTGGTAAGGATATTGCCCAACATATTGCAGCCTTCGCGCCACTTTTTGTTAGCCGAGATCAAGTACCAGCTGATGAGATTGCTAAAGAAAGAAGACTGGCGGAGGAGACGGCAAAGGCTGAAGGAAAGCCAGAAGGTGCAATCGCTAAAATTGTTGAGGGCCGTGTTACTGGCTTTGTTAAAGAGGTATCACTCCTTGAGCAAGCATTTGCTAAGGATGCTAAAAAGACAGTGCAACAAATTCTGGATGAGGCAAAGACAGCCGTGTCTGCCTTTAATAGATTCCGCGTAGGTCAGTAAACTAGTAATACAAATTAATTAAAGGAGCGCTCATGCCACGTAAAGGTTATAAACGAGTGCTCCTTAAATTATCTGGTGAGGTTTTTGGCGGGGAAAAAGGCATCGGTGTTGATCCTGATGTAGTCCATGATGTTGCAAATCAAATCGCAGAGGTCGTTCGAAGTGGTACCCAGATTGCCATTGTGGTCGGTGGTGGAAATTACTTTAGGGGAGCAGAGCTTCAACAACGCGGCATGGATAGAGCACGTGCTGATTACATGGGCATGCTGGGCACAGTAATGAATTGCCTAGCGCTACAAGATTTTCTAGAAAAAGAGGGTATTGAAACCCGGGTGCAAACTGCAATCACAATGGGTCAGGTGGCAGAGCCTTATGTGCCGCGGCGTGCGATTAGACACTTAGAAAAGGGCAGAGTTGTAATTTTTGGAGCAGGTGCTGGCATGCCATTTTTTACCACCGATACAGTTGCAGCACAGCGCGCACTTGAAATTGGTGTGGACGCACTTCTTTTGGCAAAAAGTGGTGTGGATGGTGTCTACTCAGCTGATCCTCGTAAGGATAAGAGTGCAACAAAGTATGAAGCAATTTCCTATGATGAGGTTTTAAGTAAATCACTTGCAGTTGCAGATGCAGCTGCCTTTGCACTTTGCCGTGAGAACAAACTGCCAATTGTGATCTTTGATCTAAAAAACCAAGGCAACATCAGGCGGGCAGTATCTGGTGAAAGCATTGGCACACTCGTCTCCTAAGCCTCATTTTTTACCATATTTATAATCCTAAGTAATTTGCTAGTAGAGTTGGATTAATTAAAGGAGATGCAAAGATGTCAGATTTAAATAGCTCATTAGCTGAGTGCAACACCAAGATGAATAAAGCTATTGATGTTGCCAAAGAGGATTTCGCCACGATTAGAACTGGCAGAGCTCACCCAGCGATGTTTGCAAAGTTAATGGTGGATTACTACGGCACCGGCACTCCCTTATCCCAACTTGCAACTGTGCAGGTTCCGGAAGCTCGACTGGCATTAATTACCCCTTATGACAAGGGCGCAATGGCTGCTATTGAAAAGGCAATTCGCGATTCAGATTTAGGTGTTAACCCAGGAAGTGATGGCACTGTAATTCGGGTTAACTTTCCACAATTAACTGAAGAGCGTCGTAAAGAGTTTATAAAGGTTGCCAAGGGCAAGGCTGAGGATTCAAAGGTTTCTATTCGCGCCATTAGGCGAAGTGCGAAAGAGGCGATGGAGAAGTTAGAAAAAGATGGCAAGGTTGGCAAAGATGATCTAGCCAGAGCTGAAAAAGAGTTAGAAAAAGTTACCGGTGAGCACACCGCCAAAATTGATGAATTGCTAAAGCATAAAGAAGCTGAGCTGCTCGAGGTTTAATGATGGCAGGCCTGCACGCAATAAATGATGCGATAAATAAAAAGGCAGGTCGCAAACTTCTTCCTTCTATTTTGGTATCCCTATTTTTACTGGGGTTAATCTTTGGCACCATAAATACCCAACCACTCTTATTTTTTGGTCTTATTTGGATTGTAATTATGATCGGAATTCGAGAGATTACCGCTGCCTACGGCAAGGGTGGAATTGATTTACCAGATTATGTATTAATGATTGCTGCCACAGTTTTATTGGTGGCAACCTGGAATGGCAATACCCAAGGCCTTGCTGTCTCAACTGGTCTTACCATCCCGATTTTAATGTTTACCCTACTTTTAATCTCTCAAAAAGATTTTATTAAACGATCAACCTCCGCTGTTTTTATCACCTTCTACCTAGCTGTCCTTGGTGGATTTATTTTGCTGCTTGCAAATCATGAGAATGGGGCAACCAGAATTTTTGCACTCGTTGCCTTAATTGCCTGCAATGACACCTTTGCATATATTGCAGGAGTTTTAATTGGTAAGCACAAACTTGCTCCAAGTATTTCTCCAAAGAAAAGTTGGGAAGGGTTAATCGGGGGAGCTATCGCAGCGGTAATCGGTGGCTCATTCATCTTTAACTCACTATTTGAAACCGCTTGGTTTGTTGGGGCATTAATTGGGTTAATGACAGTTGTTACGGCCACCTGTGGGGACTTGATTGAATCTGCTATAAAAAGAGATTTAGCTATTAAGGATATGTCTAATTTATTACCTGGCCATGGCGGGATTATGGATCGATTAGATTCTGCCCTTTTCACCGCCCCAGCTGTTTGGTTTGCCATTGAATTAATTAATCGGTACTTATAGATGGCTGATTTAGTATTTGATGCACCAGCGGTTAAGAAAAAAACACCAATACATCTTGCTGATTTAACTCCGGCTGAGCGAAAGGCGCGGGCAGTTGAGTTGGATTTGCCACCATTTAGAGCCAATCAATTGGCGGTGCATTTTTTCACCCACCACAATGATGATGTTGAAAGCTTTACCGATATTCCAAAGGACCTACAAGCCAAATTAGGTGAGGCCTTTTTACCTAAGTTATTAACTTTAGTTAAATCAGTAACCTGCGATGGCGGCAAAACTAGAAAAGATCTATATCGATTACATGATGGGGTTTTAGTTGAGTCTGTTTTAATGCGTTATACCGATCGCACCACAGTTTGTATTTCATCTCAGGCAGGATGCGGCATGCAATGTCCTTTTTGCGCAACTGGCCAAGCAGGATTGACTAGAAATTTAACCGCAGGTGAGATTACAGCTCAGATTGTAATGGCTGCTCGTGCCTGTGATTTAGGGCAGATGCCTGGTGGGCCAACTCGATTATCTAATGTTGTTTTTATGGGTATGGGTGAGCCAATGGCAAATTACAAAGCGGTGATGCAAAGTATTAGAAATATTACAAATCCTCAGCCAGATGGTTTAGGAATTGGGGCAAGATCGGTAACTCTTTCAACTGTTGGTTTGGTAAGCGGCATTGAGAAATTAATTGATGAGGATATTCCAGTAACTCTTGCAATTTCATTGCATACTCCAGATGATGAGCTGCGCGACACCTTGGTGCCAATTAACTCCAGATGGAAGGTTAAAGAGGTCTTACAAGCGGCTGATAAATATGAAGCAAAAACTGGCAGAAGATACTCAATTGAGTATGCATTAATCCGAGATATTAATGATCAAGCATGGCGGGCTGATTTATTGGGAAGATTGTTAAGAAATAAAAATGCCCATGTTAATTTGATTCCATTAAATCCAACCCCTGGATCTAAGTGGACCGCATCTCGACCTGAGGATGAGCGAGCTTTTGTGGAAACTTTGGAAGGGTATGGGGTGCCAGTTACGGTGCGCGATACCAGGGGGCGGGAGATTGATGGTGCCTGTGGTCAATTAGCGGCATCTGAAAAATAAGTAACAATTCTTAAATAATTGATCTATTGATTAGAGCTGCGCAGATAACTAGACTTTCAGATAAGTTAATTAGCCAAGGAGTATTTAGTGAAAACGCTGCAAAACTTTGTCAATGGTAAAAAGGTAAGTGCGAGTTCAGATAAGGTCCAGGATTTAATAAATCCTGCAACTGGTCAGGTTTTTGCAAAAGCACCAGTCTCCAACGCCGCTGATGTTGATAAGGCAATGAAAGCTGCCGCTAGTGCCTTTGAAATTTGGAAAGAGTCAACACCAGGTGAGCGACAGAAGGCAATTAATAAAATTGCAGATGCAATTGAGGATAGAAGTGAAGAGTTAATTGGAATTGAATCTGAAAATACCGGTAAACCAATAGCAGTTACGCGGGCTGAAGAGATTGGCCCAATGCTTGATCAAATTAGATTTTTTGCAGGCGCGGCTAGAAATTTAGAAGGAAAATCTGCAGCTGAATACTTTAAAGGCCACACATCCTTTATCAGACGAGAGCCAATTGGTGTTTGTGCGCAGGTAACACCATGGAATTATCCAATGATGATGGCGGTGTGGAAGTGGGCGCCAGCAATTGCTGCTGGAAATACTGTTGTATTAAAGCCAAGTGATACCACGCCAGTTTCAACACTTTGGATGGCAGAGTTAATGCAGGAGTTTTTGCCAGAGGGTGTAATAAATGTTGTAGTAGGAGATCGCGATACTGGTAGAGCATTAGTAGAACATGAGATTCCACAAATGGTTTCAATTACCGGTTCAGTCAGAGCTGGTATGGAGGTTGCTGGAAGTGCGGCTAAAGATCTTAAGAAATTACATCTTGAGTTAGGTGGCAAAGCACCAGTTGTAATCTTTGATGATGCCAATTTAGAGGCAGCTTGTGAGTGGATTGCTGTTGCTGGCTACTTTAATGCCGGTCAAGATTGCACAGCAGCAACTAGAGTTTTAGTTGAGGCAAGTGCTTATGATGATGTGGTGGCGTTGTTATCTGAGCAGGCAAAAAATGTAATTAAGGTTGGAATGCCAAATGAGGATGTATTAGTTGGCCCAGTAAATAACGCTAATCAATTAGCAAGAGTTCAAGGATTCTTAGATCGTGTGCCATCCCATGCCCGAGTAACCGCAGGTGGTACTGCAATTAAGGGTCCTGGATATTTCTGGAATCCAACTGTGGTGGCTGATCTAAAGCAAGATGATGAGATGATTCAAAATGAAATCTTTGCGCCAGTTATTACTGTGCAAAAGTTTAAGGATGAGGCAGAGGCGGTTCGTTATGCCAATGGTGTTAAGTATGGATTGGCCTCAAGTGTTTGGACTAAGGATCATGGCCGCGCGATGCGAATGGCCAAGGCCTTTGATTTTGGTTGCGTTTGGATCAACACCCATATTCCGATGGTGGCGGAGATGCCTCATGGTGGATTTAAGCACTCAGGTACGGGTAAGGACCTATCTGCTTATGGATTTGAGGAGTACACCCGCATCAAACACGTGATGACTAACCTCAACGCCTGATAGATTTCCCCACACTCCCCAAAGCAAAGTGCACTGTTCCTACGAGAGTAATAAGAAAGAGAAGCAATGAAAAAAGATATCAACTCCTTATCTCCTGAAGCTCGCGCAATCATTCGCGCCCAGGTTTCTCGTCGTTCAGTTCTTGCCGGCGTGGGTGCAGTTTCAGCTGCCGGTTTATTAGCAGCATGTGGAACAGGTTCATCTACTGGAGCAAAGGTTGCAGTTGATGTTAGTGATACAGAAAAAATTGTTCGCTGGGCAAACTGGCCACTTTATTTAGATTTCAATGAGGATACAAAGGTTTATCCAACTCTTGCTGCCTTTGAAAAGCAGAGTGGTTTAAAGGTTACCTATGAAGAAGCAATTGATGACAACAATACTTTTTACGGAAAAGTACAAGGTCAGCTTTCAATCGGTTCTGATATTGGTTATGACATCGTTGCGCCAACTGACTGGATGGCAGCAAGATTTATCGAACAAGGTTATGCTCAAAAATTAGATCCTGCGAATGTGCCAAACAAGACAAATATTCGTCAAGTTCTATCAGATGTTGGTTTTGATAAGGGCCGTCAATACTCCTTAACCTGGCAATCAGGTTTTGCTGGTTTTGGTTGGAATACTCAAAAACTTCCAAAGGGTGTTCGCACTATGGATGATCTTTTTGCACCAGCAAATAAGGGCAAGGTTGTAGTTCTATCTGAATTACGCGACACAATCGGTGTGATCATGCTTTATCAGGGAGTAGATCCATCATCTAACTTCACTGAGGATCAATATATGAATGCGATTGATTTCTTTAAGAAGAAGATCGCTGATGGCTTCATCCGCCAAGTAAAGGGTAATTCTTACTCTGAGGATCTAAAACGTGGCGATGCTAACGCAGTAATTGGCTGGTCAGGAGATATCTTTATTTTGAAATCTGAATCAGGTGGCAAGTTTGATTTTGCGATTCCTGAGTCCGGTGGAACTTTATGGAGCGATAATATGTTGATTCCATCAACATCAACCCATAAGAAAAATGCTGAGAAGTTGATGAATTACTACTACGAGCCAGCAGTTGCAGCTGAAGTTGCCGCATATGTGAATTACATCTGCCCAGTAGAGGCTGCGCAACCTGAGCTTGAGAAGATTGATCCAGCACTTGCTGCAAGTCCATTTATTTTCCCAGATGCTGCAACACTTGCAAAGGTAAAGGTATTTAGATCACTCACATCTGATGAGAGCACTAAATTCCAGACCGCCTTTGATGAAGCTATCGGCAATTAAGCGCTGATAAGTAGCTGGTGATGGCGAACAGTAAGGTCTCGCAAGATACTGGTGATTTAAAGTTAGATAGAGTTTCAAAACATTACGGTGATTTTTGTGCCGTCGACGATCTGTCATTGATCGTGCCAGATGGTTCTTTTTTCGCACTCCTTGGACCATCTGGTTGCGGTAAAACCACAACACTTCGAATGATTGCTGGTCTAGAAGAGCCAAGTGCTGGAACCATTTCAATTGGCGAAACCGATATCACAACTCAAAAATCATATCGACGAAATGTAAATACAGTTTTCCAAAATTACGCATTATTTCCTCACCTAACAATCTTTGAAAATATCGCCTTTGGTTTACGTAGACGTGGAATCAAAGATGTTAAAACCGAGGTTGAAAATGCATTGAATCTGGTGGAGATGGGCCATTTAGCCGAGCGTAAACCAAATCAATTATCAGGTGGTCAGCAACAAAGAATTGCTGTGGCAAGAGCGATTGTTAATAGACCAGAGGTTTTATTACTTGATGAGCCACTAGGAGCCCTAGATTTAAAGCTTCGTCGACAGATGCAGATTGAGTTAAAGCGAATTCAAACAGAGGTTGGAATTACTTTTATTCACGTCACCCATGATCAAGAAGAGGCAATGACCATGGCGGACACCATTGCGGTGATGAATCAGGGAAAGATTGAACAGATGGGAAGTGCAACTGATCTTTATGAGGCACCAAAGACTGCATTTGTTGCTAACTTTTTAGGTCAATGTAATTTAATTAAAGGCAAAATCACCTCAAGGAGTGGGGATAAGGCAATCGTTACCGCCAAGGGATTAAATTTTGAAGTTCCATTATCAAGAGTTGCTACCACCAATGATTCTGTCTTTTTAGGTGTGCGCCCTGAAAAACTACGATTAGATGACACAGGCGTTAACTCCATTAAGAATTGCGTAGTAACAGATCGTTCATTTGTTGGTACCTCAACTCAGTACATGGTTAGAGCCCCTTGGGATTTAGAGTTAGTAGTTTTTGAGCAAAATGATGAAGGATTACATGATCTTCGAGTTGGCGATACCGTCTCACTTGAATGGGATCCAGAACATACATTTGCTTTAGATGGTGCTGGCGACATAAATGCTGGTGCTGATCTTGATGATGACGAGTAAGTAATGGCATTTTTGCACGCAGTTTCATCTGGAACATCAGCTACAAAGAGTGTGTTAAAAAGTAAATCTCTTACTCCTTACCTACTCCTTGCGCCAGGTTTGATTTGGTTAGTTACATTTTTCATAATTCCAATATTTTCACTCGCTAGCACCTCAACCATGGTTAGACCTGATGGTGCTCAGGTTGGGGTTTATGAACAAAAACTTAGGTTTGCAAATTATGTTGACGCATTTGTTGCTAACCAGGATCAATACCTTCGATCATTTTTCTATGCAGCCCTTGCTACCTTGCTTGCATTAGCAATTGCATATCCACTTGCCTATGCCATCGCTTTCAAATCAGGCAAATATCGAAACATTTTATTGGTGATGGTCATTGCGCCATTTTTTACCTCCTTTCTATTAAGAACAATTGCTTGGACTCAAATTTTGGCTGACTCAGGTCCGGTGGTTTCGACGATACAACTTTTGCCATTTATTGATGATTTATTTCGAATTAACAACACCTCAACTGCAGTTGTGATTGGTTTGGCCTATAACTTCCTACCATTTATGACCTTGCCACTTTATGCAAGTCTTGAGCGAATTGATCCAAGAACGCTTGAGGCAGCCGGAGATTTATATGCCAATGGTTTAACTACCTTTCGCAAAGTAACTTTGCCACTTTCTATGCCAGGTGTTGTGGCCGGCACACTCTTAACCTTTATTCCAGCAGCTGGGGATTATGTAAATGCTGCCATCTTAGGTAATCCAAGTACCAAGATGATTGGAAATGTTATTGAATCACGCTTCTTTGCTGTGGTGGATTACCCAACTGCTGCTGCGCTTTCATTTACTTTGATGGCAACTATCTTAATTTTAGTAACACTATATATTCGAAAATCTGGAACGGATGAGTTGGTATGACAACCATTAACGCTCCAATGCCGAGTTTGAGCCACCGTGCTTCTAGATGGTTTTCTCGAAATTTGATAAGAATTTATGCAGCCCTAGCATTTATCTACCTATTTATTCCAGTTGCCTATACCTTCGCATTCTCATTTAACGATGCTGGTAAGAGCAATTTAGTTTGGCAAGGTTTTACCTTTGATAATTGGAAGAATCCTTGCGGTGCTCCACAGGTTTGTGAGGCGGTAGGTAACTCATTAAAGATTGGTGTGATTTCAACATTACTGGCAACTGCATTAGGAACCATGATCGCCTTCGCACTCGGTAGATATAAATTCAAAGGTCGAACCTCAACAAATCTTTTAATCTTCCTGCCAATGGCAACACCTGAGGTAGTGCTAGGCGCCTCTTTGCTTGCAATGTTTTTAAATCTTCGCGTCAACCCTAGTTTTTGGACCATCGTTATTTCGCATGTAATGTTTTGTATTTCATTTGTGGTGGTAACTGTGAAGGCAAGAATTGCATCTTTAGATCCTCGTCTTGAGCAGGCTGCGATGGATTTATATGCAAATGAGAAGGAAACTTTTAGGTATGTGACTTTGCCACTTGTCATGCCAGGTATTGCAGGTGCTGCGCTTTTGGCTTTTTCACTTTCATTTGATGATTTTATTATTACGAATTTTAACTCTGGCACAGTTTCAACATTTCCTAAATTTGTTTATGTTTCAGCTGCCCGAGGAATTCCAGCTCAAGCAAATGTGATTGGTAGTGCAATGTTCTTTATTGCGCTCATCATTGTTATAGTCGGCCAAGTTGTTAGTCGTAAAAGAAAGAAGTCATGACCAATATCGGCAATATGTATGGACCTGATTTCACCTTTCTTGGCATTCCAAGATGTGATTTAGATAAGCCTGAAAGTTATAAGGGTGCTGATGTAATTATTGTTGGTGCGCCAATTGATAGCGGAACCTCCCATAGATCTGGGGCCAAGATGGGGCCACAAGCAATTCGAATGGGAGATTACCTTCCCCATGATGCTTCCCGTCCACATCTTGCAATGCGAATTGATCCACTACAAAAATTAAAGATTTTTGATGCAGGAGATTTATTAATGCCAGGTGGTGATTTAGTTAATTCACTTAAAGTTTTGGAGATAGCAACTGAGAAAATTTCAAAAGCTGGTGCAATCGCTGTTGTATTAGGGGGAGATCACTCAATTGCATCCGCTGATGTGGCAGGAATTGCAAATCATTTGGGTAAGGGCAAAGTTTCGATGATTCATTTTGATGCTCATGCTGATACTGGTGAGGATCAATTTGGTGCACTCATAGGTCATGGCACACCAATGCGAAGATTAATTGAATCAGGATCTGTCAGAGGAGATCGCTTTTTGCAATTAGGACTACGTGGTTACTGGCCAGATGATGCCACTTTAAAGTGGATGGCTGGAAAAGGAATGAAATCTTATGAGATGACTGAGATTCATCACCGCGGAATGAAAGCGGTATTAGATGAATCATTTGCAATTCTTACCGATGGTTGTGATGGCGTCTTTTTATCAGTTGATATTGATGTTGTGGATCCAGGTATGGCGCCCGGTACTGGCACACCAGAGCCAGGGGGAATGACAAGCAGAGAGTTATTAGAAGCAGTTAGAAGAATTTGTTTTGAATTACCAATTGTTGGCATTGATGTGGTTGAGGTAGCACCTGCTTATGACAGCTCCGACATCACCGCAATCTTGGCTAATCGAGTGGTGCTAGAGGCACTTAGTGCAATTGCGCTTAAGAAAGTAGGCGGTACTTACTCTGCAACTAGAAACTTACTAGATCGTTAATTAAATAGCTTTACGGAAAAAAGTTGAGCTAACCTTTTCATCTCCTGCCGGAACTTTCTTTGTAGCAGCTTCTGCCTTAATTAATCCAGCAGATTCCACCACTTTTTGTGAAGCGATATTTAAATCAGCAATGCATGCCTGTAAAAACTTAATTTTTGGATCATTTTTTGCGTATGCTTCAATTAAATTTATTGCATCCTTTGTTGCACCTTTTCCTCTTCCCCAAGGTGCCACGAAGTAACCAAGTTCAGCATTTCCAGCCTCATCAATTCCGTGAATTGAGATTATGCCAACAGCTTTAGATTCTTTATCTTCAATAACCCAAATTTTGTACTCTGGAAATTCACCTCTAATAAATCCTTGCGCATGCTGCAATTCGTAAGGACGGGGGACTGTGGTCCAAAATAGAATCTCTTTATCTTGGCAAGCCTCAACTATCCAATTTGCATCAGATTCTGCGATTTCTCTTATTGAATGAGAGATCATTACTTAATACTTGCTAGCGCCTCATCCAATACAGATAAGCCATCGCGTAGTAAATCCTCTTCAATTACAAGAGGTGGCAGCAATCTAATTACGTTGGCATATGTGCCTGCTGAAAGAATTAATACCCCTTTACTTGTGCAGTACTTGATTACCGCTGTTAACGCTTCTGGGTTTGGCTCAGTTGTGCCAGGTTTTACTAATTCAATCGCTTGCATAGCGCCTCTACCTCTAACCTCACCAATGATTGAGTACCGCTTCATCATGGCAGTAAGTTCATCATGCATTATCTTGCCAATTTTATTTGCGCGCTCAACTAAATTATCTTGTTCAATTATTTCAATTGCACCAAGGGCAGCAGCACATGCAATTGGATTTCCACCATATGTGCCACCAAGACCAGAAAGATGAATGGAATCCATAATCTCAGCACGGCCAGTAACACCAGAAAGTGGCAAACCAGCGGCAATACCTTTTGCGGTAGTGATTAGATCTGGCTCAATGCTTTCATCTTCACTTGCAAACATCTTGCCAGTTCTGGCAAAACCAGTTTGAACTTCATCTGCAATAAAGACAATTCCATTTTCTTTAGCAAAATTAACTATGCCAGGCAAAAAGCCCTTAGGTGGAACAACAAAGCCACCCTCACCTTGAATTGGTTCAATCACAATTGCGGCTACATTTTTTGCGCCAATTTCCTTTTCAATCTTATGAATCACCATATCTAATGCCTCTTGCGCACACTTTGATTGATCGCCATTCCATCTAAACGGGTATGCCATCGGCATGCGATAGATCTCGGGGGCAAATGGGCCAAAGCTATCTTTGTAAGGCATATTTTTTGCAGTCATTGCCATAGTTAAGTTAGTACGGCCGTGATAGCCATGCTCAAAGACAATTACTGCTGATCGCTTGGTGTATGAACGGGCAATCTTTACCGCATTCTCCAAAGCTTCTGCTCCTGAGTTAAATAGTGCTGACTTCTTCTTAAACTTTCCAGGTGTTAATCGGTTTAGCGCTTCACACACTTCAACATAACCGGTGTAAGGCACAACCATAAAACAGGTGTGGCTAAAGGCATCAATTTGGGTTTTGACTCGCTCTGCTACGCGATTTTGTGTGTGACCAACATTTAATACGGCAATACCTGCGCCTAAATCTAAAATTGAGTTGCCATCAACATCAACAATGATTGCACCTTGTGCGTGGTCAATAAAAACTGGAAAAGCTGTTCCTAGAGAGGCAGAGACCGCCTCGCCTCTTCGTTTAATTAGCTCAGCAGATTTTGGTCCAGGTATAGCGGTAACAAGGTTTCGTTTTTGCGCTACCGGTTTTTTAGCCTCTGAGTACATGCCTAAATACTATCTGAGAAGGCTCAAAACTCGACACAGTTAAGATAGGCATATGCGTGATGTGGTGGTTTTGGGTTCAACTGGATCTATCGGGGTGCAGGCCCTGGAGATTGTGGCTGCCCATCCAAATAAGTTTCGCTTAGTTGGCTTAAGTGGTGGCCGTAAAAACCCACAACTATTAATGGCGCAAGCTAAAAAATTTAATGTGCCAATAGTTGGCTCAATGGCCCCAGCCCCAGCAACAGCTGGCGTGCAGGTAATTGATGGCGATAACTCATCGATTGAGATTGCTGCCCTTCCCTGCGACATAGTTTTAAATGGCATCACCGGTTCAATTGGATTAGGACCAACTCTTTCTGCCCTCGGAGTTGGAAACAAGGTTGCACTGGCTAACAAAGAATCATTAGTTGCTGGCGGGGATCTAGTTATGAAGTTTGGCGCTGAGAAAATTATTCCAGTTGATTCTGAGCACTCAGCCATTTTTCAAGCATTACTTGCTGGCAAGGTTAGTGATGTTAAGAAATTGATTTTAACTGCAAGTGGTGGACCGTTTAGAAATAGAGCAGATTTATCTGATGTGACTGTTGCTGATGCGTTAAATCATCCAACCTGGTCAATGGGTGAGGTAGTGACAATAAATTCTGCAACCTTATTAAATAAAGGATTAGAGATTATTGAGGCGCATTACCTATTTGGCCTTGATTATGAAAATATCGAAGCGGTAATTCATCCACAATCTGTGGTGCACTCATTGGTTGAGTATGTGGATGGCTCCACGATTGCCCAAGCATCACCACCAAATATGAAGGGGCCAATTGCATACGCACTTTCATATCCAGAGCGAATTAATAAAGCTACCCCTGCAATTGATTGGAGTAAACCTCACACCTGGGAGTTCTCCCCAATCGATAACGAGAAGTATCCAGCAATTGAGTTGGCAAAAAGATGTGGTCAGGTGGGCGCAGGATTGCCTGCTGTTTATAACGCAGCTAATGAGGTGGCGGTTGCAGCATTTTTAGCAGGTCAGATTAAATTCACAGCCATTATTGATACAGTCGAATCAGTTGTTCAATCATTTGGCAGTAACACCACAACTACAATTCGAGATATTTCAGATGTCAGTGCAATAGAGCAAAGTGCGCGCTCTAAAGCAACAGAGTTAATTAAGGAGATCGCTTAAATGGCAATTCTTGGCATTCTCGCCTTTGTAGTCGCACT
>JACCDZ011360237.1_pt1 | contig 22832 bp, 16 predicted proteins | sample 7449551 | NCBI WGS metagenome assembly JACCDZ01 (sample SAMN15323452, study PRJNA562643) | freshwater metagenome | isolation source: river surface water | place: USA:Blue River Watershed | collected 2017-08-18 | reverse complement strand
CCGAGTATGTGCTCGGGACCTACGGCCGGTTCCCGGCACATGCCGACGCCTGCAAGTCGATTGTGGCCTGCCAGACCCACCATCTGGACGAAGATTTTTACGCGACGTTCTATCCCGATTCCGCCTTGCCGGATGCGCATCGTGAGCACATGCATGCATGGCATACCCATTGACGACACACATTTTCACGCTCTTGCGAGCACAGGAGGGCATCATGACACCACAGACCTCTCGTCGAGTCGTCATCACCGGAATGGGAGTGGTTTCTCCCTTGGGTTCTACCGTAGACCTGTTTTGGCATCTCTTGAGCCGGGGTGACAGCGCCGTAAAGCCGATCACCTCGTTCGATACCTCACCCTTTCAGGCCTGCCTCGCGGCTGAGGTGCGGGACTTCGACCCTGAAGATTTCCTGCATCGCAAGCAGGCTCGACGCATGGGACGAGCCACCCAGTTCGCTGTGGCCTCCGCTATGATGGCAGCGCGCGATTCGGGCATCGATCTGGAACAGGAAGACCGGGGCGCGATCGGCATCAGCATCGGCACCTCCATCGGCGGCATGAAAGAAGCGTTTGAATTCCACGATGCGGCCAGACTCAACGCCTATGAGCGGGTCAACCCCTTCACCATGGGCATGACCTTCCCCAATGCCATTTCGTCGGAAGTTGCCATCGTGCTGGGACTGCATGGGCCCTGCGAAACCTATTCCATCGGCTGTTCGTCGACCGCCAATGCCATCGGGCGTGCATTTGAATGGATCAAATCCGGCCAGTCCTCGCTGGTCGTGACAGGCGGGACGGAAGCACCGCTCCATCCCAGCGTCTATGCCGCCATGAACGCCGGACGCGCACTGGCCCCGGATGACCGCGGCGCCATTCGCAATCTCCCCCGCCCCTTCGACAAAACGCGCTGCGGGATGGTGCTGGGCGAAGGAGCCGGCTGCTTTATTCTGGAAGATTACGATCATGCCCGCGCGCGAGGCGCCAGAATGTACGCCGAACTTGAAGGCTGGGGCTTTACCTGCGATGCCCATTCGATGGTGAAAGCAGCCGCCACGGGACAAGAGCAGCAACGGGCGGCCCGCCTGGCCCTTTCAACGGCCCATTGGTTCCCCGAAGAGGTCGACTATGTCAATGCCTGCGGCCTCGGCACCATAGAATTGGATGCGCTTGAAACCCAGACCGTCAAGCAAGTCTTAGGAAGCCATGCGTATCGGGTCCCCGTCAGTTCATTCAAGGCAGCCCTCGGCCACGCCTTCGCTGCCAGCGGTGCCTTCCAGATCATCGGCACTGCAAAGGCAATGGAACACCAATTTATTCCACCCACGCTGAACCTGACGACCCCGGATCCGACCTGCGATCTGGACTATGTCTCCGGAACTGGACGGGCGGCCCACGTCGATCGCGCCCTAATTAATAGCTTCGGATTCGGCGGCAAGAACATCGTGCTTGCGCTGTCGCGCGTAAATGCCAGGGTCGCCACGACCGGCCCGATGGCAGCGACACCAGGCTACAACAGCCTGCCCCAGCTTGTGGGAGCGTCCTAGGCTGCCGACATGAGCGACCGCAATCACATCTCATCGCGCCTCACATGCGGCCCGGCCCTTCACAGGCCGGGCCGCATCAGAACAGTTCCGCCGCATCCTTCCTTCAAGGCGAGCAGGGTGGACACCGACCGTTATGCGCCTGGTAACACTTGTCGAAGGTGGCCCGACTCATCGGCACAGGCACACAGAGGAATCACAAGGCATCCATCCACATTTATTTGAGAGTCGAATATGAACGAACTACCGAACACTTCAACACGCGTGTTCATCATCAACCCCCAGGAACTGGTCCGAGTCGGCATGCGGACGCTCTTGAATTCCATGCCGGACTTTACCGTCGTCGGAGAAGCGCCGTCCCGAAGCGAAGCGCTTCCCCTGGTGCTTGAGCACAAACCCGATATCGTCATCGTAGACCTGCGCGTGCAGGACGGCACGGGTATCGAGACGGCCAAAGAAATCCTCGCATATCTTCCGGCAACCCGGCTGCTGTTTCTGGCCGACACGCTCAATGACGCCATTCTGCTTTCAGCCGTCTCCACCGGCGCCCATGGGTACGTTCTGCAAGATGCCGGATCTGAGACGCTAATGCACGCGATGCGCAGCATTACGAAGGGACAAGCCTACCTCGACCCAGGCGTGACCCGTCACACCTTCGCCTATCTCCGCAAAGTCGCCGATCGGGAACCTGAACGGGGCCGACATCTCCTGTCGCCGCAGGAGCGGCGCCTTCTCCCATTGATCGCCCAGGGCAAGACCAACAAGGAGATTGCCGCGGAACTCGGGCTGAGCGATAAGACCGTCAAAAACTATTTAGCCAATGTGTACTCCAAACTTCACCTCACCAGAAGGTCGCAAGCCGCCGCCTTTTATCTCAAGACGATTCCCTGACCGCGGCCTCCCTCGGCGCGCAATGGTGCAATGCTCAAGTTCTGCCCTCCGGTCACCGAGAGAGTACCGACAGACTCCCTCGCCTCCTCGGGACCACCTGAAGCATGTACCATCTGCGCCCCTTTCAGCTCCGAGTCATGGCCGCCTGTGGCTCGGCACTCCGCCGGCAGGGCATTGGGGCGACTACCATTGAAGAGGTCGCCAACCGCCTGGCGCGCCGCCTCTATACCTCTTTGACCATACCCCAGCCCGGGAAGCCGGCCGGCGGCCTGGTCCGTCTCTTCAAAACGACCCCCTACGGCCTGCTGACGCCTGACCTCTTCCGCGTCATCCCGCTCGGCAGGCCGGAAGATCTTGAACGACTCCCCATGTTCAGTCAGTTGTTCCACCGATTGGGCCTTAACCTGCCTCATCTGTCACGACCGGCCGTTCGGCAGGATCTGCAGCAGAAGGTCGCGGCAAAAGGGATGGATTGCCTTGGCGTCCGTAACGGCCGGGAGGCTGTGGAATTGGCGCAAACGGCCACCCTACTCAAACAGAATCCGGCGACCGCCGCCATGCGTCTGGTCATTCTCACCATCGTCGGCCGGAGGGGCGACGGGAGCACAGCGCGGATGCTCGGCATCGATGCCTACCTCACCAAGCCACTCCGACAACCACAGATGCTCGAATGTTTCTGTCAGCTGGTGGATGACAAGACTACAGCTACGGCGACGGACTCAGCCTCGGATGTCCCCCCGCCGCTGATTACACGTCACACCTCTAGCCCATCTCAGACGGCTGCACCCCCTCGCCTGCTCCTGGCGGAAGATAATCCTGTGAATCAGAAGGTGGCCTGCAAGATGCTGGAGAAGCTCGGCTACCGGGTCGATGTCGCCAGCAACGGCCAGGAAGCCGTGGCCGCCCACGAACGCGCGCCTTATCCGCTGATTTTTATGGATTGCCAAATGCCCGAAGTAGATGGCTTCGAAGCGACCGCGCTGATCCGCAAAATGGAAGGCCGATCCGCCCATACGCCCATCGTCGCCATGACCGCCAATGCCATGCAGGGAGATCGCGAACGCTGTCTTGCGGCAGGAATGGACGACTATGTAGCCAAACCGATCCGGTCGAAAGACCTCCAGGCTGTGCTGGACACCTGGCTCGGAAATACGGCCACCAGGACCGGCATCACAGGGTAAAAGAAACGTCCATCATATCCGTCCATTCGCTTCGTCTCAGGCACCGACAGGAACCGGCGCTGGGCCCCGGCATCCTGCATGTGTTGCCGGCCACATCGCCGTCCTGGGCGCCCACGGGACGATTTTCGCCGTGAACGAAGCCTGAGAGCGGTTCGCCGCCGCGTACCTGACAAGACCGAGTCGCGAACGTCACTTGCTCGATTGCATCCGCGTGATCTTCAGCCGGGAAGATGCCGACGAGCAAAGCCGGCATGGACAACTTTTCAGCAAACCGCTCTCCCTGCCGACCTGCGAAAGATCCTCGCACGATGGCTTCCCCTCGTCGAAGCGGATGGCCTACAGACCGCCTCTCCCGAAGCGCTTTAACCCGCCCGGCCCATCCGTTCGGGAAATCGCCACCTGCCGAGTCCCGATCCCCAAACTCCGGACGATCATGGTCCGATCCTCACCCCCTCTTGCGATTGACAGAAGGCGACGCGCCCACTAGGATACGCCCTCAGTAAGGAGGGTACGTACAGGCGTGAGTCATCCTTCTCCGTCCGATCCCACAGCATCGCTCCCTGTGTCCCCGAACCGTATCGAGCATTTTTTCGAGCTCCTGATCTTCGGCAGCCGGTGGATTCAGGCCCCGCTCTATGGCGGGCTCATCGTTGCCGAATTGCTCTATGCCGCAAAATTCCTGACGGAACTCTGGCACATGGTCGTCCATTTCCGCGACCACAGCGAAACGCTATTCATGCTGGGCGTGCTGTCGCTGATCGACGTCACCATGGTGGCCAACCTCTTGACGATGGTCATCATCGGCGGCTATGCCACCTTCGTGAGCAAACTCGATCTCGAAACCCACCCGGATCGCCCGGAATGGCTCACCCATGTGGACCCCGGCACCATCAAGATAAAGCTGGCAGCTTCGTTAGTCGGTATTTCCAGCATTCACCTGCTCAAGGCGTTTGTAGACGTGACCAACGAAAACCCCGAACATATCAAGTGGAAAATTTTCATTCATCTGACGTTCCTCGGTTCTGCAATTTTCCTGGCCTATACCGACAAGCTGATGCAGCGGGACCGGAGACACTGACAGCCTCGCGACAGGGGCGCGGCTCGATACTCGCCTGACGCTCCGTATCGATTGAGATACAAACTGTATCTATTCCGATAATCGCTCGACCATGCCGACAGACGCGTTCTTTCGTATTCCTCTACCGTGCGCTGCCATACCAGCTTTTACGCAGTTCCCGTGCGGCGAGACTCTCCAATTCCGGGTTGAGGCATGTGGTTTGCCTCTTAATGACCGTACCATCACCGAAGTCAGTGCTCCTGATTTCCGGCATAACCCTACCCTCTGCGCATGATCCGTCTGGAGCCTCGATGAGCAGCCCAACTCCACAGAACAACGCCCCGCTCACACTTGCGAAGATCCTGGAGGAGGAAACCGAACTGCTCCACGGGCCGCTGCCGAAAGACCACCCGGTGGGAGAGCCCGATCCGGTCCGCACCGCCGCACTGTTCCGGCATATTCACACGTGCAACCCCAAACGCGCCGGGCTCTGTTTCTCGGGCGGGGGAATACGCAGCGCCACGTTCGGACTCGGCGTCCTGCAATCTCTTGCCCGGCTGCAGCTCTTGAACAAGTTCGATTACCTCTCGACAGTGTCCGGCGGCGGTTACATCGGCAGCTGGCTCACGGCCTGGATCCACCGCCATCCACAAGGCCTCGACGGCGTCATCGAAGATCTGCGAGTCGCCTCGAAAACGGGCTCTACCGAATCCCCCCCTCCGGTCCAGTGGCTACGAAACTACAGCAATTACCTGAGTCCGCACCTAGGCTTCTTTTCCGCCGATTCCTGGACCCTCCTCGGCATCTATCTGCGCAATCTGCATTTGAACTGGATGGTTCTGTTGCCTCTTCTCATGATGCCCCTGCTCCTGCCCCGCTGGATCATCGCCCTCACCCAGCTTAACGACACGAAGACGCCTCTCTCCGCCGGTGCCGGCCCCTCGCTGCTGATCCTCGGGCTCGGCCTCGCGGTCATGGCATTGATTTACCTGCACCTGTGCCGCCCGACCCTGCGCGAATATCGCCGTGATACCTGGGCGGAGCGGCTTGAATCTCAAGGGTGGTTTCTCCTCGCGTGCCTGGGGCCCTTGATCGGAGCCATGTTGTGCCTCACCACCGCCTGGGCCTGGTTTCGCAATGGCGGTGGCATGATCGAACAATTCACCCTCCGCCACGCCATCCTCGGCGGCGCCTTACTCCATACGGGCAGCTGGTTGTTTTCCGCCGTCGCGCTTAAACGATTCAAAGCCTTCTCCCGATGGCTGATCTGGGAAACCCTCGCGGTAGCAGCCACCGGTGCACTGGGCGGATGGTTTCTTCGAACCGTGCTGAATAAGACCCCCGATCAACAGAGCGTCGCGCAGTTTGCCGAATGGTATGCCGCCTTCGCGGTGCCGACTGTTCTGACGGTGTTTTTACTCACGGCTACCGTCTTCATCGGACTGGCGAGCCGATTCACCGAAGAACAGGATCGCGAATGGTGGGGACGCACCGGGTCGTGGGTGTTAATCGTGATGGTGATGTGGTCGGGGCTCTGTGTGATCGTCATCTTCGGCCCCGGACTCATCGCCGAGGCCCCAAAACTCACCGCCTCCCTGGGCGGACTTTCAGGAATTCTCACCTTGGTCCTCGGGTTCGGTTCTCGAACCACCGCGCAACAGGCGGAAGAACGCTCGACCGTGACCATGGTTACCGACCTGGCCGTCAGAGCGGCCGCGCCGCTGTTCATGCTGTGCGTTCTCATCGCGCTGGCACTGGGCACCAGTTGGCAATTGGACCTCTTCGCCCACCACTACGCGATGCGCCTCAACCATATTCTCGGTCCTATGCAGACCGGGGTCGGGATCTCGTCGGATCCCTGGGGCCACGATCAAGTGCTTCACAACACGCCCTTATGGGTGCTGTTCCGGTTCACGATGACGGTGGCCCTCTTGGGACTGGTGATGTCCGGGCTCATCAACATCAACCGGTTTTCACTGCATGCGATGTACCGCAACCGCCTCATCCGTGCCTATCTCGGGGCCTCGCGCCAACGGCCGGAGCGGGAACGGAGCTTCAACCCCTTCACCGGCTTCGACAATCTGGATAACCCGGCGATGGGTGATGTGCGATTCGACAATGTGCGACTCGCCCGGTGGATGTTCGACAAAGAATTTTCGCCCGACACACGCGCTCAACTGGACGCGTTTCATGCGCTCCCCTCGTCGTCACCGACCCTGTTGCAGGCCCTGATCGAACGGCTGACGCAAGAAGTATCCGATGCTGCCGCGCGCAAGGCGCTTAGCCTGATCGCTAACGACTTGCGCGTCGGGCCGGTCTGCCGCACCAAGATTGCTGCCTTGCAACAGCCGGACACCAACGCAGGCCGACAGGCCATCACCTGGTTCATTGCGCTCTTTTTGAACCGGCTGCACCAGCAGGCCCCGCGCCCGCTCCACCTCATCAATATCGCCCTCAACCTGGTGAAAGGGGACAACCTGGCCTGGCAACAACGCAAGGCCCAATCTTTCACGATTAGCGCCCTCCACAGCGGGAGCTGGAATCTTGGCTATCGCCGTTCCGAAGAATACGGTGCCAACCGGTATCTTGATCAGGGCCTTTCGCTAGGCACCGCTCTGGCGATTTCCGGTGCCGCCGCCAGTCCCAATATGGGCTACCACTCATCATCCGCGGTGACGTTCCTGCTGGCCCTGTTCAATATTCGCCTGGGCTGGTGGCTCGGCAATCCAGGGACCGCCGGAGCCGACACCTACCGACGAGCCTCGCCGTCTCTCTCGATCCGGCCCCTGCTGGCCGAGGCCTTCGGCCTCACCGACTCCTGCCATCCCTACGTGTACCTCTCGGACGGCGGACACTTCGAGAATCTGGGATTGTATGAAATGGTCCTGCGTCGCTGCCATTGTATCCTCGTGGTGGACGCCGGATGCGATCCACATCTCACCTTCGAAGATCTCGGCAACGCCATTCGCAAGATCCGGATCGATCTGGGCGTCGACATCGAACTGAATCTCGACCAGATCAAGCGAGCAGGCGACGCCGCGATCAGCAATCGCCATCACGCCATCGGCACCATCCGGTACGACAAAGTCGACGCCAACGCTACGGCCGGCACATTGATCTATTTGAAGCCGTCATTGACCGGCAACGAGCCGTCGGACGTGCAGGACTATGCGGCGCGCCACCCGGCGTTTCCCCACGAACCAACCTCGGATCAGTTCTTCGACGAAGCCCAATTCGAGTCCTACCGACGCCTGGGTGAACATGTGGCCCAGCAGGTTCTGCGTCCGGCGATCCAGCGCAGTGAACAGGACTTCTCGACCCTTTGTCATGCATTGCGCTCTCACTGGGTCACCACCCCGCCGGGCATGCAGGAGTCTTTTCTCGGCGAAACGGACGACCTCAAAGATCTTGAGCGCCTCTTGCGGGACGATCCGGACCTCCTGCGTTACGATTTGGAAATCTATCCTGAACTTTGTTCGGTATTCGGCTTGGATCCCGGCAGCGTCGCCCTCAATCCCCGCGCCGCGCTGCATACGTGCAACCTCCAAATCCAACTCATGGAACAGGTTTATCTGGCGGTGAAGCTGGAGGAGTTCCACGGACATGCCCTCAATCGCGGATGGATGAACCTGTTCCGGCGTTGGACGTCTGCAGCCACCTTCCGCCTGTTCTGGCCCACCCTCTGCGGCATGTACAGCCAACAATTCGTCCGGTTTGCGGACCAGCACCTGAATCTCTCGATCGACAGCGTCGCAGTCCTGCAACCGCTGGCGGAGACGAGCGACCTCTCCTCGTTGTTTCGTGACTTGTCGATTGAATGGGGATCCGTACCGGACTATGCGCAGACCTTCATGCAAGCCCTAAAGCGGCCCCTGCCGTTGGAGGAAGTCACGGATGGCAGAGCGCGACTCGCGGCCTGGCAGATGCGCCTGCCGGCTATCGAATCGCAAGTCGGCCCGGTCGGTTCCGGCGAGATTCTGGCGATCGTCACCGCGACCCGGCTCTCGGTGACGGGACACCGGCTTGCTTTGTATGGATGGGTGCGTCCAGCTTATCGAGGGTTGGGCCTCGGGCACCGCCTGTTCGGCACGGCCATTGCCGAACTGATCCAAGCCTATCACGGCCATAACCTCACCGTTGATTTAGGACCTGATAATGTCGCCTGGGCCGGCACATCGATTCGCAACGTCGGATGGCTTCGGTTCTATGAACAGCTGGGGTTTACGCGCGATCGCTCGGACCCGGCGCGCTTTCAGATGACCCGCGTGCTTCTGTAGCGAAGAGCGTGGGAGGTAGATCGATCAGGCGGCATGGTGTTGCACGGACCCGAGCAAGGCCTTGACGGCGTGAAGCAGCGATCCCGCACTACACGGTTTCTCCAGCAGTCCGTGCGCGCCGAATGCTGCCGCCATTTTGAGAATATCGTAGCCTTGGAGCGGCTGGCCGGACATAGCCAGAATTTTCACCGGCACCTGCCCGTGGCGAAGCTTCAGGATCGTTTCCAAGCCATCCTGCACCAGCAAGAACACATCAAGAATCACCAACTCGGGAGCCTCCTGCTCAATAATCAACAGCGCCCGCCGTCCGTCTGCGGCTTCGATCACGCCAAAGCCCTCGGCCTCCAGCACAGACCTCACCCAACTGCAAATCTGCTCGTCGTCATCTGTCACGACAATCAGCGGCATTCGCAGTCCTCCTTGCCTCACACATACTCCTCTGCATGAAGAGCCCGACTGGGAAGAGTCCTCGCATACAACGTCGCTGCCTGCGTCCGTCTGGTAATCCCCAACTTGGAGAAAATGCTGGACAGATAGTTCTTCACCGTTTTATCGGAGAGCGCGAGAACAGATGCGATCTCCTTATTGGTTTTGCCTTCGGCCAGCAAGGGTAACAACCGTTGTTCCTGCGGAGAGAGATCCGCCAAACCCTTCGACGAAAGACCGTTGGCCATCGCCTGCACCTCATTCAAGACCCTATCGGTCAACTGCGAATGGAGAAACGAGTCGCCGCTCGCCACCCTGCGAATCGCATCCAGCCACATATCGACCGGTGCATCCTTGAGCACATATCCCTGTGCGCCTGCGGCAATGGCCTCGCGGATAACAGCCGGATCGTCATGAATGCTAAGCATGAGTACCCGCGCCAGAGGGCTGCGAGCCACAATTTTCCGGCACGCCTGCGCGCCGGACGCATCTGGCAAACTGCTGTCCAACAACACAACGTCCGGCTTCAGTTGGTCTACCAATTCAATCCCCTCGGCAACCGAGATGGCTTCTCCGACGATACGGAATTCCGGCTCCCTCATGAGTTGCTCCCTCAGCCCCAGGCGCATCATTCGACTATCATCAACTAATACAATACGATAGAGAGACTCCCGCGCCATCATTCCCTCCCTCATTGGACCAACTCCGCGAATTTCTCGCAGATTAGTCTCGGCGGATCAGGGCTGTAGGAATATAGGCAGGAGATGGATTTACGCGTCAGTATTCGGCTGACGGGGACCAGTCCGATTGATCGCTCGATTCATGCAGGGTCCAGACTAGTCGATCAGTCGCGCTTCAACGGCGTACCGGATCAGCTCTCCCGTGCTCTCGCAGGAAAGCTTTTCCAGAATCCTCGCCCGGTAGGTACTGATGGTTTTCACGCTGAGACAGAGTTCTTCGGCGATCACAGACACCGGCTTGCCTCGCCCGAGCAATCGAAGGACTTGCAGCTCTCGATCCGATAATCGCGCATGCAAGACATCGTCCGTACCGGTTTCGAGCGCATGCGCCATCTGTTCGGCCAGCGCCTCGGTAATGTAGCGACCGCCTTGCAACACACGGTGAACCGCCGCCAGCAATTCGGACGGAGCGCTCTGCTTGGTCAAATAGCCCGAGGCCCCCGCTTTGATTGCTCGCATCGCGAATTCTTTTTCCGGATACAGGCTTAACATCAGCACCGGCAATCGAGGCTGAAGCAACTTGGCCTCTTTCAGCACGTCCAAACCATGCTTGTCGGGGAGTGCAATATCGAGAATCATCAGATTCCACGGTTGACGCCGGACCGCTTCCAGCGCCTCCTCACCGGTCTTGGCCTCATGGATGTCGGAACACAGATGTTCGTCCTCCAGTAGATCACGCACACCCCTGCGTACCACCGGATGATCATCCGCAATCAGGCAACGACATTTATTCATGAACCACTTTCCTCCATCGTCGAAGCGACGGCGCCGCTGGGTTCTCCGTTCCGGACGACCCGTCCGGTTCCGGACTCACCGGAATCAGCACGTGCACTGATGTGCCCGTCTCGGGTCTGGAGACGATTTGAAGCCGGCCGGCAAGAATTTCTACCCGCTCGCGTATTCCCCGCAAACCGAACCCCCCGGTCGGAGAGAGGCCCGCGACATCGAAACCGATGCCGTCGTCCTTCACCGTCAACTCCCATTCCCGCCGGCCGCTCTTCACCGCAATGAACACGGTCGTGGCATGAGCATGGCGGATCACATTTGTGAGCAATTCCTGAACAATGCGATAGAACGCGGTCTCCAGTGTAGGGAATCGCGCCGCACGACGCTCTCCCTGTTCACACACCAACGAACAGTGCACGCCTGTGCGCGCCTGCACGTCTGCGATGAGGGCCTCTAATCCCGCCTTCAACCCCAGCTCTTCCAACACCGGCGGCCGGAGAGCTCGGACGATCTGACGAAGGCGGGTAAACAAGAGATCTGTCGTTTCCAACGCGCGAGCGAGCCGCTGCTGACTGCGTCCCCCCAAGGCTTTGTTTCCTCCGGCGACGTTGCGCTTGACCGAGGTCAGATCGAACTTGAGCGACGTCAGCAACTGTCCGACTTCATCGTGCAACTCTCGCGACAATCGGCGGCGCTCGTTGGACTCGACCATCTGCAGTTCCTGCGACATGGCTTGAAAGCGTCGATAGGCCTCCTCCAGCGAGGCATAGGCGCGCTTGGGCTCCGTGACATCGATCATCGCCCCGATCATTCGTATAGCAACGCCCGTCTCGTCCCGCACGATATGGGCCCGGTCGAGGAAGTAGCCGAAGCTGCCGTCAGCCAGTTGGAAGCGATACTCCGCAGCGAGGGTGCGCACATCCGACCGGATGGCGTTTTCCACTAACGTCAGAATGTGTTCTCGATCCTCGGGATGCAACCGGCCGGTCCAGGCGTTCACGCTCGGTTCGATTCGAGGATCATACCCGAACTTGTCGCAGGCATTGGGACTCCACCAATGCTCGTTCGTGACCAGGTCCCAATCCCACAAAATATCGTTGGTGGCCTCAGCCACCAGGCGAAATCGTTCCTCACTCGACCTGAGCAGGGCTTCCGTCCGCTTCCGCTCGGTAATATCGCGGACCGTTGCGAAGTTATACTCGCGGCCCTCAAAGACCACGTAGTTGGCGACAATCTCCACGGGATACAATTCTCCTGCCTTGGACCGGTGTTGCGTTTCAAGGCGCTGCCGTCCCGTCGCCCGGAGTTCTTGCCAATGGCGAGCCCATCTTTCTCTGTGATGGTTGGGATCGAAATCCGGCACCGTCATCTCGAGCAATTCTTCCCTGCTATACCCCATCCGTTCGCAGGCTGCCGCGTTGACCAGCAGCACATGTGCGTCCTCATCCACCCAGAAGACCATGTCTGCCGCGCGCTCGATGGCGAATTGCGTCAAATGCACCTGCGCTTCCGCCCGCTTGCGTTCGGTGATATCCCGCATGAAGGCACAATTGTATTCCCGCCCCTCGTGAATCAGAAAATTCACCGTCGTCTCCGTTTGGATGACGGCTCCGTCTTTCCTCCGGTGCGTGCCTTCAAACGAGAATGACTTTCTGGTTCTCAATTCCTCCCAGTGAGCCGGCCAGGCCCAGGGAGGAAAGGTCGAATCGATATCGTGCATCGTCATCGACAAGAGTTCGTCGCGGCTGTATCTAAGGATCGTGCAAGCGGCTTCATTGACATCCAGAATATGAGCCTCGGCATCGATCCACAAGACCGCGTCAACCGCCTGTTGAATCGAGAACCGGGTGAGACGGAGGGCGCTCTCCGTTCGCTTCCGTTCAATGGCAAGTCTGACCAGATGCGAGGCACGCGCAACAATGGGCAATTCGTCGAGCGGCTGCCGTGGCGTCGCAGAGTAGAGGGAGAATGTGCCCAGAACCTTTCCAGATGCCGAGATAATCGGGGTTGACCAGCAGGCCCGAAGGTGGTGCGCACGCGCGAGATCGCGGAAGTCGGCCCAGAAAGGATGGGTGGCAATATCCTCGACGATCACCTGCTGCCCCATAAACGCGGCCGTGCCGCACGAGCCGCAAGCCGGACCGATGGCCATCCCATCGAGAGCCTGTATATACGCCTCCGGGAGACTGGGCGCAGCGCCCCGTCGCAAGTGCATGCCATCGTCGTCAAGCAACAGGGCCGAACAAAACACGCCGCTGGACTGCCCCTCGATCATCAGACAAATTTCAGCCAGCACCGTCGATAGGGACGCATCCGACCCGATCAGTTCCAGAATCCGTTTTTCCGCGGCCAGCATCTGCTCAACCTTCTTACGCTCTACGATGTCTCGACCGACGCCGGTCACTCCGATGACCCGCCCCTGCAAATCCGTGTACGGGGCGCCGGTCCAATGGTAGAGAATCGCCCGACCGTCTTTCGTCAGCAGATGGCCTTCCAACTCCGCATAGCCGGTTTCGAATGCCTCGCGGATAGCCGCCGCCGTTTTCTTTCCCTCTTCAGGCGGCACCATTTCCAGAGCCGGCTTCCCACGCAATTCGTCCCGCGTATACCCGGTCACCGTTTCCAATCGGCGATTCCATTTGCACAAACGCCCCTCCAGGTCCAACGCAAAAATCACATCAGGAACGGTCTCCATAATCGTCTGAAGATTACCCAGCGCCTCAGCCCGCTCCCGATCTGCCTGTTTACGTTCGGTGATATCGGTGATCGTCCCGACCATGCGCAAGGGGCGTCCATCCTGCTCTCTGGCGACGACTTTGCCGCGGTCAAGATACCATCGGTAGTCGCCCGATTTTTGTCGCAGTCGAACCTCGACTTCCTTAACCGGGATACGGCCATCCACGTGTGCTTGCAGCACGTCCGTCACATGAGCCACATCCTCCGGATGCACAAGACCGAAAAAGAAGGCTGTGGACGGAGCGACTTCCTCGGGCAGGTATCCGAGTAGCCGAACCCACTGCGGGCTGTAGTACACCACACCCGTCCGCATATCCCAGTCCCACATACCGTCGTTGGTCGCCTCAATGGCAAAGTGAAACCGTTCCTCGCTGGCTCGCAGCGCGCCCTCGGCCCGTTTGCGTCCGGTAATATCGCGCACAAATGCAAAGTGACATTCGATCCCGTGGTAACGAATGAAATTCACATTCACTTCGATGGGAATGAGCCGACCGTCCTTGGCGCGATGATAACTTTCAAACGAAGCTCGGCCCTTCTGCCTCGTTTGCTCCCAATAACTCAGCCAGGAATCGGCTTGAATGTAGGGATTGATATCGTAGACCGTCATCCGGCGAAACTCTTCTTTCGAGTAACCCAACATGGTGCAGGCCGAATCGTTGACATCCAGCAATTCCGCGTTGGCCCCGACCCAGTAAATGGCCTCCGTCGCACTGTCCACCGTGTATTTGGCCAGTTGAAGCGCTTCTTGAGCCCGCTTCCGTTCGGTGATGTCCTGGACCATCGCCAGGATATACAACGGAGTGCCGGCCTCATCTCGAATGACCGAGAGTCCCACCTGGGCCCAGACGATGCCTCCGTCTTTTCTAAAGTACCGCTTTTCGAACACGTCGACGTCCGCGGTCCCATCCAACAGCTTCTCGAGTCGTTCAAGATTGTGTCCTAAGTCATCAGGATGCGTGAGCGATTGAAACGTGCGGGTCAACAGCTCCTCCTCAGAGTACCCGAGGATCGTACAGAGTCTCTGATTGACTTCCTGAAGACGGCCGTGCAGGTCGGCAATGGACATACCTACCGTCGCATTACGGTAGGCTGCGCGAAACCGTTCTTCGCTCTTCCTGAGCTGCCGCTCGGCCAATTCTCGCCCCAGTTCACTGCCCGCACGGCCTGCGACCAAGCGCAAGAGCGACTCCGCCTGTCCTGCATCCCGCAATGGTGTTGTGCCGAGTAGGGCGATCCAGCCGATGGGTTCTCCGGAGGCAGGAGACAGGACGATCGCCATGTAGGACTCGATGGAAAGCTGTCGCAGATGGTCATCGTTCGGAAACAATGCCTGAACGGCAGCGGGATAGTGACAATATTCTTCTCTTAAAACATGCTCGCAGGGCGTCCCCGCCAATTCATATTCCAGTTGTCCAAGCGGCCCATCCGGTCCATAACCGGCCACAGTCTTGGCGCGCCTCCGTCCGGGAAGTGCCCGGAGACAGAACACATACTCAGCTCCGATTGAACGCGCCAGCGTTTCGACAAGCTCCTGTAGAAAGGCCAGCCCGGTCGACCGGGTGGTCCCGGCCATGAGGCGGAGAATCTCCTCATGGCGCTGCTGCCTCTCCTCGGAGGCAGGTTGGGCACACCTCAACATCCTCAGTTCCAAGAGCGCCGCAGTCTGCCGCGCCAATCGTTGCAAGGCCAAACACTGTGACTCCGTCCCTTTTCGAGGGACGCAATCCATCACGGCGATTGTGCCTACCGCGTACCCCTCCGCGGTGACAACCGGCACCCCGCAATAAAATCTGACCTGTGGCCCCCCGGCCACCAATGCATGGGAAGAGAAACGCAGATCGGACTGCGCATCCTCAATTACCACGGGGCCCGCATTTTGAATGGTATAAGAACACAATCCCGACGCGCGGTCGGTCTGGCTCACGTCCAGGCCGACCTTGGTTTTGAACCACTGGCGGTCCCGGTCGATAAACGTGATGACGGCCAGCGGAGCGTCGCAGAACGACGCGGCCAATCGCGCAAGATCGTCGAAGGACGTCTCGGGTGGAGAATCGAGAATACGACAGCGAGACAGCGCGCCTAAGCGAGCGGTTTCATCGGAAGGCAGGGCGTGCGTCTCCATACGTGCACTCCCAGGCGCAAGGGAATCAAGACAACCTGCTTACAAATCGAGCGGAGACTCATACCATAAATGCCCTGAATGGAGTAGGGCCATATGGGATGGAATCGGCGCGCGTTGGCCCTCGTCGTACGCCCTGCACTTGAAGGGCGTTATGTCCAGGCAGGCAGAGAAGTCCCGTCCGGCGAGCGCCAATTGGGCACCCAAGCCAAGGCCACCAGCTTGACGGCGATGTTCGATTTGCTGGGCTTGATGGAAACGCCGTCCAGTTGTTCCGTCAGCGGATCGGTCGCGGCCGCCAAGGCGTCGGCTTCGGCCTTGAATTCCGCCTCCAGCGACGCCAGCTGTTGTTGCAGCACAGCCACGTTGTCCTCAGCCTGACTCACGTCTTTCGACTCCTTCATCGCTCTGCCGGCCCCGCGAATCGCGGTGGTCGCCTTGCCGATATTTGTCGCGCTGACCGTTTTGCGCCCCAGAAACGCCCCGAGGATCGTGGCGCCCACTGAGATCGCCGCCTGGAGCTGGCTGCTGCGCGACTCGGCCTGCTGACGCTCTACCATTTGCTCCGCGCGACGAATGCGATCCTGGATCGCAGCAATCTTCGGCGCATACTTTTTCCGCAAGCTGTCGCTCTGCAGATCACGCTGCTCTCGGCCCGCCAATTGAAGCCGCACGCGGAAGTCTCGCTCCGACTCGCCAGGCCGCGATAGGGTATTGGCGCTGGGACTTCGAAAAAGGTCGAGTTTTTGGGTGCGAAACAGCCAGCCAGAGAGATCGTTCTTCCAGGTCTCATACTGCTTTCCGTTGCTCGCAGTAACAGGCAGCGGCCCGAACTGCGCGCCGCCGGCAGGTTCACGTTCGAGATCCGCCAATACCCCGTCGGCCGCCGCGGCCTGCTCCCACTCCACCGCCACCACTCCAGCACCGATTGCCGCCAGGCGCGAGACATCCTTCGTGGTATCGACCGCCGCCTTGTTGTCGGCGAACCGCACCTGCGCCACCCCCAGCACCATGGGCTGATAGACCAGCGTGGCTCCGCCGGGCTGAATCCCTCGCAACGGAATAAAATATTGCGGCACATCCGGCGGCAACATGGGACGAGCCGCCACGGTTCGCGATGCGTCACTCGTCGCGCGAGAAGGACTCGCCTCGGGCGCTCCACCCGGTTGCCGATTGGCGGGGCGCGATTGACTCTTCACCGGCTCCATCAGCTGCTTGATCTGCGTGCGAGTCAGCGGTCCGCGCAGATAGGACAGGGTCCAGCGGGTCTGAAACACTTCCGGAGCATCTTCATGCACATTATTGAGGAGGAACACACGGTTCCCGAGCCCGGCGAGGATCTGTTCCATCTGCTGGCGATCGAATTTCTTTCCGTTGCTGGCGGCCGCACCTTCCAATCCCTCGATCACCCGCGCCTTGTCACGCTCCGTTTGCAGACGACCGATGAACCAGGTGCCGGTGTTGGCCAGCCCCTTGTAATCCAGATCGACCGGATTTTGCGTAGCCAGCACGACGCCCAACCCGAACGCGCGCGCCTGCTTGAGCAAGGTCAACAGGGGCGCCTTGGAGGGAGGATTCGCCACCGGCGGGAAGTAACCGAAGATTTCGTCCATGTACAGCAGGGCACGCAGGCTCGTGGTGCCGGATTGCGAACGGACCCAGCCCAACGTCTGATTGAGCAGCAATGACACAAAAAACATCCGCTCGGCGTCGTTCAAATGGGCAATGGAAAAAATCGCGATGCGCGGCTTCCCTGAAGCGCCGTACAACATCTGCCCGACATCCAGGGCCTCGCCTTCCATCCAAGCGGCAAAACCCGGCGCAGCCAATAGATTATTCAATTGCATGGCCAGGGCGAACCGTTCCTTCGAGGGAAAGAACGACTCGAGGTCGAGCACACCGACCTTCGTCATGGGAGGCGTTTGAATCTGATGAATGAGCGCCGGAAGATCAAGATCTTGCCCTGTCCTCCAAGCGCTGTCGAGAATCGACGACAAGAGGATATGTTCACGGCTCTTGATCGGATCGGCCTCTACGCCGACCAACCCCAGCAGACTGGTGACGGTCGTGCCGATGCGCTCGCGGAGGAGTTCGGCATCATCAAGCAGCTCTGCCGATGGAGCGGCGAACGATTTCAGAATCGATACAGGCAGACCGGCATTGCTGCCCGGCGTGTACACCACAAAGTCTGCAGCATCACGGAGCTTTTGAATCCGCTCGCCGCTTTGTCCCCAGTCTCCCAACCCCTTCTGCCACATCCCCGCCTGCTGCGCAGCATAGTCTGTTGCGGACAGGCCCTTCTTGCGGGCGTCGTCCTGGTTGATCCATGGCGCGAAATCTTCGCCGCGCAGTTGAGGGAAGGTGAGCAGGAGATTGGCGAGATCACCTTTTGGATCGATGACAATGGCCGGAATGCCGTCGATGGCGGCTTCTTCCAATAGCCCGACGCAGAGGCCGGTCTTGCCGCTTCCCGTCATGCCGACACAAACGGCATGGGTCACCAGATCTTTCGAGTCGTAGAGCAGCCATCCGGGCTTGGCCTGCTTGGCGGCAAGATCGTAGGGCCGCCCGAGATAGAACACTCCAAGCTTTTCAAACTCGGCTGCGGCGTTCGTCGATGAGTCGGGACTGGCGGTGGTCTGCTTTTTTTTCGGCGGCATAACTCCCCGCAATGGAGATGAAGAGCACCAATTCGAATCGACCGAATTCGACAGGCATTCTAGTAAGCACAGGCCGCGACTGCAAGCCCGCGGGCACCGTCAGCCGATGCGATTACGTACCGGCTACTTGCGAAATGAAATCGACACAGGCACTATGCGCCCCGATGGATCGTCGATGGATCTTCTCCCTCGTGATCGCCGTCTGCGCGATCCCGGGGCTCGCCCTGGCCGAAGCGCCCCCGCATAGCGTCCACTGGGGCGCCATCGCCTTCCCCGACCACGACCCCACCTTGACCTTGAGCGCCGCACTCCTGGATCGGTTTACCGAGTTCGACGGAGAAGGCAGACGCTACAACGATATGCGGGAAACCATGGGGCTGAATTTCTTCACCTTGAGCTGGACCAAGCCCCTGGCCCAATTGCCGGGATGGAATCTCAATCTCACGGCAGGCGGGGGACCCACGCGTGACGGGCCCAGCCGGTTTCTTCAAAACGATGTGGTGCACAGGTTTCGAGGGCTCACCGAGGTCCCGGTCGGGAACAAACGCGAAGCGAACGACTTCATGCTCAGCGGGTCGCTGACCCGCTGGTCTAGCCTCTTGGGATCGAACGATGCGTTGTTTGCCGGTCTGGGCGGTGCCGGTGGGTCGTTGTATTATGAGCCCTATGTGCAGGCAGGATTTCGCCGGTTGGCCCTCTTCGCCCCGGTACCGCTGCTGGGCGACTACCTTCGCGTGTCAGCCCTCGCGCGATACGGCCGCCCGTTCAGCGGTGCCGCGTTTCGCCAGGTTGCACCACAATCCTACATGGCTCAGGGCTCTGTCGGCCTCGGGAACTATCGCCACTGGGCCGATTCGACTCCATGGGAAATCGAATTGGCGGTCACCGTCGATTCAGGTCTGTTCGTGGATCATCAGGGAGATGCGCTGGAAGAACGATTCGTCTCGGTCGCGGTGCGCTATTCGGCCTTCACGTTCGAAACCTGGAACGATCTCATCAACCAGAAAGACTACGGCCCGACCTTCGGCGCCAGACTAACGCTGGATTTGCTGTATATGTACGAGCGCTGGTTCAAGTAACAGACTCGAACCGCTGCCATTCTGGCGGACAAGACAGAGGGGATTGGATTCCCATGCTCTGCCGTCGGCATGAGTCGCACTGACTCCTGCGGTACATACACCCTGTCCGCCCGCAAGCCGATCTCCTCTGTTTAGATCGGGTTACTTGAGAATGCCGAGAAACCACAGCAAGACCAGCAGGCTTGCCGGCACTCCCAGCAACCAGAGAATGAATCCTTTTCCCATCGTTCCCATACATCCCTCCTGACTAACCGCAGATTATGGAAGTAGCGATGCTGCCACCAACTCACGATTCAGCGCGCTCACCATCTTCAGATGCGCCGTGCGATCTTCTTCCAGTGCCGCCGCAAATAAGTCGGCGTGCTTGCGCTGCAGTACCATTCTAAAATCTCTCTCCTTGCCGGCCGGGATTTCGTACAGCGAGGCCAAGGCGCTCACATACTGGCCCCCACCAGCTGCGGCTTCCTGCCGCAGGTTTTCATAGGCCACCCCCGCAAACAGATTGATTTTTTGTTCCTTCAACACCATCCCATCGGAATTGAACAACTCATTCGGACTCGTGCTGGAGAAGAAATTCACGGTCGTATCGACCGTCGCTTTTGTCGTATTACAGGCCCCGAACGTGAAACCGACTGCCACAACACACAGGCCCAATCCCAGGTTTTTGATTGATGGTGATGCTTTCATAAATATCTCCTTCTCGCAGCTGTCGGCGAAAGATACCCATCTCACTCACGCTTCCTACTCACGTTGTACCTGATGCGCATCCAAGACGACCCTAGCCATTACCCTGGAGAGAGGGAAGAAAGGCTCTAGCCAGACTAGCGACAGCCGGAGCCTGTCAGATGCGACATCTGTAGAACTCAAGCAGAACGCTATAAGAGGGGACATTCGACAGGGGAGACACTGCGGGGCAGTTTCCCATGGGCTCTGAAGGGTTTGCTAGCAATAGGAAAGATTGGAGCGAGCTGCTAAGCGACCGCGATCACCACTCCTTAAACACAAAAAACACGGCGCCGATCATCATGCCGAATCCGACCAAGTAGTTCCATTTCAGCTCTTCCTTGAGATAGACGACGGAGAAGACGCAAAACACGATGAGCGTAATCACTTCCTGTATCGTCTTCAGCTGTGCAGCGGAGAATTCATAATGGCCGATCCGGTTCGCCGGTACTTGAAAACAATATTCCACAAACGCGATGCCCCAGCTCACCAGAATGGCGATCCACAACGGCGACTCTTTGTACTTCAAGTGCCCATACCAAGCAAAGGTCATGAAGATGTTGGAGATGGTCAGTAAGAGAATGGTATGCATGGACGGCCTCTTTTTTTATTTCCCAAGTCCTGTAACGGAACTAAAACACCACACGAGTACGAAGGGGGTCCAACTTGGGAGTGCACTCACAGGCAAGCAATATCGATCTTCAATGCACAAACCAGGCTGCGGAAGCAGTCACCCCTCCCACTAGATATCGGGACGATAATCGCTTTTCAGATAGTCTCTCGCAACCGAAAACAGAGTGACGTTGTATTCTGCCGCGGCCTTCTTGGCTTCCTTAGTAAAGTCGAAGAGGCTTGCAAGGACAACCTCATCGGCATTTGGCCAAGAAGAACGTACTCCGTTAAGTTCGCGAACCGCACTTACACCAACCTTGTCCGTATATCTCTTGCATTGAACTATAATTACCTTGTTGTCTCTTCGGAGGACCAGATCTATTCCTTGGTCATATGATCGTGGCGTGTACTCCACCTCATACCCCCGGTCCTTATAAATTCTCGCGACAGCCCTTTCAAACCCTACACCGTCAAGTGCAACCCAGGCACGGACATCCCGCATAGCCTCAAGACGTCTTTCCTCTACCGCCCTCCTAAGCCTAACCTTTGCCGCCCTCACTTCTTCGATCTTTACAGCATCGCCTTTAGACTTAGTGGCCCAAATAATCAAAACCCCTAGAAGAAATGAGGTCGGCGGCGGCCACCAGCCCAATACCCCTATCAAGAATAGGAGGAGAATTCCGACGACACATAGGACCATCCCAAATGGATGCCCTGCGTATTCTCCAACGTACTCGCGCTCTTCTTGACAGAAATACTCAGATGGAGAAATGCTTATTCGCAACTCCAGCGGAGCGGTTGGGTCAGTGGATCGAGGAGGAAGGTGTTCCTCATTCCATTTCCTAACAATTTTATAGGCTTCCCCTTTTCCAGTCTTTTGGATCTCAACCTCGAGCCGATAAGGGGTGGCTTCAAGACGAGTCCTCCGCCCCACTCGGTGGGGATCCTTTTCAGAAAAAGTAAGATCACTGTTCAGTGGGAACACATGGTTGCCATAGTCCATAGTAGCAACCAACTTACCAGTACTTGGGTAGCGATAAACCTTTAAAACTTTCAACATGAAAGCTGTCCAGATTAAGAGTTGTTATGCTTGCTTCCACAATGTCTCTTCTAGCCATCCTATTTGCAGGGGGGAAGGGGCTGGTATTGCCCTGGGCACCATGGCGGGGACAAAACGGTTAGAGCAGAACAACAACGCCGTGCGACGGCATGCGACCTTCGGTCGCGCCTTCTAGTCGCACAAGGCCAGAAAAAAACGCAGTGTCCATTCACCGCATAATGGCAACTTGCGACAGAATTCGCCGTCGAAACTCTATTTCTTGGTTATCCACCTCGAAGCGGGCGGACTGGACCGTCCTTCACTGCGCGCGTCCAACGAGGGCCTTCTGAGGCCGCGCGTTGCGCGAGCAAGAAGGATGGCCAGTCCACCCGCTCACACCCCCGCCTCCTTCAACACCTGTCCCGTATACGACCGCTTCGCCTTAGCGATTTCTTTTGGCGGGCCTTCGGCTACGATTTCGCCGCCCCGGTCGCCGCCCTCGGGTCCTAGATCGATGATCCAATCCGCATTGCGGATCATGTCGAGGTTATGCTCGATCACAAGGACCGTATTGCCGCTCTCGACGAGACGATCGAGCACATCCAACAATCGCTGGATGTCGGCGAAATGCAGGCCGGTGGTGGGTTCATCGAGAATATACATGGTGCGGCCGGTGGGACGTTTGGAGAGTTCGCGGGAGAGTTTCACCCGTTGCGCTTCGCCGCCCGATAACGTGGTGGCGGACTGGCCAAGCTTGACATAATGCAGCCCCACGTCGTGGAGCGTCTGCAACTTGGTCTTGATGTAGGGAATGTTCTCGAAGAACTCCAGCGCGTCATCCACCGTCATATTGAGGATATCGGCGATGCTGCGGCCCTTATATTGAATCTCCAGGGTCTCGCGGTTGTACCGCTGTCCCTTGCAGACCTCGCAAGTGACGTAGACATCGGGCAGGAAATGCATCTCGATTTTGATGAGGCCGTCGCCCTGACAGGCTTCGCAGCGCCCGCCTTTGACGTTGAAGCT
>JACCDZ010408352.1_pt1 | contig 22840 bp, 16 predicted proteins | sample 7449551 | NCBI WGS metagenome assembly JACCDZ01 (sample SAMN15323452, study PRJNA562643) | freshwater metagenome | isolation source: river surface water | place: USA:Blue River Watershed | collected 2017-08-18 | reverse complement strand
CAATACATACCAAGCCCTTTGCTTCTTTAGCACATAAATTTAATTTTTCTTGGGTTGCCTTGCTAGCAGCAAAAATTATATCCCCTTCATTTTCTCTAGACTCATCATCCACCACTAAAATGGGGTTACCCAATTTAAAAGCTTCTAAAGCTTCCTCTATTTTATTAAACATCTTGTGCTCTTTTATTCAATAATTGTTCTGTATACTTTGCCAAAATATCGAACTCAATATTCACTAAATCACCTTCCTTTAACATAGACATATTGGTCTTAGCAATTGTTACAGGGATAATGCATAATTCAATGGTATGATCAACTATTTTATTAATGGTTAAGCTAATACCATTAATAGCAATAGAACCTTTATAAACAACATACTTAACAAATTCTGCTGGTACATCAATATTAAAAAACCATGCTTTTTCTCCAGCGATTATTTTTGAAACAGTAGCTTTTGCATCTACATGACCCAAAACATAATGCCCCCCTAAATAACCGTTTGGTTGCATCGGTAATTCAATATTTATTTTTCTGCCAGGAATATAAAATTGTATGATGGTTTTATCAATACTCTCTGTAGAAACATAAAAGCTAAGTAAATTTTTTTCAATTTTAATAACAGATAAACAGGCACCATCAATTGCAACACTATCTCCTATTTGCACTTTTTGAGCAATTGAGGGTGCATTAATGATTAATTCCCAACCATTGGTATCTGGGATAATTTGATCAATTAAAGCATCTGAAACAATTCCTGTAAACATCTGATAAAATCTGGTTATTTTTGAGTTGCAAAGATAATCTTAATGGATGCATTAGCCTATTTACAAAAAGCTTTTTTATTAGCCCAAAAAGCCAAACCTAAGGATATTAGACCCAATCCATTTGTAGGCGCTATTATTGTTGATGAAAATGGAGCAATCAAGGGGGAAGGATACCACAAAAAGCTAGGCGAAGCCCATGCTGAAGTATTTGCTATTCAAAAAGCCCTTGAAAATCAAACAGATTTGACCAAATCAACCCTTTATGTCACGCTAGAACCCTGTTCTCATTTTGGGAAAACACCACCTTGTTCAGATTTAATTCTACAGCACAATTTAAAAAAAGTAGTCATTGGCTCATTGGATCCTAACCCAAAAGTATCAGGTGCTAAAATTCTTTCTGAAGCAGGCATTGAAGTAGAGATCATTCCTCTAGCTGAAATAGAAAAACTAAACCAGGTTTTTATGATCAATCAGCAATTACAAAGACCTCGTTATATTCTTAAAACTGCCACTACAGTCAATGGTTCAATTGCTGATAGAAATGGAAATAGCAAATGGATCTCCAATGAAAAAAGCAGACAATATGTTCATTCTGTATTAAGAAGTCAAGTGGATGCTATTTTAACTTCTGCCAAAACCGTTCTTCAAGACAATGCTAAACTAAACATTAGAATAGAAGATCAAGAAGAAAAAGAGCAGCACTTAATTATTCTAGATAAGGATTTATCTATTTTAAAGAACAAAGAGCTGGCTATATTTTATAAGCGTACCAATACAAAAATATATTTGGTTACGCATTTAGATATTCAAGAGAATTTAGATGAATTTGTACATATTATTCAAGTTCCTTTAGTAGATGGACACTTAGATCTTAAAATATTAAGCCAAAAACTACTTGAAAAAAATTTCTGCGAAGTATTGATTGAAGCCGGAGGCACATTAAACGCCTCATTTATATCAAATAACCTAGTTGACGAATTGAATATTTTTATTTGTCCAAAAATAATAACAGATAGCTCTTCGATAAATGCATTTGAGTCATCCATTGCACAAGAAATGAAGAATGCTTATTCTTTAGAATTAATGGAAGTAAAGCAATTTGACTCGGATTTACTATTGCGATATCACATCTTACACTAAGTCTTGATTGTAAAAAACACCCATATTCTCTATTTGAGTAATGGCGTCCTGAATTAAAAGTTGGCCAACATATAATAGTATGTTGTTTTCAAAATCTACCAAATTAAAATCATTTAGATCAGTTGAAGTCTTTGCTATGTCTTGAAGATTTCTCAATGCATCATGTAAACCTTGGGTAGACTTTATAACACCTGCATACTGACTTAATATGGATTGAATTAACCCTCTATCCAACTTTTTTAATGAAGGTGATTCAATTTCTGATGGAAAGGCAGATGAATGTTTAAAATTATTGACCAATTGTTCTGAAGCAAATTTGGCAAATGCAATTGCTTCTAATAAAGAGTTGGATGCTAGTCTATTGGCTCCATGTAAACCAGTGGAAGCTATTTCTCCTATTGCATATAAATTTTTGATTGTTGTTTCTCCAAACTCATTCACTTTGACTCCACCACAAACATAATGTTGAGTAGGTATAACTGGAATTAAATCAGTATGAATATCAATTCCTATTCTTTTATTACATTCTGCATGAATGGTCGGAAAATGCAGCTCAATTTGTTCAGTACTTAGCCCTGTGGCATCCAAATAAACATAGGGCAGATTTTGTTGGGCAATTTCTTTCAATATAGATCTTGAAACAATATCTCTTGGGGCCAATTCAGCTCTTTGATCATATTGATGCATAAAAGCTTCTTTCTTTTCATTTAGAAGTTTAGCTCCTGCACCTCTTAATGCCTCTGTAATCAAGAAAGAAATATTTCCTTCCTCATATAATCCAGTTGGATGAAATTGAACAAATGATAAATTCTCTAATTCAGCTCCTAGTTGATGTGCAAAATAGATACCATCACCGGTTGCTATAGATTGATTGGTGGTTTTTTCATATAACATTCCAATGCCTCCGGTAGCCAAAACTAGTTTTGAAGTATGAATTTGAAAAGTATTATTGGCCGAGCTATTGTGTAATCTTAACTCAAATTCATATTCTTCACTTTGTTGCAAACCAATTAAGCAAGTATGTTCAAAAACGGTTATTTGTTGATGATTAATAAGCTTTTTAAGAAGTGCACTTTGAATGGCTGCCCCAGTTTGGTCATGCTTATGAAAAATACGATGTGCGCTATGTCCACCTTCTTTCGCTAAATCATATTCACCCATAGCATTTTTATCAAATTGCACTCCCCAGTCTATTAAATTTTGAATTAAAGCTGGAGCAGAACGGATAACTTTTTCAACGATATAGGGATTGCTTTTATAAGCGCCAGCTATCATGGTATCCTGAATATGCTTTTCTACATGATCTTCTAAAGCATGAACAGCTGCAATTCCGCCTTGTGCCCAATTTGTATTGGTTTGACTGAATGAACCTTTTGATATGACACAAATACGCAATTGATTTGATTGAAACGCTTTGGTTTCAGAAAGATAGAACAAGGTACTTAGGCCACCAATACCTGTTCCTACGATCACTATATCAAATGATTGATTCATTCTATGAAATAGATAACATATTATTCAAGGCCTTTAAAGCACCTGCTTGAGTTTGTTCATTCACATGTATTTCAGGTGCTTCATAATATAAAGTATTATACAGTTTTTCGAGTGTATTCATTTTCATGTATGGACATTCAGAACAAGCACAAGAATTGGATTCGATTGCAGGTGCAGGGATAATTTTTTTGTGAGGCACTGCTTGTTTCATTTTATATAAAATACCTGCTTCTGTTGCTACAATAAATTCCATTTTATCTGAAGCTTGAACATATTCCAATAAAGCTTTTGTTGAACCAACAAATTGAGCTTTCTCTAGAATACCAGGCAAACATTCTGGATGTGCAATGAGCTCAGCATTGGGATGTTTTGTAATTAAAGCTTCTAATTTAGATTCAGAAATATTCACATGCACTATACATGCACCATCCCATAAGATTAATTCACGGCCTGTAACTTTTTGAACATACATTCCTAGATTCTTATCTGGTGCGAAAATTATTTGTTTGTCTTTTGGGATTGCATTCACAACTTCTACGGCGTTAGAGGAAGTACATATATAATCACTTAATGCTTTAATATCTGCAGTACAATTGATATAACTCACAACTACAGCATCTGGATATTGATTTTTAAAAGCAAGGAAATCTGCAGTTGGGGCAGAATCGGCCAATGAACAACCAGCATTTAAATCAGGAAGAAGCACTTTGGTATTGGGATTTAAAATCTTAGCAGTTTCAGCCATAAAATGTACACCACAGAATACAATGATATCAGCATTCGCCTTTTTGGACGCCTGTGCTAAAGCTAAACTATCTCCAACAAAATCAGCAATAGATTGAATATCCTCGCTTACATAATAGTGAGCAAGTATATATGCATTTTTTTCAGCTTTCATTTTTAAAATAGCTTCTTTCAAATCAATCCCTTCAGGAACCGATCTACTCAAATAACCCACTTTTGCAATCTCATTATCAAATAGCATATTATATAACTTTTAAAGAGATATCTACCGCATTTACATGATGGGTTAAATCTCCAATTGAAATAAAGTCAACACTTGTTTTTGCATAGTCCATTATATTAGATGCATTGATACCCCCCGATGCTTCTAATAGTTTTGATGTACTATTTTGGAGCATAATCTTCTCAATCTGATTTGGACTCATATTATCCAATAAAATTCTATTGATTTCTATATATGAAGATGCAATTTTGAATTCCTCCATATTTTTTACTTCTAAAACAATTGGAATAGATAAATTGTTTTCTTGCACATATTGAATACAAGATTCAATGGCATTTTTTACACATCCTGCAGCTTTGATATGATTATCCTTAATTAATATTTCATCGTATAAACCAAATCGATGATTCACACCACCTCCTATTTTAACTGCCCATTTTTCACAAATTCTAAAGTTTGGAGTAGTTTTTCTTGTGTCTAAAATTTTTACCCCGAAAGGCTTTACTAATTCTACAAAATAATTGGCTTTAGTTGCAATAGCACTCATTCTTTGCATGCAATTCAGTAATAATCTTTCAGCCTTTAAAATGGAATGGATTGAACCTGAAATAGAACCAATTGCAGTTGGCGCTTCTATAAATTGACCATCATTTATTTCAAATTGTACAACTAATTGATCATCAACTTCTTGACAAATTAAATGAGCTAATTCAACACCCGCAATGATGCATCGCTCTTTAACATAGAAAGTAGCTTTTCCTATTTGATTTGACGGAATAGTGGCTAAGCTTGTGTAATCACCCTTTCCTATATCTTCTTGTAGAGCATTTTTGATGAATGCTACTAGTGCATCGGTCATGTTTAAACAGTTGCACAAAGATAGGAAAACATCTGTTAGTTCTTTTGATTATCTACAATGTCAATAGTAGTTTTTTCTAATTTAGATAATAATGGTGGCAGTACAAAAGGAGCCCTTTGAAAATAAAACAAAGTAATTAAGTTTCTTTTTCTATCTACCATATAAGCTGTATTAAATGCCCCACCCCAGAAGAAACTGCCCTCTGATGCATGATTGATTACTTGTCCAGGTCTTGTCGTTAATCCAACCCCTAATCCAAAATTATTGAGTGACTTAACTCCACCAAATACAAATGTTTTTTCTCCTATTTGATTTGTCCAAAATTGATCTAGTATCTGTTCACTAATAATTTGTTTGCCATTTGTGGTCTTTCCTTTATTTAACAAGCATATTAAAAATTGGCTATAATCATGTGTGGTTGAAACCAAACCGCCAATAGCAGAATAGAATTGATTGTTTTTATCTAAAGGATAATTAACAGGAAAAACTCCAGGATTTATTTCCATCAAAATATCTTTAGAGAATTTCGTGTACACTTTAACTAATCTATTCTTTTTGCTTTCTGGTAAGTAGAAATAAGTATCCTGCATATTTAAAGGATCAAAGATATTTTTCTTCAAGTATTGATCTAATGGAAGTCCTGAAACCACTTCAATTAATCTTCCTATCACATCGGTACTAAAACCATAACTAAATCTTTCGCCTGGCTGATGAACTAATGGCATTTTTGCAATTTGATTGACTTCTTCTTCTAAATTCTTATATCCATTGCTTAAAGATTGGCTTAATTTATATTGATCAAAAAGTGTTTTAAATTTAGGATATTCATCAACTGAGGATATACCAGCAGTGTGTGTTAATAAATCCCTAATTGTAATAGACCTGCTTTTTTCAACAAATAGCATAGTATCTTTTTCTAATTGAGCCACTTTTTGATGCTTAAACAGAGGTATATATTTTTCAATAGGATCGTCTAAGCTAATTTTATTTTTATCTACCAATTGTAAAAATGCAATAGATACAATTGCCTTAGTTTGGGACGCAATTCTGAAAATTGAATTGGTATCCATTAATTGATGGCCTGCAATACTAGAATACCCATATGCTTTGTGATGAACTACTTTGCCTTTCTGATAAATATATGCAACTCCCCCACTTATGTTTTTCAATGCAATTTCAGTCTGAATGGTACTATCAATTGCGTTAAACTGTTGTGAGTAAGATAGTAATGGAAGCAGCATTACTATCAATGCAGATTGTATCTTTTTCATGCGTAAAGTTAAAAATAATACGGGTATTTAAAAAGAGAGAGGGGGCTAGAAAGCCCCCTCGACCGATTGTAGTAAAACAAAAAGTAAACGAACCCTATTTTTAATATCCTGGATTTTGTACAATAATTGGATTAGTAGTGATCTCAATTGCTGGTATAGGCCAGATAAATCTGAAGTCGCTATAAGGAATTGCAGGCTGACCTGTGGTTACAGATAAACCAATACCATATTGTGCAAGAGTTGTACCTGTTACACCTCCATTCGCAACTTTAGCAGGAATACCCACTGGTCTTAATTCAGTAATTGGATCTTGAGCAGTTCTATGAATATCAGGCCATCTTCTACCTTCCGCTAAGAATTCAATTCTGCGTTCCAATAAAATTGCTCTAATTAAAGCAACTCTTGAAGCAAAGCTTGAAGCAGTATATTGATTTGTTGTATTCGGTAAAGATCTGTTTCTTACTATATTCAATAAATCAATGGCTCTTTGAGAAACACCTGTAGCAACTCTTGCTTCAGCTTCTGCTTGATTCAACAATACTTCGGCCCAACGAATAATTGGAGTATTATCACCACGACCACTATAGTCAGTGTATTTAGTGGTCATCATCGCTCTACCGATAGCAGTTCCACCATTACGATATAAAGTAGTTCTTCTTAAATCTTCAGCTAACCAACCTGTATTGTTCCAAATGATTGGAGATACACATACCAAGCCACGACCTAATAAATCTGTAGAACCATACATTGCTGCAGGTGCACCATTCACAGAACCATTATCCAATGGATCGTTCTTTACAGTAAAAATATTTTCTGAACTGATGCTATTTCCACCAGAGAATCCAAAAGAACCATTTGGAGTTGCAGTCAATGAATGATTACCCACTAAACTCTTAGTAGTAGATGGAGTAGCAGGGGTAACTGTTGCTGGAATTAAAGCATTACCTGCTGTAACTGCATTAGCCCATTGACCCATGTGTAAAAATACTCTTTGCTTTAATGCAATAGCAGCACTTTTTTGTGCACGAATTACTGCGCCACCACTATTAGTTACTGGCAAATTTGCTTCTGCAAAATTAATATCATCCAAAAGTTTTGCATATGCTGCAGCAACGGTAGGACGAGCTTCTTTTTGTAAACGCTCTAAACTTTCACCACCAGTCACAGCATAATCACGATAAGGAACTCCTAAAGATGCTCCATTGTTATCTAAATATGGACGAGCAAAATGAATCAATAATTCGTGGTGTCCTAATGCGCGTAAAAAGCGACACTCTGCCTCAAACTGAGTTGCTGTAGCAGCTGGTAATACACCACTTGCTGCAGCTTTTTTAAAGCCTTCTATAGCAATATTTGCTTTATTGATCATTCCATAGGTATTATCCCACATGGAGTTGTTGTTAGCAGTAAAAGGAGTATAAGTACCTTGGTAAGTGATTTGGTAAAATGCTTGTAAATTCACCATATCCTCACCACGATTATCTCCTTGTTCAATCGTAGCTGCTCCAAATGGATAACCACGACCAGCTAAACTAGGACCACCGGTTTGTGCAGCATCATATACACCATTTAGCGCTAAAGTTGCTCTTGCTGGTGTAGTGAATACGCTTTCGTCAGTGAAGGCGTTATAAGGTTGCTGATCTAGCACCTTTTCACAACTAACTGCTACTAACATTGTACCTAGCAGTAAAGTGTTTTTTATTATTTTATCAATCAATTTCATTGTTAACAATTTTTATTTGAATATATTTTTATTGAGTTTATGTTAGAATCCAACATTAAGTCCCACAGATAAAATTCGTAATGTAGGTGATACAGCATTGTCAATACCGCTTTGGCTAGCATTGTCTGGATCTAAACCTGAGTAATTTGTCAACATGAATAAATTTTGTCCTTGAGCAAAAACTCTTGCATTCTTGATATAACCATTTGTATACTTAGACAAAGTTTCGTTGTTGAAGGAGTAGCTAAATACTACATTTTGTAATCTAACAAAGTCACCTTTTTCAACAAATCTTGAGATAGCAGCACCAGTTTGGTTAACAGTAGCACTTTGAGCATATCTTAATCTTGGAACATCTGTAACATCGCCTGGCGCTTTCCATCTGTTCAAAATTTCAGTTCCATTGTTGTGGAAGTTTTGACTCAATAAAGCTTCTTGGCGTGTTTGGTTCATGATCATGTTTCCACCTTGGAAGCGAATCATAAATTCCATTGAAAAATTCTTGTAACGGAAATTGTTTGTAATAGCACCAAAATAAGTTGGTAAGCTATTTCCTAAGTTTACTCTATCTGCATCAGTTAAAGGATTAGAAGTAGTCATTGTACCATCGTTCTTATCTGCTGCAGTAAAGTAAGTACCATTGGTTGTATTTCTTTGTACCAAAGTTCCATTGGCTTTTAAATACATTGGATTACCAGTTTGTGTATTCACACCAGCATATTGCCAACCCCACAGGTAATTTAAAGATTGACCTACTTCAATTCTATTGTAAGCACCAGGGATAGTTGTTACTGGAACACCACCCACTGAATACAATGAAGTGATTTTATTTTCTATTGTAGTAAAGTTAGCATTGAAGCCCCATGTGAAATTTTTAGCTCTAATGATATCTCCGCTCAATGCAAGTTCTATACCATTGTTTCTAGCTGTACCCACATTTTGGCTGATTGAGTTACCTGGGATACCAGCTGAGTTTGGAGTTGGAACGGCAAATACTAATTGATCAATATCATTCAAGAACCAGTCTGCAACAAAGTTGAAACGGTTGTTGAATAAACCTAATTCAATACCCACATCCATTTTCTTACTTCTCTCCCATTGTAATCCTGCATTTCCAATTAAGTTTGGAGCTAAACCTGGAATATTACCGTAAGCTGCAGAACCGAAAGTACTTAAGTAAGGGAAGCCACCTAATTGATTACCAACTATCGCATAGGAACCTTTTAATTTCACATCGCTAAATGTTTTAGCTAAGAATTGGTTGTTCTTCCAAAATCCTTCTTCAGAAATTCTATATCCTACTGAAGCACCTGGGAATACACCAAAACGATTGGTAGGAGATAAAGAACTTTGTCCATCGCGTCTTACAGATCCTTGAACAAAATATTTGTTTTTGAAATCATAGTTCAAACGACCGAATAAAGAATGGAAACCACTCATTCCATAACCACCACTTGCAAATTGTAATGCACCTGATCCAGAAATTACATTTTTTTGTTGGAAGAAAGGATCAGATAATTGTTGTAATGAACCAGAAACAAATTTACTCATATCTTCTTGCACCTCGTGTCCAGCAGTTAAGTAAACATTATGGTTATCAAAAAGAGTTGTATTATAGTTCATATAATTTTGCCATACCATTCTTTGAACTTGTTGTCCAATATTTTGGATATTACCTAAAGAGCTAAATCCATCACCATGCACTGGACTTAATGATACAGTAGAATAGTCATTTAAGAAATCATAGTTGAAAGCAGATCTAATCTTTAAGCCTTTCATTGGGCTTATCTCAACATATAAATTGTTATTTACACGCAACTTATCAGACTCATATCTGTTTTGTGTTAATGTAAACAAAGGGTTTGTATAGTTATCATCAACAGGGTTAGTATTAGGCCCTAAACCAACTTGGTTCAATTGAGGGAATCTAATATTGTAACCTGAAGCTTGATTAGGATCAAATGGATTTACATTTGGTAACATACGCAAAGCAGAAGCAATACCACCACTCAAGGCATTACTACCGTTGTTTTGATCGTTATCTATTTGCTTTGATAAAGTTAAATTGTTACCAATTTTGATGTATTTGTTTATTTCATTATCAAAATTGAAACGAATACGATAAGATTTATTCGCATTAGAAATTAAAATACCTTTTTGATCGCTATAGTTCAAAGAGAAGAAATATGTACTTTTATTAGTACCACCAGAAAAACTCAAGTTGTGTTGAGATGTTGGTGTATTATCTCTCATAACAAGTCTTTGCCAATCATATGTTTTTCCATCACCAGCAGCAGCCCAACCTGTAAGTCCGGCATTAGTTCTTTTTTCGTTTGCAATTTCAACGAACTGAGCATTATTTAATAAATCATATGTTTTGAAAGGAGAAGTAAAACCAAAAGTCGCATCATAATTTACTTTCATTGCACCACCTTTAGAGCCTTTTTTAGTAGTGATCATAATTACACCATTCGCAGCTCTTGATCCAAAGATCGCAGTTGCAGAACCATCTTTTAATACTTCAATATTTTCAATATCATTTGGGTTAATATCTCCCAATGCATTTGAGTTAGTTGCAGCAGCAATATTTCCAGAAATAAATGGAACACCATCTACAACAATTAAAGGAGATTGGTTTTGTGAAACTGAATTCACACCACGAATTCTAATTCTTGCTGGCGCACCTACATCACCACCTCCTGAAACTACTTGAACACCGGCAGCACGGCCAGCCAATTGTCTGTCTACTGAAGGTGTCACCAATTGAGAAAATTCTTTAGCATCTATTTTTGAAGCAGAACCTGTAAAAGCCTTTTTTTGTTGAACACCATAACCAACCACTACCACTTCAGCTAATTGATTCGTTTCAGCATTTAAGCGTGCATCAATAGTTGTTTTGTTGCCAATCTTTATATCAGTTTCAGAATAACCAACAAAAGAAAATTTAACACTTGAAGAACCAGCTGGAACCTGAAGAGAATAATTACCATTATCATCGGAAGTTGTCTTTACAGCACCTACTGATACTGTTACTCCAGATAAAACTTTACCATTCTCATCAGTAACCTTACCAGTCACCTTCTTAGTGTTTTGTGCACTGACTACCGTTGTTGACAGCAAGCCAAATGCCAATAAGACTAACAGATTTTTCATAAAAATTATCAATTTGTAAATGATTTAATACCGTTAAAATTAGTATCAACAACAAATTGAAAAATTGAATGAAAATTTAAATTTCTAGTTACGAAACTGGTTGTTTAGAAAAAGAGATAAAAGTGATTTTAATAATTAAACAACAAGGGTCTTTTAGCGGCAATAAAATTAAAAATTGTTTAAAGCGTATGAAAATTTTACGAATTCGGGAATTGACGTAGATATTTTTCTATAATATTTCGAATTAGAAATAATTTTCAATTTTTTTCTTCAAAATTCTTTTAGCGTTTTTAATTGAATATTCTTTAGAAATATTTTTATCTGCTAATTCGATAATACTGTAGCCTGAGGTATGTGTTTTAAGCTTTTGCTCGATTATACCGGTAATCAACAAAACTTTTATTTTTGATCCTTTGATATAGTTTAATAGTGTACCTACCACTTTCCCTTGGAATGACTGACTATCTATCTTTCCCTCGCCTGTAATTAAAAGATCGGTTTTCTTCAAATATGACTTTAACTTACTCATCTTGACAATTAACTCAAATCCACTGGAAATACTAGATGGGAAATAAGAAACAAGCATAGCAGACACTCCCCCAGCAGCACCTAAGCTTTGTATTTTGGAAAGATCTTTGTTGGTGGAGCTCTTGATAACAGATGCAAAATTTCTCAATCCTTTATCCAATAATTCTACCTGTGACTTATTGGCTCCTTTTTGAGGCGAATAGACATAAGCAGCACCGTTTTTACCATATAAGGGATTGGTTACATCTGCAGCAATTTCAAAGATGATTTTAGGCATCTTTATAGGTTGCTTGATCATTGCAATTTTATTTAGACACCCACCAATAGGAGCTAATTCTTGATCCTTTTTGTCAAAAAATTGAAAACCTAAAGCACTGGCAATACCCATTCCTGCGTCATTTGTTGCACTACCCCCTAAACCTAAAATAATTTTTCTGGCACCTTTTTTAATGGCATGTTGAATTAATAATCCAGTTCCATAAGTACTAGTTTTTAAGGGATTTCTTTCTTTGATTGGAATTGTTGCTAAGCCAGAACAAACTGCTAATTCAATTATGGCTATTTTATTGGTACTATTCCATTCATAATACCCTTTCATTGGTTTATTCAAAGAATCTACTGAATTAACATATACCGTTTTAGTATTTAAATAAAATTTTAATGTACTTGCGAATCCATCCCCTCCATCTGCCATTGGCAAAATAGTAGTTTTGTAAGAAGACTGTTTTTTAAGAATACCTGCTTGAATAATGGTGGATGCTTGTATACTAGTTAAACTCTCTTTAAATTTATCTATTGCTATTAAAACGCGCATTTCTGTGGTTTAAGAAAATGATAAGCTTGTCAAATAATAACAAAGAGAGAAAATAATTAAGAAAAAGGTAAATAATATAGCCGTTTCTTTTGTAAAAAGTGCTTTTTTAAATGGCTGATTAATAATTACAAAATTATTTTGCTCTTGTGATTGTTTAAAAATAAAATAATGGCAAAATATTGCAACAAAAAATGTTACAAGGGCTCCAATTACATTCCACCAAAACCAAAATATATTCTTAAAGAAGATCCACATCACTAAATTCACAAAAACGCCTACCACTACTCCAGTGTTTGCACTTTTTGCCTGAATTTTAGTGGTGAAAATGGCTAATAAAAACATACATACAACAGGTCCATAAAACACAGAACCAATTTTATTGATTGCTTCAATTACTGTCTTTGCAATATTACCCATAAAAAATGCCAAAATTAAGGTTACAACTCCCCAAGCTAAGGCAAGTAATTTTGAATACATCACATATTTATTCTCCGGCACCTTCCATTTTCTTGAAATAAAATCTTCTATACTGATGGCCGCTAATGAATTAATATTTGAACTATATGCAGACATAGCCGCGGCAATAATGGCAACGATAATAATTCCAATGACGCCATGAGGCAAATAATTTGTTATGAATACAGGTATCATCAAGTCTGGCTTTTCTGCTGGAATTTGAGCAGCAAAATTTGGATCCAAACTAACTAATGTACCCAATATTAATCCTCCAATGCAATAACTTAAAGTGATAGGGAATCTAAATAATCCATTAAATAATAAAAGCTTTTTAACGGTTATTTCATCTTTAGAAGATAAAATTCTTTGTACTTGTGATTGATCTGTTCCGTAATAAGAACAATATAAAAAAATACCTCCTAATAACATTGGCCAAAATCCATATTCTTTTCCATCAAAACCTGCATCTCTGAATCTAATCACATTTAATCTTGAAGTATCAACATGTTTTACAAAGTTATCCCATCCGCCTATATATTTTAAGCCAAAATATATAATGATATAAATGCCAAGTACTTTAATAATCATTTGCGCCACCTCACTATACACAATTGCTTTCATGCCTCCCTCTAAAGAATATACAATTGTAACAATGGAGATAATGAGTATAGTTTGGGTAAATGAAATTTTTAGAATTGAAGTTAAAATCAGTGAAACCGCATAAACAGTTACTGATGTAGCAAAAGATCTACTAATTAGAAAAACGCTACTCAACAATAATCTTGAAGAGGTGTTAAATCGTTTTTCTAAGAAAGCATAAGCACTTACTACAGAGGATTTGTATAAAGCAGGTGCAATAAAAGCAATCAAAATAATCATTGCCAATGGAACTCCAAATTCAAAAGTAAGCCATTGCATACCTCCCCCAGTTCTTAAACCTACGAATGCTGGAGCTGAAACAAAACTGATTACAGAAAGTTGCGTTGCCATGGTAGACATACAAAGAGAGAACCATCCAAATCCCTTTCCTCCTAAGAAATACTCAGTGTTTTTTTGGCTTTTCTTAAATCTCAAACCCATCCAAATCATTGCTATAAAATAGCATATTACAATTCCGTAATCAATATAGTTCATGGTTTAAAAATTTTGTTGATTGTACTTGAAATCTAAATACAAGGCCGCCGTCCATGAAAATAAGTCAGCTCCAATACCTCTTTTTTGATCAAATTCAATACCGGGTCTAGGATCAAAATATTCAAAAGAGCCAAAATTATCTACTAAAGCTAAAGAATCTTGTTTGATTAATTCACCCTCTTCATTATACCCATATTTTAACAACCCATGATATAACATCCAATTTACATTAATCCAAACGGGACCTCTCCAATACTTCACAGGATTAAAAGATGCTTCCGTATATGCACATGATGGACATAAATACCATTCTGCATTTTCTGCAAATGAATTTTTCAAATGATTTACCAATTGAGAAGCTTGATGCTCTGAACATACACTTGCAAATAATGGCATAAATCCTGAAGAAACTTTTATCGGTATTCTCTTATTGTTTTTTAAATCATAAGCATAATAAAAGCCAGTTTTTTCATCCCACAACTTTGTGTTCATTGATTTTATAGCCAAATCATTCCATTGTTTAATTTCCGATGTATCTTTTTTTAACAATTCTCCAATAAATATCAAGCTATTGTTTGACTTAATTAACATTGAGTTAAATAGCACATCTTGTACTAAAAAGGGAGATTGTTTTGCAATTTGTTCGTCATCATATTTGCAGGCAACAAAAGTATCAATCAAACTAATATACCTTTTATAATGTTCATTAGTTGGCCGTTCTGCAGCATCTACATTTTTATTGTCTTTTCTTAAATGAGAAACATCTCTTGCTTTTGAAACATCCATGTTTTCAAAAATCTCATCCCACATTGGAGAATTATCTGTTCCACTTTCCCAATTATGCTGTATATAAACCAACCCTTCTTTATTAGGATCTCTTCTTTCATATAAATATTTATGAAAAGCATAAATTTTAGGGTAAATCTCTTCTAAAAATTCCATCCATCCTGGCTGATCAGACATTATTGAATGCATTCTTTCAATTATGAATCCAAAAACTGGAGGCTGAGTTATACCTGATGTTGGAACAGTTTTAGAAGAATAAGGTGTTGAATGCAGATTCCAAACATCAGGGCCTGGGAAATAATTTTCATTCTGTTCGTGAAAAACAATATGTGGTAACATGCCATTAGACCATTGTCCCTTAAACATAAATCTAATCTCATCAATGGCTTTTTCAGGAGCATAATAACTTAATCCTAAAGCAATAAATCCTGAATCCCAATTCCATTGAAATGGATACAATCTTGCACTAGGAATAGTATAGCCATTGCGCCAATTATTATCTAAAACATCTTTCAATGCTCCTATTGTGTCAGTTTTTACTAATTGTGACATATTATAATATTACTGAGTTATTTTTAAAATCTAGATAAATGGCAGCAGTCCATGAAAAATTCTGTCCCCCAAGTCCTTTTTGCTCAAGAGGTGATTCCTCTAATGGCCTTGGATCAAAATATTCATACATACCAACATGCTCAATTAAATAGATTGTTTGTTCTTTTATTTTTTCTGCAACTGTATCAAAACCATATCTTTTTAAGCCATGATATAAAAGCCAATTTGCATTGGGCCATAAAGGGCCACGCCAATATTTTTTAGGATCAAAATCTTCGGCTTTAGCACTATAAGATGGGCACAGAAACCATGCTTCATTAGGAATAAAACTTTTCTCGATTTTATTAACCAAAGCATTTGCTTGTTCTTTATTTGGAATACCCGCAAAAAGACTAATAAGAGCTCCTAAAATATCTTTTTTAATTAATGCCTTTTTATTAAAGTCATAAGGGTAAAACATTCCCGCCTCTTCATCCCAAAATTTATCTCTAAAAGATTTTAATGATTTTTCCTGCCATACATACAACTCAGGATAACTAAAACCATATTTTTTAGCCAACTTGATCAATCCTTCATTAGATCTTATCAATAAACTTATGAAAAAGTTTTCTTGAATCAAGAAAGGATAATTATTTATTAAACTAGATTCTTCGTAGGATTTTTCTTTAAGCAAATCAATTAAATAGATATAACGCTTATAATGCTCATGAGTAGGTCTCATAGAAGAGTCAACTTTTTTTAAGTCTTTTCTTAAATGAGCAACTTCTCTGGCTTTATCAACATTCATTGTTTCCCATACCTCATCCCAAATAGGAGCATTATCTGTAGACTCCCAATTATGAATTACAAAAGGTAATCCTTCATTTAATGGATCTCTATTTTGATATAAATACTGATGGAAATGAAAAACTTTTGGGAGAATCTGCTTGATAAAATCACTTATATCTTTCCCATTTTGTTCAGCAATCTGATCCATCCTTTCCAAAAAGAAACCAAAAACCGGCAATTGTGTAATGCCAGATGTTTTAATATTTTCTGGACAATTGGCTGATTGATGAATATCCCATTCTGACGGGCCAGGAAAATAATTTTCATCCTCTTTATGAAAAACGATATGGGGTAACATTCCGTTTTTCCATTGACCATAGAATATATGATTAACTTCTTGAATTGCTTTTTCTATATCTACATACATCCATCCCAAAGCATGAAAACCAGCATCCCAATTCCATTGAAATGGATATAAGGTTGAAGAAGGTATTGTATAACCACTTCTCCAATTTCCTTCAAGGACTTCTTTAGCTTTTTCTGAGGTATTCATAGTTAAAAGATGTACCCTCACCGAAATGAGGGTACACTATAGATTGCTAAATAACCGAACTACTAGAATGTATAAGTAAATCTGATATAGTAAGCTCTTGGTAAGATTGGTCTACCAACAAAGTAGTTTCCACTATTTGTTTGAGTATCACCAGCTCTAGGGTTACCTTCAGTTATACCTTCTGAATTGAATACATTGAAAATACCTCCACTAACTCTTAATGTAGATTTATTTTCTAAAGAAAAATTATATCCTGTTGTTAAACGAGCAATAGAATATGGATCTAATGTAACTAAGTTACTTGCATTACCAAATCTTTTACTTTGATAGTTATTGCTAAATCCTAAATCAAATTTGCCGTTATTGTAGTTAATACCTGCATCATACATGAATTGCGGTTGACGCTCAATCCACTTTCCAACATTTGCTGGTGTAGTTTCATCCTTTGTATAAGTAGCTTTCATTGAAGTGGCCATACCAGCAATATGTACATTCTTAATTAATTCTAAATCTGCAGTAAATTCAAAACCAGATGATTTAGAACTGATATACTTAGAAACTTCTTGAATTGCACCACTTACATTTAAGTATTGAACAACTAAACGGTCATTCAATGTATTAGAGAAATAAGCAGCAGTTGCAGTCAATCTTGTATAATTAAATTTCAATCCAGCTTCATATTGATTAATTAACTCTGGTTGATATTTAGGATAAGCAGGCACACCAGCATTGTATTTTACACTCAATCCACGCAATTCAGGGAAGAAATAGCCCTTAGACATATTTGCATAACCATTAATATTTTGTGTAATTGGATAACTTGCCGCTAATGCAATTGCAGAAGATTTAGTACTTACATTGAATCTGTCAAAAGTACCTGTTCCCCAAGCAACATTAATACCATCTGTATTCTTAGCAGTTGCAGATTTTTCGATATTGCCAATACCGTTAATACTTTCAAATCTAACACCTGCATCAAATTTTAATTTACCAATTTGCATTTCGTCAGAGAAATAGAATGCTTGCTTATTACTAGCAATCACTTTATTGGTATATCCTGGCATACTTGCTACTCCATTTACAGTAAATTTAGTAGCAACTCCCGCAGAATCGTATGTAGTTAAATTCACTAATCTTGGTTGATTGTTGAATTCACTTAAGAATCTAAATTGAATGTTTAAATCTCCCACTTCAGTTCTTGAAGCAAAAGTACCTGCAGTGAAATTATGATTGATATTTCCTGTAGTAAATTCTTTTGTTAATGTTACTAAAGAAGAAAGATCTGTCATTGGTCTAACTCTGTCAGTAATGTTGTTTTGTAACATTTTCGCAGAAGAGTTAACAGCTGTATTATCATTTGCATAAGTATATACAGCTCTAACAGCCTTAGGGGCAATAGTTTTGAAGAATACATCTTGAGTTAATGGATTTACTCCACTACCATCTGTACCAAAGAAATTGAATTGATGTTGGTATCTAGCTGTTCTAACTTTAGCGTTCAATTTCCAACCATTTCCCATTTCTTTTTGAAAATCAGCCATTACATAATTACCCTTTGTCCATGCACCATTAGCAGCCTGACTTTGGTATAAACCATTTGGCGTTCTACCAGTTAACAAAGTTGCATCTGATGTTTGTAAGGTATTGATTGTATTGCCATTCCATCCTGTAGGTCTTGTTCTATCAGCGTTTAAAGGATAAGGCAATAAGAATTGTGCTTTATCATCAATAGCTTGGAAGTAAATTGTGAAAGAACCGTTATTCAACATCTTTCTTACATTACCTCTTAATTGGTAACCACTTGATGGTAAACCTGTTTGAATAGGACCATCATCATATCTATAAGTTCCACTTAAATTATAGAAAATGCTATTTTCTACTAATGCACCACTAGTATTAAAATCAAATCTTTTTTTACCAGGAGTTGCCACTTCTGTTTCAAGAATTGTTTTAGATTGGTTTGAACCAATTTTACTTGTGTAGTTAATAATACCAGCAACTGAACCAGCTCCGTATAAAGTAGAAGAACCACCTTTTACAAATTCAACATTGCTAATACCTAAATCATTTCTAAAGTATACATCTGGAGCTGATGAGTTCATACCCATTGATCCAATTACCGGCATACCATCCATTTGTAATGGAGAAAATTGATATTGACCACCAGAAGGTAAACCTCTAATGAATACATTCGCAGCAACATCACCACCACCACCTTCAGCAGTAATACCTGGAACAGCTCTTAAGATATCAGCATTACTATTAAATCTTAAGTTGGCTAATTTACTTGCACTAAAAGATGTAACAGAAATAGGCATTTCCATTTGAGTTCTTCTGCTATTGTTAGCAGTAACAACAATGGCATTTAAGGTACTACCTGCTTCTTTTAATACAACATCAAGGTTATTTGAACCTGATGTTAAATTAATCATTTTGTCATCGTAGCCCACAAAAGAAACCAATAAAGTACTTTTAGCAGCATCATTGACACTTAAGTTAAAAACGCCCTCTTCATTAGTAGTTGTTCCTGAATTAGAGCCTTTCACTCTAACATTTGCACCAGAAATTGGTGTTCCTTTTGCATCAACCACCTTTCCACTAATTTTTGTGCTTTGCGCAAATACCGTTTGCGTCAAAAGAATAGCTATCAAGCATAAACTAACACCCTTGAAGCCATTAATAATTTGTTTCATAGTCAATCGTTTAATTTTAAAATTTCAAACCAAATTTCAATCAATCAACCATATAAAAATCAAGTTTAGAACCCCTCAAAACCTGCATTCTGCCGTAAACGATTACGCAATCGATTACGGTGGAAAATTTTTCAAAAAATAAATTCAATAATGACTATTTTGAGGGATAGAATAAAAATAAAATGCTAAAAAAGAGGACTACTTTAAAGGATATTGCCGAGAAGCTAGGTATTTCTGTAGCGACAGTTTCTAGAGCATTAAAGAATCACCCTGAAATTAGCCAAAGAATAAAAGATCAGGTGAACCTCTTGGTTAGTTCAATGAATTATAGACCTAATTCATTTGCATTACACTTAAAAAATCAACAGTCTAGGATGATTGGTGTTGTATTACCTAAAGTTGTTCATTATCATTCATCAACCATTTTAAAAGGAATCATATCTAAATGTCATGACTTGAACTATCAGGTTTTGATATGCGAATCTGGAGTAGATGCTGCTTCTGAAAGAGAAAATACAACCTCATTAATTAATACTGGAATTGATGGACTACTAGTCTCTCTATCAAATAATAATTTTAGTGAAGATTTTTTTGGGGAACTACATTCAGAAGGAATGCCCTTAGTGTTTTTTGACAAGGTGCCTACAACTATTTCCAGTCACAAAGTTTTAACCAACGATTTTACAGGTGCATTCATTGCAACAGAACATCTTATTAAAAATAATTACAAAAAAATTGCACACTTTAAAGGTCAAAAAGGAGCCAGAAATACACAACCAAGATACAATGGGTATTTGGCTGCATTAGAAAAATATGGATTGCCACTTAACACAGATTTTATTGTAGAATGCCTTAATTGTAATGAGGAAGAAGGTTACAAACAAGCAATAAGTTTATTTAGCAAAGAAGAAAAGCCCGATGCAATATTTTGTGTTAACGATGAAATGGCGATTGGTGCACTATCGGCTTTAAGACATTTAAATCTAAATGTGCCTAATGATGTTGGTGTAGTTGGATTTAGTAATTCAACTGCTGGAAGATATATGAATCCATCTCTAACAAGTATTGAACAATCTGGTGAAGAAATTGGTAAAACTGCTACAGAAATATTAATTCAAACCATCAATAATGAAAATAATATAGGCAGTACATTTATTCAGAATGTGATTGAACCAATATTAATTATCAGAGAATCTTCTAATAGAGCGATTTGATATAATGTCTAATCTTTTCGGCCATCTCATTGGAAATTGGCATTGTTGGATTGGAATAAGCAGCAACATTGGCTGAACGATCACCACTGTCTATTATTTTAAAAATATGATTCATTTTTTCTATAATCACTAATTGATTATTATTTTTTGCGTCTGCCAACAATCTTGCATCATTAATACTAACTTGTAAGTCATTATCGCCTTGAATAATTAAACATGGAAATTTAAGTTGCTTGATATCTTGTTGAGGATTATGTTTAAACCAAGATATCATGTAGGGTTGCACACTAGACCTAAATAAGCTATTTAACATCGGATTTACATTGTCCACCAATTTGCCGGCTGTTAAACTATCAATTATTGGGAAACAAAGATCTTGAACTTGTTTTGGTTGTGCTCCAAGTTGTTCTTTTAAAATAAGATCGGCGCTTCTCCCCGCTCCAGCCAATGAAATAAACCCATTGGCATTTTTTGCAGCATTCATCCCAATTAAAGAACCTTCACTATGTCCTATGATGATGATTTTAGAGAACTTTTTATTTTCTTTTAAAATTTGAACCCATTGTTGCGCATCTTGGATAAGATCTTCAAAACTTAAATTCGCCTCTGATATCAATGCTGCTTTACTTTCACCTATCCCTCTTTTATCATAACGAAGTGATGCTATGCCATTATTAGCCAAAGATTCAGCCAACATTTTTAATGAATTATTTTTCATCATGGCATTGTTGCCATCTCTATCTGTGGGGCCAGAACCTGCAATTATTAACGCTACTGGAACTTTTTCTTTGACTGTATTGGGTATTAATAAAGTTCCATGCAAGCTACCTGTATTAACACCTAATTGTACATATTGAGTACTATAATTCACGCTTTCTTGTGCAAGAAGGATATTTACAAGAAACACTGTAATGATTAAAAAAAGTAATTTTCTCATGTAATGAAATTAAGTATTAATTCTCAAAATAGCCAAACTGATAAAAAATGGAATCTGTAATAATTACAAATGGCCTCCTTTTTTAATAACTGTCTCATTGTATAAATGGAAAAAACGCTGTTTAAACTGTAATTTGAGTAAATTTGAAATTATGAGTTAATTTACCAAAATTCTATTCTTTTATTCATTAAATAATCTTCATGATCAATTTAAAAAATCAAAGACAAAAAACAATAAGCATCTTCTTATGTTTATTCATTATTTCAATCTCAACATTCGTTTTTGCACAAGACAACTTCGCAGATAAGTGTATTGGAAAATGGGGAGGAATCATGTATATATATGGCAAAGGACAATTAAAAGATAGTGTTTCTGTAGAATTGGATGTTCAAAAAATAGTCGATTTGGATATTTGGACTTGGAAAACAAGTTATCTGTCTAAAACAATGCCAATGGTTAAAGATTATAAATTAAAATTAATAGATAAATTATCTCAGACTTACTCAACAGATGAGAATAACGGAATTGAGTTAATGGATTATTATTTCAATAATAAACTATACTCTGTATTTGAAACACATGGTGTTATGTTAACATCAAGCTATGAATTAAATGGAGATCAATTAATTTTTGAAGTGAGCTCTGGAAAAAAAATAGCCGAAGATAAAGAAGTCACCAATTATAGTGTCCTTAATTTACAAAGAGTAGTTTTCAAAAGAATAAAGTAACTATTTCTATTGTGACTTAGCATTTACTGTTTCAATTTCAAAAACCAATATTGAATTTGGCGGAATCTTAGGCGATCTTGTACGAATACTATAAGCCAACCCTGAAGGTATGAGTAGTTTAACTTTTTCTCCCACACGCGTCCCCTCTAAACCGACTTGCCATCCCTTAATTAGTCTTGCCAAAGGGAATGTTCTTGTATCATTTGTTGTTTGATCAAATACAATATCCGTTCCAAAAATATAGCCTTTGTAATAAATAGAAACCGTATCTGTCATTTTTACCAATGATTGATTCTCAGATGATTT
>JACCDZ010068212.1_pt1 | contig 22843 bp, 23 predicted proteins | sample 7449551 | NCBI WGS metagenome assembly JACCDZ01 (sample SAMN15323452, study PRJNA562643) | freshwater metagenome | isolation source: river surface water | place: USA:Blue River Watershed | collected 2017-08-18 | reverse complement strand
GCGATTTCAAAGAATTTATTGTACTTCAAGAAACTTTTTATCCATTATTAACAAAGTATAAAAACAGATTTTGCACTGATGAATTAAGCCCTTTTGACACCACATTACAAGCTATGTGGGAATACCACAAGACTAGATAACTTAAAAAAACTCGTATTGACAGCTTACTAATATATAAACAACTTGGGTCAAACATAGGTCAAACAATTTTAGATATAATAGGAAAAGGAAAGAAATTAAATGCAAAAGAATAATGTATTATGTATCTGATTATGAGATAAAAAGAAACAAAATGCAACAAAAAGAAACATAGCCAGTAGGGACTCATAATCAGGTGGTCCCTGGTTCGAGCCCAGGTGGGACCACAAAAAAGCCTTTCAAGTAATTGAGAGGCTTTTTTTATTTTTTTTCCAACAGATTAAAATCCGTTGTTAGGATATGGGTCGTCCCTACGGGACTTGTAGGCAACGCTCTAGAGCCGTAGGCTCGATTTATTATGGGAGGCTGGACTTCAGTCCAGTCTAAATTACGTTATCGATTCCCGTACAATCGACTCACGTATTTCCCTATCACATCAAATTCTAAATTAATAACAGTCCCAATTTGAAAGGCATTGAAATTAGTGTGTTCATAGGTATACGGAATAATCGCTACGCTAAATTGATTTTGCTTGGAATTGACTACAGTCAAACTTACTCCGTTTACGGTAATAGAACCTTTTTCGATAGTAATGTTGTTCGCTGCTCCGTCGTATTCGAAGGTGTAGTGCCAACTTCCGCCAGCTTCTTCAATTGCAATACAGGTTCCGGTTTGATCCACATGTCCTTGAACAATGTGGCCGTCCAAACGATCACCCAGTTTCATGGCGCGTTCTAAATTGACAGTATCGCCCACTTTCCAGTGTGCTAAATTGGTTTTATTGATGGTCTCTGCAATCGCGGTTACAGTATAGGTGTTGTCTTTAATCGCAACCACCGTCAGACAAACGCCGTTATGCGCTACGCTTTGATCAATTTTCAACTCGCCAGTGATGCTTGATGCCACGGTAATATGAACATTGTCTTGGTCTTTTTGTATTTCTTGAACTCTTCCGAGTGTTTCTATAATCCCTGTAAACATTTCTTGTTTTATTTTACTAAATTTGCACTTCAAAATTAGTAATAAATAACCTCTGGGCAGTATGAAAAAAGCAGAAAATATAATTGTTGGAATTTCGATTGGAGATTTAAACGGTATTGGAAGCGAAGTCGTTCTAAAAACATTCGAAGATGCGAGAATGTTAGAAATGTGTACGCCGGTTATTTTTGCCAATGTAAAACAACTTTCATTCATCAAACGCAACTTGGAATCAGAGATTAATCTTCACGGAATTGACCGTTTGGACCAATTGGTTGTTGGAAAAGTGAATGTAATCAACGTTTGGAGAGAAGGTTTTGATTTGAATTTAGGAACCAATGATGAAACGGTTGGCGAATATGCAATCAAATCATTTGTAGCAGCTACTCAGGCTTTGAAAGAAGGAAAGGTAGATGTTTTGGTCACTGCGCCAATTAACAAATACAACATACAATCAGATAAGTTTAAATTTCCGGGTCATACCGATTATTTAGCACAAGAATTAGAAGGCGATGCGTTAATGTTCATGGTGCAAGACAATCTTCGCGTAGGATTATTAACGGATCATATTCCGGTGAGTGAAGTAGCGTCGCATTTGACAGAAGCCTTGATTACTAAAAAAATCGAAACGATTAAACAATCCTTGATTCAGGATTTTAGCATCAACAAACCTAGAATTGCAGTTTTGGGAGTGAATCCTCATTGTGGTGATGGTGGAGTAATAGGGAATGAAGATGATGTGATTTTAAAACCGACTTTGAAAAAGATTTTTGAAAAAGGCACTTTGGTTTTTGGACCTTTCCCAGCTGACGGATTCTTTGGAAGCAACCAATATGAGAAGTACGATGCAGTTATAGCTACGTATCACGATCAAGGTTTAATTCCGTTTAAGACCTTGTCTTTTGGCAATGGGGTGAATTATACCGCAGGATTGAATAAAATTAGAACGTCTCCAGATCACGGAACGGCTTATGATATCGCTGGAAAAGGAATTGCAGATTTCAATTCGTTCAAAGAAGCAGTTTATTTAGCGATTGATATTTTTCATTCGAGAAATCAATACCATGAAATCAGCCAAAATCCTTTAAAAATAAGACCGAAACAAGAGTTTTCAAAAAAAGGAGAATAAGGCTATTGGATTTATAATAATTTTATATCTTTGCGCTCCCGTAGTTCAGGGTAAAATGTTGTTGAAATGAAGAAGACTAAAGAATATTTAATTCCGTTTGTAGGATTAAAGCTAGGGAAACATCATTTTGAATATCAAATAGACAATGCGTTCTTTGACATCTTTGATTATGACGAATTTCAAAATTCAAATATCAAAGTAAATGTAGTTTTAGAGAAAAAGTCCAACATGCTGGAAATCAGTTTTAAGCATGAAGGAATAGTAAATGTACCCTGTGATGTAACAGGAGAAGATTTTGATTTGCCAATCAAAAGCAAAATGAAATTGATTGTTCGCTTTGGCGAAGAATTCAATAATGATAACGAAGAGTTATTGATTTTGCCTTTCGGCGAATTTGAAGTCGATATTGCACAGTATATTTATGAGATGATTGTACTTTCAGTACCTCTAAGACGAGTTCATCCAGGAGTTAAAGATGGGACTTTAGAGTCAGAAGCTTTAAAAAAACTGAATGAATTAGCAGTCAAAGAAACCAAAAAAGAGAATAAACAAGAAGAAAATATTGACCCTAGATGGGACAAATTAAAGCAACTATTAACGGATAAATAATATAGTAAAATGGCACATCCTAAGAGAAAAATCTCGAAAACAAGAAGAGATAAGAGAAGAACACATTATAAAGCAACTGTAGCTCAAATCGCTACATGTCCTATTACAGGAGAAGCACATTTATACCACAGAGCTTACTGGCACGAAGGTAAAATGTACTACAGAGGACAGGTGGTTATTGATAAATCAGAAGCTGTTGCTTAATACATTTTTGTAGCTAAAATTGAACTCTCACGATGTGAGAGTTTTTTTTGTTGCCTATAAGTATCATCAAATAAAAGTACTAAAAGAATTGAATTCGAATTTTTTTTGTAATTTTCAATTCTTTTACAATTTCTCAAATGCCCAGCATTTGATTACAATAAATGAATACAATGAGTACAATTACAGCCGCAATTACCGCTGTTGGAGCCTATGTTCCAGATTTTGTTTTAACAAACGAAATCCTTGAAACATTGGTCGATACAAACGACGAGTGGATTACCGCTCGTACCGGAATTAAAGAAAGACGTATTCTGAAAGACGATAGTAAAGGAACTTCGTACCTTGCTATTATGGCCGCTAAAGATTTAATGGCTAAAGCTAATTTAGATCCTTTAGAGATCGACTTAGTAATTGTAGCAACCGCTACTGCTGATATGCCTGTTGCAGCAACTGCTGCTTTTGTGGCTACCGAAATTGGCGCAACAAACGCATTTGGTTACGACTTGCAAGCAGCTTGTTCAAGCTTCTTATTCGGAATGTCAACTGCTGCAGCCTACATCCAATCAGGAAGATATAAAAAAGTACTACTTATTGGCGCCGATAAAATGTCGTCTATTGTAGATTATACGGATCGTGCTACTTGTATCATCTTTGGTGATGGTGCCGGTGCTGCATTGTTTGAACCTAACTTTGAAGGTTTAGGATTGTTAGACGAGTATTTGCGTTCAGACGGAGTTGGGCGCGATTTCTTAAAAATTCCAGCTGGAGGTTCGCTAATTCCTACGACAATCGATACAGTAAAAGAAAACCGACACAATATTATTCAAGATGGAAAAACTGTTTTTAAATACGCAGTTACTAATATGGCTGATGCCAGTGAGCAAATCTTGAAACGCAATAATTTAACAAATGAAGACGTAAATTGGTTAGTGCCACACCAAGCTAATAAACGTATCATTGATGCTACTGCAAACAGAATGAACTTAGAAGAAAGTAAAGTGTTGATGAATATTGAAAGATATGGTAACACTACTTCGGCAACCTTGCCATTGGTTTTAAGTGATTTCGAAAATCAATTCAAAAAAGGGGATACGGTAATTTTTGCTGCTTTTGGTGGTGGATTTACTTGGGGTGCTATTTATTTAAAATGGGCCTACGATAAAAAATAAATGTAAACTAAAAACAAATCATTATGGATTTAAAAGAAATTCAAAACCTAATTAAATTTGTTGCAAACTCAGGCGTTGCAGAGGTTAAGTTGGAAATGGACGATGTAAAAGTAACCATCAGAACCACTTTAGAAGGAAACAGTACAGAAACTACTTATGTGCAGCAAATGCCAGCACAAGCTATGTTGCAACAAGCAGTAGCTCCTCAAGCAGTAGCTCCAGCAGCTGCGGCAGCTGCTCCTCCAGCAGCTCCAGTTGCAGAAGAGTCAAAATACATTACTATCAAATCACCAATTATTGGAACTTTCTACAGAAAACCTTCTCCAGACAAAGCTGTATTTGTTGAGGTGGGAAGCAGTATCGGTAAAGGAGATGTTTTGTGTGTAATTGAAGCTATGAAATTATTCAACGAAATCGAATCAGAAGTTTCTGGTAAAATTGTTAAAATTTTAGTGGATGACATGTCTCCAGTAGAATTTGATCAACCATTATTCTTAGTAGATCCATCATAATTTAGATTACATAGATTATTAGATTTTTTTTAGATTATTAGATATTAAAACAATTTCTAATACTATCATTAAGCGAAAGTCAGTATATGGCGAAGCAATCTAACAATCCAATATTCCAATCGTCTAACAATCTAATTAAAAAAGATGTTTAAAAAAATATTAATTGCAAATAGAGGAGAAATTGCACTTCGTGTAATTCGTACTTGCAAGGAAATGGGAATCAAAACAGTTGCTGTTTATTCTACTGCTGATGCGGAAAGTTTACACGTAAAGTTTGCAGATGAAGCAGTGTGTATTGGTCCCGCTCCAAGTAATTTATCCTATTTGAAAATGTCCAATATTATTGCAGCTGCAGAGATAACCAATGCAGATGCAATTCACCCAGGATACGGTTTCCTTTCTGAAAATTCAAAATTTTCAAAAATCTGTCAAGAGCATGGTATCAAATTTATTGGTGCTGCTCCTGAAATGATTGATCGAATGGGAGATAAAGCGTCAGCTAAATCGACTATGATTGAAGCAGGCGTTCCTTGTGTTCCAGGTTCTGTAGGAATATTAGAATCATACGAACAAGCAGCTGAATTGGCAAATCAATTTGGTTACCCAGTAATGTTGAAAGCTACCGCTGGTGGTGGTGGAAAAGGAATGCGTGCTGTTTGGAAGGAAGAAGATTTATTAAAAGCTTGGGAAGGCGCTCGTCAAGAGTCGGCTGCTGCTTTTGGAAATGACGGGATGTACTTGGAGAAATTAATCGAAGAGCCGCGTCATATCGAAATTCAAATCGTTGGAGATTCATACGGAAAAGCCTGTCACCTTTCTGAAAGAGACTGTTCTGTTCAACGTCGTCACCAAAAATTAACTGAAGAAACACCTTCGCCATTTATGACCGATGAATTGCGTCTAAAAATGGGTGAAGCTGCTGTGAAAGCTGCTGAATATATTAAATATGAAGGAGCAGGAACTGTAGAATTCTTGGTAGACAAACACCGTAATTTCTATTTCATGGAAATGAATACGCGTATTCAAGTAGAACATCCAATTACCGAGCAAGTAATTGATTATGACTTGATTCGTGAGCAAATATTAGTAGCAGCAGGTGTGCCAATTTCTGGTAAAAACTATTTGCCACAATTACACGCTATCGAATGTCGTATTAATGCCGAAGATCCATACAACGATTTCCGTCCGTCACCAGGAAAAATTACCACCTTGCACATGCCAGGAGGACACGGTGTACGTTTAGATACGCACGTATATTCAGGCTATTCTATTCCGCCCAACTACGATTCTATGATTGCTAAGTTGATTACAACAGCGCAAACTCGTGAAGAGGCGATTAGCAAAATGAGAAGAGCTTTAGACGAATTCGTAATTGAAGGCGTTAAAACTACGATTCCGTTCCACAGACAGTTGATGGATGATCCTCGTTATATTGCGGGCGATTATACAACAGCGTTTATGGATACTTTCAAAATGAATGATCCGGAATAAGTAATAAAAATACATTTTATAGAAAACCTTGCAGCGATGCAAGGTTTTTTTAGTTTATAGAAGTTTTTTGGATGAAGAACTTTCGGCTTTTGAATTGTTGGGTGGTCCATTTCAGATACCTAATTCTAATTTTAATTTTTGTAAGCAACAATTTTGTATTTTTGATTTGTTTACTAAATCCCATTATTCCCTCCAAAATGAAAAACAATTTAAATTCCTTATTGGATAGCTTAGCTGTTTATGTTTCAGATTACGAACTTTTAAATGCGGAAGTTTCACAATCAAATATTGGTTGGCATATAGAACATGTATTGTTAACCATTAATGGGATTGTAGAATCATTGGCACATTCAAATCCTAAAGATTTCAAACCAAGATTTAGTGTAATCAAATACATAGTATTATTTACAAAGAAAATCCCAAGAGGTAAAGCGCGTGTGCCAAAGGTTGTTGCTCCAAAGGTGGAATACAATGAGGATAGTTTACGTCAGCACATAGAAGTTACTAAAGAGAATATAAAGAAATTGGAATTGATTTCTAATGCGCACTTTTTTGACCATCCCTATTTTGGAAATTTAAAGAAGAAACAAACCATTCGTTTTTTGGAAATACACACCTATCATCATTTAAAAATTATTCGTGATTTAATTGTTTAAGCCCAGTAAAATCACAACAAACGACCCTCTATTTATGTTGAAATTGAAGCGAATTCTGTATAAAATATCTGTCTGGTTTTTTGGACTCTCGGTTGGTTTAGTCGTCTTTTTTAAATTTGTTCCTGTACCATTTACTCCTTTGATGGGTATTCGAATTATTGAAAATAAGTTGGATAAAAAACCCATTTATTTTGAACACAATTGGGAGCCTATTGAAAATATTTCGATGAACTTACAAAAAGCCGTAATAGCTAGTGAAGATGGAACTTTTTTGCATCATCATGGGTTTGACTTCAGCGCTATGCAAAAAGCATTTCAGAACAATGCTAGTGGCAAAAGAATCAAAGGTGGAAGTACGATATCGCAACAAACTGCAAAAAACGTGTTTTTATGGCAAGGTAGAAGTTATTTTAGAAAAGCACTGGAAGCTTATTTTACGGTTTTAATTGAATTGATTTGGGGCAAAGAACGCATTATGGAAGTGTATCTAAATAGTATTGAAATGGGCGACGGAATTTATGGCGCGCATGCAGCTACACAATATTGGTATGGCAAAGATGCCTCAAGTTTGACTAAAATACAAGCAGCAGGAATAGCGGCTATTTTGCCCAATCCACGAAAATTCAAAGCATCCAATTCTTCGGCGTTTATTAACCGAAGAAAAGAAAGGATTGTTCGCGTAATGCGTCACATAGGAACTATTGAATATTAAAAAGCCTCTCAATTACTTGAAAGGCTTTGAAAGTGGAGAAGATGGGGCTCGAACCCACGACCTCTTGACTGCCAGTCAAGCACTCTAGCCAACTGAGCTACATCCCCAATGCAAGCAGCAAATATAGTTTAATTTGGTTTTAATTTCCTAATTGCTAAAAAAATCTAAGCCATTCTTTTCAAAAAAAGAGCAAACTAACAGAATAGTTTTAACTTTACAGTAAAATTTCTGCTATGTCATTACAAAAAGCAACAGCTGCTATAACTATTTCTATCGATGCTACAATCGCCACGATTGAATTCGGACATCCCGCCAGTAATTCTTTCCCGTCTCTATTATTAAAAGAATTGACTTCTACTATCGAAACAGTAGGACAAAATCCAGAAGTAGCAGTGGTGGTTTTGAAGAGTCAAGGAACGGCTGCTTTTTGTGCCGGGGCATCTTTCGACGAATTACTAGCAGTTGCCAATGAAGCCGAAGGGAAAACTTTCTTTTCAGGATTTGCTCATTTGATCAATGCGATGCGAAAATGTCCAAAATTGATTATAGGTCGCATACAAGGAAAAGCAATAGGAGGAGGAGTTGGAATTGTCGCTGCATGTGATTATGTTTTGGCAAGTCAAGAAGCCAGCATTAAATTATCGGAATTAGCGATTGGAATCGGACCTTTTGTGATAGAACCAGCAGTATCTAGAAAAATAGGCAAAACAGCTTTGGCAGAGTTATCTTTAGCAGCTCAAGAATGGAAATCAGCGACTTGGGCCAAAGAAAAAGGCTTGTATGCTAATACCTTTGAATCCATTGAAAAATTAGACGAAGCGGTTGCTGAATTAGCTTTTCAAATCACAACCTATAATTCAGAAGCATTAGCAGAGCTGAAAAAAGTGTTGTGGGAAGGAACGGAACATTGGGACACTTTGTTGATAGAAAGAGCAGCAATCACTGGAAAATTAGTACTTTCTGAGGCAACAAAAACGGCCCTGGCAGCCTTTAAAAAATAAGAGAATAGTATGTTAGTAGCATTACAGCAAGCAAATATTGCACAAAAAATAAAACAAGCTCCCGATGGAGATTACCAAATAGGAGTTCTGATAGGTTCTTTTATACCGTTTGTAATTTTGGTAGTACTAGCCTATTGGATGTATAGTCATGCCAAAAAAAGAGACCAAGACCTTTAATTATTTCGTAAGTTTGCAGTCAAATACACAATGGAATGAGCAATATTAGAATTACCAAACAATTTAGTTTTGAAACCGGTCACGCTTTATACGGCTATGATGGCAAATGTAAAAACGTACACGGACACAGTTATAAATTATCTGTAACTGTTATTGGGAAACCTATTGTAGATCGCTCCAACGTGAAATTTGGAATGGTGATTGACTTTACCGATTTAAAGAAAATCGTGAAAGAAGAAATTGTGGATCAGTTTGATCACGCTACTGTTTTTAACGAAACAACCCCACATATAGAATTGGCTAAAGAATTAAAAACTCGTGGACACCACGTGATTTTAGTAGATTACCAACCTACCAGTGAAAATATGGTAATTGATTTTGCGCAACGCATCAAAAACAGATTACCAGAAGGAATCGCACTATTTTCTTTAAAACTACAAGAAACTGATTCTTCATTTGCAGAATGGTTTGCTAGCGATAATTTGTAATTCGAAACCGATGCTACTAGCTAACAATAAAAAAATATATTTTGCTTCTGATCAGCATTTTGGAGCGCCAACAGCCGAATTAAGTTTTCCGAGAGAACAGAAATTTGTGGCTTGGCTAGACGAAGTGAAACAAGATGCGGAGGCTATTTTTTTATTGGGAGATTTGTTTGATTTTTGGTTCGAATACAAAACCGTAGTCCCAAAAGGATTTGTTCGTATTTTGGGTAAATTGGCTGAAATTCGCGACAGCGGCATTCCTATTTATTTCTTTGTGGGCAACCACGATTTGTGGATGGAAGATTATTTCCAGAAAGAACTCAATATTCCCGTTTACCGCGACAATCAAGAATTTACGTTTGGCGACAAAACTTTTTTGATAGGTCACGGAGATGGTAAAGGACCCGGAGATAAAGGGTACAAACGCATGAAAAAAGTCTTTACTAACCCAGTGGCTAAATGGTTTTTCCGTTGGTTGCATCCGGATTTAGGAGTGGGCTTAGCGCAATACCTTTCAGTGAAAAACAAATTGATTTCGGGTGCCGAAGATGTAGTATTCTTGGGGGAAGAAAACGAATGGCTGATTCAATATGCCAAGCGCAAACTCGAAACCAAACACTACAATTACCTTATATTTGGTCATCGTCATTTACCAATGGTGTTTCCTTTAGGTAATAATTCAGACTATGTCAATTTAGGCGATTGGATTACTTATTTTACCTATGGTGTTTTTGATGGAGATACTTTCGAAATTAAGAAATACGAATAGTTTATTATAAAGTCTACTCCTCTTTTCGATGCTCTTCCAAGTCTTTTTCTAAATCCAATTTTCTAAAGGTAGGTGAAGATATTCCTGTAATCAAAACAGTTAGTAATGTCATGCTTCCACCAAAAACGACTGCGGTAACTGTTCCCATTAATTTAGCGGTCAATCCACTTTCAAAAGCCCCTAATTCGTTAGACGAACCTACAAAAATAGAGTTCACTGCTGCTACACGACCTCGCATATGATCGGGTGTTTTGAGTTGTAAAATTGTTTGACGAATTACCACTGAAATTCCATCTACCACACCGCTCATAAACAAGGCAAAAACGGATAACCAGAAAATAGTGGACAATCCAAAGACTATAATGCATACGCCAAAAGCGAAAATAGCAACTAACAATTTCATCCCCGCATTTTTATTCATTGGAATATAAGCCGACACGAACATCGTTAAGAAAGCTCCAATGGCGGGTGCTGCTCGTAAAATTCCAAAACCTTCCGAACCTACATTTAAAATATCTTGGGCGAAAATAGGTAACAAAGCCACTGCACCTCCAAATAATACGGCAATCATATCTAATGAAAGCGCACCTAAAATCGTTTTATTTTGGAACACAAATTTGACACCTTCTTTCAAACTTTGCATCACTGGTTCGCCAATTTTTGGATTCAAAATGGGTTTGGATTCAATTTTGGATAAAGCAATTAGCGCCACTACGGCAAATGCGACTACCATACACATAGACCAATGAATACCAATCCAAGTAATAGAAAATCCTGCAATGGCAGGTCCTAAAACGGATGCTATTTGCCAAACTGAACTGCTCCAAGTAGCGGCATTGGAGTAGGCTTTTTTAGGAACAATTTGCGACATTAAAGAGAAAACCGTTGGCCCTAAAAAGGAGCGAACTAATCCTCCTAAAAAGACTAAGAAATAAATGCTATACAAAACGACCTGAGTAGACCAGCTATTTGTTATTACTGGCCAAGTCAATAAAAATAGCCCAATACTTATTACCGAAAATCCTAAGATGCATTTCAAAAGCATTCCTTTTTTCTCATTTTGATCCACAATATGTCCTGCAAACAATGCCATTGATACCGCGGGTATAATTTCCATTAGCCCAATAATTCCTAATGACAAGGCGCTTTTGGTCAAACTATAGACCTGCCATTCAATAACAATAAATTGCATTGACCAAGCAAAAACCATGGCGAAACGCAAGATTAAAAACACATTAAATTCTCTGTAACGTAAGGCTTCGTAAGGGTCGTTTTTCACTTTCATTATTGAATATCTTTTATTCGGAGTTGTAGGCTTAATTGGCCGTTCCATTCGTTTTCATCGATGCAATACGCCATTTGAAATGGATTTCTATTGGCGACTAAATCTTTTTTATGGGCTAGGTTAAAACCAATGGCAGCCAAGCCTTCTGAATTATTTTGTTTGACAAATAGTCGAATGTGTTCGTTACTGGCTCCCATGAATTTTGGATAGCCTGTTTCAATTGCATTTTTAGTAACAAAAACGGGCGTCATATTTTGTGGGCCAAAAGGTTCCAATTGCTTTAAAATCCTTACGAGTTTTGGAGTAATTTCTGAAAAATCGATTTCGGCATCCACCTCGATTTCGGGAGTGAGCAATTCAGGATCAATGGTTTCTCGCACCACTTTTTCAAAGGCATTTTTGAAAGCCTCATAATTTTCAGCCTTCAACGTCATTCCTGCGGCATACATATGTCCGCCAAATTGCTCCAAATGTTCCGAACAAGCTTCTAGTGCATTGTACACGTCAAAACCCCTTACAGAACGCGCCGATGCCGCATAATAATCGCCACTTTTGGTAAAAACCAAAGTAGGTCGGTAATACGTTTCAATCAATCTTGAAGCGACAATTCCGATAACACCTTTGTGCCAATTCTCCTGAAAAACCACTGTCGTAAAACGGTCTTGTTCTTGGTTTTCTTCGATTTGTAGCAGTGCTTCTTGTGTAATTTGTTTGTCCAAGCCTTTACGTTCTGAATTGTAATCTTCAATTTCTTTGGCAAATTGTTGGGCTTGTTCCAAATTAAATTCGGTTAATAATTCTACCGCATGATTCCCGTGTTTAATACGTCCCGCTGCGTTAATTCGGGGAGCGATGACAAAAACGACATCGGTTATAGTGAGCGTTTGTTTTTTAATTTGTTGAATCAGCGCTGCAATTCCAGGGCGTGGCGCCTCGTTGATTACATGCAAACCAAAATGCGCTAATACTCTGTTTTCACCAGTAATTGGAACAATATCGGCGGCAATGGCTGTGGCGACCAAATCCAAATACGGAATTAAATCGTCTATAGTTTGATTGCGATTTTGGCTCAAGGCCTGAATCAATTTGAATCCCACTCCGCAACCGCACAATTCGTCATAGGGGTAAGTACAATCGTCTCTTTTTGGATCGAGAACAGCGACAGCTTCAGGTAAGGAATCTCCAGGTCTGTGGTGGTCGCAAATGATAAAATCGATATTTTTTTCTTTGGCGTAGGCCACATGATCAATGGATTTGATTCCGCAGTCCAGCGCAATAATCAACGAAAAACCATTGTCTTCGGCAAAGTCAATGCCTTGAAACGAAATCCCATATCCTTCGGCATAGCGATCCGGAATATAGGTCGCAATATTGGGATAAAAACTTTTTAAGTAGGAAGCAACCAGGGATACCGCAGTCGTTCCGTCTACATCGTAATCGCCAAAAATTAAAATATTTTCTTGGTTGGCAATGGCTTTTTCTATTCGGTTTACAGCTACATCCATATCTTTCATCAAGAATGGATTGTGCAAATGATCTAATGAAGGGCGGAAAAAAGTTTTCGCTTGGTCAAAAGAGGTAATACCACGCTGAATCAATAAAGTAGCAACCAAAGAATCCACATTCAATTCTTGTGCGAGTTGATCTACTTGTTCTTTTGCAGGTTTTGATTTAATTGTCCAACGCATGATGATTTGGGATTTGGGTTATTATTTTAAGCTTAAAGCGTCTCCTTCAAATTGGATTCCGTCCCAACCTGATTGCATAAAATTACGAATATTTTGGTGGTTGGTTCCTTCTGGATCGCCCAAGACTTCTTCAAAATAATAGGCGCCAAAGCAAGATAAAGTTTCCGCTTGGGTCAATTGTTGGATTTTGGCGAAAGCAAATACTTTACAAGACCCTGAATTTTCTCCTGCGCCATTTTGTTGGTTACCATTCTGAAAAGCAGTTGGCGTAAACTCATAATTGCTTTCAATCGTTGCAATAGTCTCTGCAAAAGTAATGGCTTCAGGGGTTTGTTTTAGTTTTTCTATAAAGGCTTGTATTGTCATGGTCTAATTATGTTTCTTTTGGAGAAATTTCTTTGGTTACATAAATAATGAAAACAAAGCTCCGGATTTTAATTTGGTTTTACCGTCTAAAAATTTATAGCCACTGATTTAATGGATTGGACAGATTTGGACAAACTAATCCGTGAAATCTGTGAAATCCGTGGCAAGAAAATACAAGTTGGTTAAGTGTTATTTATCTAACTCCTTTTTATTTTTCTTTGCTTCTTTCACCACTGGTTTTCCTCCTACCACCACAACGATTTCTCCTCTTGGCGCTGTTTTTTCAAAGTGCGTTAAGACTTCTCTAACCGTCCCTCTTACATTTTCTTCGTGGAGTTTGGATAATTCTCTTGAAACCGAAACAGGTCGGTCTTCGCCAAAGTAGGTAACAAATTCAGCCAATGTTTTTACTAATTTGTGTGGCGAAACATACAAAATCATCGTTCTAGTTTCTTCGGCCAAAGCCAAATAACGAGTTTGTCTTCCTTTTTTATCAGGTAAAAAACCTTCAAAAATGAATTTGTCATTGGGTAAACCACTATTCACTAAAGCAGGTACAAAAGCGGTGGCACCAGGTAAACATTCTACTTCAACACCCTTTTCAATACACGCACGCGTCAATAAAAAACCCGGGTCAGAAATGGCTGGCGTTCCCGCATCGGATATCAAGGCGATATTTTCTCCCGCTTGTAATCGGGCAATGATATTCTCCACCGTTTTGTGCTCATTGTGCATGTGGTGGCTGTGCATATGGGTGCTGATCTCAAAATGCTTCAATAATTTGCCACTCGTACGAGTATCTTCGGCAAGAATTAAATCCACTTCTTTCAGAATGCGAATGGCACGAAAAGTCATGTCTTCGAGGTTGCCAATAGGCGTTGGGACAATGTATAATTTTGACATTCGGTGCTAAAAATTCAATTGATAAAAGGGAATTACAAGAATTTTTTCTCGATAATTTCCATAAAACGTTCTTCGTATTCTTCTTTTCCTTCCCAGTTATTGTAGTCTGGTTTTACCATATCTCTAATGAAATCTCGGGTTTCATAAAAGGTGTTAAAAGTGATTAATTGGTTCAACACTCGGTTGTAATCTTCAGGGTCATTTCCAAAAAGATGTTTGGTAAAAGCGATTCTATCATTCAAATCAATGTTGATTCCTTTGGCTAATTTTTCGTTTAGCGATACCGATTTAGACGTTTCTTCTTCAGGGAGTTCCATTTCGTCAAGATCAAATGTACCAGCTTCTGTTTCTACTTCCTGCTCTTCTTCAATTGGAGTTTTAAAAGTGTTACTTTCTACTTTTACAAAAAGGTCGTCACTAAAGTCACCGCCAATCAATTCTTCGAAAGAAATTTGAACTGCTTCTTGTTTTGGTGCTTCTTCGATTAATTCTTCCTCTTTTTCTAATTCAAAAGCAGGGATGAAAGGAGTTTCGGTTTCTTCTTCATCTTCATCTTCATCTTCATCCTCCTCGTCTTCATCTAAGGTTTCCAAATCTTCGCTTTCTTCAAAAACAGGCTCTTCTATTTCGGTCATTTCTTCTTGTTCCTCTTCTTCAAGAACCAATTCAGGAGTTTCCTCAATTTCAGGAATGTTAATTTCTTCTATGGTGATGGCTGTAGGCACTTCATTTTCAATTGCTTCAAAAGCCGCTTCGATTTTTTCTTCTATTGCTGCTTGTCCAATGGTTGGTTTGCTATCGCCAAAATGATCGTCAACAAAACGCAATAACGCTAGTTTTTCATATAATTTTTGCGATTCCAAATACAATTGATTGATATCAGACTTGTTTTTTAATTGTAAAATTCGGTGTGCAATGCTGATTAAATCGGCTTCCAATCTTTTTTTCATCTCGTAAAAATTAAACTATATGGCTTGTTTGGTTTGAGTACTATTTTTTGTTTTTATTTCGGTCAACTAGGGGCGGTGCTTTAGAAATTTTTTTTACATTTGGAAACACGTAAAAGTATAAAATTTTACATTGAATTTATACCCTTACAAAGGAAAAAAACGATTCATTTTTTAAGTTAGAAAATAAAGCATGTTTCTCGAAAATACAGTAAATCATAAAGAACAATTTGGTTGGATTGAAGTCATCTGTGGCTCTATGTTTTCGGGTAAAACTGAGGAATTGATTCGCCGATTAAAGCGCGCTCAATTCGCCAAGCAAAAAGTAGAGATTTTCAAGCCTGCTGTAGATACTCGTTATCATGACGAAATGGTGGTGTCACACGACTCTAATGAAATTCGTTCTACCCCCGTTCCAGCTGCTGCCAATATCGCTATTTTGGCACAAGGTTGTGACGTGGTTGGTATTGACGAAGCACAGTTTTTTGATGACGAAATTATTCGCGTTTGTAATGATTTGGCTAACCGAGGAATCCGTGTGATTGTAGCAGGATTGGATATGGATTTTAAAGGGAATCCTTTTGGACCTATGCCAGCGTTAATGGCTACTGCCGAATATGTAACCAAAGTACATGCAGTCTGCACCAGAACAGGGAATTTAGCCAATTACAGTTTTAGAAAAACCGATAATGATAAATTAGTGATGTTGGGCGAAACCGAAGAATACGAACCCTTAAGCCGCGCAGCCTATTTTCATGCAATGAAAAAAAATGAGGAGAAGTAAACGTTCTTCTTTCAGATATAAAAAAGGGAAAACAATTTGTTTCCCCTTTTTTTATTACATTTTCTTCCGCATTCTAGCTACTGGAATATCCAATTGCTCTCGGTATTTTGCAATCGTTCTTCTAGCAATAGGGTAGCCTTTTTCTTTTAGAATTTCAGCCAATTGATCGTCGGGAAGGGGTTTGTGTTTGTCCTCTTCCTCAATTACGTTTTGTAAAATCTTTTTGATTTCTAGGGTAGAAACATCTTCGCCTTGATCGTTTTTCATGGCTTCAGAGAAGAACTCTTTGATCAATTTGGTGCCATATGGTGTTTCTACATATTTGCTATTGGCAACACGGGAAATCGTCGAAATATCCAAGCCTACTAAATCAGCGATGTCTTTCAAAATCATCGGTTTCAACTTGGTTTCATCTCCTTCCAAAAAGAAATCTTCTTGGTAATGCATAATCGCATTCATAGTCACAAAAAGCGTTTCTTGACGTTGGCGAATCGCATCGATAAACCATTTAGCCGAATCTAATTTTTGTTTGATGAACTGAACCGCTTCTTTTTGCTGATTCGATTTGTCTTTAGAAACCTTGTACGTCTGCAACATTTCTTGGTAATCCCTAGAAACGTGAAGGGAAGGTGCGTTTCTACCATTCAAACTCAATTCGAGTTTACCTTCCACAATTCGGATAGCAAAATCAGGGACTACATTTTCAGTTATTTTATTGTTTCCTGTAAAAGAACCTCCAGGTTTCGGATTCAGTTTTTCAATTTCGTGAATCGCTTTTTTCAGTTGGTCGTTAGAAACATTATATTTTAGTAATAACTTGTCGTAATGTTTTTTGGTAAAAGCATCAAATTGATTTTCGATAATATCAGTGGCCAGTTCAATGTATTCAGTTGGGGTTTTGTGTTTGAGTTGCAACAACAAACATTCTTGTAAATTACGCGCTCCAACACCAGAAGGCTCTAATTCGTGAATCACGTGCAAGAGTCGTTCTACGGTTTTTTCATCGGTGTACACCGCTTGGGTGAAAGCCAAATCATCCACAATATCAGAGATACTTCTGCGAATGTATCCCATGTCATCAATACTTCCAACTAGGAATTCTGCTATTTCTCGGTCATCTTCGTTTAGAATAAATGTATTGAGTTGGTTGATTAAATCTTGGTGAAAACTAATCGGTGCTGCAAAAGGAGCATCGTGGTCTTCATCGTCATCACTATAATTATTAGTTTGTGTTTTATAATCGGGAGTTTCGTCGTTGCTTAGATAATCGTCTATGTTGATTTCTTCGGCATCGATGCGTTCGGATTCGGCATCATCATAATCGTCATAGTCTTCCGTTTCAAACTCGTCTTTTACATATTCCTCTTCTTCTTTCCCTGATTCAAGTGCTGGATTTTCGTTCATCTCTTCCAATAAACGTTGCTCAAAAGCTTGCGTAGGCAATTGAATTAACTTCATCAACTGAATTTGTTGAGGAGATAATTTCTGGGATAATTTGAGATTTAGGAATTGCTTTAGCATTTTTTTTGTTTTCTGCCGCAAAGGCACAAAGAATATAAGTTTTATTATTTTATTTGCCACTAAGGCGCAAAGTATCTAAGTATAATTTTTATTACTATTAATAAATCGCCGGATACCATTTTTGATTAAGGGCACAGTAAAATTAATTAAAAAGCCAAGTTTTTTATTGGTAATTTTCAGTTGGCTAATAATTTGTGCTTCCCACACCGCATTGAATAATTCAACTGCTTTGACTTCAATAATGATTTCATCTTCGACTACAATATCTAATCTGAGGCCTTCTTTAAAAGTCATGCCGTCGTACACTATTGGTATTTCAACTTGTCTTTTAACGTTGTACCCACATTTTTCTAATTCATGTACCAAACATATTTCATATACTTTTTCAAGTAATCCTGGTCCAAGTTCCTTATGCACTTTATACGCGCAATGAACAATGTTCTTTGCAATTTGTTCTATTCTTTCTTCCATTTGCTTGGGGGCTTAGCGACTTTGTGGCGAGAAATTTAGAATTCTGCATTCATTGGCGTTCTTGGGAAAGGAATTACGTCACGAATATTAGTCATACCCGTTACAAACAACACCAAACGTTCAAAACCAAGTCCGAAACCAGAGTGTACCGCTGAACCGAATCGGCGGGTATCTAAGTACCACCACAATTCTTCTTCGTCAATACCCAATGCTTTCATTTTTTCGACCAAGACATCGTAACGTTCCTCACGTTGCGAACCTCCTACGATTTCTCCAATACCCGGGAAAAGGATGTCCATAGCACGAACGGTTTTTCCGTCTTCGTTCAAACGCATGTAAAAAGCTTTGATATTCGCTGGGTAATCAAATAAAATTACCGGACATTTAAAGTGTTTTTCAACCAAATAACGCTCGTGTTCCGATTGTAAATCGGCACCCCATTCGTCAATGATATAACTGAATTTTTTCTTCTTATTTGGAGTAGATTCTCTTAAAATTTCGATAGCTTCTGTATAAGAAACGCGTTTGAAATTGTTTTCCAAGACAAAATTTAATTTATCTAACAACGCCATTTCGCTACGTTCTGCTTGAGGTTTTTGTTTTTCTTCGTCTAGCAAACGACCTTCTAAAAATTTCAAATCATCTGGACATTTGTCCATCGTGTATTTAATTACATACTGAATGAAATCTTCCGCCAAATCCATGTTGTCATCCAAATCATTGAACGCAACTTCTGGTTCAATCATCCAGAATTCAGCCAAGTGGCGAGACGTATTCGAATTTTCAGCTCTAAAAGTAGGTCCGAAAGTATAAATTTGGCCCAAAGCCATCGCAAAAGTTTCGCCTTCTAATTGTCCCGAAACGGTTAAGTTGGTTTCTTTACCAAAAAAGTCTTTTTTGTAATCTACTTTCCCTTCCTCGGTTCTTGGTGTATTGTCAAAAGGCAAAGCCGTTACTTTGAACATTTCTCCCGCACCTTCTGCATCTGACCCCGTGATGATTGGCGTATTTACATACACAAATCCTTTTTCTTGAAAATAGGTATGAACAGCATGGGCCAAAACTGAACGCACACGCATAATAGCACCAAAAGCATTAGTTCGAACTCTTAAATGCGCATTTTCACGCAAGAATTCCAGAGAGTGTTTTTTAGGTTGCATCGGGAATTTTTCTGCATCTGAGTCACCTAAAATTTCCAATTTTGAAACTTGAATTTCATATTTCTGTCCGGCTCCTTTGCTTTCTACCAAAGTTCCCGTAACCGATACCGAAGCACCTGTTGTAATGCGTTTCAATGTTTCTTCGGCCGTGTTTTCAAAATCGACTACACACTGAATATTGTTGATAGTCGAACCGTCATTCAACGCAATAAATTGATTGTTTCTAAAAGTTCTTACCCATCCTTTTGCATTTACTTCTTGAAGTGTCGATGAACTGTTTAGTAAGTCTTTAACTTTTGTGTGTTTCATTTTTATGGTATTGATATTAAAAATCAGCTTTATAAGCTGCAAATATAATTGTTTTTGTTTTTTTATAGAAGCTATTTCCCGCTATCCGCTGTATCTTTTACTTTTTAAAGAAAAAAGTAAAAGGATGCCGCTACTATCGGGGCTAGCGTTACTGTTTTTCGAGATTATCTATTTCTTCATCAGAATGTTCAATGATATCGATTTTGGGTTCAATAAACTCTTGTTCGTTGGCCAAGGTTTTATTTAATGTCAAAACCAATGCCGGTAACAACATTAAATTAGACAACATTCCAAATAATAAAGTTAAGGAAATAAGTCCGCCTAAAGCAATCGTACCGCCAAAACTCGACAACATGAAAACAGAAAACCCAAAGAACAACACAATCGAAGTATAAAACATGCTTAACCCAGATTCGTTAAACGTTGCATACACCGACTTGCGAATTTTCCAATTGTTTTTCTTTAATTCCTCACGGTATTGAGCCAAAAAGCGTAGGGTGTCATCAACTGAAAGCCCAAATGCAATCCCGAAAACCAAAATAGTTGACGGTTTCAACGGAATATCCAAAAAGCCCATAATCCCGGCTGTCAATAACAATGGCAACAAATTAGGAATAATAGAAACCAAAACCATTTTGAACGAGCGAAACATGAAGGCTACCAAAAGTGCCGTCAAGAAAAAAGCAAAAATCAAGGAAGAAAGTAGGTTGTCTAAAAGATAACCCGTTCCTTTTTGGAACACCAATGCTTTTCCAGTGATTGTCACATGATAGCGATCAGGTGGAAACAATTTATCTGCTTTTTTGCGAATTTCTTCTTCAATTTCAGGTATTTTGCCGCCATTCTCATCACGCATAAATGTAGTAATACGAGCATATTGACCCGTTGAATCCACATAACTCTTCATCAAATTATCTTTGTTATTTTTAGTCGCATTTTTGGCATACGATAAAATAAACGCCTGCTCTTGCGAAGTAGGTAATTCGTAGTATTCGGGATTGCCGTTGTAATACGCTTGTTTCGAATATTTGACCAAATTGACAATCGACATGGTTTTGGATAATTCCGGAATTTCTTCAATGGTTTGTTCCAATTCTTCCATTCGCTTGAGCGTGGATAACTTCATCACTCCTTTTTTGCGCTTGGTGTCAATCATAATTTCTAATGGCATTACACCATCAAATTCTTTTTCGAAGAAAATAATATCCTCAAAGAAAGGTTCTTTTTTAGGCATGTCTTCAATCAAACTTCCCGAAATACGCATTTGAAACACCCCGATTATTCCGAAAATAAGCAACAAAATAGCCGCTACATATATCGAAAAGCGATTGTATTTTACATTGCGTAAAATCCAATCCATAAAACGTTTTACCGAGCCTCGCTCTAAATGTTTGGTATGACGGTCTATAGGAGCTGGTATATAACTGTGAAAAATAGGAATCACAATGATACACAAAAAGAAGAGTCCGATAATATTGATAGAAGTCACTACGCCAAATTCCAATAAAAGTTGGTTATTAGAAGCTACAAAAGTGGCAAAACCAATTGCAGTAGTTACATTGGTCATTAATGTTGCCATTCCAATTTTTGTGGTAACACGTTGTAATGCCTTTGCTTTATTGCCGTGTACTTTGTATTCTTGATGGTATTTATTGGTTAAGAAAATGCAATTCGGAATTCCAATAACAATTATTAACGAAGGGACTAAGGCAGTCAAAACTGTAATTTCATAATTGAATAATCCTAAAAATCCAAAAGACCACATTACTCCAATGATTACAATAATAATGGAGATTAGAGTAGCTCTAAAACTTCTAAAGAAGAAAAAGAAAAGTAATGAAGTAATCAATAAAGAAGCACCAATGAAAAGGCCAATTTCTTTGACAATTGTTTCTGCGTTTAAGGTTCGGATATAGGGCATGCCCGATACGCGTAAATCAATATTGGTTTCTTTTTCAAAAGCTTCAACAGCAGGAACCAATCGCTCAATAACAAAATCTTTTCGCGCAGGCGTATTCACAATTTTTTTATCCAAATATATTGCCGAACGAATACTACCTGATTTTTTATTAAAAAGGAGCCCTTCGTAGAAAGGTAAATCGGTAAAAAGTTCTTTTTTTATTTGTGAAAGATAGGCTTCGTTTATGGTTTTGGAAGGATCGACAAAAGGCAATAATTCAAATTTTTCAAGAGAATCATTGCGATGTAATTTTTGTAGATCGTTGATAGAAATAGCTAAATCAACTGCTTGGTCATCTTTTAATTGGTTCATTAATTTGGTCCAAGAAGCAAATGCTTTGGGCGTAAAAATCGCATCATCTTTGATTCCGATAATGATAAGGTTGCCTTCTTCTCCAAATTTATTTAGGAATGCATTGTACTCAATGTTGACAATATTGTCGTCTGGCAACATATTCGCTTCGGTATGAGTAAAATGAATATTTTTCCATTGGGTTGCCAATAATCCCGTTATTACTACCACGATAGATAGCATTAAAATCCTATTTCTAAGGACAATTCGGGCAAACAATTCCCAAAAACCTAAACTAAACCACTTAATCATTAATTTGTATTTTTTACGATGCAAAGGTAGGGAAAGTGGCTTGATTTTCTTTATTTTGATTCGTTTGATTTTATTCGATTAAAGATTGTTAAGGGAGTTGTATTAAATTTAGGTTACTAATTATATTACTATTATAATTGCTATATTTGATTTTTACATCTTTGTGTAGAATAAAGTAGGTTTAAGAGGTATGAAAAATTATAAAAACGGAGCATTTTATATCGCCGTAACAGGTGGTTTTAGTGCACTTATATATTGGATTATTAATGAAGGAAAGTTTCTTGAGCTAAATAAATCAATTGTAAGTACAACTAGTGAAAACGGGTATTGGAATGACTTTGTGGATTCAATCCTACACAATTTGCAAGATCCTTTAGCTATACTATTAGCTCAAATAGTGACAATAATTATTGTAGCACGTTTTTTTGGTTGGGTATTTAAAAAGATTGGTCAACCTACAGTTATTGGAGAAATTATCGCTGGAATTGTTTTAGGACCTTCCTTGTTAGGGATGTATTTTCCAGAATTTTCGACAACATTATTTCCCGTTGAATCATTAGGTAATTTAAAATTTTTAAGTCAGATAGGATTAATTCTATTTATGTTTGTTATTGGTATGGAACTAGACTTGAAAGTGCTCAAGAACAAAGCTAATGAGGCGGTTGTGATTAGTCATGCAAGTATAGTTATACCTTTTGCATTGGGTATCGGATTATCTTATTTTGTATACAATCGCTTTGCTCCTGAAGGAGTTAAATTTTTGTCTTTCGCCTTGTTTATGGGAATCGCTATGAGTATTACTGCTTTTCCAGTATT